>Ga0316189_10007868_pt1 | contig 10048 bp, 8 predicted proteins | sample LowCovwburrow_MG_FD_204930 | JGI IMG/M metagenome (GOLD analysis project Ga0316189, IMG submission 204930) | Coastal sediment microbial communities from Maine, United States - Lowes Cove worm burrow | ecosystem: Environmental > Aquatic > Marine > Coastal > Sediment | place: USA: Maine... | reverse complement strand
TCAGTATTTCCTGCTCTTCCAATTGTCCGGCTTGATCCTCTTGGTTGCGATGATCGGCGCGATTGTGCTGACGTTGCGCCACCGCTCTGATGTGAAACGGCAGGATGTGGTGGCACAGATGATGCGCGACCCGGCCAAGGCGATGGAGTTGAAAGACGTAAAACCGGGTCAGGGCCTCTGAACGTGACACGGTTTGGCGCATATCTCTTGCTGGCCGCGGTGGGGTTTGTTTCCCCAGCGCAGGCCCTGAGCTTGGGGGACTGCACCCGCGTGACGCATGTAAGTCATGGCGGCCAGGCGGATCATGTTGATCTTGGCGAGGGACGTGTGATGTGGCGGAACTGGTGGTCTCAGGAAGGGTCTTCGACGGACATGGTGATCGCTGATTGCGCACCGGGGCAGGTGCTGACGTTTCGCACCGCCGAGGAAAATATGAACACGCGCCCCGCTTTTGACAGGACAGATGATGCCATGGGTATCGTTGCGCGCCACGAAACAGGGTCCCGGGTTTTTGCGACACTGGGGCGGATCGCGAGCGATCTGCAAAGGATTGCGCGAGATATAACCGTGACCACAGTGCTGCAAGAGAATTGCGCTTGTGCAGCGCTTTATCCGCAAATGCGCGATGAGAAAGAACAATTCAGGCTGGAAAGTCTGTAGCGAACTACGTCGCCTTTAGCCGGGCGGAGCGGGGTTTAGGCCTCGACAGGAATGGGAACCAACGCGGAGGCGCAGCCTCTGAAAAGGAAGAACGATGATTGGTTTGGAACACTATCTGACAGTGGCAGCCACGCTGTTTGTGATTGGGATATTTGGGCTCTTTCTGAACCGGAAGAATATCATCATCCTGCTGATGAGCATCGAGTTGATGCTGTTGGCAGTGAACATCAACCTTGTCGCCTTCTCCAGTTTTTTGGGGGATTTGGTCGGGCAGGTCTTTACGCTTTTTGTGCTCACGGTGGCGGCGGCAGAAGCTGCGATCGGACTTGCCATTCTGGTCTGCTTCTTCCGTAACCGTGGCACGATCGCGGTCGAAGACGTCAACGTGATGAAGGGCTGAGACAATGGAAACGATACTCCTTTTTGCCCCGCTTGTTGGCGCGCTGATCTGTGGCTTCGGGTGGAAATTTATCGGTGAGACCGCTGCGTGCTGGATCGCGACAGGCTTTTTGTTCCTATCGGCATTTCTGTCTTGGATCATCTTCCTGACTTTTGACGGGGTCACCGAGCAAATTCAGATTTTGCGGTTTATCGAAAGCGGCACGCTGAGCACGGATTGGTCTATTCGTCTGGACCGTTTGACCGCGATCATGCTGATTGTAATCACCACAGTGTCCAGCCTCGTGCATCTCTATTCCTTCGGCTACATGGACCACGACCCGCAGTGGAAAGACGGCGAAAGCTATAAACCGCGCTTTTTCGCATATCTGTCCTTTTTTACCTTTGCCATGTTGATGCTGGTCACAGCAGATAACCTCGTGCAGATGTTCTTTGGCTGGGAAGGTGTGGGCGTTGCATCATACTTGCTGATCGGCTTTTACTACCGCAAGCCAAGTGCAAATGCCGCAGCTATCAAAGCGTTTGTGGTCAACCGCGTCGGAGATTTCGGGTTCGCGCTGGGTATCTTTGCGCTGTTTTTCCTAACCGACAGCATCAATTTCGACGATATCTTTGCGGCAGCACCCGAACTTGCAGAAACGCAGCTTAGCTTTTTGTGGGGTGAGTGGAATGCAGCGAACCTGATCGCCATGCTTCTGTTCATCGGTGCGATGGGTAAATCCGCGCAATTGCTTTTGCACACGTGGCTGCCGGATGCGATGGAAGGGCCTACGCCTGTGTCTGCGCTGATCCATGCCGCAACCATGGTTACCGCCGGCGTGTTTCTGGTATGTCGCATGTCACCCATCATGGAATTTGCGCCCGAGGCCACGGCCTTTATCACGGTGCTTGGTGCGACGACGGCGTTCTTTGCGGCCACTGTTGGGCTGGTTCAAACCGACATCAAACGTGTGATCGCCTATTCGACCTGTTCACAGCTGGGCTACATGTTTGTGGCGGCGGGTGTTGGCATGTATTCCGCCGCGATGTTCCACCTTTTCACCCACGCGTTCTTTAAAGCGATGCTGTTTTTGGGTGCGGGGTCGGTTATTCATGCGATGCACCACGAGCAGGACATGATGAACTACGGCGGCTTGCGCAAGAAAATCCCGTACACTTTCTGGGCGATGATGATCGGCACACTGGCCATTACCGGGGTGGGTATTCCTGTCTGGATTTTGACGCTAGGAGAAATCCCGATCGGCTTTGCCGGGTTCCAGTCCAAGGACGCAATCGTTGAGTCGGCCTTTGCCGCCGGATCAATGTACGGCTTCTGGGCTTTGGTGATCGCCGCACTCTTCACCAGTTTCTACAGCTGGCGTCTGATGTTCCTGACGTTCTATGGCAAACCGCGCGGCGACAAACACACGCATGAGCATGCGCATGAAAGCCCGATGGTTATGATTATCCCACTGGGTGTGCTGGCGCTTGGCGCAACCTTTGCTGGCATGGTCTGGTATGGCTCTTTCTTCGGTCACACGGATAAGGTCGCGAAATTCTATGGCATTCCTTATGCCGAGGCGTCCGAGCATGGAGAGGCGCAAGCAACTGACGGTCACGGCGATGACCACGCAGACGATACCCATGCGGACAAGGGCGCAAAAGAAGGCGAGCACCACTACATGTTCGCCGGACAGCCCGGCGAAGGCGCCTTGTATATCGCGCCTGACAACACGTTGCTAGACGATGCACACAAGGTTCCATATTGGGTGAAGACGTCACCCTTTGCAGCCATGCTGCTGGGCTTTTTGATGGCTTACTGGTTCTATATCGTGAACCCCGAATTGCCTAAACGTCTGGCCGAAAACCAGCGTCCATTGTACCTCTTCCTCAAGAACAAGTGGTACTTTGACGAGCTCTACAATGTGATCTTTGTCAAACCGGCCAAATGGATCGGCAGCTTTTTGTGGAAGCGCGGCGACGGTGATGTGATTGACGGCAGTCTTAATGGCATCGCGATGGGGATCATACCTTTCTTCACGCGGCTCGCCGGACGTGCACAATCGGGTTATATCTTTACCTACGCCTTCGCGATGGTAATAGGCATTGCAGTTCTAATCACCTGGATGACGCTGTCGGGAGGAGCAAACTAATGGAAAACCTCCTGTCGATTGTAACTTTTATTCCCGCTTTGGCGGCGCTGATCTTGCTGGTTTTCTTGCGCGGTGACGACGAAGATGCAAACCGCAACGCCAAATGGGTGGCGATGTTCGCGACCTCTGCGACCTTCCTTGTTTCACTGTTTATTCTTGCAGGCTTTGATCCGCAGGATACGGGCTTTCAGTTCGTAGAGGAACGCGACTGGCTGCTGGGGCTTCAGTACAAAATGGGCGTTGACGGTATTTCGGTTCTGTTTGTGATGCTGACCACGTTTATGATGCCGCTTGTCATTGCTGCGTCCTGGAACGTGACCCTGCGCGTCAAAGAATACATGATCGCCTTTCTGTTGCTTGAGACGTTGATGTTGGGCGTGTTTATGGCGCTTGATCTGGTGCTGTTCTATCTGTTCTTCGAAGCGGGTCTGATACCGATGTTCCTGATCATCGGTATCTGGGGCGGTGCCAACAGGATCTACGCCAGCTTCAAGTTCTTCCTGTATACATTCCTTGGCTCGGTTTTGATGCTGGTCGCGATGGTGGGCATGTTCGCTGATGCGGGTACCACTGATATCGAAGCGCTTTTGCGTCATGAATTCACCTTCTCTGATTTCTCCATCCTCGGGGTTCAGATTGTCGGCGGCATGCAAACGCTACTGTTTTTGGCCTTTTTTGCCAGCTTTGCGGTTAAGATGCCGATGTGGCCTGTCCACACGTGGCTGCCCGACGCGCACGTTCAGGCGCCTACTGCAGGCTCGGTCGTGCTGGCGGCGATCTTGCTCAAGCTTGGCGGCTACGGGTTCATACGGTTCTCGCTTCCTATGTTTCCCGTCGCGGCCGAGATCTGGTCACCAATGATCCTGTGGATGTCCGCTATTGCGATTGTCTATACCTCGCTGGTTGCGCTGGTGCAGGAAGACATGAAAAAGCTGATCGCTTATTCGTCTGTCGCGCACATGGGCTTTGTGACAATGGGAATCTTTGCGGCGAACCAGCAAGGGGTAGATGGCGCGATCTTTCAGATGATAAGCCACGGCTTTATCTCGGGCGCGCTGTTCTTGTGCGTGGGCGTGATCTATGACCGGATGCATACCCGCGACATTGACGCCTATGGGGGGCTGGTGAACCGCATGCCTGCTTACGCGCTGATTTTCATGCTATTCACGATGGCGAACGTGGGCCTTCCGGGGACCTCGGGCTTTGTGGGCGAATTCCTTACGCTGATGGCGGTCTTTCAGGTCAATACATGGGTCGCGGCTGTGGCCACCACCGGTGTGATCTTTTCAGCGGCCTATGCCCTGTGGCTGTACCGTCGTGTCGTGATGGGTGATCTCATCAAAGAAAGCCTCAAGTCGATTACGGATATGACCCCGCGCGAACGGTGGATATTTGCCCCGCTGGTCGCCATGACGCTGCTGCTTGGCGTTTACCCTGCGCTGGTACTGGATGTGACCGGCCCGTCGGTGGCTGCACTGGTTGCAAACTATGATACGGCACTGGCCGCGGCAGAAGCCGCCAGCCAGCTGGCATCGAACTAAAGGACGGATAACATGACTTCCGCTGATCTGAACCTCATCCTGCCGGAAATCATTCTGTCGCTTTATGCGATGGGGATGCTGCTGGTCGCTGTCTACACCACGAAAGATGCCCTTGCCTCCACCTTGGTCTTTCTTACGGCGGGTCTGATGGTGACGCTGGGCGCGTGGATTACCGTTCACGGTTCAGGCACCAACGTGGCCTTTAACGGAATGTTGATCGAAGACGGGTTTGCCCGCTTTGCCAAGGTCACCATCCTGTTTTCTGCGGCCGCCGTTCTTGTGATGTCGGAAAACTATATGAAGCAACGCGACTTGCTGCGCTTTGAGTATCCGCTGCTGGTTGCTCTTGCGGCGGTTGGTATGATGGTCATGGTATCTGCCGGTGACCTCATGACACTTTATATGGGGCTCGAGCTGCAGTCTCTGGCGCTCTACGTGGTGGCGTCTTTGCGCCGTGACAGTGTTAAATCGACCGAAGCGGGCCTTAAGTACTTTGTGCTTGGCGCATTGTCGTCAGGTCTTTTACTCTATGGCGCGTCACTGGTTTATGGGTATGCCGGCACCACGCTGTTCTCTGGTATCATCGAGACGGCACAACATGGTGACGTTTCCCTTGGCTTGTTGTTTGGTCTGGTGTTCCTGATTGCTGGTATGGCGTTCAAGGTATCTGCCGTGCCCTTCCACATGTGGACACCGGATGTCTACGAAGGCGCGCCAACGCCGGTCACCGCCTTCTTTGCAACCGCCCCTAAAGTGGCCGCTATGGGGCTTTTTGCGCGTGTGCTGCATGATGCTTTCGGCAATGCGGTCAGCGACTGGAGCCAGATTGTTGCGCTCTTGTCGGTGTGTTCGATGTTCCTTGGGGCTGTCGCGGCTATCGGTCAGACAAATATCAAGCGGCTTATGGCATTCTCGTCGATCGCGCATATGGGATACGCGTTAATGGGGTTGGCCGCGGGCACGGTTTTGGGCGTGCAGGCGATGCTGATCTATATGGCGATCTACGTCACGATGAACGTCGGCACATTTGCATTCATCCTGATGATGGAACGTGATGGGCAGCCCGTAACCGATATCCGCGCGCTCAATATGTATTCAAAGAAAGAACCTGGCAAAGCGCTTGCTGTGCTGGTCTTGATGTTCTCGCTGGCTGGTGTCCCACCGATGCTAGGCTTTTTCGGCAAGTTCTATGTGCTGCGCGCCGCATACGAAGGCGGCCTCGCATGGCTTGCTGTCGCGGGTGTCGTGGCGTCTGTGATCGGCGCCTATTACTACCTGCGGATTGTCTTCTACATGTATTTTGGCGACGAAAGCGAAGAGGGGCTGGACGCTGGCGGATCACCGATATTATCGGGCTTCCTTCTGGTGTCTGCAGCGATCATGGTTCTGGGGATCGCCAATATGTTCGGTGTCGAAGCAGCAGCAGCATCTGCGGCGGCTACACTTGTCAATTAACGCTTTGCCGCAAATCGTGCGGCAATTGCACAGGCCAAATGAACAATGACGGTCTGGCCTGAAGGATACGGGCGTTTTGTATATGACGAGGTCAGTTCGACCTTGGACATATCGCGAGAGATGACAGTAACGCGGCCCACACCCTTCTGGGTGCTGGCACACCGTCAGACTGCCAGCCGCGGCAGACGCGGTCGTGCTTGGATGATGCCTGAAGGCAATTTTGCAGCAACACTTGTTTTGCAGACCGCTGATGCACCGGCACAAATCGCGCTACGGTCTTTCGTGATGTCGCTTGCGCTATTGCGGACGCTTGTCGATGTCACCGGATGTCAGGATGCAGTTTCTCTCAAGTGGCCAAACGATGTTTTGCTAAATGATGGCAAAGTTGCGGGTATCTTGTTGGAAAGCGCCGGAACTGGTTCAGTGGCAATTGGCGTGGGGGTCAACCTTGTCGCGGCACCGGGGCAAGATGAAGTAGAAGCAGGTGCCGTACGCCCAGTTTCGGTTTTAGGTGAAACACAGGTTCGTGTAACGCCCGAAGCTTTCCTTGATGTTCTTGCAGGCCATTATGCGCGCCTTGAGCAGCAATTCACTGATTTCGGGTTTGCACCTGTACGTGCCGGCTGGCTGGCCCATGCGACGCGACTGGGAGAACCCATTACGGCACGCACAGGTCGCGAAGAACGCATAGGCATTTTTGAGGATGTAGACCAAGACGGGCAACTTGTGTTACGCGGCGCGCGCGGTGTGGAACGCATCGCAGCGGCGGATGTCTATTTCTGATGCAGAAGGGGGCCGGATATGTTGCTGGCGATTGATTGCGGAAACACCAATACGGTTTTCTCCATTTGGGACGGAACAGAGTTTCTGGCGACGTGGCGTACGTCGACGGAATGGCAGAGAACAGCAGACCAGTATTACGTCTGGCTGAGTACATTGATGCAGTTTCAGAAACTGGATGTACAAATCACTGATGTGATCATCTCGTCCACAGTGCCGCGCGTGGTTTTCAACCTTCGTGTCCTGTCGGATCGCTACTTTGGGACACGCCCGATGGTGGTGGGCAAGCCTGATTGTTTGCTGCCTGTCGATGTGCGGGTGGATGATGGCACGCAAGTGGGGCCGGACAGGCTGGTGAATACAGTTGCCGGATTTAACCTCTATGGTGGGGACCTCATCATGGTGGATTTCGGGACCGCGACGACCTTTGATGTGGTAGATACCGATGGCGCTTATGTGGGCGGTGTAATTGCACCGGGTGTGAACCTTAGTCTTGAGGCGCTGCATCAGGCTGCGGCAGCATTGCCGCATGTGGATATTTCGCGCCCTCAACGCGTTGTGGGGACAAATACCGTCGCTTGTATGCAGTCGGGTGTTTTTTGGGGTTATGTCGGTCTCGTACGTGAGATATGTGACCGGATCAAAGCCGAGCGCAACCGCGAGATGCGTGTGATATCAACGGGGGGGCTGGCCCCGCTATTCCAGCAGTCCGAGGCGCTTTTTGACGTCTTTCAGGATGACTTGACGATGCACGGACTGGCCGTGATTTACCAATACAACAAGGAAAAACTTTAAAGCATATGAGCACTGAACGTTTGATCTACCTGCCCCTTGGCGGGGCAGGTGAAATTGGCATGAACGCCTATGTATACGGCTATGGCGCTCCGGGGGCGGAGCGTTTGATTGTCGTGGACCTTGGCGTTGCATTTCCCGATATGGATGGCAGTCCGGGCGTGGATTTGATCCTGCCCGACATCACCTGGTTGAAAGAGCGCCGCGATCAAATCGAAGCGGTGTTTATAACGCATGCTCACGAAGATCATGTCGGTGCGGTTGCCCACACCTATGAAGATTTGCGGGCACCAATTTATGCGCGCAAGTTCACGGCGAATATCGCCCGTCGCAAGATGGAAGAACATGGCTTTGGCGAGGACACCGTGAAAACCGTTTCAGCATGGCCCGAACAGGTTACTGCGGGTCCGTTCAAAGTGTCGTTTCTCCCGATTTCGCATTCTATCCCGGAAAGTGCATCGCTGGTGATTGACAGCCCCGAAGGGCGCGTCATTCACTCTGGTGACTTTAAACTGGATGAAACGCCGCTTGTGGGCGAACCATTCGATCCTGAGCTTTGGGCGGACGTCTGTAAAGACGGGGTCAAGGCGTTTATTTGCGACAGCACAAACGTGTTTTCCCAAAACCCCGGGCGGTCAGAGGCGACTTTGGGTCCTGACATCACAAAATTGGTGCAGAACGCATCCGGCATGGTCATCGCGACGACTTTTGCCTCTAATGTGGCGCGGGTCAAAACTCTGGCGGATGCCGGTGCGCGGGCAGGGCGTTCTATTGTGCTGATGGGACGCGCCATGCGTCGGATGATCGAAGCGTCAATCGAAACGGGCGTGCTGACGGATTTCCCGAAAGTTGTCAGCCCCGAAGACGCCAAATCCATTCCACGAGAAAACCTTATGCTATTGGTGACCGGATCTCAGGGCGAACGGCGGGCGGCCTCGGCACAACTCGCGCGTGGCAAGTATCAAGGGATGGAAACCAAAGAAGGGGATTTGTTTCTCTTTTCCTCAAAAACTATTCCGGGCAACGAAAAGGGTGTGATCCGTATCATGAACGCCTTTTCCGAGCAGGGGGTAGACGTGGTCGATGACAGCTCTGGTCTGTATCACGTGTCTGGCCATGCGAACCGGCCTGATCTGGAAAAACTGACTGCTATCGTCAAGCCGCAGGTCGTGATCCCCATGCATGGTGAACACCGTCACCTGCGTGAGCATGTGAAAGTCGCCGAGAGCAATGGGATGACAGGCGTGCTTGCGGTGAACGGTATGATGGTTGATCTGTCGGGCAACCAGCCCAAGATTGCCGAGTACATTGAAACAGGCCGGACGTATCTTGATGGCTCTGTTCAGATCGGCGCGCTGGACGGTGTCGTGCGTGATCGCATCAGGATGGCGTTGAACGGTCATGTTGTCGTCACGCTTATCGTTGATGAAGAAGACGAGCCTTTAGGCGATCCTTGGTGCGAGATTAAGGGCTTACCTGAAACGGGCCGCAGCAATGCATCACTTGTGGATGTATTGGAGGCGGATTTGGGTCAGTGGCTTGGCCGTGCTGAGCCGAAAACCCTGCGCGACGACGCAAAGCTGCAAGAGGGGCTTCGGCGTGTTGTCCGTCAGACAGCTCAGGATGAAATCGGGAAAAAGCCGGAAGTGACGATTGTTGTCAGCCGGTTAAGCTAACCGGCCGCGCAAACGGTGACCTTGGCGGCAGCCAAGTTCACCCGCATTAACCTGCGCTGCGATCTTTGAAGCTGAGGCCGATAAATTCCGGTGTATGGTCGCCAAGACCTACGACAGTGTTCTGCTCACGGTCATTGCGGCCTCCGCTGCGATTGCGTCCGCCACGGCTGCGGCCGCGCTGTCTGTCTTCGGTCGTCGCCGGCGCGTCTTGAGCGCTGGGTGCGGCTTCTGCCTCGGGTGCTGCGGCTACAGCTTCAGATTCAGGTGCGACTTCTGGTGTGTCTTCACGCTTGCGGTTGCGTGAACGGCTCCGCTTTGGCTTGTCGTTGGCCTTGACCTCTTCCTTCGTCTCTGGGGCAGCAGAGGCGGGTGCGGCTGCGTTGCCTAACGGATTTTCCAGCCTCGGAATTTCCCGTTGCACAAGGCGTTCGATATCATCAAGGTTCTTTTCATCACGCGGTACGCAGATCATGATAGCTTTGCCGTCGCGTCCTGCACGCCCTGTACGGCCGATCCGGTGCACGTAGTCTTCGGCGTGGCTAGGCACATCGTAGTTGAAAACATGGCTTACCGATGGGACATCGAGGCCCCGTGCCGCCACGTCTGATGCGCA
>Ga0316189_10007866_pt1 | contig 10052 bp, 11 predicted proteins | sample LowCovwburrow_MG_FD_204930 | JGI IMG/M metagenome (GOLD analysis project Ga0316189, IMG submission 204930) | Coastal sediment microbial communities from Maine, United States - Lowes Cove worm burrow | ecosystem: Environmental > Aquatic > Marine > Coastal > Sediment | place: USA: Maine... | reverse complement strand
GTTTGATCTGTTGTTGGTCGGTCGAGAGGCCGACGGTTAGTTGCATGGTTTCAGCGGGGGCGCTGTGGCCTTGGGTCTGGGCGGGAGGGGTGCCTGCCCGGACCCTTTGGATTGGTTGTTGAAAGGAGGCGGGGATGTTTTCATTCGATCGTGATCTTGTGGTGCATGAGCCGGGGCTGATGCGTGATGTGGGGTGGGCGGGTCAGCGACGGCTCTATGCCCTTGGGAGTGTGAGCGGGACGCAGCTGACACTCAACAGCGGGTCGTTCACTGATTCGGGTGTTGAGGCGGGGCATGTCGTGGTGTTCGACGACGTGACGCTTGAGGTTGTGAGTATTGATAGCTCGACGACGGCGACGGTGAGCCTGATGCGGGGGGATGTGAGCGGGGCGGCGGTGCCTCCCATCGCGGCGAGCAATCGCAGCGTGGTGATGTACGACTTCTCGGCTCAGCGTTCGATCGTGCATCGGCAGGTGCTGACGATGCTGGGGATTGATGCTCCGGGCGAGGAGGTGTTCGGGGTCGACGAATCGATGATCACGAACCCGGGTGCTTTGATGAGATTGGAGACGCTGGGGACACTGCACCTGATCTACGCGGGGGCTTCGGCGCCGTCACGAGCGACGGATCGGTACGAGAAGCGTGCGGAGCTGTACCGGCAGCGATATCAGCGTGAGCGTGAATCGGTTGTGGCCATGATCGACACCGACGGCGATGGCATCGCGGAGGCGACGCGTCGCCCCAACGCGATCGTGCTGGAAAGGAGATGAGTCGTGATTGTGCTTCGGCCTGATGAGGTGAAGTTTGAAGGGTCTGTATGGGGTGGTGTGGTTCGGGTTTCGATCGATCGGGCATCGTCGCGCACGATTGAGGGGTACGACGAGACGGGCGCGTACGCGACGCTAGTTGATGTGGCGAAACAGCGGGTCACGCTCCGGGTGACTCAGGAGATTGAGGGTGAAGATTTGTCATCGCCGATCCCGGGTGAGCTTGGGGAGTTGGTGCTGATCGCGGGCAGCGGGAGTGAGGCCGGGCGAAAACGGGTGCGATGTGAGTGTGTTGTCGAGTCGGTATCGAACAAGATCAGTGATTACGGCGCAACGCGGAGTATCACGCTGATCGCTCAGAGTGACGCGGGAGACGAGGACCCGGTGCAGGTCTCGGCGATCTGATGGAGGTTGGTGATGGGGAGTTCGTTCAAGGGGTTGGATCTGTTTGGGAGCGGGCCGCATGTGTTCGAGGTCGATCGGCAGGGTCGTCGGATAATCCCGCTGAGTTTGGTGGCTGGTGACGCGAGCGTGGCGGGCACATTTGAATCGGGCGATTACGAGTTGCGGGTGACGGTGAAGGGTCGCCTGAGCGCGTTGAGCGAGAGTGCGTTGTGGACGCTACGCTACGCGATCGCATCGCAGGCAGCATTCAATGTCGAGGAGGGTGATCTGGTCGATCAGCACGGGCGCACCTGGAGCGATGTGAAGCTGTTTCAGGTTGAGTGGAGCGGCTCGGTTGATCGAGGGCGGGTGCTCAGTGTTGGGTACGAGGCGTTGTTCGGCATGAACGCATGAGGGATGAATGATGGATGCGGAGATCATGGGTGCTTTATCACAGTTCGGGGTTGCTGGGCTGATCTGCTGGATGTGGTTGGTGGAGCGCCGGGCATCGGCCGATCGTGAGCGACAGATCAGCGAGACGCACCGGGTGCTGATGCAGCAGCGTGAAGAGCAAGATGGGCTGGTCGAGGTTGTCCGCGACAACACCCGGGCGATGACGGCGCTGGAGGTGGGGCAGCGTGAGCTGGTTGCGGCTATTGAACGCATGGATCGTGCTGGGGCGAACCCTCGGCGTCGTGAGTCGGCGTGAGATGCTCGGGCACGCTAGAATTCGGCATGCCATATATGAATCGAGCAATCTCCTTCACTGCCTTGATGCTGATTGCCATCATTGTCATCACATCCATGTTCGGCTGTCAGGGTTCCATGGTCTTCCGTGAGCAGGTGGTGCGTACGGACGATCTGCTCGCGGTGCCAGGGCCGTTCCGACCCTCGGCGATGCGGGTGCATCCGCTGACGCATACCGAGACACGAGCGGACGGCGAGCCCGTGATGGTGCTTCATGTCGAGCTCAAGGATCCCTGGGGTGACACGGTCAAGGGCGTGGGGCAGGTGCAGATCCAGCTCCGCAAGAACTCGGCGACAAGCACCATCGGTGATCGGGGTTCGCGTTGGGATATTGATCTGCGCGATCTCGAGGCGAACACCTCGTACTTTGACTCTGCGACGCGGACTTATCGCATCGTGCTCGGCGGATTGCCCGATTGGCTTGATCAGTCGGTTCGCGATGGTGACGCTCAGGCGGCGCGGGTGCGGGTGTTGTTCCGCACGGCGAAGTCTGACGGCGAGGCGGTGGTGCTGCAGGACGAGTTCGTGATGCGGTGAGTTACAGTCTAAAAATGAATCTCAGTAGGCGTTGCATGTGCGTGTGCAACATGAAATGCCCGGTGATTTCCATGTACAGACTGAACGGGCTGAGAATGTATCGAAGATTGGAGAAGTCATTCGTTTTGTCGAGCTTCCTCTCTGATTCAGTGAAGAGTGCTGCACACAAGAAGTACATGACCATATCCATATTCTCTTCGAACTCATCCGCAGCTTGTATTCGAAGCCCATCTGGCTTGGTGATTGCACATCCCGCGAGTGTCTCCTCGCAGCCGAAGTGAATCTCATTCCAGTCAACATGTGTGTCTTTGGGATCGTTCCAATCGGCTGGCGGGCGCTCCCGCCCAGCGATCGCGTCGAGGATCATTGCAGCAGATGCTTTATTAAGATCGCGCTGTGCGTCATCTTTCAGATGAATAACAAGATCCTCAAGAGAGACAGCTCCCTTGAATATCTCGTTGAGTAGATCGGTAATAATCGATTCGAGTGAGTCTGGGGTTTGCTCAGTCATCGGATTCGATCAGATCAAGCTGGCGGTACTTTTCACGGTACTTGTCGCGTAGTTCGGTCTGTTTGTTGGTGAGCTCGATGTTGCGACCGGCGATCCAGGCGTGCTCGACGATGCTGGTGACATTGAGGATGTCGCCATCGCTGACGAAAAGGGTTGCGTGCTTGCCGGGCTCGATGGAGCCGAGCTTGTCGCCTACGCCGAGGATGTTGGCGGCTTCGAGGGTGATGCCTCGCAGTGCGGCGTCGTGGTCGAGCCCGTGGGCGACGGAGATGCCCATCGCTTCTGGGAGGTTGCGTTCGTGGGCGAAACGACCCGACATGGTGAGCGACCACTGGACCCCGGCGGCTTCGAGTTTGGCGGGGAGGGTGTATGGGTCGTCATATCCGGCGTCGGCTCGCTTGGGGAAGTTGTAGGTGCCGCCGATGATGACGGGTGTGTCGGTGCTGACGAGCAGGTTGGTGCAGAGGTGCGAATCGCGCCCGCCGACGATGACTGGGTCGAGACCCAGATCAACGGCCCAGTTCACAGCGGCGGTGATTTGGTCGTAGTCGTTGGCGTTGATGAATACAGGGTTCTGGCTCTCGGCACCGGGGAGTGCTGTTGCGATGGCTTCGAGCTTGAGATCACGCTCGTTGTGGGCTTGCACATAGCTGGTGGCGTTGCGGAAGATGGTGTTGAGGCTCTCGATACGCTTATCTCGGGATTCTCGCTGGCGTTTGGCGTTGTCGCCGTTGAATCGCATGCGGGGCCAGTTGATGATGAGTCCGGCGTCGCGAGCGACGGCGAGGTCCTCTGTGGTCCAGCCGTCTGCCTGGAGGACCGAAGCGCGACCGGGGATGGTGCCTCCGGTTGGGAAGACGCCGAACGAGAGCACGCCGTTGGTTCGGGCGGTGGGGATGACGGTCGAGTCCGGGTTGACTGCGACATAGGCGCGGACCTCGGGGGTCATGTCTCCGACCTCGTTGGAGTCCTTCGTCGCGCGGACGGCGGAGACTTCTTCGAGACCCAGGATCGTGACGCTGTCGATGAGCCCCGGGTAGAGGTGTTTGCCGCTGAGATCGATGATCTCGGTGTCCGGGCCAATCGAGATGCGGGGCATGATTTCGTCGGCAGAGCCGACGATGCCGATGATGCCGTCGGCGAATGAGACGATACCGTTCTCGATGGTTTCGCCTGAAATGGTGTGGACGGTGGCGCCGACGAGAAAGATCGGGTGATCTTGTGCGGGCGCGGCGTGGCCGAGGTCTTGAGCCATCGCGCCGGTGGCGGCGAGTGCGAGTGCTGTGGTTATGGTTGATTTCATATGCATGATGAGTCTCATGGTGAGTGTCTGATTATGGGGATCAGTAGTTGGTGTGGAACGCAGGTAGCAGTGTTGAACAGCCGCAGTCGCCGCGGTCGGTGTTGAAATGATGATCGCCATCGATGTGGTCATGGCTGTGCCCCGGATCGACGAGGTCCTTTGGTTCGCTGTCCTTGTCGTCCTTGGTTGGCTCGGGCTTGCCGTCGCGGATGATGAGCTGGATCAGGCGATCTCGCTCGGCCGCGTTTCGTTCACGCATCTGTGCGTCGAGATCGCGTGAGAAGAGCAGACGCCCGTCCACGAAGGTCATCTCGGGTCGCGAGAGCGAGGAGAGCGGGTTTCCGGTCCAGACGACGATGTCGGCGTCCATGCCCTTCTCGAGCGAGCCGACGCGGTCGTCGATGCCCAGCTGGATGGCTGGGTTGCGGGTGACGAAGTCGAGGGCTTGCTGCTCTGTCATGTCGATGCCGGTGAGCTTGGCGTACTTGAGCGCCTTGCCCGCTTCGACATTCATACGCCGGGCGACATCGTCGGAGTCGGAGTTGTAGCTGGTGAGCAGCCCGACCTCGTGGTTGATTGGGCCTGCGAACGGGATGGCGTCGACGACCTCGTACTTATACGCCCACCAGTCAGAGAATATGGAGGCGCCGATGGCGTGCTGCTTGACGGTTTCGGCGACCTTGTAGGTCTCGAGCCCATGCTGGAAGGTGCCGATCTTGAAGTTGAACTCCTCGGCGATTCGGCAGAGCATCAGGATCTCGTCCTGGCGGTATGAGTGGCAGTGGATCCAGCGATCGCCGGCGAGGATCTGGGCCATGGTTTCGAGTTCGAGGTCGCGGTAGCCCGCTTCGGTTTTATTGCCCCGTGCGGCATACTCGCCGGCGCGGATGAAGCGATCACGCATAAGGGTTTCGACGCCCAGGCGTGTCTGGGGGTAGCGGGTGGTGTTGCGATCGCCCCAGTTGGATTGCTTGACGTTCTCGCCGAGGGCGAACTTGATGCCGGGCTTGGCGCCCTCGAAGAACATGTCGCTGGGCTTGTCGCTGTTCCAGCGGAGTTTGATGGTTTTGGATTGCCCGCCGATGGGATTGGCCGAGCCGTGGAGGAGGTTGGCCGCAGTGAGCCCGCCGGCGAGCTCGCGGTAGAAGCCGGGGTGGCCCGGGTCGAGCGAGTCGGAGATGCGGCACTCGGCGGTGACGGCTTGGCCTGATTCGTTGACGCCGAAGCGGAAGAGCCCGGTGTGGGAGTGAGCGTCGATGAGCCCGGGGGTGATGTGCATGCCTTTGGCGTCGATGTAGTGCTGTGTCGCGACTCTTGGCGAAGGGCCATCGCCGATGGCGCTGATCTTGCCGTCGTTGACCAGCACCCATGCGTCTTCGAGCACGCCCTCATCGGACTGTGTCCAGACTGTTGCTCCGTGGAGCAGGTAGGTGCCTTGCTCAGGGATCGCTTCGTAGGCGAACGGACCGAATGGTGCATCGGGATGATCGGGGAGTGTGTGGACGGGGTCTGGCTCGTCTTGGTGCAGGGTGGCGGTGAGCCCGAAGCCCTTGCCGCTGGGCAGCGTGCCCATGCCCGCGAGGGCGTCGTCGTCGTTGGGTGCGGTCAGTGCGATGCTGAAGGTGCCGGGGTCGCCGAAGGGTTCGTGATCGAAGGTGAAGGTGAGCACGCCGTCCTTCACTTGGAAATCGGTCGCTTCCTGCTCGATGTTGTCATCGTCCTCGACCTGTTCGATGATGGTGACTTTGTCCTTGCCGATCTTGAAGTCTAGCTTGAACTCGTCGCTGAGCACGGCGTTCCATGTGCCCTTGAAGTCGGCGATGGTTGTTTCGGTGTCGTCCTTGGTGCCGTACCACTGCACGACGGACTGGCTCGGTGCGACGCTTGTGCCTCGGATCGAGCCGTCGGGCGCGATGGTGGCGGTGTTGACATACGCGCCAACCTCGTCTTCCTCGTAATCAACGAGGAATGAGATGGTGTTGTTGTCGATCGTGACCTTGGTCGCTTTGGTCTCGACGGGAACTTCGACAAAGTTGGGATCGATGATGGTGAGCGACTTGCCGTCGATGTCCATGCCGACCTTGAAGTCGGCGCCGACGAGGCTGATGGTCCATGAGCCATCGAATCGGTTGTCTTCTTGTGTGTTGATCGCGTGTCGTCGCCCGTCGACCCAGGTGTCGATGATTTTGGCGTCGCCCTCGGGATCGAAGAGATCGCCCGATGCGACGACGAGGTTCGCGATACCGCTTTGAGTGATCGTGCCGTGCCCTTCGAGCCCGATGATCTCAGCAGGATTCGTTGTGAGCATCGCCAGCGCGTCGTTGGCGGGGAGTCCCTTTTCGATCGCGGTGTGCAGGTTGGTCCAGAATTTCTCGCTGCTGCGTCGCTTGCTGGTGGTGAGCGCAACGGTGAGGCCCGAGTTACTGAGCCAGCGTGCGTTCGCCGGGGCGCGTTCCCAGTGCTGGAGTGTCGCGAGGTCCACGCTGTCCATGGCGCCCACGCTCATGACATCGGGCGTCTCGGGGTAGGTGAGAGGGACGATGACGGGATGCCCCATCTCTTTGAAGAGATCGAGGCGACGATGGGCCGTGCCGTTGTCGACGAAGACGATGCTGGGGTGATCAAACTCTCCTGCGACATCGTCGGCGAGGGCAGATTCGAGCTCTTGCGAGATGTCGTAGTAGAGCGTGGTGTTGCTGGGATCGACATGGTCGAGGATGTTGGCATCGCTGTGATCGCCCATCGCGCGCCGGGTGTCGGCGTCGCTGAAGGTCTGGCGCATCATGGCGACCACACCCATGTGCGAGGTCGGGTAGCCCGGGTCGGGCCAGCCGCCGCGATCGAAGCCCATCGCCTGCCCGGCGCCGGCGTTGTAGATTGGCGGATCGCCGAGTGAGTCTTCTTGGAAGTCCTCGGCCGTGGAGACGATGGCGGTCCAGCCCCGGAAGATCCCGGAGTCTGGCGCGATCATCGCGGTGGTGAAGCCCATCTTGCGGAGTGACTCGGATGCGGAGCTGCCCAGCCCAATCCGCAGCGCGTCGTCGTGCGGGGAGATGCGCGAGGACCAGTGCGTGCCCGTTTGATTGCTGGGCAGGTCGGGTGTGTCCACTTCGATGTAGGGGTCGATGAACCCCGCGTAGACATGGGTGTCATCGTCGAGCTTGAAGACCTGGTAGCCGTCGGTGTCGATCTCTCTCCACAGCGTGCTTTCTTGAACTGACTTGATGTGCCCATTCTCGATCACAATCAGCGGGGAAGTGTCGGCGCTGAAGATCTTGTCCGGTGAGATGTGGACAGTGCCACCCAAGAGCATGAATCGCTCGGGTGTCGCGGGCGACATCCCGTTGGGGCGGGGCGCGAGCGGGTCTTGTGACAGTGGTTGGGATTGGGCGAACGCGAGGGCTGTGAAACCCCCGAGCAGGGCGAAGGTCGCGTATTTCATCGGTGGGAGACTCCTTGTGAGGGAATATGGTACCGAATACGGGGCGATTGGTGGCAAGAGAATGGCCCCGAGTGTGTGAAAAAGGGCCTACGCTCTAAGTCCATGTCGCGCGGCGCGTGCGGCATATGTTTCGGGTACGAAAAACGCTCCATCTCCATGCGGGCGCAGCAGATACGAGGGTGCAGAATGTCGATCGATCTCGTAAAAGGCAACGCGGTCATTGGTCAATCGGGCGGCCCCACGGCCGTCATCAACGAATCGCTCGTGGGTGTCATCGAGGGATTGCGCCGTGCCGGGGCGGGCACGCCGGGCAATCCGATCAAGCAGGTACTTGGCATGCGCCACGGCGTGACGGGGCTGACGAACGGCGATCTGTATGATCTGACGGACTACCCGCACGATCGATTGCAGCTGCTGGCACAGACACCGAGCGCGGGGCTGGGTTCGACACGCGACAAGCCCGACGCCGAGTATTGCGAGCGGGTGCTCGAGGCGTGCAAAGAGCACGGGATCCGGTACTTCTTTTATATCGGTGGCAACGACAGCAGCGATACCTGTCGCATTGTCAACGAGATGGCCAACGCGAGCGACTACGAGCTGCGTTGTTTTCATATCCCCAAAACTGTTGACAACGACCTGATGGTCAACGATCACACGCCGGGCTTCCCGAGCGCGGCGAGGTTCGTTGCCAAGGCGTGCATGGCGGACTTTCTCGACAACATCTCGCTGCCGGGCATCAAGATCAATGTGGTGATGGGTCGTCATGCCGGCTTCCTGACGGCGGCCAGCGCATTAGCGCGTCGTGATGACCGCCTTGAGTTTGAGGGCGGCTCGACCGACGGGCCTCAGTTGATTTATCTGCCCGAGGTCCCGTTCGATACCGAGCGTTTCGCGCAGGATGTCGCCAAGATCTACGACAAGCGTCAACGTTGCCACATCGCGGTGAGCGAGGGCATCTGTGATAAGGACGGCAGCCCGATCGGCGCGATGCTGATTAAGAACGCGCAGACTGATGATCACGGAAATGTCCAGCTCTCTGGCAGCGGGGCGCTAGGCGATGCGTTGTCCGACCTGCTCAAGGAGAAGCTCACGCCACAGGGCGGTAAGGCGCCGCGTGTGCGTGCTGATACATTCGGGTATGTGCAGCGGTGCTTCCCGGATCAGTCGCCGATCGATCAGAAGGAAGCACGCGGCGTGGGTCGTTACGCGGCGCGGCTTGCGACGAGCGGCGATCTCGACGGCTCGGTCGCGATTATTCGCACCAGCCCGATCGGTGAGGGGCAGCCCTACGCAGGCCAGTACAAGCGGATCGAGCTGAGCGATGTGGCGGCCAAGACCAAGCACATGCCCGCCGAGTTCATCGAGGGTCACAACAATGTGAGCCAGAAGTTCTTGGACTACTGTCGCCCGTTGGTAGGGGATCTGCCGTTGTATGAGCGAATCTGATCGTCAGTTATTGAGAGTCAGAATCAGGTAGATGCTCCATACCACATTGATTAATGCGGGTACTCCGAACATTACGAGCATGATGATCGCGGGCACGACGAACGATCGTCTTTGCATTCGAATACCACGCTTTGCCTTAATCCATCGAGTTAGCAAGAAGATGAAAAAGAGTGGCCAGAGTACAAGCCCTGTGATGTATACGAAGCCGTACATTCCCACACTCGATAGACCGCGACCGCCGAATACGACAATCTGAACGATCGACATCACACGTCCAATGACGCTTATAAGGGCGATCAGTGTGAGTACCAATATCCCAAATCGGATCAGGCGTTGGAAGTCGTCCGGGTTTTCTGGGTCGCTCGCGAGCAGGTTGAAGGCGCAGCCGCACTCTGGGCATGTGCTCGAGTTTGAGCCGCGTAGTGAGTAATCGCATCGCGGGCAGGCGGTATCACGGTCGCGCAGGTAGTCGCGCGCGATCTGATCGCTGAGTACGGGTTGAGGTGTTGAGTTGTCGGTGCTCATCCGTGGGCCTGCAGCGCCGTCTGGTACGACTGCACTCGTGCTGTGAGTACGCCCCGGTTGATCGCCGGGTCTTGGGCGGCGATCGAGATCGCGTCCTCTTTCGTTGGTGCCTCGTAGATCATGATCCCGATGTACGGCGGCTCGTGCGTACGCCCCGCAAGGTGCAGCGAGCCCTTCTCGAGCAGTCTCTGGTAATACTTGAAGTGCGCATCGATCGCTTCGGCTTCATCAGAGGTCGGGTTCTCGGGCAGGTCAGGGCGGGTTGGTTCGAGGAAGCAGATGAACTGTGGCATGGGCGGCTCCAAGCGGCATTGATTCGGTTGTATCTACTGTACGAAAAAACCCGCCCATTGTTGGGCGGGGTTCGAAAGATCTTTCAGGTTGGATTGT
>Ga0316189_10007865_pt1 | contig 10054 bp, 8 predicted proteins | sample LowCovwburrow_MG_FD_204930 | JGI IMG/M metagenome (GOLD analysis project Ga0316189, IMG submission 204930) | Coastal sediment microbial communities from Maine, United States - Lowes Cove worm burrow | ecosystem: Environmental > Aquatic > Marine > Coastal > Sediment | place: USA: Maine... | reverse complement strand
TATGTCCTTAACCATAGCGGTGCTATGCTTTTCGTCCATAAGTCGCTGATTCTTTGTTCTTTTGAGTCTCATTACGAATCCTATTGAATAATCCGGGTTAAAATAAAAATTCCCCACCGTAATGACCTGGTCACACAGCGGGGAAGTCTTCCTATTAGTTGGCTTTAATCATCATAAAGATTGACGATTTTTATGACTCTGAAAACCTATAATCCTCAAGTTGCAAAATGAGGAGTCAAAAGGTCTAAATTACGGGTTAACTCAACATTTCAGTAATTACATTTTTTGCAGTGCTCACCTCTTCCACACCCTCAATGATCAGTAAGAGTTTATCTTTCACCTCTTTCATTTTACAAATCTTTGGGTTGGCTTGCAGATAAGAAAGGATTTTACCGAACACTTCTGATTTGTAATAGGACTCATTAGTCTGTGGGACGAAATAGCCTTTCATTTTACCACCTTTAAGCAGCAATTTTTCAAAACCAGCTTGCTGTGCTAACCATCGAAGACGGACAGAATCAATTAATTCTAACACAGGCTCTGGTACAGGGCCAAACCGATCTTTTATTTCTTCAGTGAAGGCGACTAGTTTTTCTTCATCCTTAATGTTGTCGAGTTTGTTATAAAGACTCAAGCGTTCAGTTATATTAATAACATAATCATCAGGTATAAGAATCTCTAGGTCTGTCTCAACATTACAGTCTTGTACCAATAACTTTGTGGTTTTACTCAACTCTTTTTCAAAAAGGTCTTTGAATTTGGTCTCTTTGAGTTCCTGCACAGCTTCATCTAGGATTTTATGATAGGCATCAAAACCTAAGTCGGAGATAAAACCACTCTGTTCAGCTCCGAGTAAATTGCCCGCTCCACGGATATCCAAATCTCGCATGGCAACCTTGAACCCATCACCCAAGTCAGAGAATTCTTCCAAAGTGCTCAACCTTTTTCTGGCATCTGAAGTCAGTCCTGTAGTCGGCTGTGTGAGTAAATAACAGAATGCTTTTTTATTGGATCGACCGACTCGACCACGCATCTGATGTAGGTCTGATAGACCAAACATGTGCGCATGATTGATGATGATGGTGTTGGCATTTGGAATATCCAAACCTGATTCAATGATATTGGTAGAGACTAGCACATCATACTCGCCCTCTATGAATCGCATCATGGCTTTCTCTAGTTTGGCACCGTCCATTTGCCCGTGTGCAACACCAATACGAGCATCAGGCACAAGTCTCAAGATGATATTAGCTACTTGTTCGATATCTCCTACCCTATTGTGCACGAAGAAAACTTGACCGCCTCTTCTCAACTCAAAACTAATTGCATCACGAATGAATTCGTCCTTAAAAATTTGAATTTGAGTAGTAACAGGTTGCCTGTTTGGAGGCGGTGTAGAAATGATGCTCAAATCTCGAGCTCCCATTAGAGAAAAGTGCAAAGTTCTTGGGATTGGAGTAGCAGTAAGTGTAAGGGCATCTACATTGACACGCATTTCCTTGAGCTTTTCTTTGACCTTCACACCAAACTTTTGTTCTTCATCAATGATCATGAGCCCAAGGTCTTTGAAATCGACATCCTTATTTACAATTCGATGCGTTCCGATCAAGATCTGGGTTTTGCCCTCTTTGACATTTTCAAGGGTCGCCTTGATTTCCTTGCTTGTTTTGAACCGGTTGATATACTCTACTTCGACAGGAAAGTCTTTGAGTCTTTCTGCAAAAGTTCTGAAATGCTGCATGGCCAATATCGTAGTAGGAACAAGAACAGCGACTTGCTTATTATCTGTTACGGCCTTGAAGGCAGCTCGGATTGCCACTTCTGTTTTTCCAAAACCAACATCACCACAAACTAAGCGGTCCATGGCGTGAGGAAGTTCCATGTCTTCCTTGACTGCAGCAATTGAAGTTGCCTGATCAGGAGTGTCTTCATACATGAACGAAGATTCCAACTCCACTTGTAGGAAACTGTCTTTTGAAAAAGGGAATCCAACGGCTTGTTTTCTTTTTGCGTATAGCTCAATAAGATCATTGGCGATGTCTACTACCTTTTTCTTGACTTTGTTCTTTTTGTTTTCCCACTCAGGTGATCCCAATTTACTGATAGCAGGAGTGGTGCCTTCTTGACCAGAGTATCGAGATATTTTATGCAGAGAGTGGATGCTTACATACAGTAAATCATCATCCCGATAAACCAATCGAATGGCCTCTTGAGCTTTGTCATTCACTATGCGCTTATCAAGACCAGCAAACCTACCGATGCCATAATCTATGTGCGTAACAAAATCACCGGGTTTAAGGGTACGAAGCTCTTTTAATGTGAGGGCCTTGGACTTAGAGTGCTTGTCTTTGGTTTTGTATCGGTGAAATCGCTCAAAAATCTGATGATCTGTATAACAGCCTATTTTTAGAGTTTCATCAATAAAGCCTTCTCTCAATCCAATGTTTAGTCCTTGAAAAGAATGGTGAGGATCTAATTCTTGAAATATGTTTTCTAGTCGCTCAAGTTGCTTGATAGATTCGGCAGATATCAGTGATGTGAAGCCTGCCCCTTCATTCTCTACCACATCCTTGACTAATAAGTCAAAGTCTTTATTGAAAGAAGGTTGTGGTTTGGAAATGATGTCGAAGCTATAATTTTGATTGAGATAGAATCGATTTCCAAACTCTATTTTTACCAGTTTGGTGGCTTTCTCGGAAAAAGTCTTAGATGTTTCAAACAGATCTGCTGGGTTCAACACAATTTGAACATCTCCGCTTTCTTGGAGGATTTGATCAAAACTCTCCGTGGCTTTTGTAAAATATTTGTCAATCGTATCAAGTGTATGTTGAAAGTCCTTGAACCATACTTTTGTATTGTTGGGAACAAAGTCTAAGAATGCTTGCCGCTCTTCTCTGATCAGTTTCGTCTGTATATTAGGAATTATGTTGATCTCCTTGATTGCTTCTTCAGAAAGCTGGGTGGCAGGATCAAATGTCCTTATACTTTCTATTTCATTTCCAAAGAGCTCAATTCGATATGGCAGATCATGGGCATAAGAGAACACATCAATAATACCACCTCTTACGGCATACTGCCCAGCTTCATAGACAAAATCGGTCTTTTCGAAGTCATATGTTACGAGCAATTCAGACAGAAACTCTACATCTACTTGTTCACCTACTTTGGCCGTGAATGTGTTTTTCGTTAAAGATCTCTTATTAATCACTCGCTCAGTGAGTGCTTCAGGGTAAGTCACAATAAGCTCACCAGTAGCCGCTTTGTGATTGATGCGGTTGAGAATTTCAGCACGCATTAGGATGTTGGCATTTTCAGTTTCCTCAAATTCATATGCTCGCTTGTACGAAGTGGGAAAAAAGAGCACTTCCTTTCCAGAAAGCAGGTTTTGTAAGTCATTATGGAAATAAGCTGCTTCCTCCTTGTCGTGTAGTACAATCAAGTGGTTTTGATGATTGATACCATATAGCGCACCAATAATCACAGCATCTAAACTGCCGACAATTCCCTGAATTTTAAGAGAAAGATTCTCGTTAGGTTTTGTCGCCTCAGCGATCGTTTGGATGACACCGTCATTACGGTAAAGTTTTAAGAGGTCTTTAGGTTTCAAGGCTTTGGTTCTTTGGCAGCAAATATATTAAATAGACGTCTAAGTTGAGTAAGGGAGTAAGTTCAAGAGTTATCCACATCAATACACAACATCAGTTTTGATAGTCCAATTGATGCTGTCTTTTAGCAGTGTCTTCTGAGAGGTAATGATGTTGAAAGAAGTGATGATAGCCAAACTATCGACTCGATCAAATATAAGTACAAGCTCATATTGAGAGCTATAGACATAACCTTCCCCATTGCTAAAAGCAGTGATCTTTTTGATGTTGTCTAGAGAACCCAGGTAATAGATACTGAAACTTTTCAAGTTCAATTTGCTGTCTTTTTCTTTCAACTCATACCTGAGAATAGTCAGGTTGCTACTTGAGTCTGGCAAAATCTGTTCTTGATAGGCATCAACAACAGAAGGTTTGTTGATGGTGAGTTTATTGAGGGGAGAGAATAGATTACTCCACATATTACTGTCCATTTCTGCTTGTGTAGAATCTATTTTCTCACCTACGAGCACATGCTTCTTGATCTTAGCATTTTGACTCGTGAGTAATTTGATCTGTGCAGCTACTAGGCTGTCTACAGCATATAACCCACGAGCATCATCCTTTTTCATATTCTGAGGACTAAAGCAGCTGCCTAGCATCAGAGATATTACGAAGAGAATAAAAAATAATTTGACCATCAAACGAGTATGTCCCCAGTCATTTCGTTAGGGATGTCAACGCCTAGAATTTTCAAAATTGAAGGTGCCAAGTCGCCTAGCTTACCGTCCCTAATGGTTCCGTTAGCCGATTGATCTACCAAAATACAGGGCACAAGGCTAGTGGTATGTGCTGTATTTGGCGACCCGTCTTCATTGATCATGCAGTCTGAGTTGCCATGGTCAGCGATGATAATGGTGGTATAATCATTTTTCAATGCAGCTTCTACCACAGATTCAGCGCAAGAGTCTACGACTTCGCACGCAGTCACGGCAGCTTGGAAGTCGCCAGTATGACCGACCATATCAGGGTTGGCAAAATTGAGACAGATAAAGTCGGCACTTTGGCTATTTAGTTCAGGAACGATTTTGTCTCTGATATCTCTGGCACTCATCTCAGGTTTCAGATCATAAGTGGCCACTTTAGGAGATGGACATAGCAGCCTTCTTTCTCCATCAAACTCCGATTCTCTTCCTCCTGAGAAGAAGAAAGTAACATGTGGATATTTTTCAGTTTCGGCAATACGAATTTGTTTCTTATTGGCATTAGCCAAGACTTCACCAAGAGTGTTCTCTAGGTTATCCTTGTCAAAAATAACATTGACATTGCTGAATGTATTGTCATAATTCGTCAAAGTGACATAGTGCAAATCTAACTTTTGCATATCGTGATCTGGAAAGTCTCGCTGCGTGAGTGCCTGAGTAATCTCTCGCCCTCTATCAGTTCGGAAGTTGAAGCACAACACCACATCACCCGACTCAATTTTCCCTAATGGATTGCCTTGTTCATCAGTATGAATGATGGGGTTGATAAACTCGTCAGTAACCCCGTCATCATAGCAATGTTGGAGACTAGACCAAAGATCATTAGTAGCAGCACCCTCTGCCTTGGTCATGGCATCATATGCGAGCTTCACTCTTTCCCAACGATTGTCTCTGTCCATGGCATAATACCGGCCTGTGATAGACGCGATCTGTCCTGTGGTTTGATCCAAATGACTTTGTACATTCTTGAGATATTGCAATCCGCCCTTTGGGTCTGTGTCTCTCCCATCTGTAAATGCATGGATCAAGAGGTTTTCCACACCATTTTCATGAGCGATTGAGCAAAGTCCTTTGAGATGATCGATATGCGCATGTACGCCTCCATCAGATACCAGTCCTATATAATGTACCTTTTTATTTTTTGCTTTCGCATATGCGAATGCTTGTAGCAATGTTTCATTCTGACCGAGTGATCCATCTTCTACTGCCTTATTTACTTTTACCAAATCTTGATAAACGACACGACCAGCACCAATATTCATATGCCCAACTTCAGAGTTGCCCATTTGGCCTTCAGGCAGCCCAACAGCCAAACCTGATGCCTCCAACTTGCTATGTGGATATTTGGCAAAAAGGCTGTCAATATACGGGGTGTTGGCATTATCTATCGCAGAGACTGCCTTGTTCTTGGCAATTCCCCAACCATCTAAAATCATTAGTAAAACTCGCTTATCCATCGGTATTTGTTATTTTTAAAAAGGATCACAAATATAACCAATAGCAGACACAGAGTTCATTATTTTTTGGATTGAATAAATGAAAGTATATTATTGGCATAATTTTAGTCTATATTTATAATTCACAGGTAGTGACAAATGAATAAGATATACACAAACAAACTATTGATCTTCCTTGGCTTTTGGTTAATTTCGATAGGCAGTATTCATGCTCAGGCAGACATCATTGGTGATGTCAAAGAGAGCATCAAAATCGGCTCTTCTCGAGAAATCGCTAAATTTTTGAATCAAAATGTGGACCTGACTATCAACGGGAAGGTAGATACCTATAGCAAAACCCAAGCGGAGTTTGTGCTTAAGGAATTTTTTAAATCCAATCCCCCATCTAGCTTCGTTATCGTGCATCAAGGTGCATCCAAAGGAGGCTCGCCTTATGCTACTGGACAGTACATGAGTGCCAGCAACACCTTTTTGGTATGGGTACGCATCAAAAAAGTGGGTGACAGATATCTCATTCACGAGATGAGCTTTATTAAAGAGTAATACTTTCTTTGCTTATTTCATAAAAACAAAAATTTGAAACCTACATATCTCACTCAAAAGGCGATCAATCACTTTATAGCATTAGCGCTGAAAGAAGATATTGGAGATGGAGATCACTCTTCACTTGCTAGTATTCCCGAATCTGCCAAGAGTAAAGCACAACTTCTTATCAAAGGAGATGGCATCATTGCGGGGGTTGAGATGGCAGAGCATATATTCAAAGCTGTAGATCCTGATCTTTCGATCACCAAGCAAATGATTCAAGATGGAGATCAGGTTACAGAAGGAGCGGTGGGATTTATTGTAGCAGGTTCTGCAAGAAGTATTCTCACGTCAGAGCGATTAGTGCTCAACTGTATGCAGCGTATGAGCGGGATTGCTACCTATACGCATGAACTGACTCAACTGATCAAATCCACTAATGCAAAACTATTAGACACCAGAAAAACCACACCCAACTTCAGACTCATGGAGAAGTGGGCGGTAGCTATTGGTGGTGGAACCAACCATAGGTTTGGGCTTTATGACATGATTATGCTCAAAGATAATCACGTTGACTTTTGTGGAGGGATCACCAAGGCAGTCAATAAAACCAAGGCATATCTTACAAACAATAATCTTGACTTAAAAATTGAAGTCGAAACCAGAAACCTTGAAGAAGTCAAGGAAGCACTGGAATGTGGAGGCATAGATGTTATTATGCTTGACAATATGATGCCTTCAGTCATGAGGCAGGCAGTCGAAATGATCGCAGGAAAGTGTCAAACAGAGGCAAGTGGAGGAATCACAGAAAGTACAATTGCCGAAGTGGCGGAGTGTGGAGTGGACTTCATTTCGGTAGGCGCACTTACTCACTCGATCCGAAGTATGGACATCAGTCTGAAAGCGATCAAATAGACCTTTAGGTGGCAAAGAGTAAAAGAAATATTGTAGTGCTACTGTTGGAAGCTGTCATTTTTACGCTGATATTTGTGACCCTTTTTTACCAATGTAGCTAAGGGTAACTAGAATAACTGAAAAAAATGAACGTAAAAACTAAAAAATATCAACTCGAAAAGAACACCTATATTAAGTTTGCTATGGTCAATGTACTCAAGCAACAGTGGTGGGTGTTATTGATCGCAGCGGCTTTAGCCTCAGGATATTTTATTATTCCCAACATCTGGTGGTTTATCGGAACTGGAATCGCCTTCACATTGTATTTGCTTTTTTGGTTGATTCAGTTTGCTGGAGTTACTCAGCTAGAGCAAGGGAAGATGCTTTTCGAAAAACTATCATATGAAATCAATAGCCAACAAGTGTTGATTAAGCTGAACACCAAGCAAGGAATGCCAATGAAATGGGATCAGATCAAAAGCGCAAAGGTTGGAAAGGATTACATTCTGTTGATGGTCAATAAGGCACAGTTGATTCATTTACCATTTAGGATATTCAACTCAGACAACGAAAGAAAATTTGTAGAGTCTATCTTGAAGAGAAAAAGCTTTATATAAATAAAATAGCATTGACACAGAGAACACAAATAAGCCCAGTGTTTTCAGATTTTCTTCTGAAAACACTGGGCTTTTTCTATAAATAAGAATTCCGCACCTATGAAAATTTTACACAGAGTATTTTATGGAATCGCTTTTCTCTTTTTGATCTATGTGTTGATCATCAACTTCGTGCCAGATTTGGTGGATAGGGATAGCAATAAAGTTGTTCTATCTGGACCATATGAGATTGATGATGAGACTGCTCTAGCTCATCAGAGCATTCCTTTTGTGACAGATCTTCATTGTGATGTGCTTTTGTGGGATCGTGATATTACTGATGAGGAAGATTTTGGACATGTCGATATTCCGAGAATGCAAAGAGGGAATGTAGCACTCCAGGCATTCACGATAGTGAGCAAGTCACCTGCTGGACTCAACTTTCAAAGCAATAGTGCTGATGCCAATGATGACATCACTCTTTTGAGCATAGTCCAAGGCAGACCAGTCAACACGTGGTTTAGTCTAAAGGAACGAGCAATTTATCAATGCGAAAAACTCTATAAAGCAGCAGAAGACTCTGGGGGTGAATTTCGTGTGATCACCTCAGTGAGTGACTTGAGAAAATTCACCACAGACCGATCAAATAATCCCAAACTCACGGCAGGTTATCTAGGAGCTGAAGGTGCGCACATTCTAGAGGCTAACATCAATAATGTACAGGAAATGTATGATGCGGGTATACGTATGATGGCACCAGTGCACTTTTTTGACAATGCGCTGGGAGGCTCCGCTCATGGTGTGGAGAAAGGTGGGTTGACCGAGTTCGGTAAAAGCGTAATCACTAAAATGGAAGAGCTCAATATGATCATTGATTTAGCGCACGCATCACCCAACCTTATTGATGATGTGATGGATATGGCTTCCAAACCACTGTTGGTTTCTCATACCGGAGTCAAAGGAACGTGTGACAACATTCGCAACTTATCCGATGAACACATCAAGAGAATAGCTAGAGGAGGAGGACTTATTGGTGTTGCAATGTTCGATACCGCTGTTTGCGGCTCATCAGCTAAGTCGACAGCCGATGCCATCAAATATGTAGCAGAGTTAGTCGGAATTTCACATGTTGGTCTCGGCTCTGATTTTGACGGATCAGTGACCACCCACTTTGATATTTCGGGCATGGCACTATTGACCAAAGAGCTCATTGGGCTAGGCTATTCACAACCACAGATCAATCGAATCATGGGGGGCAATGCCCTACAATTTTTATTGAACAATCTCCCTAAGGAATAGCAAATGGATTATGATCAGCCAAAAAAGAAGAAACGCTTTGAGCCTAAGGAAGCAAAACTAAAGGCGGCTGATTACTGTGCCTATCAAGAGCGATCACAGCAGCAAGTCCGTGACAAACTCTATGACTACGGGTTGCACGTGGACGAAGTGGAGGACGTATTGTCTGATCTTATAGTTGAGGGTTTTATCAATGAAGAGCGATTTGCAAAAGCATATGTTGGAGGCAAGTTTCGTATCAAGAAGTGGGGAAAACACAAGATTATACAAGGGCTCAAACAGCATAAAATTTCCGAATACTGTATCAAGAAAGGTCTTGAGGAAATTGAGTCTCAAGATTATATTGACACACTGACTATTTTATTGAATAAGAAGGGGAACAGTATCAAGGGATCCAATGACTATGACCGAAGAAACAAGTTGGCCAGATATGCGGTAGGTCGCGGGTTTGAAACTACATTGATTTGGGAAGTGATCCAGTCAGAGAGCTTGTGAAATGTATGCACTCTGACAAGTGATTTATTTGCAGAAACCTATCTTATTGTTTTGGTCTTGAAGCATTAACTAAACATATGATTATGCTAAAAAAAACGATAACACTTTGTTTGATGATGGGATGCTCGGTGATGTCCATAACCTATGGTCAATCCATCAAACATTTCAATATCAAGAAGAATGTTGCCATTAGTGGCTATGACCCAGTAAGCTATTTTGATGAGAAGCCAATGGAGGGAGAGTCAAAGTATTCGGCTGTTTATAATGGTATTGTATATCACTTTGCTTCAGCAAATAACAAAGCCAAATTTGAAAAATCTCCTAACAAATATGTGCCTCAATACGGTGGTTGGTGTGCGTATGCTATGGGGGTAGATGGCAGCAAGGTCAAAATAGACCCAGAGACATATAAGATTGTGGATGGCAAACTTTATCTTTTTTACAAT
>Ga0316189_10007864_pt1 | contig 10054 bp, 7 predicted proteins | sample LowCovwburrow_MG_FD_204930 | JGI IMG/M metagenome (GOLD analysis project Ga0316189, IMG submission 204930) | Coastal sediment microbial communities from Maine, United States - Lowes Cove worm burrow | ecosystem: Environmental > Aquatic > Marine > Coastal > Sediment | place: USA: Maine... | reverse complement strand
CTCAGGCCACCCAGTTGCTGGTTGTAGGCGCGCAAAGCGTTGCGCACACGGCGCGCATCCCGGTCGCCGCCGGAGTTCGCCTGGTCAGAGACCAGCTCGATTCTCGCGGGCACGCCGTCCAGCAGGCTCTCGGCGATGCCCTCCGGGACGATAACGACGACGTTGTGCGTCCCAATCTTGATTGCCTCGATGGCCGCCTCTCTATCTGCCGGGGCATCAACGACGTTGAGGTTGGCGCTTGAGAGATACGCCATCAGGTTGGGTGCCAACTCCGCGCCGATGACCGGCACGTCGAGCGATTGTTCGGCATCCGACATCGAACGCTCTATCGACATATTGATGACGAAACCAAACAGCAGCGGTCCAAACAGCGGCCCCATGAGCAACGCGGTAAGCATCGTGCGGCGGTCACGAAAGTTATCCAGCACCTCTTTGCGGAACACGGTAAGCAGCGTATTCATGATCCCGGCTCCACCATCTGGATGGCGCGCACAAACGCGTCCTCGAGGTCATCACAGCCGGTGCGCTCACGAATGCCGCCGATCGTGTCATCAATTGCAACCTTGCCCGCGGCGATGATGACGATGTCGTCACACAGTGCGGCGACCTCCTGCATGATGTGGCTCGAAAACAGAACACAGCGACCGTCGTCTTTGAGTTTCAGGATCAGCTCGCGCAGCGCACGAGTCGCCATGACATCGAGTCCATTGGTTGGCTCATCGAGAATAATGTTCTGCGGGTCATGTACCAGCGCCCTGGCCAGCGACACCTTGGTGCGCTGCCCCTGCGAAAAGCCCTTGGTGTGGCGGTCGGCAAAATCGCCGATATCCAGCAGGCGGATAATGCTGTCGACTCGGTCTGCAACCTCGGCCTTGTCGGTGCCGCAAAGGCGCGCGTAGTAGGCAATATTCTCGCGCGCGCTGAGATGTGGATAGAGCCCGGCGCCGTGTGGCAGCGCGCCTATCCTGCAGCGAGCCTCGAGGCTGTCGCTGACGACATCGATACCGTCGATCGAAGCGCTGCCCTCATCGGGCTTCAGTACCGTGTAGAGGATCCGCAACGTGGTCGACTTGCCGGCGCCGTTGGGGCCAAGCAGTCCGGTGATCTTGCCATCGGGCGCATCGAAACTGACGCCACGCACCGCCTGTACCTTGCCGAACGACTTGGCTATGCCCTCAACCTTGATCATGGCTGCGGACCTGAAAAGTCGAGGAAAAACGGCAGCGCAAAACTGCGCTCCATGCATTCCGTGTCCAGCCCCTGCGGGTCGCCGCTCTCGACGAAGTCCGCCATGATGCGCGGCATACAGCCAACGCTGGCCTGGCCGTGGCCCTGATCTTTGCCAATTAGGTGGGCTGCGTTGCTGAGGTCAACCATGGCGCGGATAGCGTACTCGGGTGGCGTGATCGGGTCTGCGTCTCCGGAGAGCAACAGCACCGGAATGTCAGTATTCAGCGGCTGTCGCAGATCGTCGTCAAGTGTGCCGGCGGGCCACACCTCGCAGATAGCGCTAATGGCCTGCAGCTGGATCGGGCCAATGTAGGTGTTCCCCAGCGCCTCCTGATCAATCTTATCCTGGTCGTAGAACGGCTCGTCTTCTGTGCACATGACGGCGTTGTGCATGCCGATTGCGAGCGACTCGCCGAGTTCACCGACGGTCATCTGGAACTGAGCGGCAAGCGGGATGAAATTGTCGTTAGCGGCGGCGTTAATGCTGAGCGGCAAAATGGCGATGGTGCTCTGGTGATACGCCAGCAGCCGAACCGCACCCGCCAGCTGATCCATGCCAAAGTCGACGGACTCAAGGCGCCCGCTGCTCGGGTTTTGCAGTCGCACGATGACCGGGCCGTCTTCAAGTCGCGCCTGCACCGCTTTGAAGTCGTCGGCGAGGGTTGCAAAGGCGTTGCTGCACGCATCGTCTTGCTCGCAGCGAGCGATAATATTGTCGAGCGCCTTCTGCGCCTCGATCGCAATGTCAGGTCCGAGCGGCAGCTGTGGCGGCACCACCCCGTCAATAATGATGCTGCGCGTCTTGTCGGGAAAACGTCGTGCGTAATGCTGCGCGACGCGCGAGCCGTATGACACGCCATACAGGTTCAGCTGCGGGTAACCCAGCGCCTCGCGCACTGCATCAAGGTCGCGCACGGCAACGCTGGTCGTAAAGTAACGCGGGTCGTGTGGCAATTGCTCAACGCAGGTTTTCGCGATCTCGCGAGTTTGTTCATCGGAATAGTCGCCACCCAGCAGGTCTTCATCCACGTCGCAGGTCAGGCGTGACGATTCGCCAGTGCCGCGCTGGTCGACAATCAGGATGTCACGATCACGGCGCAGCACCTCGAATGCGTTTGCAGACGCCGAGTAAAACTCGATGGAGCCTTGCCCGGGACCACCGGCAATGGGAACGACCGGGTCAGGCTCGGGGTTGAGATTGAGGGCAGGAACGACCGCAACGCTCAACTCGATCATCGGCGAATCAGGGTCGTCCGGATTCTCCGGCCGCAGGAAGGTGCCGCAGCGCGCCTTGTGAGTATAAAACGCCGGGCCGGCGCTGATGAGGCAGTCGCTCAGTTCAAGCTCACTTTCAGCGAGAGCGAACGAGGGCGCCAGCAGCGCGGCAGCAATTAGTGAAACGACTCGAATCATGTTGCAGCGCATCTTGGACATAAGGCCAAGCCAAGTAAAGTGCGGCCCGGTTTTGTGTACAATGCGCGGCCTGTTACTGCTCACTTTTTGATCAATGTCCGAACGTTACGATGTCATTGTTGTTGGCGGCGGTCACGCCGGTACGGAAGCGTCACTCGCTGCCGCGCGCGCGGGTGCCCGCACATTATTGCTGACGCAGAAAATCGCAACGCTGGGGCAAATGAGCTGCAACCCGGCCATCGGCGGCATCGGCAAGGGACACCTGACGAGAGAGATCGATGCACTGGGCGGCGCCATGGCAGAGGCCATCGATCGTGCCGGCATCCAGTTTCGCACGCTGAACGCCAGCAAGGGACCCGCCGTTCGGGCTACTCGCGCGCAGGCGGATCGCGAGCTTTATCGACGCGCCATCAGCGAGGTGTTGCTCAACCAGGAAAACCTCACTGTTGTTGAGGGCTCGGTTGCCGACCTGCTGCAGGACGGTGAGCGCGTTGTCGGTGCCGAAACCAGTGACGGCAATAAATTCCATGCGGCTGCGGTTGTGCTGACCGTTGGCACGTTTCTCGGTGGCAGAATCCTCGTTGGCAAAACGGAACAGGCTGGCGGCCGAGTAGGCGACGCACCATCGAATCGCCTTGCGGCACGGCTGCGCGAGATGCCGTTTAACGTGGCGCGCCTGAAGACCGGCACGCCGCCGCGTCTCGATGGCAGGACGCTCGACTACGAGCGCATGCAGGAGCAGCCGGGCGACACACCGATGCCGGTGTTCTCTTTCATAGGCCGTCGCGAGCAACACCCCGCGCAGGTGTCCTGTTACATCACGAACACCACGGAGCAAACGCACGACATCATTCGCGGCTCACTCGACGAGTCGCCGATGTACACAGGCCTCATCGAAGGCGTTGGTCCGCGTTATTGTCCGTCTATTGAAGACAAGGTCGTGCGTTTTGCCGACAAGAATTCACACCAGATTTTCGTTGAGCCGGAGGGCCTGACGACCGATCTCGTCTACCCCAATGGTATTTCGACGAGTATGCCGGCCGAGGTGCAGGAGCGCTTCGTGCACTCGATCATCGGCTTCGAAAAGGCCACCATTACGCAGCCGGGCTACGCCATCGAATACGACTATTTCGATCCGCGCGACCTCAAGCCAACGCTCGAAACGAAGCACGTCAGCGGCTTGTTCTTTGCCGGACAGATCAACGGCACGACAGGTTATGAAGAGGCCGGCGCGCAGGGCTTGCTGGCCGGACTCAATGCTGCCAGGCAGGCGCGCGATCAGGAGCAGTGGTTCCCGCAACGACACGAGGCCTACATCGGCGTGCTTGTCGACGACCTGATCACACGCGGTGTCAGTGAGCCATACCGAATGTTTACCAGCAGGGCGGAGTATCGCCTGACGCTGCGCGAGGACAACGCGGACCTGCGCCTGACGCCACTCGGACGTGAACTTGGCCTGGTTGACGACACACGCTGGCAGTTGTTCGACGAAAAGCGCGCGGCAGTCGATGCGGAACAGGCGCGACTCGCGGCTATCAGAGTGCAACCGCAGGCCGTCAGCGCGGCCGAATTGTTGCTGCGCCCGGAGCTCGACTACGCGCATGTGAGTGCCCTGCCAGAGGTCGGAGCGGCGGGCTGGTCGCTGCAGACGCCGGAGCAGGTTGAGCAGGCGGTGCTGCAGATTGAGGTGCAGGCCAAGTACTCGGGTTATATCGAACGGCAGCAGCGCGAGATCGAGAAGCATGCGAAGCAGGAGTCGCTGCGGCTTCCTGATGACATCGAATATGCAAACGTCACGGGCTTGTCGAACGAGGCGCGGCAGCGGCTGCAGAAGGCTCGACCACAAACGCTTGGCCAAGCGTCGCGGCTTGAGGGCATGACGCCCTCAGCGGTGTCGTTGCTGCTTATTCACCTGAAGAAACGACAGCTGGCGAAAAGCGCCTAGCGCTTGCACTGGTAAGGAACGGATCGCCCCGGTGGTCGGTTGATGCCCTGCGATTCCAGCTCGGACTTCAGTAAAGGAAACTCGTTGTGATCGAACATCTGGTAAACGAGGAAGCCGGCCAGCGACGACAGGGTCGCCGGGTTGTCGAGATGGACCAGCGTTTCGCGTGCCTCCTCGTGCAGGCCCAGTGTTTTCAGGAACAGCCAGCGCGAGTTGGAGTCCTCCGCGACCTCTGCAAGTATCTTGTCGGCATCATCCACGCGCCCCTCGGCACATGCCTGTCGCACACGCATCATGAGAACGGATTCGCGTTCGTCTGACAGCCTCTCGAACGCGCGGATCAGCGGTGCTGCTTTTTCGATTTGCCCGGCCGCAAGGTAGGCGCGATGTGCATGGTAGTACTCGATGGCGGTTGTGCCGGGTACTGCCAGGGCCTCGTCGGCCATGGCCGCCGCCGCTTCCGGGTCGACGCGATGCATGCTCATGTAGAACGGAAATGGGCGCTCACCGGGGTCCGGCTGAACGTCCATTGAAGCGATGACCGTTTCGCGCGCCTTTTCCGTGTCGCCGATCGACATGTACAGGGTGAACAGTCGACTCCAGGCACTCATGCTGTCCGGCGCCAGCTCCAGTTGCCTTTGCACCACGTCAATGTCGTCAAGGAGGCGCAGCTCGACGTTCGCCTTCAGGCTCGCAGCGGCGAGCCGGTCCGTTTCATTCTGCGCGGTGCGAATCGCCTCGTCGACGGCCGCATCGAACAATACGCGACGTTGCGCCAATGGCGGGCCAGATGGATCGTACAGGGTGCGGGTGGGGTCCAGCTGCAGGAGGTAATGGACGGCGAGCGAAAAATGGGCCTGCGAGAAGTCGGGATCAATCTGGATGGCCCGCCGCATTTCCGCGACGTAAAGCGGGGAAAAACCGGCGTCTAACTTGTTTCGTGCCTTGCGGCCGATATCCTGCGCCTTCAGGTAAATTTCCCAGGCCGCAACCGAGCGCGTGCCTGCGGCGATCATCTCTGCGAGCTCTTCGGGGTCCATCGCCGTCTGCAGGGCGCGACCGATAGCCACGGAAATATCTTCCTGGATCTTGATGGAGTCTTCTGCTGAGCCGTCATAGGTCTCTGACCAGAGGTGCATGTCATCAGAGGCGCGGATTAGCTGAGCGGTGACGCGCAACCTGTCGCCGGCACGGCGTACCGAGCCCTCGAGGATATGCGCCACGCCGAGGCGTTCCGCGATGGCGGGAATTTCTTCCGCGGAGTCACGCAGTGCAAACGTCGATGTGCGCGAGGCGACGCGCAGATCGGGCACCCGAGCAAGTGCATTCAGAATTTCGTCGGTCAGGCCATCGGCGAACCAGCCCTGATCGCTGCCGGGGCTGAAATCTGCAAACGGCAGCACGGCGATGGACTTGTCGGTTACAACGTTTTGCGCCTGAATATCGAGCTCCTGCTCGTCGCCGCTGAACTTATCCCAAAGCAGGCCGACTACCGCGACGGCCAGGCCGGCGATGATTGCTGCATTAAGACGTTTGCCGGCTCGCGGATCTTTTGGCGCGTCGGGCGGCAGTTCGTCGGCACGCACGACGCCGGCTGGAGTGAGTTCGTAGGCCCAGGAAAAAAACAACGCGAGCGGCAGGCCGAGCAGCAGCAGCACGATCAGCATGCGCATGAACCAGTCGGGAGCCGCGAACGCGTCGGCGGCGAGATCGGCAATTTGTGCAATCACCCAGCCCGCAACGACGTAGGCGACGGCAACGCGGAATACGTTGCGACGTCGCAGTTCGTTCAACAACTGCCGCATCGGCAGGACCCCCTGATAAATCGATGCGAAACAATAGCATTGATGCTGGTGGCGGGGGAGCTTTTGGCGTCCCTGCGCTATGCGGCAGCGTCGGGCCGCGTGTAGCCGTATTAACGCCCGGGTAACGGAATCGGAGTAGGCGCACCGTTAATGGTAAGCAGGCCTTTCTTGTACTCGATGTTGGTCTCATAGGCGTCACCTTTCTTTTGCAGGTACCCCATGCCAATAACAGCCCCCGCCTGAGGGTTCATCTCCAGGATGAACTGCATCAGCTCGTCCGGGATGCTGATCTGCGCGCCACCCTCGAGCGCCAGCAACAGGGACGTCCACTCGAAGTCGCCTTTGTCGCGCTCCTTGATACGAGCGTCCATCGTGACCGAGGCAACACCCTGCGGCAGTGAGATGTTGAGCTGCCGCACACGCACTTCGCCACCGCCGGCAAGCAGACGCTTGAACTCCTGTTCGGCCTCCGTGTAAATCCACTCATTGTCGCCATCGACATTGCGCAGAGACTTTATCCTGCGCGTAAGCGCACCGAGGGCCACGGGCTCAAGACCCTCAACCTCGATATCCATGTCCATGCCGAATTCGCCAAAGCCCGGAATGTTCACGCCGGCGAAGGAAACCTGCGAACGGCTATCAACGCGTCCGCCTGAAATATCGGTCGAAAAGGTGGCGCTCAGGGGAACAACACCGTTCTCGATTCCGCTGGCATCGACAACACTGAGCGATGCCAGCTCTATGGTGCCGTTGCCGGTTGCGAAGCCGTACTTCGTTGGTTGTTGCTCGGCGTCGAATGTCACGCTGCCAAGCGTAATTTCCCGATCTGGAAGAGCAAGGCTTGCGGAGCCGACCTTGCCTTTGACTCCAATACGGCCATTTGCGGGGTGCGTTGTCAGCGTTATGTCTGCAGCACCCCAGGTCGCATCGGCGCCTTCATTCTGAAAGCTGCCGCTTTCCAGCACGTAGTTGGATTTGAGCTCGCCGGAGAGCCCGACATCGCTGTAAATGGTGCCGGGCAGCAAGTGTGTGCTGCCGTCGGGTAGCTCAATACTCACCGTAGACATGGCCTTGCCAAGGCCGGGCAGCAGCGACCCTTTCTTGCGGCTCATCGAGGACACCGGGATGAGGCCGTGGTCGAGGCGAGTATCGATGATCAGTATCGGCGCGTCGCCCCCCGACATGTCCTGCACGGCCTCTTTCAGCTCGCCCGAGCGGAACTCGACACGATGTTGGCCTTCGGAGGAGAACCAGCCGCGGTCGAACTTCTCGGAGGTAACCATGACCTCCTGGCTCTCATCCGCGGCCCAGTTGATGTTCTCGTCGACGGTCTTTTCTGCGAGTTTGCCAATGATCCCTGGCGAGACGATGACGACCAGTGCGAGCGCAACCAGCAGAGCAACAATACCTTTTTTCACGTGAACCCCCGGCGTTCCAACGCTGAATTTCCTCGATTCTGCTAGAAATACGCGCCCAGTGACACTAACATTACGCCCCCGACCCATTCAGATGATCGCGAATATGAGACTCACTGTTGTTGCGACCCTTGTCGCCGCTGTATTTCTGGCCCAACCAGCCTTCGCCGAAGGCGACGCTGAGAGCGGCGAGGCGCTTGCCTATACCTGCCTCGGCTGCCACGGCATTCCTGGTTACCGCAACATGTACCCGTCATACCGGGTGCCGAAGCTCGGCGGACAAAAGGCGGCCTACCTCGAAGTCGCGCTGAATGGCTATCGCAGCGGCATGCGCCAGCATCCGACAATGGGCGCGCAGGCAAACAGCATGTCCGAACAGGACATCAAGGACGTTTCTGCCTATCTCGCGACGCTAGGCGCCGACACCGTCGCTGCCGGTGGTGAGCAGGCACCGGCCTTTGACAAGGCGATGGTTTGCCAGGCCTGCCATGGACCCAATGGCATTGGCGCGTCACCGGTGTGGCCGACACTGGCCGGCCAGCACCAGGACTACATCGAGCATTCGCTGAAAGCCTACCGGGACGGCGACCGCAAGGATCCGGTTATGGCGCCGATGGCGGCTGCCCTGACTGACGCCGATATCAAGGCGCTGGCGGCGTACTACTCTGGCCTCAAGGGGCTCGAGACGACGAAAGCGGAATAAGCATGCTGCAGTATGCCGATGGTATTTCTGCCATCGACACTGAGTATGTGCGTCCGCTGCAGGACGCGAGCCACCTGCTCGTTGAGGATGGGCACGCCGCGTTCGTCGATACGGGCACCAACAACAGTGTTCCGCTGCTGCTGCATGCCCTGCAGCAACTCGACCTGGATCGCGGCGACGTCGACTATGTCATTCTCACGCACATTCATCTCGATCATGCGGGTGGCGCCGGCAGCCTGATGCAGGCACTGCCGAACGCGCGCTGTGTCGTGCATCCGCGCGGCGCACGACACATGGCAAATCCCGAGAAACTGATCGCCGGCACTATTGCCGTCTACGGCGAAGCGAAAACTCGCGACATGTACGGTGACATTCTGCCGATCGATGAGCAGCGCATAGTTGTTCCGGAGGACGGTAGTGACATCGACCTGAATGGCCGGCGCCTGCGTTTTCTGTACACGGAGGGGCATGCCCGTCACCATTTCTGCATTCACGATGAGAAGTCACAGGCCGTTTTCACGGGTGACAGTTTCGGCATCTCGTATCGTGAACTGGACACCGACAACGGCGAATTCATTTTTCCGACGTCGACGCCTGTGCATTTCGATCCAGAGGAAGCGCATAAGTCTGTCGATCGCATCATGGCTATCGAGCCACAACAGCTGTTCCTGACGCACTACAGCCGGGTCACTGATCTGCAGCGCCTTGCCGATGACATGCATCAGTGTATTGATGCTTATGTCGCTATGGCGCGCGAACATGATGGCCAAAAAAATCGAACGGAAGCCCTGCGTTCGGCCATGTTCGAGTACCTTGTGTCGCGATTGCTGGCGCATGGTTTCACGGGAAGTCGCGATGAGATGTGGGATATCCTTGAGCTCGATATAACCCTTAATACGCAGGGCCTTGAGGTCTGGCTCGACTATCAGAAGAAGGCATAACTATGGATACGTTTCGCGCGTTTCGAATTGACGAAACAGACGGCAAGGTCGAAGGTGGGTTCCAGACGCTGTCGATCGATGACCTGACCGCCGGCAACGTTGTTATCAAGGTCAGTCATTCCACCATCAACTACAAGGACGCGCTGGCAGCGACCGGTACCGGCAGAATACTGCGACAGTATCCGTTGAACGGTGGCATCGACCTGGCGGGCGAAGTTGTGAGTTCCGATGACGAAGAGCTGTCGCCGGGCACGGCGGTGCTTGTCAACGGTTGTGGCCTCAGCGAAACGGTCGATGGCGGCTACGCAGAATATGCACGCGTCGACAGTAAGGGCGTCATACCGATACCCGATGGCATGGGTCCGGTTGAGGCGATGCAAATTGGCACCGCCGGCTTCACGGCAGGACTCGCGATACATCGCATGGAGCAGAACGGCCAGCTGCCGGAGAACGGGCCGGTCGTTGTCACGGGCGCAAGCGGCGGTGTCGGCAGTATCGCCGTGAACATGCTTGCCGGGAGAGGCTACGAGGTGGTCGCCGTAACAGGCAAGGAAAGGGAAACAGAATATCTTCGCGACCTCGGCGCACGCGATGTGCTGCTC
>Ga0316189_10007863_pt1 | contig 10054 bp, 7 predicted proteins | sample LowCovwburrow_MG_FD_204930 | JGI IMG/M metagenome (GOLD analysis project Ga0316189, IMG submission 204930) | Coastal sediment microbial communities from Maine, United States - Lowes Cove worm burrow | ecosystem: Environmental > Aquatic > Marine > Coastal > Sediment | place: USA: Maine... | reverse complement strand
TGACTGCCGTCTGGAGCGACGCCGATTAATTCTGCTGGCTGGTTAACTACCTTCCACCCAGCTGGGAACTCCATGTAAAGGTCTAATGCTTTATGATAAAACTTGTTGTTACGAACTATCCCCTGACCCTCGCTTTCACCAAAGCTCATACCATCTGTTAGGCGTAGAAATTTGCCATCATCAGCTATGGGTTGGCTGCTGTCTCTAAACTTGGCAGCGGCGGCAATTACTTCTTGCAAACGTTGATCATTACGTGGGTGGCTGGCAAACAGCCCATGGTAGGCCTGAGGTTGCTTGCCCTCTGCTTTGGCTTTTTCAGCCGCGAACAACTCTTGGTTTTTCAAAATGCCGATAACCCCAATCATATCCTCAGGGTCATAATTGTTTTTGGCTATGTATTCGGCGCCTAATCTGTCAGATTGCAGTTCTTGCGTTCGACCATATCCCTGCAATAAAGCACCTCCCAGCATCTGTGACATTTGCGCTAGCTGACTATTGCCAGTACCAATGGCTACTGCGGCTGTCGCTACTCCTGCCACCTGTTGTTGCGCTGCCCGTTGCGCACCGTGCCGCGCTGTGACATGGCCAATTTCGTGACCAATCACACCTGCCAGATGAGACTCTCTATTCATGTAAGACATAATTCCACGTGTAACATAAACGTAACCACCTGGCAGTGCGAAGGCATTCACTTGCGGACTGTCTAATAGAGTGAAGGTGAAATTTAGGTCTGGTCGATGACTTTTTGCGGCTAACTTTTGACCAATCTCATTAACATAGGCCTGCAGCTCTGGGTCGTCGTAAATTTGATATTGCTTTAATATTTCTTGATGGTATTTCGCCCCAGCCGAAATACCCCAACCCTCAGACATAGCCAATTGGCTTTTGCCCGTTACCGGATTAGTTGCACAGGCCTGCAGGAACAAAACTACCACGCCCAAGATGGCTAGACGCAAAAAAAGGGAATGAGTTTTAGCTGGACTACTCATAGGGGGGTTCCTCAAAAAATTCAAAATTGATGTTTAGATTAGCACGTTCTTCAAGAAAGCCTAACCAAGCGCCAAACCCATAATATTACTTCAGTACGCGTTTTCCTTCGATCCAGTGAATGATGGGCTTCCATTCCAACATATCTCGCTCAACTTCGGTGGAAGGCATCTCAAAAATACCAACGCCGCTATCAGCGGCCTTCACGTAATTTTGGGAGTTCCTTAATACTCCAACAAATGGCACATCCAAGGCTTTGAGAAAGCTGAGTAGAGCTGTATAGGAGTGATAATTTTTTTGCGCCCTATTGGCCACCACACCAATAATGGCATAGGCATTGTTGGCCCGTACACGCGTTACAATATCAGCAACAAATGAGGCGGCAACCCGCATATCAATCGCCGAGGGCAACACCGGAATTATTACCACATCAACAAGCTTGATTAATTTCGCAACCTTGGCACTATCAGTACGCGCTGGTGCATCATAAATAATACGTTCGGTTCCTTGGTCGGGAAAAATTTGTCCTTGCAGGCCGTTAAAGCCTTGGATGGGATTTTCCGTATCGGGCCGTACTCGCAACCAATCCATACTCGATTGTTGAGGGTCCAAATCTACCAGCGCAGTAGACGTATCCCAAACAGAATAATAAGTCGCAAGATTAGTAGCAATAGTGGTTTTGCCACAGCCGCCTTTTGGGTTAACGACTAAGATCGAACGCATGATGTCATCCTCTTATAATAGATACAGTTATGATATGCAGACTCTAAACCTAGAGAAAAATCAGATGAAACACGAAAGTCTACACAAGTCCTTAATATGCCTAAGAAAGCCAAAAAAGAACTTCTCACCAACAAGGTGGGGCGCTTTTTTGCGGCTTCCTTATTCACATCAATTACTTGCACATCTTTTTCGCGTTTCAACTGAGTTTTCTAGGCTAATGGCTCAGCATACTATTTTTTGATTTTATTGCCAAACTAGGTTGCTACCTTAGTAAACGCATCTACTTAATAAGTGCGCTATAGTGGGCGCCACAATACGCTAAAAAACATGAATCACAACATATTAATCGTCGAAGACGAGAAGGAAATAGCTGACACGCTTAACTATGTACTGAACTCAGAGGGAATGAACGCCACTTGGGTTAGTACTGGAGAATTGGCACAGGCTGAATTACGCGAAAACAATTTTGATCTATGTGTCCTAGATGTGGGCCTGCCGGATTATCACGGCTTTGACCTGCTTCGAGAAATTAGACAAGCCGACAATCAGAACAAAAATGTACCCATACTATTTCTCACCGCACGAAGTGAGGAAATAGATCGTATATTAGGGTTGGAATTAGGTGCAGACGATTATGTATGTAAACCGTTCAGCCCGCGCGAGGTGGTGGCAAGAGTGAAAGTAATACTCAAACGCGTGGAGTCCCAACCCAGAACTGCCAAGGTGCCTATTGCTACCCAGCATTCAAATAATCCGTTCACACATAAGCCCGAGCAAAGAGTGATACAGCATGGTGATGATAGCCTTGATTTAACGCGTGCGGAATATGCGCTATTGAGCACTTTTCTGCAGCAGCCAAATAGAGTTTTTACCAGACGTCAATTAATCGAAAATATATGGTCAACAAACCATCCCTCAGATGACCGAGCCATAGACACCCATATCAAGACACTAAGAGCAAAGCTCAAATCATCGAATCCTCACAAAGAGTACATCGTCACCCACCGAGGATTTGGTTACAGTCTTGAACTAATATGAATAGTCTTGAACTAATATAAGCAGTCTTGAACTGGTATAAACAGCCCTAAAACTTACCTTCCCGCTGATGAACATTAGCTATAGTCTCCGCGCCTTCGGGCTCTACTTTATTATTCTAGGCAGCCTTATTTGGTTCACCTTAGATAATGCTATAGAGCGCTTGAACGACAGCATGCGCCAGTCCGCCGAAAGCGTACTAGTGGATATTGCTAATATTCTTGCGAGCTTTGTAGAGGACGAGCTTACACAATTAGCCATTAAACAGAGCTCTGTGGATAAGCAAACTCACAGCATTGACATCAACCGGCTGGCCAGAGTTTTTGCCAGCTTGGATGCTCGACCGCTAAAAGCTCAAATTTATCAAATAAGCAAAGAATCGGTAGATTCGCAAGTCTACATCACCGACCAAAACGGCATGGTTATTTATGATTCCACCGGCCAACACATTGGTAAGGACTATTCAAAGTGGCGTGATGTACATCTAACATTGGCTGGAGAATATGGCGCTAGAACATCTTACATCGACCAAGCACATACCGAACCTGACGACCCCAAAGCTATGATCATCGCAGCTCCAATAATATTTGATGCTAAAATTATTGGCGCTGTCAGCGTACTCAAGCCTATTAATAGCTTAGAAGGGCACTTGCTCGCTGAGAGTAAACAATTACAAAGATACGCATTCGCCTTACTTGGATTGGCTCTGTTGATTGGCTATTTATTGTCATTATGGTTTACCCGCTCACTCAATAAGATTGCCAACTATGCTGATGCCATGGCAGAAGGCAAGGCGGTAGCCCCACCAACCTTGCAAGATTCGCGACTCTCGGATTTAACCGCATCAATTTCCTATATGCGCTCACAGCTTGATGGCAAGGAATATGTTGAAAATTACATCCATAGTTTGACCCATGAGCTCAAAACTCCCATCACCAGCATTCATGGAGCGGTAGAACTATTGAGTGAAGACATGCCACCACAGGATCGAGAATTATTTTTAAACAACATAAGCACATCAAACCAACGTATGTCGCGCTTAGTCGAACGGATGTTGTCGTTGGCAAAATTGGAGGGCTTAAACGAGTTAATAGCCACCAGTGAGTTTGACTTAATTGAAACCTTAAATCGGTTATTACAAGAACGGTCGCCGACTATCGAAGCACGGAAAATCGCAATCGACCTCCCTAAGCAATCGCATTTCTTTTGTTTCGGCGACAGAGTACTTCTCGGTCAGGCGGTGGCAAACCTGTTGGATAACGCAATTAGCTTTTGCCAAGCAGAAGGTAGCTTAAAAGTCACTTTAGCAGTTTTGCAAATAGGCAAAGACCAAGAATATGAGATAAGCGTCTTTAATCAAGGAGTACCAATCCCCAGTTTTGCATTGGATAAAATTTATGACCGCTTTTTTTCCATGCCCAGATCTGGCGAAGATCATGGAACCAGTAAGAGTACAGGCCTGGGTCTGAGCTTTGTTAAAGAAATTATGAAACTGCACGGCGGACAAGTAGTGGTTAACAATTCAAGGCAGGGGGTATTGGCTACCTTGCGCTGGAAATCATCGCTGAAGGCCGAGAACTAATTCAAAGAACCCAGATTCTAATAAATGCGTAAATAGCTTGGTAAGCTGCACAGATTTGTTATTCTCTGCAAACCTGCATCAACCGCGCTAGTAACTCATTCTCGGACAGCTTCTTCGGCAGTGTTGCGAATCAACTATAACTAATCTATATGTCTACCAATCAGCAAAGCATTGAGCGCATAGGCCTGTCACTGTTCGTGATTTTAACTGGCTCTTTCCTAGCGCCACTGCTAATGCATTCCTCCACCTTGGCCATACCTGCGATTGCCACTGAGTTAAGGTTAGACGCCGAAGCTTTGAGCTGGTTTACATTGCTAAACGTATTAGGCAACGCCTGCCTTATACTGCCGGCCGGAAAACTCGCTGATATCTACGGTCGTAGAAGGCTGTTTTGTATTGGCTTACTCATCTCCGGCCTTTCTTGCGTGCTGGGCGGCATGGCTATCAGCTCTGATATGATTCTTGCGGGAAGGCTACTGCAAGGTGTTGGCGGCGCTTTTATATTCGGCAGCTCAATGGCCTTGGTTAGCGGCATACCACCCGAGAACCAGAAAGCTCGGGTTATGGGGATTTACATTGCCATTTGCTATATGGGTATTGTTGCCGGCCCTCTATTTGGTGGTGCGATTCTTAAGTATTTGCACTGGCGATGGGTATTTCATATTCCGGGCGCCATCCTTCTAACCACCTGTGTGGTTGGCTTCGGCATGCTAAATTGGGAACGCTATGGCGATAGGAATACTCGGCTTAGATTGCTAGACACGTCACTTTATATGGGCAGCTTGATATTGATTGCGCTGGCAGTATTTAAAACATCTCAATTGAGCGGACAATTGATGATGTTGTTTGGAATTTTGTTATTCGCGGGTTTTTGTTGGTTTCAATCAAAACGAAGAGACCCCTTGCTGCAAGTCACCCTATTTAGGGACAATCCAGTGTACGCTACACTCGGCATAACCCATCTATTAAGCTATTCAGGAATTCTTGGCTTACCCTTTGTAGCCACACTTTACTTGCAATACATCAAAGCCATAGATCCCCAAACAACTGGCGTAATTCTACTTGTACAAGCCCTTTTCACAGCTATTGTCGCACCAGCAGGTGGCTGGATGAGCCAACGCTTTAGAGTACGAAGTATTCTTATGTTTGGCATGTTGGTGTTATTGGCTGGCATGGTCGGCTTCGCAACATTACACGCCAATTCCTCACTCTGGCATATAGTGCTGGCGCTATCATCAGTTGGTGTAGCGGTTGGTTTGGTTGATACACATCTGCTACGAATATGCTTGGCGTCGGTCGAAGAAAGACTACTTGGCAGTGCCTCAGCAACGCTCAATGGTTTGCGCACCGTTGGTGGCTTCATCGGCATAGGCATCATCTCTTATTTGATGGGCAGCACCATAGGTAAACGTGAAATCTCCCCTGAACTGTACCCTGCGTTGATGAATGTCTTACATAACTTTTTTATAGTCGCTAGCATTCTTACTTTTTTTGCCCTAGCTCTCCTTTGCATTGCCATCCGGATTCGAAGCAGGAAACAAATACGAGGCTAGTTCACACTTCACTCACATACTACTCACCAAATTACATCGCTAACACACTCCAGCCCCATATTGCATAGGCACAATTAGGCCTTCAGGAAGTGGTTCTACACGGACGTTTTTGATTAACAACAAAGACGAGGCTAGCAATGTTACGCGCAACAATAACAAAAATTTCACTGTGTATGCTGATGGCAACCGCCATTTCAGCTCAACAACTAGTGCATGTAAAAAGCAGCGCTGGTGAACTCGAAATCACGCATTCCGACGGTAGCCGGCAATCAGCGCTACTACTGGCAACTCATATCTCCGGCGATGTGAATGCAATGGTGGCGAGTATTACGGTACGACAGAACTTTAAAAATAATAGCGATCAATGGGTAAACGGTCGCTATGTGTTCCCTCTCCCAGAGGGCGCCGCAGTAGACAGCCTAAAAATCACTGTAGGTGAACGCATAATCGACGGGGTAATAAAAGAAAAAACTGAGGCAAAGAAAATCTTTGATAAAGCCAAGAAGGCCGGTAAGAAAGCGGGCTTGCTAGAGCAACACCGCCCCAATCTGTTTAGCATCTCGGTCGCTAATATCGCACCACATGAGGAAGTGATTACCGATATCACGTTCATCGATAGAGTTCACTACGAAAACGACACCTTCAGCCTTCGCCTCCCCACAACAATAACACCGCGCTACATTCCAGGCGCGCCCATCAAATCAATCCTTCAGGCTCAACTTGAGTTAGAACAACAATTCGAGGAAAGCAGCCATGATCAAAACATTGAACAATTTGGGTGGGCAGCTAACACTGATTCTGTTAGCGACGCTAGTGATATTACACCGCCACAGACTCACGCTACAGATGGCGAAACACGTAACTTATTCAGTCTTGCCCTTTCAATAAACGCGGGTCTAGATTTGCACACTGTAAGCAGCCAAACACATAATATAACAACGCACTTTATGACCGATAAGGAAGTGGATATCGACTTGGCCAACTCACTAGAATCTATGAATCGAGACTTGCTTATCACATGGCAGCCCAACGTAGGCCAAGCTCCCAAGGCCGCTTTATTTCAGCAGCAAATGGGTGGCGATTACTACTCAATGCTAATGCTTGTGCCACCTGAAGCCAATAGCAGTATCTCGCTGCCGCGCGATGTGACCTTCATCATCGATTCATCAGGTTCCATGGCGGGAGAATCAATGCGACAAGCCCAACGTTCATTACACCAAGGCCTCGCTCACTTATCAGCCAATGATCGATTCAATATTGTTGATTTTGACAGTAGCTATCGACCCCTGTTTAAGCAAAGCCAAGCGGCCAATACAAATAATTTACAACAAGCTCGCCTAATGATTAATCAACTTAACGCAGACGGTGGTACCGAAATGCTGGGTGCCTTGTCGTTCGCATTAAGTCAGACTGCAGCACATGAAAGGAATGAATATTTGCGCCAAGTCATCTTTATCACCGATGGAGCAATTGGCAACGAAAGTGAACTCTTTAACTTGCTAAAAACTAAGCTGGGTGATGCACGGCTGTTCACAGTGGGTATCGGTAGTGCGCCAAACACCTATTTTATGAACAAAGCGGCTAAGTATGGCAGAGGAAGCTATACCTACATCAATGATACTCAGCAAGTGAGTCAGAAAATGGCGGCTCTATTCAAACGAATTACTTCTCCAGTGATGAAGAACCTACAGATAGATTGGAACCAATCTGGCTATGAGCAATATCCGGAAAAACTAAGTGACCTATACGCCGGCGAGCCACTTAACGTTGTTGTTAAATCAAACAAACCAATTATTAAGGCAACCATAAACGGCAAGATGTTGAACACCGCGTGGCAGCAAAAAGTTATACGAGGCAAGAGTAAGTACTCTGATACTGATAATCTAGACACTATTTGGGCACGCCAGAAAGTTTCAAGCCTAATGGATCAACTAGCAACCCAAGAAATTCCGCTTGAAAAAGCCAAGGCGAAAATAGTAAATCTGGGGCTGGCACATCACATTGTGACCAAGTTCACTTCTTTTGTCGCTGTGGAACAAGAAGTAAGCAAGCCAAAGGGAGTCAAAGCGCAACAAAAAAATGTAGCAAACCTTATGCCACAAGGCAGCACTATGGTAGCGCCCTCAACCGCGACTCCTGCAACGCTGTTTACAATGCTAGGAAGTTTGTTAATTGTCCTCAGCAGCGCTTTACGGCGGCGTAAACTTAAGCTGACTCTCAAGAGTGCAGGCTGATGGCTTGGTTTTACAATGCGTTGTTTGTGGCGGGCGCTCTACTACTGGGGCAATCATTTTATATGCAAGCTAAATCTCAGCTAGCACAAACTTTAATCGCCCACTCCTGGCAACAGGCAATAGACCAACAGGCAATAGACAGGGATCAAGAGCTGCTCCCTGCCAAACCTTGGTGGTGGGCAGATACTCGTGCAATAGCGCGCTTAGAGGTACCAAGGCTCAAGCAACAAGTTTACATAATGCAGGACAGTTCGGGAGAATCTCTGGCCTTTGGCCCTGGACACATGACAGGCAGTTCACACCCGGGAGAAAAGGGGCATGTGATGCTAGCCGGGCATCGCGATTCTCATTTTGCATTCCTCGAACAAATCCAGGTAGGGGATGTAATACACACACAGAACACTCGCTCACAGCACAAACGCTATCGGGTAACAGATCTGCAAGTGCTCAATACAAATTATGACGCCATACAAAAACTAGACGCTGATCGACTCACACTGATTACCTGTTACCCGTTCAAGGACTGGGTGCCGGGCGGGCCGTTGCGTTATATCGTATCCGCCGAACTTATTGACTCAACTCTCATGTAAGAAATACAAACTACAAGGAGATAATAAGGCCGAACCAAATAATTCCGCCCAACCAGCCATTGTTAAGAAAAGCTTGGAAACAAGCTGCGCGATCACGCGCTCGAATTAACCATTGCTGATAAACAAATAATGAAGCCGCCAAGGCCCAGGCAATCATAAAGCTAGGCGACAACTCAAGCACATGGCTCATGCCTAACCAAAGCCCCAGCACTAAAAGCTGTAGTAGGCCAACTATGTGACGGTCTTTTTGCCCGAATAAAATCGCGGTAGATTTTACGCCGATCTTTAAATCGTCTTCTTTATCAGACATTGCATATTGGGTATCGAACACCAACACCCACAATATATTGGTAAGCATCAAACTCAATAGAACAAGGTCAAAGTCCTTTGCCATGGCAACATAAACCATTGGCATACCAAAAGAAAAGGCCAGACCTAAAACCAATTGCGGCGCATCAATAAAACGCTTCATAAAAGGGTAAATGACGGTCAACACAATGGCCGGAATAGACCAGGGCCAGACTCGTGCTGGCAATAAAAGCAATAGGCCAAGGGCAAATAGCAAAAGCGCAATCAACAGGGCAAAGGCCTGCTTGGTGCTCAATGATCCATCCGCTAACGGCCTTGCTTTGGTTCTGTCTACCATGTTGTCGATATTGCGATCAGCCAAATCATTAATCACACAACCCGCCGAGCGCATCACAATTACCCCCAAAGTGAATATCCAAACCAGCATCCCATCGGGGTTTCCGTCACTGGCTATCCACAGTGCCCATAGTGTTGGCCACAGCAGCAGCAACCATCCAATTGGCTTGTCGAATCTCATTAAAGCAAGATAGTGGGGGATATTTTTAGTAATACTCATAGTTCTCAATTAACAAATTCCAGTGCTAATTTGTTGATCTTGTACAAATTCGCGGTGCACCGCCACTGCGTTTGCTTTCGTTGATGCTACGCTACTTACTGCACTTCGGGCAATACAAGCCGAAAGCCCAGATTAATAACGCGATCTCCAGGCAAACTACTAGTACGATTCGCGGAACGCGCAAACCTAGCGATCTCGTTCCAGCCACCACCACGCATCATGCGACGCGAGCCACTGGCAGGGCCATTGGGGTCGGTGACATTGCCTGAATAGGCCGCATCCCAATTCCAGTTCCATTCATACACATTGCCGTGCATATCGTATAAACCCCAAGCGTTGGCCTGTTTTTTGGCTACTGACTTGGTGCCAGTTGCATAGGCAGCAACAGCACTACCGTTTTCCATCTCACGATTGTAAGAATACCAACCCATTGCATTGAGATTACCATTGAAGCCACCAAGTATTTCGATATCAGAATCATCAAA
>Ga0316189_10007862_pt1 | contig 10056 bp, 10 predicted proteins | sample LowCovwburrow_MG_FD_204930 | JGI IMG/M metagenome (GOLD analysis project Ga0316189, IMG submission 204930) | Coastal sediment microbial communities from Maine, United States - Lowes Cove worm burrow | ecosystem: Environmental > Aquatic > Marine > Coastal > Sediment | place: USA: Maine... | reverse complement strand
AGCTGCACGCAGGTTCTCGATCTCTGCGCGCGTGTACTCGCCCTCGGTCGCCAGCGCATCAGCGTATGCCTGCCCCGCCGTTTGCGCACCGGCAAAATCGGTCAGATCGATGGGGCCGTCCTCGATCGGCGGCATCCAGTCATCCAGCTGCAGCTCCAGGGACTCGCCGGGGCGCGCATAGGGGAGTGTCCCTGCCTGACGGTCAATAGGCAGGAATGACTCGCCAGCGACGGCGGCACTCGGGCCAAGCAGGTCGAGGACGGAGCCAACGGTTCCATCGTCTTCAGCAGGGGCCAGGTCAGTGCCGAACAGTCTCCTGAACGCCTCTGACTGTGCATCGACATCCCCCTCGAATGCTGGAGGCTGCTGCACTGGCGGAGGTTGTACGAGCATCGGCTCGCCCTGATCAGGCTCGACCATGCCAGGAGCCGCGGACGACGGGGGCTGGCTCTCCAGCCCCTGGTAGATGGGCAGCGGGGCCGTCACGGTCCACCCAGCGCTTGGAGATGGAGGGCGAGTCGACGGCGTGGATGTGGCGAACGGACCACCCCGACCAGATCGCCCCGGCTGGTCCATCGAAGCATTCGCAGCATTCGCAGCATTCGCAGCATTCGCAGCGTCATCCGCGTCCACCTGGTCGAACACCTGGTTGAGAAGCGCCCGATCTGCCGGGTCAGCAAGCTGCACCTCGGCACGCTCTTCGGGCGTCATGCCGCGGAATTCTTCCGCTTCGATGTTCGCGCCGTCGAGGATCTGCTCCACGCGCGCCACGTCAAGGTCCGATGGCCCGATAGCCGCACCAGAAGCAGCAGGCTGGTCTGCATCGGAAGCAGCAGAGTCGATGCGGTTACTGGTTGCCCAGTCAATCAATTCTCTTGCGCCGTAGCCGAGTCCAGCGACGCCACCGATCCCAAGCCCTATCCCGAGGTTCCGGGCAGTCTTGGAACGCGGGGACAGGTCATTGCCATCGGCGATGTCCTTCAGCTCCCTGTTGATCGGCTTCAGCTTCGGCTTCAGGTCTTTCTTGATCTTTTCCAGCTCAGGCTTTGAGCGCTCCTGGTACCATGCGTCAGTACCGATCCGCTTGCGCTGGTCCTTGAGGTCAGCGATCTCTGCCTCAGCTTCGGCCAGAGACTTCTTCGCGATCTTCCTCGCCTCCCCCTTTGGAGCCTGATCGACCCGCTCCCGAAGGGGTTTGAGCAGCTTCTCACGGTCGGCGATGGCCGCGTCAGTCGCAAGCTGGTCATCATTCTTCCAGCCCTTGCGCTTCTTCGCGACGTCCTTCCGGCGTTCTTCTGCCTCGTCCTCGAGGGCCTTCTTGTCCCGCTTGAGTTCGCTCTCGCGAGCAGTGCCATCCCAGCGCTCCCACATGCCCTTCGCCCAGGCTTTCGTCGGGTTCTCAGGGATATGAAACCCCTGCCTGCGTGCGATGTCAGTGACAGCCCGATGCAGCCCGCGGAATGCGAGCGAGGAATAGCGGCCAGAGGAAGACGGCTTGATCACGTAGCGCGTGCCGGAGGCCGGATCAGTCAAGAAGAACTGACCGGGGATCTTCTTGTTCGGCTTGAGCTTTGCTCTTCTGGACGTGATAGCGCGCGTCAACCCCCTGTTCCAGAGGTACCCATCCTGTTCTGATAGCGTCTTCATCAGTAGTACCCCATCATCAGCTTCTGGCCCATCGATAGCAGATTGAGGGCCTGTTTGCGCTCGGCATCCTGTTTGCGTCTTGCGGCCAGCGCCTTCTTGCGCTTGGCCTTGGCCTGATCAAGCCCTGCCTGCCGCATCCGGTCCGCTTCGTTCAGGCCCTGCTGCGCTGCGATCATGTCGTGGACACCAGCCATCGACGGAGGCTGCTCAGGAGAAGGAGGCCTGGATAGCCCTGCCTGGCTGCGCACCGGCAGCTTGCCCCCACCCGACGTGCCGAAGGCATGATCCCCGATCATCGTGAAGGTGTCGGGGTTGTACCAGTTCGGGTTGCTGATCGATGGGTTCACGAAGTTCAGCGCGCCCCCGGTGGGATCCTCAATCGTTCCAGCCGTTGCCTGCGCTGCGATCTCTCGCGTTGCAGCATTCGGCCTGATCTTGTCGAAGTCCACACCCTGCTCGCCCTTGGCATAGCCGGTGTAGTAGTTCACCGGGGAGAACTGACCCTTCTGGGTAAGCACGCCCCGGAGCGTGTTCGGATAGCTCGGTGATGCCAGCCGGTTCCGGATGACAGCCGCAACAGCCTGGATGCCGCGCTGCCCCTGGTTGCCAGCCTCGGCCTGAAGGACGCGAGCAAGCAGCTCCTCGTCCGAATACTTGTCCAGATCCTTGAGTCGCATCGCAGCACTCCGATCAGGTCAGACCTGCCGACCTGGTTCTCACGTCCAGCTCACGCACCGCCTGGATCACCGTGCTGAGTACCGGCAGTGCGTCGACCTCTTTCAGACCATCAGCACGTTCATGGACAGCTCCCATGATCCCGGCGTTCTCGAGGTCTTGCGCGAGGATGCCAGCCGTGCGGGCTTCGCCCTTGTGACCAAGGCCAGCCTTGTATTTGTACTCGTAGCTTGGAACCTTTGCGAGCTTCTCCAGACCGGAGGACTCGTCCAGCTTGATATCTTCCTTCGCATTCTCGTCGGAGAGCGCCGCCCAGATGCCAGCCGCAGTGGCAGCGGTACCAAGTATCTGCTGACCTGTTCCCGGCCCCGGTTGCGATCCGGTCGTGACGACGCCCGTTGGTGCGCGCCCCGGAGAGGTCGCGTTGTGGATCTGGGCCAGCCAGCTGTTCGCCTCCTGCCCGCTGTTGCGGTTCGCATCAAGCTGCTGCTGCGCCCGCAAGCGCTCGGTCTCACCCAGCGTGCCCTGGTACCGGCTCGCCAGTTCCTGGGCGCTCAGACCGGCAGTACCGAGAGCCTCCAGGCGACCAGATGCCTGAAGGCCAAGGCCTGCAGCAGTCGTGAACCCCTCGGAACGAAGCTTCGCCTCCATCGAGGCACGGTCCATGCCACCGAGCTGCTGCGCAAGCGCATCGGCCACGGCCATCCGGGTGTTGTTCGGCCCGCCAATCGATGCTTCCATCGTGGCACGCTGCGACTGCTCACGATCCTGGTATCGATCCATCCCGGCGAGCGTCGTGCCGACCACGTCCTCCATCCAGGGATCTTCGTACATCTCCCGAAGACCATCGAGATCGGCCGACTTGTCGTATAGCCGCTGCGCCTGCTGGTTCTCTTTGAGCACGCCAGAGACCGCGCGTTTCTCGTTGATGTTGACCGGCGCAATCTTGCGCGGGTTGTCGTTCATCGCAGCGGCAATCCGCTCCGAGTCATCGTAGATATCCGCACCCCGGTCAGCAGAGTCCTGGTACGCCTCCTTCAGCCAATCAGGCATGTTCTGCCAGGGGTCGCTCGTCTGCGACGTGGTCTTATCCTTGCCGCCGAAGATGCTGTCGAAGAAGCTCATGTCATCTCTCCCTGGCTACAAGCCAACCGAATCGCTCACCGTGGTGCCTGCTGTAGAAAACTTTCTCACCATCCTGAAGAACATCTCGCAGGATCAGTCCACTGATGACCTCTCTGACCGCCTCGAGGGCCGGGATACCCGGCTGACCGCACAATGTCACGAGCCAGAGGACCGACCCGCTGTTGTTCCAGTCCGATGGCTCGGGCAGTTCTCCCCTGATCAGGCGCTCCCGGGCAGCAGGCTCCGGACGCATCCACGAGGCAAACATCAGGCCGTGGTAGAACAGATCGCCGTTGCCGCACGCCACCGGGTTGCTGAAATACGTGTCGAAGGTATCCGGTTCCGCGAACTCGGGCCAGTCAGACGCAATGCTCTGGATCGCCTGAAGCTTTCCAGAGATCGCCGTCGGCTGAGGTCTTGTCTGGGACACGAGTCTTGCACCCGTGGGATACCTGCTCTCCTGCATCAGAACGCGCTGCTCCCGCCACCAGCGAAGCCGCCACCCCCGCCGTAATCATCCGGATCATGGCCGAAGGCCCCGATGCCAACACCACCCCCATCGAACCCACCGATACCAGCGAAGCCACCACCCCCGTAGCTTACATCGCCGCCCCCACCATCGAAGCCCCCGAAGCTTACATCGCCGCCAGCACCACCAGGGCCGAAGGCCCCTCCCATGCCGAAGTCGCCGCCGAGCCCGGCGCCACCGCCGAAGCCCATTCCCTCGAAGCCACCGCCACCGAGGCCAGCAGCCTGTGCCTGTGCCGCCAGCCCTGCGGGCTTGGCGGCCGGGATCGGTGCCGTCGTCGGGCGCGCATACGGGGAGAGCTGATCCCCGAGCATTCCAGCCATCATTCCCAGCGGGTGATAGCCCGTTGTTCCCATGCCAAGGCGGCTCAGCGCATCCGCCGCCTCTTCCTCGTCCAGGTCGAACTCGCCCCAGCTGTCCCGGCCAATGTCCTGCAGACCACCCGGCCTGTCCGTGGCCCCGCCGACTGACTGGTCCTCGTAGGGATTGCCGCCCTTCTGCTCGCCAAGCATGGCCTTCAGTTCGGCCAGCAAGGCCTCCTTGTCGATCGCCACGGACTCGCGCTCTTGCTGACGGCGCTCACGCTCCTGGCCCAGCGTAGATAGACCCAGGGGCTTGACCCCTGGGTGTGGGGTCATCGACAGCCCCGCTGTTACCGGTGTCTTGATCGTGGACGCCATCGACTTGCTCCCTTGCGGTTTGATTACGTCGAGTGGATCGACGCATCATCGAGTGGGAATCCCCACAGACCGACGTTGAACTCGCCCGTCACACCAGATGTGGTGATCGTCACAGGGCGATCATCGTCGTATGGACCGGCATACGGACCAACGGCAGTCGCCGCCACGGCTGATGCAGCAGAAGCAGACGTCAGCGCCGCGACGAGGCTCACTGCTCCGGCTCCGTTGTAGGCAGGCAGGTCGAGCGCGAAGGTGCCGGCACCTCCGGGAACGATGACGCCGAAGCCGGTGATGATGAACCCGGCGGGAAGCATCCCAATCACATGGGCCGCATCAGCAGGCGCACTCAGGCGAAGCTGCATCGGCCCCTGCATGTTGTAGAGAAGGTTCATCGCCGGAAGGCCGTCCACCTTGTGGGTCGTACTGATGGACCGGCCCGCCGAAGAGCGGACTGCGGCCTGGAAAGTTGCTCGTGACATGTCTCATTCCTCTCATGGATCGGGCGAACTGCCCGTTGATTCACACCAATCTACCTATCGACGTGTTCTGAGGTGCTTCTGCACACGCTCCCATTCGCTCTCCACCGACTCGGTCGGCATGTTCAGGGACTCGGTCGGCTGAACGTCGCCCTCGATGATCGGGGAAGGATACCCCGGGGACTCTCCGCGCGCCCACTTGCTTCCGTTCCAGTGTGCCTTGTTGAAGTTCCCGAGCGTCACGAAGTCGCCAGCGGGCCAGGCCGGGGATTCATCAGGAACCTCGACCTTGTGCAGCGCCTTCATGTTCGCAGGGACTTCACCGTCTGCAAAGTAGGTGGTGCGGTTGTTGCCCATGTCACTTGCTCCGTTTCCAGCCCCGGTTCTTCTTCCGGGATACTGCTTCGAGGTTGCTCTTTGCGTTCGATCCGCCCGACTTGATTGGCTTCTTGTGATGGGCATCACGCTTGTCTCCGACCTTCAGGCCCAGCTTGGCCCGCGCAGCGTTGCGCTTCGCGCGGTCCTTCTTCTGCTTCGGATCGCTCGAATGCTTTTTGTCCTGCGCCGGGGTCCGGTGCGTCGAGGGATTTCGTCTTTGTCCACCTGCAGCCATGTGTGCATCCTATCCGAATAATACCCTGCCGTCTAACGGGAGCCACCCTTGGCAGATTCCAGCTCGGCCATGCCGAACCTCAAGTTGGTGCAAACGCCCTCCGAATGCAGGATCATGCGGATCGTCTTTCCTCCAACCCGGAAGCTCGCATTCATCTGTCCGACACCAAGCTCAACGTCGTCCCGGAACTTCGGGGACTCGTAGTTGTTGTCGCCATACCCGATGACCGTCGCGGTGAATACATCGTCCTCCTTCGGACCATCGTCAGCCCATGCCAGCGCATGGTTGATCACGGCGCGCATGGTCCGAAGGCTCTCGTGCACGAAATCGTTGCCGGTGATGTTGTTGGTCGACAGCAGGAAGTTCAGCGGCTCGACCGGGCCACGGTTCACGCCACTCGTACCGATACCTCCGCCCGGCTGGTTGATCGGATCAAGCCAGTCCGCAGGCGGCCGCACGCGCAGCTCGTGGACGTAGATCTGACCATCGCTGGCAACCGCCAAGACCGGACGCTTCGCGTTCTCGTCAATGAACGAGAGCCGGTCGATCTTCCACGAGTACCAGGCATCGGCCTTGTAGTTGTAAACGACGTGGCGCAGGTTGCCCGCGTCCCCGCGGTACGTCAGGATCACCTCGCCATAGCGAGAGATCGCGCTCATCGAGACGCCCTCCAGGTCATCAGCGTCAATCGTGCCTACCGTCGCCCGCTTGCACGGGTTCTGGATCACGCGGGGACGGCCACCGTCCCAGACGCAGAGGTCGCGCGCCTCGTCGTACCACCAGACCATTCCATCCAGCTCGACCCAGGAGCCGTTGGACAGCAGTCCATGGCTGAATACCGTGTCGTCCTTATCGAAGGCATAGCTGTCGGCCCGCGGCGTGAAGACCGCCATGTGCGTATCTGTCCAGATCACGAAGCCCAGGTCTGTCGCTCCGCCGCCGATGACCTCGCTGCCCTTCTCGAGCAGGTCCTCACCCGACACGTTGATGTCAGTCGGGATCCAGTCCTCGAAGCCCTGGAGCCCACCGTCTCCGACCGGGTCAGTGTTTCGCGCCGACCATCGGGCCAGCATGTTCGGGTTGTTGGTTCCATAGCTCGTGACGTTGCCCGCGAGCATCAGGATACCGTTGATGATCCCGCCGCACGTAGCGCCGTTCGGCGAACCTGGAAGTACGACATAGGCACCCGTGGTCCGCGTGATCGCAACGATCTGCCCTGCCGGATCGCCCCGGCCTGCAATGATCTCGTCGCCAGTGCTGTCGAACCACCACCGGCCAGTCGTCCCTGCTTCAGGGATCGTGATCTGCTGGACCGCGCCGGTATCCCAATTCAGCAGGGCAACGGAATCCCCACTGCCGATGATCAGCGTCGTCCTGTCTTCGTAGGACGTCGCGTCATCGCCGGTCGGGCTGATCATTACGTCCTCGCCAACAGTGTCATGCAGATGCGCGAACAGCCCGATGGTCTCCGGGAAGCCCAGAACCCATCGGATGTTCTCTGCCCACAGCCAGAAGGGCTCCGCCCCGAGGGGCGGGTCGTCCGCCCTTACACCAGGCGGAGCGAATACCTTCACAGTTCGATGCCTTTCTCAGCGGCCTTGATCGCCCTCATCTTGGCGTAGATCGCCATGTTCTTCGATTCCCAGAGGGCGCGGACTGCCAGCGTGCGCTCAGCGCTCGGCGGCAGCTCGGCAAAGATGTAAAGCGCCAGGTCGCGCCAGTGTGCGCTCACCTGGGCCATATCAGGCCGCAAGTGAGACACTGCAAAGAGTTCTTCAAGATCTTCAAGGGTCATGGGGCCTCCTCTCAGGGCACTTCATTTGCCGGTGGTGGGCGTACCCACACCGGAAGCTCGAGCATCGGGTGGTCGATCAGCGAGACGCATCCAGTGAACACGAGCGAGCGCCGGTTTACTTCGGAAAGAATGGCCGGATAAGCAGCGCGGGTGGCGGTATCAGCCAGGGCGTCATCGTTGGCAAGGTTTCCGAATACCGGCGTCTGCGGCGAGTACATCGGAAGCTGATGTGTCGCCAGCTGGTCGCCAACCGACAGTCCATCCGGGTCGCCAACGATCTGCACCGTCGCCGATCCACGGACCAGCGTCCCGTAAACCGCGCGCTTCGGCGCGAAGTGGCTGCTCGCGGTAAATTCCAGATTGCCAGCAAGCGCTGTCTTCATGCTGTCATCCTGGTTGTAGTTGTTGATCGCCTTGGCAACGATCGTGTTGCCTGTCCGGCTGTAGATCCAGAGCACAGTCCCCGTGTCCCGATCCCTGATCCATCCTCCGGCGCAGAAGCCAACCTGCCACGCCTCACGATCACTCGTAATGATGCCGGGGGTCATGGTCAGCGTATGAACGCGACCCACAATGCTATCGATGGTAAAGTTCCCGATCGGTCGCGACAGCGCGCGCCGACGCATACTGAACTCCCCCGGCCCCTCGGCGTAGCGCGCCCGGTTCAGGAAGTCCGGAATCACCAGGTCACTTCGGTCGAAGTCCTTCGTTGGCACGTTGACCGTCTCGGCCAACGCGTCGTCGTAGAGCGTGACCTTCAGGTCATGATTGTGTGGCTTGCCAAGGGCAATGAAGCAGGAGGACGACGCGATCCGCGCCTCGACCGGGCTCGCCGGTTCGATCCTGGACAGCACACGACTACCATCCAGCAGCCGCACATCCGTCATTAACGCATCCGCCGTGAACACGTTCGTTCCGGAGGTGCGCAGGTTGCGGTAGATCTGCGCTCCGGTGTTGCTGCCCTCGATCAGGTTCGCCGGGACACCAAAGCCCCCGGGGTCTATGTGGTCAAACTTGAAGTTGGAGCTGAGGAACAGCATCGCCCCTTCGGCGCTCGTGTTCCCGGTGAACTTGCCGATGTGCTGCATGTTCTCGCCGTAGGTGCACGTCCACAGCAACGGGCCGATGGCTGCTGTCCCCCGGAAGATGAACAGGTATTTGACAAAGCCACCCACCGACAGGTTGTCGATCGGGCCGCCCAGTGTGCCGCGCGACAGCCCATAGCCCTGATCAGTCACAACGCACCAGACACGTGCCGCGTTGACATCGCGCAGCGCTACATTCCGGCTCTGGCTGTTCGGGAACACGAAGCAGAACTTCATGAACGACAGCTCTGCCTTCTCGATGATCGTGAAGTCAGCATTGGCATCCAATCCACCCGGGTGGTCCGGGCTGTCAGCCGGAACCGGCTGGGCCACGATGAATGCTTCGAGGTAATCACCACCCACGCGGGCAATGCGGACCCCACTCGATGGGTTGAGCGGGCTCCCGTCGTCCTCGTTGTCGATGGTAATTGCAGCGTGAGGCGTGTCGTCGTCCTGGTTCCCCCAATACGCCTCTTCGTTCATGGTGTAGGTGATGTCGTCGAAGACACGTGCGCCACGGAACCAGAGATCCTGGATCGGCGCTACGCGCGCACCGCTCACGTTGACCATGGGCTTGTCAGAGAACAGTGCCTCAAGGCCAGAGCCGAAGTTCTGACCCTCAAGCCGCCGCTTCGGGCCGTACCCGGCAAGGGGCGCCAGAGTGGCAAAGCCATCGGTTGGCCCCATCGCAAGCGTGGTCTCCAGCTCCTTCACGCCCTCGATCAGCACGAACTTCTGACCAGCGCCAAGCCCCGCGTTCGGGGCCGTGTCGTCCAGTGCCCAATATTCGAGGTACTGGAGCATCGCCTCAAAGTGCCAGGCATTGCCGTGCCGGTCCACGGTCGCGAAGTATTCGACCGTCGTGCTGTCGAACAGCAGTCGCAGGAAGTCGGGCTCATCTGACAGGTACGTGCAGTAGTGCGTGGTCACCACGCCATCGACCGTGTCTGCCAGCGGAATGTTCAGCGTCACCGCATAGCCGATGGCAGCCGCGATCTCGCTTTCCGCCGTCGCCTGGTCGGCCACCGACGCAACGAAGCCAATCCATTTCCGAGCCATTCAATGGTCCCCTAAGTCACATCGATGATCTGAAAGCTGCCAACCGTCACATCAGTAACGCCGCTGCGCCGCTGGATCCGGACCAGCCTGTCTGTCGCTGTCGAGGTGAAGTTCACTTCCCACGGTTCCGGGCCATCAGCCGCCGTGTCGATTGACGCCAGGACACCCGACGCCGACGTGGTCCCGTTGTGGACACGGGCCTGGATGTGCCCTGCCGTCTGGTCCAGGAGCGTGAACTGCATTCGATAGTCGCCAGCCGGGAATGTCAGGATGTGGTCGATGCCAGTGTATGCACTGTCGGTGGTGATGCGCAGCCCACCGCCCTCGATGCGGGTGTCGGCGTTGTAGGGCCCGATGCTCCACTTCGACAGG
>Ga0316189_10007861_pt1 | contig 10057 bp, 10 predicted proteins | sample LowCovwburrow_MG_FD_204930 | JGI IMG/M metagenome (GOLD analysis project Ga0316189, IMG submission 204930) | Coastal sediment microbial communities from Maine, United States - Lowes Cove worm burrow | ecosystem: Environmental > Aquatic > Marine > Coastal > Sediment | place: USA: Maine... | reverse complement strand
CCTCGCTGCGAGAGGCAGGCACCGATGTGCAGGTTGCGCAGGGCGACGTCGCCGAGGCGGCGGATGTGGCTCGGATCATCGCTGACATTCGGGCGGGCGGGCGACCGCTGCGCGGGGTCATCCACGCCGCCGGTGTGCTCCGCGATGCCGCGCTGCTGCGGCTCGACGCCGAGGCGATGCGCACGGTGTTCCGGCCCAAGGTCGCCGGGTCGCACAACCTGCTGCAGTCCACCGCGGACGACCCGCTCGACTTCCTGGTCCTGTTCAGCGGGGGCGCGTCGATGCTCGGGTCGCCCGGCCAGGGCAACTACGCGGCGGCGAACGCGGTCCTCGATGCGCTAGCGCCCTGGGCGCGGGCCCAGGGTCGGCCGGTGACCGCAGTGAACTGGGGCGCGTGGGCCGAGGCCGGGATGGCGGCGCGGCTGGGGGAGGCGCACGCGGCGCGGCAGGCCGAGGAGGGGATCCGCCCACTGCCCATCGATCGCGGCCTGACCACGATGGGGAGGTTGCTGGGTCATGAGCGCGCTCAGGTCGGGGTCCTCAACGTAGATTGGGACCGGTTCGTCGCCTCGTTTCACCGCGGTGTGGCCCCGCCGGCGCTCACTCTGCTGGCCACGCCCGCCGCGCCGACCGCGCCCCAAGCGGCCGCAGAGACCCCGGCGATGCCGCCGCTGATCGCCGCGCTCCAGCCGGTGGCCGACGACCGCGAGGGGTGGCGGCCGGTGATCGACGAGGTCGTCTACACCGAGGCGATGAAGGTACTCCAGCGCGACGCGGCGCGGCCTCTGGATCGGACGCAGGCGCTCGTGGAGTGCGGCCTGGACTCGCTGCTCGCGGTCGACCTGAAGAACGCGTTGATGGACGTGGGGGTCGACCTGCCGGTGGCCCGGGTCATGACCGGGCCGAGCATCGAGCAGCTGGGGCAGATGGTGGTCGAGGTGCTGGCGGCGTCCGGCGGCATCTCCAGCGCGGAGGCAGCGGACGGCGAGCCGCTCAACGCCTGGGTCTCGGGGCCGCGGAACGCAGCGGCCGTCGACGGGGCTCCGCCGCTGCACCCGGTGCTCACGCACCTGCTGGCGGCCCTGTTCGGGGTGGTGATGGTGGTGGGTCTGTATCTGCTCACGGCGCGGGTGGCGGGCTTCGAGCGTGACCTGTCCCACACGGCTGAGGAGCAGGGGGAGGCCGAGGGAGAGCTTCGGCAGTTCGAGCCGGGGACGCCTGCGCAGGAGCAGCCGACGCCGCAGAACGCCAAGGGGCGCGGCCGCAAGGCGAAGTCGAAGGCCAAGGCGCAGGAGCCCTAGCAGTGCTCGGGGCGCGACGTCTCGATGGGGGCGCGTCGATCGGGGCAGTGGGCACGCGAAGAGGAGGTGCAGCCATCAGCCAGAGCCTCCCATCGGGCCGAATCGGAGGCCCCGCGACTTTTTGACCGGGGTGTCCTCGCCCGAGCAGGCCACTGTAGATTCCCTCCTCGGCTCGGGGATGGGCGTTTCCTCCCGGAGAGCGAGGTGTTCGGCAGCGAATCGAGCGGGAGTTGGAGGTTCGCTAGCGTACGGTCTGCGCAGTGTTCAGGAGTGCCGAAGTTTGAACGTCCAGCCACCGCCAAGCCACCCCCTCCTCGAACGTACGTGGGCGACAAGATGACATGGGGTGTCTGCGAGAGCTGTTCACCGAGCTCCCTCTTGCCTCTTGCGATCCCAACAGAACCGACCGTGATGGAAGCCAGGCTCGGTACGGCGGTGAGGACTGCGCCACCGGTTGCCCCCAGCGCCACTGCACCCGCACCGAGGCTGCCATAGCCGTCACAAGCGGCAAGGGTGGCCCAACCCGCTGCGCCGATTGCACCGGCGGCCGCAAGACCGCCGACACCGCCCACAACCAGCCAGGTGCCACGGCGGACTCTTCGTTTGGCATCGCCATGCTCGAGAGACAAGGCCAACCGGTCCTTTCGGTTGAGGTCGAGACCCTCCGCAGCCGGGGGTGCGTCCTACGTCCGTTGACGCTTGCTTGTGACCAACAGCTGTGCCCCTCCCGTCGCCAACAGAGGGGCACCAGCCGTGGTGGAGACGAGGAAGACTGCGTAGCTTGCGTTGTCAATCCACAGCGGACGTCCGGGTGGGGACGTATTCCAAAGCACGAGATTGCTGACGCCCAAACCAGCTGCGGCGGTACCTACAAGCAGGGTCAGGCCACCACGAATGACAGGTTGTTCGGGGTCAAGTTCGATGGGACTGCCCACCGTGCGTTCAGCGTCTGCGGCGAGCGCAGAGGTTGAGAGGGCGGTGAGCGCCAAGACAAGAAGGTTGCGGAGGGTGTTCATGAACGGCCCCGTAAGCTCTCGAGATGCGAGCAGCAGTTCGCGCTAGGAACTCCTCACCGTCAGCGGCGCTCCTGCCACAGTGCACTTCCCGACCGACGAGCTCGTCTCCCGGGGGGAACGCACCTGTGCCTCCCAGTCCGCGAGCTGCGCCCGGGTGACCGATGCGCCGCCGCACACCACGACCACGACGGAGCGCCCCGCCAGCGGCCCTCGGTCCGCATAGATCGCGGCGAGGCCCGCACCGCAGGCCGGCTCGACCAGGATCCGGTGGTCGTCCAGGAACGCGCTGCACGCGGCGACCGCCTGGGCATCTGTGCACTGCCACGGGGTCACCGGGTGCTCGGAGGCCCACTGCACCGACCGATCGCACACCCGCTTGGCCCCCAGGGTCAGCGCTAGGCTGTCGATTGCGGGGAGAGTGACCGCGGTGCCGGCGGACAGCGCGGCGGCGTAGGAGGCGGCTCCCGTGGTCTCCACCGCGAGCACCGGGACGTGGCTCCAGGCAACGGCATGCAGCCCCGCCATGACGCCGCACAGCAGCCCACCGCCGCCCACCGCGACCACGAACGCCTCGGGCGGCTCCGGCAGCTCGGCGGCGACCTCGGTGACCAGGCTCGCGTGCCCGGCCCAGACCTCGGGGTCATCGAAGGGGTGGACTACGGCGCCGTCGAGGGCCGGGGCGAGCTCGAGCGCGTGGGCGTGGGCGTCGTCCCACACCTCGCCGTGGACGCGGACCTCGGCTTCCTCAGCGGCGATCAGCGCGCGCATGCGGGGCGCCGTGCGGCGCGGGACCACGACGATGGCGGGCACTCCGAGCTGGCGACAGGCCCACGCGACGGCCAGGCCGGCGTTCCCTCCCGACGACGTGATGATGCGGGCCGCGCCACCTGCGATGGCGGTCTCGCAGGCGCGCGCCATGCCGCGCAGCTTGAAGGAGCCGGACGGCTGGGCGGACTCGAGCTTCAGCCACACCGGCGCGCCGTGGTGATGCGAGAGCGCGGTGGAGCGCAGCAACGGGGTCTTCACGTGCAGCGGCAACGCGGTCTCCAGTGAGACGCACCGGTAACCTGACCCCCCTCAGACGCACCGAGGAGCGCCCCATGGAGGCGCGATGAGTCGAGCGGCTGCCGAGGTGCGGGACCCGTGGATGATCGGGAACGTAGACCTGCGTGACGTGAAGTTCACACCGCCGCCCGTCCTGGACGTGGTGGGCGACATCGACATGGCGGATGTGATCTACACGCCGCCTCCGGTGCGCGGCGCGTTCCCGTCGGAGCTAGTAACGAAGTAGCGTCGCGCCCATCGACAGCCCTGCGCCGGTGCCGTAGAGCAGCACCGTCATGCCGCGCTGCAGTCGCCCGGTCTGAAGCGCGTGTGCCAGCGCCATCGGTAGCGATGCGGCGATGCAGTTGCCGTACTCACCGATGATGTTGACCACCTTGTCTTCGGGGAACCCGAAGCGCGGGATGACCCCGAGCATGGGGCCCGATGCCTGGTGCGGGATCACCAGGTCGACGTCGTCGCGCTGCAGGCCCGCCTGACCGAAGCAGTCGTCGAGCAGGCTGTCTGCCTGGCCGTACGCCATCCGGTAGATCCGGGGGCCTCGCATCTGGAACAGGTTGTCCTTGGCCACGGTGTGCGCGTGGTTGGGGTGGCGAAACGTGCCGCAGCCGCGCAGCTCGGTGTAGTTGGCGCCGCTGGGCCAGGTGCGCATCGTGAAGCCCAGCAGCTCGCTGGCCTCGCCGTCGGGGGTGCGCTCGATCAGGGCAGCTGCGGCGCCATCGCCGATCAGCGCGGCGCTCTCGGGCTCGGTCTCGTCGCGGCACACCGAGCCTTGCTCGCTGCTGATGAGGAGGATCCGCTGGTAGGCTCCGGCGTGCAGCAGCGCAGCGGACGTGTGCAGTCCCACCATGAAAGACAGGCACGTGGCGTGGATGGAGAACGACGGGATGCCCTGCAGTCCCATCGCGCGCTGGATGAACACCGAGGAGTCCGGGATGAGCTGGATGGGGGTGAGCGAGGCGTTCACGATCAGGTCGGGCACGGCGTCGCCCAACACCTGCTGGGCTGCCTTCGCGCCCATCTGCGCCATGTCCTCCTCCGCGATGTGCCTCCGCTCGACGCCGGTGCGCGAGATGATCCAGTCCGCGCTGCGACCCAGGCGGGGGGCGAGTTCTTCTGCTGTCTGCACGGTGGGGGGCGCGTACAGACCCGCGCGCACGATCCGGATTCGAATGAGATCCTCCGCCCGAGTGGCCCACACTCCTATTCGATAGCGATCGTCGCTACGAGCATGGCCACGCCCATTGCGAATAGCATCCAGCCGACCGGAGCGGGGATGGGCCTTGGTGTCGCCGTCTCGCGGGGCTGGGTGCCGTCGGCTTCTTCGGGGAACCGATGACCCAGGGCGCCTGGGTCGAGCTCTGTGCGTGTCGTCGTTGTTGTCATGCTCCCGAAGTACCCACCGGGAGCGACAGACCGCCGGCGGTTCCGCGACGATTCGGTGACGTCTGATCCGGGTCAGGGCACCTTGGCGGCGACTTCCTCGGTCGGCGCGGGCGCATCCTCGACGAGGTGCGGCAGGAACGCCTCGTAGTACGGCAGGCAGTCCTTGCGGATCCGCTCGACGTCGAGGTTGAACTTGTCGAGGTCGTACTTGTGGGAGCTCTTGTAGGCGCGCTGCTTGTCGGCCTTCTCAGCGATGGCGGCGAGCTGCGCCTCGGTGGCGTCGATGCCGAACTGGGTGTGCAGGTCGGCCATCATGCCGTCGAAGTCACTCATCATCCGGTCGTAGTTGACGACGAACACGCGCTTCTTGTCGATCTTGCCGCTGTTCCAGTGGTCTGTGAACCGCAGCTGGAGCATCACGAGACCCTGGTACAAGCGCTCCATCCACTGGTCGCGCGTGGCCTGGGGCAGCTTCCAGAAGCCGAACGCGTTGTCGAGCACGCCCGAGACGAGGCTCATGCCGCTGGGGAGCGTAGAGACCGGATCGCGCGCGAGGTACAGCACGCGGGCGTCGGGGAAGCGCTCGAGGAACTGCGGCAGGCGCGGCCCGAGCGAGAACAGCTTGGCGACCACCGCCTCGCCGCCGTGCGCGACCAGGCTGCGCTTCCACGTGTCCTCGAGCCAGTCGAAGTCACGCTTCGACTCGTCGCGGTGCTGGGGATCGAAGCCGTCGGCCAGCTCTTCCTCGGCGAACGCGAGGAAGAAGCCGTACAGGAAGAAGCCGTCGAAGTACCGGAACAGGATGGCAACGTCGTCCGTCTCGACGCTGTCCAGGCCCGTGTCGTGCGCGCCGGTGTTGTGGTACTTGGCCGGGCTGACGGCCTCGAGCAGGGGCAGGAACGGCTTGAGCAGCGCCTGGATCACCAGCGAGGGGTACAGCATGCGGTACACCTCGTTGCCCACACCGTAGCCCTGGTCGGACAGGAAGCGCTGCATGAACGTGGTGCCGGTGCGCGGGTTGCCGACCAGCACGATCGGGTTCTTCACCTGCACCGTGCGCAGTGCCGGGTAGAACAGCGAGTCGAGGCGCTGGAAGCACCACACCGCTATGCGGATGTTCATCCACATGAATGCGGCGAAGTAGGGCAGGACCCGTACGCGGAACGTGCGCCTGGCGACGCGGGCGGCGAGCTGCATCCGCCCGAGGATGGTGTCCATGTCTGGGAGCCTCCGTGCGAGTCCTTTCGGTCCGTCAGTGCTTCTATTCAGTCACGCGGTGGCGCGGGCGCCGAACGATCGTGAGGGCACGAATCCTGCGTGCCCTCGATGAGCTCGTCGCCGTACACCAGCGCCTCTTCGAGGCCGTTGATGATCAGCGCGGCGTACAGGTCGTCGCCCAGCACTCCGATCGAGACCGACGACCAGATGGCGAACCAGCGCAGCGTGCGGTCCCCGTCGGCGAGGTACACGTCGAGGTGAAACAGCTGATCCCAGCTGTTGGTGTCGTTGTCGCCCGGGAACACCACTTCGGTCCACGCGCGCCCCGCGATGACCCGCACCGGCGCTCCATCCGGGTCCTCGAAGTCGAAGCGGCGGTAGGTCTTGAACTGGTCGTACCAGACCTTGGCGAGCGCGGTGTCCCTGCGGACCGCGGTGACCGTCTCCATGCGCTCGCACGCCCCCGCCACGAAGCAGTCCGCGTCGGTGAGAAAGTCCCGCCCCGCCCACACGGTGGTCGACGACTCGATGCAGGTCTGCACGGGGTCCGCCATGAGCGGAAGCTGGTCGTCCAGCGGGAACGCGCTGTCTCCCGAGATGCCGACGGGCACCTGGTCGACGGCGAGCGCGCCCACGGGGATGGAGAGACCACCGAGGGCGGGGCCGTCCAGGGTGGGTAGCGTGACGGCGCGGTCCTGGGCGCTTCGCGTCAGGTCGTCGTCTCTCAGGAACGCGGCGAGGTTGACCCATCCGGCATGCACCTCGGCGGGGTCTTCGTCCTCGAAGTGCTCGAACAGGAACAGCGCCAGCGCACCGAGCTCAGCGGGCGCCTCGACAGGAGGCTGCTTGCAGCCACCGCCCAAGATGGCAAGCCACCAGATCGCCCGCATGAGTACTCCCTCGCCTGCCCAGTGTAGCTGCCGGCGTTGGCATCATCCCATCTTCGCGCCATCGCCATCGTCGGCACCGGCCTGGGTCCGTTCCCGTGGGCCAGTGGCCCCACCCTGCCTTGATCTTTCGCCGCCGATCCTGTAGGAGCGACCCCCGTTCGCCCCTCTTGTAGGAGAACTCCCATGATGACCCTCGTGTATTACGCCATCTTTGGCCTCTTGGCCGGGTTGATCGCCCGCTTCCTGGTGCCCGGGAAAGACCCGATGGGACTCCTCGGCACAATGGTGCTCGGAGTGGTCGGCTCGTTCGCTGGTGGCTTTGTGTGGAACCTCATCTTCGGCGGTGGCGGAAATCTGCTGGACTTTCGGATGTCCAGCTTCATCGGCTCGGTCGGAGGTGCTGTGCTGCTGCTGCTCCTGATGCGCTTCATCCGGTCGCGCAGCTAGCGGCGCGCGACGCATTACCCTACTCCGAGGAGGAGGGAAGATGAGCTGGACACGGGAGCGTAAGCTCGCGGCGTACGAGGCGTTGGTCAGCGGCGTGCCCGATGTGGAGCGCAAGGGCCGAACGATGCCGTACACTTCGATGAACGGCAACATGTTCAGCTTCCTGTCCACCGACGGCGTGCTCGCGTTGCGGCTCGAGCGGCGGGAGCGCGACCGGTTCCTCGATGCACACCCCGAGGCTCTCGTCGTGCAACATGGCGCAGTGATGCACGACTACGTCGAGATCCCGGTCGAGCTGCTCGACGACCCGCTGGCGCTCGAGGCGCTGTTTGCCGAGTGCGTCGCGAACGCTCGGACCCTGAAGCCCAAGCCCACGAAGCGTTGATCATGTCGTTGCTGCTGCTCGTGCTCGGCTGCGGCGGACCCCGAACTGTCGCTGTGGCCCCCGCCGCGCCGGTCGAAGCGCCAGTGCTTCGCCTGCTTCTGACCGTCGAGGCGCGCGTCGACGCGCCGCCGGTGGACCGCGGTCCGCTGCACCTATGGATCCCCGTCCCGCCCACGAACGACGACCAGCAGGTCGTGGCGACGTTCGCAGGCGATGTGTCGGGTGTCGTCGAGGACGAGCAGGACCACGGAAACCGCTTCTGGCACGGCGTGGTGCCCGAGCCGGACGGCAGCCCGCTGTCGGTGACCGCGCGTTTCGAGGTAGTGCGGCGGGAAGCCAGCGCCGACGTCTCCGCCGCGCCGCTGCGACCGTTGACCGCCGCCGAGCGGAGCGCGCGCAGCCGGTACCTTGCGGCCAGCGCCCGTGTGCCGGTGGGGGCGGATGACCCGGTGTTGGGACCGGTGCTCGCCGACCTTCGTGTCCAGGCGGGCACCGATGCCGCACCGGTCGTGGCGCGCACCATCTACGACTACGTCATCGACACGATGGAGTACAAGAAGGTCGGCACTGGCTGGGGCAACGGCGACACCTACTGGGCCTGCAGCGCCAAGTACGGCAACTGCACCGACTACCACAGCCTGTTCCTGTCGCTCGCGCGCAGCGAGGGCATCCCTGCGCGCTTCGAGATGGGGCTGCCCATCTCCACCGACCGCGACGACGGCAAGATCGGGGGCTACCACTGCTGGCTGCAGTTTTGGTTGCCACAGGTGGGCTGGGTCCCCATCGATGCGAGCGAGGCCGACAAGAACCCGGCGATGCGCGAGGCCTACTTTGGCGGTCACGGCCTCGATCGTGTCCTGTTCACCCGCGGCCGCGACCTGCGCCTCGGCAGCGACCACCGCGGCGCCCCGCTGAACTACCTCATCTACCCCTATGCCGAGGTCGGCGGCGAGGCCTACGACGGGGTCACCCGCGACGTTCACTACCGGGTCCTCCCCTGACGGCGACGCCGCTGGTCCCGACGGTCGCTCCGTGAGCTGCTCCGCCTGAGCGGGCGACCTGGATGGTCTGCATGGTCTCGGGCTAGAGCTTGCCTTGGTCTAGCGTGCACCCATCGGTTGGATTGCACACCGGAAGGAGAGGTGGGCAGCCCACGAGGGTGCATGCGTAGGTCGTCCCGCACGTCTCGCTGAACGCGTCCCGCACTTCTTCCTCGCTCTGCAGGTTCGTGGCCACGGCGATGCCTCCGTTGCAGTGATCGCAACAGCCGAGCTGTACTACCGCACATTCTTCGTCGGCTGCGCACGACGTGAGCTCCGGATCCAATGGCACTGCCGGCGGATAGTCCGGGTTGTCGAGCGACAGGCAGCCTAAGACCAATAGAATGAACACGTACTGCATGTTGGCTCCCCGCGTGCCCCCGCTCACTATAGACGGGGTCCTGCCGAACCGCGTCACAAGGCCGACGTCCACACGGTCCACGAGACCCAGCATGATCGCCAGGCCGTCGGGGCCTCGCGCGCCTCGCGCCGCACCGGATTCCGTACGAAGGCCCGCACGCGATGGCCGCGGTGTGTCGCCTCCTGCCCCCCATGCTGTCCGTCGTCTCCGTCGGTCCGGGTACTGCCATGATGTTGATGGCACTCTCGGCTTGGGGCTCGACCGAGAATGGGCGCGCTGCATCGCGTCCCCGATGCCGAGCATCTATTCTCGGTCGAGCCCTTGAACATGCGCTTGCCGAAAGGCGCTGTGAGGCTGATGGCCGGTTTGCAACCTGAGCTCCTGCGGGTGGAGCGGCCTTGGCACCAATGAGAAGAGCCGACAGGGCGCGATACGCATTTGATGGTCAGGACGCCGGCCGGCGCCGAGCGGACGGTTTCCACATTGAGTTGCTCAGTATCGCTGACTCGATGTCACACCATCGGCCCGCTTTGGAGTGAGCCCGGAGGTGGATGATCCCTTCAACATGGTCCTCACGCCAGAACGTGCCGGGGCTCTTCACCCGCATGTTGATGACGCGACGAACGGCAGACGCCACCGCTCCGCTCCCCAGCGGAAGACCTTTCTCGCGAACGTCCTTGTACGCGAGGCGGTGTTGGTTGCGCCTCCAGTACTCCACCGCCGTTCCCTTCTTCCGCTCGCCCGGCGTCATCAGCTCGTCGATCGCTTGAATCACCCGATCTGTCCAGCCTCGCTTCAGGCGGTTTTTCTGGCACCGATCAGATCGTGGGTGTCCAGCCGAACAGTTGAGACGGATAGACACACCGGTGCACAGCGCCAGATTGGCGATTCTGTGAGTGCGTGTGTTCCGGCGTCTCTGGCTCGCCTCAGGCGGCGAGGGCTACTGCCTCA
>Ga0316189_10007860_pt1 | contig 10058 bp, 5 predicted proteins | sample LowCovwburrow_MG_FD_204930 | JGI IMG/M metagenome (GOLD analysis project Ga0316189, IMG submission 204930) | Coastal sediment microbial communities from Maine, United States - Lowes Cove worm burrow | ecosystem: Environmental > Aquatic > Marine > Coastal > Sediment | place: USA: Maine... | reverse complement strand
AATTTTTAAAAATGATACGTTTGCGACAAACCCAGTTGAATCTAAAAATTCAAAAATCATATTGAATTATAATACCTATGATAACGACGTTATTATTTTAAAAACGGGTCTTTCTACGGCATCAATAGATGGAGCTTACAAAGCTCTTGAAATAGAAGCACCTGATTTTAATTTTGAAAATTACAGAGCAAAAGCAAACGCTATTTGGGAAAAGGAACTTCAAAAAATAAGGATTAAATCATCAGACGAAAACCAAAAGACCATCTTCTATACCATGCTGTATCAATCTATGTTAGCGCCAACCTTATTAAGCGATTATAATGGAGAATACAAAGGGGCAAATGATAGTATTATGAAAGCAGATGGCTTTGATAGATACGATACCTTTTCACTATGGGATACGTATCGAGCGGCACACCCATTGTTTACAATTTTGCATCCAAAGCGCGTCTCAGATATGATAAATTCGTTGTTGGCACATTATAAAGAAACAGGGTTGTTGCCCGTTTGGTCTATGCAAGGCAATGAAACCAATATGATGATTGGTAATCATGCAATTCCGGTGATTGTCGATGCTTATTTTAAAAGGATTGAAGGCTTTGATATCGAGTTGGCGTATCAAGCATGTAAAGAAAGCTCTATGGTTAATTCCAGACAGTTAGACACTTATAAAACCTTAGGGTATGTTCCCGCTGATGAACACAATGAAAACTGGTCCGTTTCAAAAACATTAGAATATGCTTATGACGATTGGTGTGTGGCTCAATTTGCAAAAGCACTGAATAAAACAGCTGATTATAACTATTTTTTAAATCGTTCTGAAAATTGGCGGCATGTGTACGATTCAAAAAGTACATTCATGCGTCCCAAATTGGCGAATGGCCATTTTATAAAAGAATTTATACCTAAAGAATACACAGCTTATTTCTGTGAGAGTAATGCGTGGCAATACTTTTGGTCGGTTCCTCAAAACATAGAAGGGCTAATACAAGCGGTTGGTGGGAATGATGCTTTTGAAAAAAAGTTGGACAGTATGTTTTCTTTAAATCCACTACCAGAAGACAAACTTCCTATATTCAGCACCGGTATGATTGGTCAATATGTCCATGGAAACGAGCCGAGTCATCATGTAGCTTATCTATGCGATTATGTTGGTAAACCATGGAAAACCCAAAAATTGGTCAGAGAAATTTTAAAAACCCAATATAAAAACGAACCTAATGGGCACTGTGGGAATGAAGATTGCGGACAAATGTCATCCTGGTATATATTGAGCTCCTTAGGGTTTTATCCTGTAAATCCTGCACAAGGTGTATATGTTTTTGGATCACCTTTGTTTGATGAAGCTATCATCAATTTAGAAAACGGTAAAACGTTTGTGATTAAAACAATTAATAATAGTGATGACAATATCTATATACAATCGGTTAATTTGAATGGGAAATTAATAGATGAAAATTATATTACGCATAAAGAAATTCAACAAGGAGGTGTCTTAGTTTTTGTAATGGGAAATACCCCAAATAAAAACGGACAAAACAATATGGCATTATCCTCTAAAATCTATAATTAAAAAATAAGCATATGTCAAACAGAAGAGATTTTATAAAAACAACAGCGCTAGGAGCCATTGGAGCAAGTACACTTTTAAGTTGTAAAAACGTTACAGAAAATAAGTTAGAAGAAACATCTTCTGCAATAGTATCAACAAAGAAACCATTCATTATTTCTACATGGAACCACGGCTTGCCAGCTAATGAAGAAACTTGGAAACAATTAAAAAACGGAAAGCCAACTTTAGATGCTATTGAAGCAGGCATAAAGATTCCTGAAGCAGATCCCAAAATAAGAAGTGTTGGTTACGGAGGGTATCCAGATAGAGAAGGCAAAGTAACTCTAGATGCATGTATTATGGATCATAATAGCGATTGTGGATCGGTTTGTTTTTTAGAAGGAATTATGCATCCTATCTCGGTGGCAAAACGAGTTTTAGAGAATACACCTCATGTTATGTTATCTGGAGAAGGAGCATTTAAATTCGCCTTAGAGGAAGGGTTTAAAGAAGAAAATTTATTAACTCCAGAAGCTGAAGCAGACTGGAAAAAGTGGTTAGAAGAATCTAAATACAAACCTGTTATAAATATTGAAAATCACGATACCATCAGTATGTTAGTCATTGATGACAATGGCAATATTTCTGGAGGCTGTACCACTAGTGGTGCTGCATGGAAAATGCACGGACGTGTTGGAGATTCTCCAATTATTGGTGCAGGATTATTTTTAGATAATGAAGTGGGTGGAGCTGCTGCAACCGGTTTAGGCGAAGCGGTCATGAGAACAGCCGGAAGTGCTATGGTGGTTGAATTAATGCGTCATGGAAGAACACCATTTGAAGCTTGTAAAGAAGTAGTAGAACGCATTTACAATAAGCACAAAAATCGTGAAGATATGGAGTACTTGCAGGTTGGTTTTATAGCTGTTAATAAAAAAGGTGAGCATGCCGGTTATAGTTTAAGATCTGGATTTAACTATGCTGTTTACGACGAAGACAAAGGTAATAGAATGGAAGACGCACAATTTAAAATGGCTTGGGGAGACTAGAATCTTAATTCGTTCTTGTGAGCAATAGTGAACTGCTTTTTAAGAGTTCAAACATATCATACAAATTTAAAATAACACCATCTTTAAACTAAATTAAATGAAGACATTATATCAAATTTTAGCAGTAATTGTAGTTACCCTTTTTTATTCTTGCGCAAAACAGAAAGTGTTTACAGAAAAGGATATTCAAATAATTCCTAAACCAGTAGAGTTGCAACTTTCAGAAGAAGGCGTATTTGAGTTTTCAGAAAACACCAAATTTGTGGTTATTAACGACTTTCAAAAAGAAATTTCTAAGGCGTTAATTTCAAAATTTGAAAAAGCTACAGGATGGAAACCAGAAATGACCGATGTTGCTCCCAATAGTAATTACGTACAATTTAATGTGGATGATAGTTTAAAGGATGAAGCATATCAATTAACGGTAAACAAAGATAACATCTCCATAGCCGCGAAAGATAATGCAGGCTTTATTTACGGGCTAGAAACTATCAGGCAATTGCTTCCTGTTGCCATTGAAAGTAATGATGTTGTTGCTAATACAGATTATATCATTCCCACTCTAACCATCAAAGATCAGCCACGTTTTCAATACAGAGGTTTGATGTTGGATGTATCACGTCATTTTTTTAATGTTGATTATGTAAAGAAAACTATTGATCGTTTGGCAATGCTTAAAATGAATGTATTGCATTTGCATTTGGTAGACGACCAAGGATGGCGTATTGAGATAAAAAAATATCCAAAACTAACTGAAGTAGGAGCTTACAGAAATGGAACAATCGTAGGACATTATCCAGGAAGTGAAAACGACAACAAAAGAAAAGGAGGCTTCTATACTCAAGAAGAAATTAAAGACATCGTTGCTTATGCTACAAAACGAAATGTGACGATTATTCCAGAAATTGAATTACCTGGTCACAGTAGTGCAGCTATTGCTGCCTACCCTTATTTAAGTTGTTTTCCAGAGGAACCAACTAGTGTTCCACACAATATGATGTCTGAGACTTCAAAAGAACTTCAAGAAGAAGGTCAGGTAAAAATTGTTCAAGAATCATGGGGTGTGTTTAAAGATATTTATTGCGCCGGAAAGGAAGAAACCTTCACGTTTTTAGAAGATGTATTAACTGAAGTTTTACCATTATTTCCTTCAAAGTATATTCACATTGGTGGTGATGAAGCCATAAAGCTTCATTGGGAAATTTGCCCCAATTGTCAAAAAAGAATCAAAGAAGAAGGTCTTAAAGACGAGCATGAACTGCAAAGCTATTTTATAGAACGAATAGAGAAATTTGTTAATTCAAAAGGCAAAAAAATAATAGGTTGGGATGAAATTCTAGAAGGAGGTTTAGCTCCTCAAGCCACGGTAATGAGTTGGCGAGGCACTAAAGGAGGTATAGAAGCCGCTAAGCAAAGTCACGATGTGATCATGACTCCCGGAACACATTGTTATTTTGACCATTACCAAGGACCACAAAATGAAGAACCTTTAGCTATTGGTGGGTATACACCAATAAGTAAAGTTTATCAATTTGATCCTGTTGTAGAGACCATGACGCCGGAAGAAGCAAAATATGTTTTAGGTGGTCAAGCAAATCTTTGGTCTGAATATATAACAACAACAGAACAGTCTGAATATATGATTTTTCCAAGATTAGCGGCTATGGCAGAAGCCTTATGGAGTCCAAAAGAATCGCGTGATTGGAATGATTTTTCCTCAAGAATTGAAATCATGTTCAAACGCTATGATTATTTGAGTATTAACTATGCTAAAAGCATGTATTTAATAACCTCTAAAGTAAATGTAGATTTAGATAAGAAAGCTGTCTATGTATCGTTAAAAAATGAATTTCCAAACGCAGATATTCGTTATATTTTAGGTGATAAACCTATGGATGAAACGGCTACAAAATATACAGATTCCATAGCGCTTAAAGAAAAAACCATAATAAAAGCATCATTGTTTAAAAACAATAAACCAGTTGGTAAGGTTTTTACAGATACCATTACATTTCATAAAGCGGTAGCTCACAAGGTTACTTATTTAACACCATACAATGACGATTATAAAGGAGCTGGTGCTTTTGGAATGGTTAATGCATTGCGCGGGACTAAAAATTTTCATGATGGTCAATGGCAAGCATGGTTGGGTGATGACATGGGGGTTATTATAGATTTAGAAGATGAACAAGCCATACAGCAAGTAACGGTTGGCACCTTAGAAAATCAAGGGTCAGGAATTTATTTCCCAACAGCCATAGAAATATTTGTTTTTGCAGACGGAACTACTTATAAAGAAGTTGGAAACGTTGATCATACTTTTGCAATCAATTCAAATACCGAGTTAAAAGATTTTAAAATTGATTTTATACCAGTAAAGGCAAAGTTTGTAAAAGTAGTTGCAACCAATTTAAAAACAACTCCAAATGGTGACGATGCGTGGTTGTTTGTAGATGAAATTTTAGTCAATTAAAAATATGAAGTGTTTAAAGATTATCGTGGTTTTATGTATCCTAACAATGAATCAATTTGTTATCGGACAAGAAAAGGAATTGCCGAAAGACGAACGCCTTGCATGGTTCAAAGATGCCAAATTAGGAATCTTTATTCACTGGGGGATTTATGCTGTAAATGGGATTGACGAATCGTGGTCTTTCCATAATGGTTACATTTCTTATGATGATTATATGAAACAATTAAATGGGTTTACCGCTAAAAACTATAACCCCGAATATTGGGCAGAACTTATCAAAGAAAGTGGTGCAAAATATACTGTGATAACCACAAAGCACCACGACGGTGTTGCTCTTTGGGACACAAAACAGGGTGATTTAAGTGTAGTAAAAAAAACACCTGCAAAAAGAGACGTACTAACACCATTTGTAAAAGCCGCTCGAAAAGAAGGCTTAAGAGTTGGCTTATATTATTCGTTGCTCGATTGGTCACATCCAGATTATCCTAATTTTTTAAGAGATAAAAAACGCTATACCGATGATGCTAAACGATGGGCAAAATTCACTAAATTTAATTTTGGACAAATAGAGGAGCTAACAAAATTTAATCCCGATTTATATTGGTTTGATGGTGATTGGGAGCAATCAGCAGAGAAATGGAAAGCTAAAGAAATCCGGGATTTATTATTAGAAAAAACACCAACAACCATCATCAACTCAAGATTGCAAGGCTATGGTGATTACGCAACACCTGAGCAAGGAATCCCAATAACAAAACCAGACAGTAGGTATTGGGAATTATGCATGACCATGAATAATTCCTGGGGCTATCAACCAAATGATACAAATTACAAATCTGTCAATCAAATTATTCGCATTCTTGTTGACTGCATTAGCATGGGTGGTAATTTGCTCTTAGATATTGGTCCTAAACCAGATGGCACTATTCCTCAAGAACAAATAGATATTTTAAAAGGTTTTGGCAGATGGACAAGTAAGCATAAAAGCGCTATTTATGGTACTAGAGCAGGAATTCCTTTTGGACATTTTAATGGCTATACAGCCTTATCTAAAGATAAAACGATTTTGTATTTGTATGTTGATAATAAACCAAATGGCCCCTTATTAATAAAAGGCTTAAAGAATAAAGTAAACAGAGCTTGGGTAGTTGGTAATGGCACAAAATTAAAAACTAATGTCGTTGGTAAACAATATTGGAGCGATGTTCCCGGATTGTTATATATTGATTTGCCAGAAGACGTACAAGATCAAGATGTGACCGTAATTGCTATGCAATTGGATGGAGAAGTTGATTTATATAGAGAAAAAGGACAAGTAATAGAAAGCAATTAAATGAAACATCCATAACTAAAACTTAGTCACATAGCAGAATGATTGTATGGATGTTACATCTGACAGATGAAAAAAAATAAACATAAACTGATGAAACGATTAGACAACAAGATTAAATTTTTACTGTGTTTTATGGCATTACTTAATATGTCATGTATTCAAGTAAAAGAAAAGTCCAATGAGAATTGTATGGTACAAAATACTGATTTGGTAGATTTTGTAAATCCATTGATGGGTACCGATTCAGATTATAGCTTATCCAACGGAAATACATATCCTGTAATTGCAACACCCTGGGCAATGAATTTTTGGACGCCTATGACGTCTAAAATGGGAGATGGCTGGACTTACAAATATGATTCAAATAAAATCAGAGGCATTAAGCAAACACACCAACCCAGTCCATGGATTAATGATTATGCAGCTTTTTCATTAATGGCAGTTACGGGAGATTTGAAATTTCAAGAAGACGAACGCGAATCTTGGTTTTCCCATAAAGCCGAAATTGTAAAACCTTATCATTACTCGGTGTATTTGGCTGATTATGATGTAACGGCTGAGGTTACTCCAACAGAGAGAGCTTCACAATTTAAGTTTACCTTTCCTAAGGCTAACACATCTTATATTATACTTGATGCATTTTTTAAAAGATCAATGGTAAAAATCATTCCCAAAGAACGTAAAATAATTGGCTATTGTAGAAACAATAGCGGTGGCGTTCCAGATAATTTTCATAACTATTTTGTAGCCGAATTTGATAAAGATTTTGAAATAACGGATGCATGGGGTGATGGCTGGAAATTAATGGATAACTCAACAAACAGTGAAGGAGATCATGTTGGAGCCATCATTGGGTTCAAGACCAAAAAAGGAGAAGTTGTTCACGTTAAAGTAGCTTCATCATTTATTAGTCCGGAGCAAGCAGAATTAAATTTAATAAAAGAAATTGGTACAGATACGTTTGAACAAACCAAAGAAAAAGCGAAACAAGCTTGGGAAAAAGAATTAGAAAGAATTCAAATTGAAGATGATAATATAGATCATATTACAACATTCTATTCTTGCTTATATCGTGTCTTATTGTTTCCTAGAAAGTTTTATGAGTTTGACAAGAATAATAATGTGGTTCATTACAGTCCATATAATGGAAAAGTTCTTCCGGGCTACATGTTTACAGATAATGGCTTTTGGGACACTTTTAGAGCTGTGTATCCTTTTTTTAATATGATGTATCCAGATTTGAATAGTCATATCATGGAAGGTTTGGCAAATACTTATAAAGAATCTGGTTGGCTTCCAGAATGGGCTAGTCCAGGGCATAGAGATTGCATGATTGGGTCAAACTCAGCCCCTATAATAGTTGATGCCTTTTTAAAAGGCAATGTTAAAGAGAAAGATGTAAATGTTCTGTTTGAAGCTATTTTGAAAAACGCAACGGTCGAAGCAGGACGACCCGTAAAATCTGTTGGTCGAGAAGGCTTAAATTATTACAACACTTTAGGGTATGTGCCATACAATGTTGGTATTAATGAAAACGTGGCACGAACTTTAGAATATGCGTATGCCGATTTTACTATTGCAGAAATGGCTGAAAAACTTGGAAAAACAGAAATAGCAGATAGATACTTCAAGCAATCCATGAACTATAAAAATGTGTTTGACCCTTCAACAAATTTAATGCGTGGTAAAAATGAAGATGGTAGTTTTCAAACACCTTTTAATCCTTTAAAATGGGGTGATGCTTTTACAGAAGGGAATAGTTTGCATTATACATGGTCTGTTTTTCAAGATATTCAGGAATTGATAAATGAAATGGGAGGCAAAGAACAATTCGCTTCAAAATTAGATGAAGTTTTTGAAATGCCCCCAACATTTGATGATTCTTATTACGGACAAACCATCCATGAAATTAGGGAAATGCAGGTAGTTAATATGGGTAATTATGCACATGGTAATCAACCCATCCAGCACATGATTTATTTGTATGATTATGCAGGACAACCTTATAAAGCACAAGAAAAAATACGAGAAGTACTTACCAAATTATACGCTGCAACCCCAGATGGATATTGTGGTGATGAAGATAACGGACAAACCTCAGCGTGGTATGTGTTTAGTGCTTTAGGATTTTATCCAGTAACTCCGGGTGTTAATCAGTATGTTATAGGAAGTCCTTTATTTAAAAAAGCAACTCTACATTTAGAAAACGGTAATACCTTTGAAATAGACGCGAAAAATAATTCAAAAGATAATTTTTATATAGAGTCTGCAAGTTTAAATGGAAAATCCTACTCAAATAGTTTTTTAACGTTTGAAGACATCCAAAATGGAGGGACATTAGCATTTAAATTAGGAGATTCGCCTAATAAGGATTGGGCAAGTAAACCAGAAAATGCTCCGTATTCTTTAAGCAATCAAAAATAAGCCTTAAAATGACTCACAAATTAACTGTTTATATCCTTTTTGTTTTGTTTGATGTGCTCGTGATAAAAGCGCAACAACAACCCGCAGATTATGTAAATCCGTTTATAGGAACGTCTAATTTTGGGGCGACGTATCCTGGGCCTATTGTACCGAGAGGTATGGCAAGTATTAGTCCGTTTAACGTAGCGGGATCTCAAAATTTGCCTTTAGAAAAAGATAGTAGATGGTTATCAAACCCATATGTTCATGAAAACACGTTTTTAACTGGTTTTTCTCAAGTTAATTTAAGTGGTGTGGGCTGTCCAGATTTGGGAGTTATTTTGTTGATGCCAACAACTGGAGATATTGAAACCAATCACTTAAAATATGGTTCTACATATTCCTTTGAACTGGCAAGAGCAGGCTATTATAGTTCTAAAATTGACAAGTATAATATTAGAGCAGAATTTACTGCATCAAAACGAGTAGGTGTTAGTAAATTTATGTTTCCAAAAGGACAATCGAATATTTTACTAAATCTTGGCTTGGGGTTAACTAATGAACAAGGCGCTATGGTTAAAGTGGTGTCTTTAACCGAAATTGAAGGAATGCGTAGCGTTGGATCATTCTGTTATAACAATCCTGAAGCGGCCTATCCAGTTTATTTTGTTGCTAAATTCTCAAAACCTGCCGATAATTTTGGAGTGTGGAAATCACCTGCAAAAAATGAAGGGGTAGAAGCCCAATGGATGCCTTACAACGGAAAAACCCGATTGATGGAACATGCAACCAAAATGGTTGTAGGGGACAGCATTGGATCGTATTTTTCATATAATTTTCAAAAACCTGAAACAGTTGAAGTTAAAATAGGGGTTTCTTATGTGAGTATTGAAAACGCGCGAGAAAATTTAGAAAAGTAAACAGATAATAAATGTTTTGATGACATTTATAAAGAAACCTATAATGAATGGAATGCCTTACTTTCTAGAATTATGGTTGAAGGTGGAACTGATGAAGAAAAAACCATTTTTTATACAGCCTTGTATCACACCTTAATTCATCCAAATACCCTAAATGATGTTAATGGCGAATATCCTGAAATAAAAACAGGCAAAATCGGTAAAACCAAAGGAACACGTTATACGGTTTTTTCTCTCTGGGACACCTACAGAAATTTGCACCAACTCATGTCGTTGGTCTATCCACGTCAACAATCCAATATGGTAAAAAGCATGTTAAAGATGTATG
>Ga0316189_10007858_pt1 | contig 10058 bp, 11 predicted proteins | sample LowCovwburrow_MG_FD_204930 | JGI IMG/M metagenome (GOLD analysis project Ga0316189, IMG submission 204930) | Coastal sediment microbial communities from Maine, United States - Lowes Cove worm burrow | ecosystem: Environmental > Aquatic > Marine > Coastal > Sediment | place: USA: Maine... | reverse complement strand
AGCTGTATTCGCCGTTTTCCTGGTGCGCTTTGCGGGCGCCTTTCCAGCAGCTGTTTTTTTCCCGGCCCTGGATCTGCTGCCGGTAACCTTTTTGGTGCTGGCGGCTTTCTTTTTCGCAAGCGTTTTCGTTTTTACTGCCGCGCTGCCGGTTTTGGATTTTCTGGAGGCAGTTTTCCTGACGACTTTCTTTTTGCCAGTAGTTTTTTTGGACTTTGCGGGCGCTTTTTTTGCCTTAACGTCACTTGCCGTACTCACCATAACTGCCTCAACTGTATTGCGCCAACCGAAGTCAATATCATTCCCAATGTTACTGGTATTTTCAACCGGCAACATCATGGGGATGGCCCGATATTTTATTATTTGGCAGCTAACAGGGCAGTCCGCTGACTGCAGGCGATTTACTTCCGGGTGGTTACCGACCCTGTGGGTGCGTTCGCGACCGGAAATTGATTAGAATCAGTCGATTTTGCCGTTCTTGTCAGTGCCGCTGCAACAACGATGCATGCAGCCAGCTTACTGACTCTCTCGGGACCACCGGTAGCGGCTGGCAGAGTACACGGACTGAATGAATATTTCAGCTCAGCAGTTGGTGGGTTTACCGTTCTCGTCCACGGCAATGCTGCGTTCCAGGCGTTTTACCTGCCGGTCCCGCATGGGTTGGGCGCGCAGCATGACTTGCCGAACAAGTTGTTTGTCGACAGCGGTCAATCGCTTGTGTCCCAGGTAAATATGCATGAAACGCATGCGCTGGCTGCGGCTGAATACCTGTGCCGCGGCGGCATCAAGCGTCGCCAGATCGAAAGCCCGGCGCTTGCGCATGATAAATGCCGGCCAGATATAGGCGCGGGGCGCGTCCATGATGTAGAGCCTGGACATGTCCTGGCCAGATACCATCATGTTACGCAGGAACAGGTCATGGTGCTCAAAGCCATGCGCATGCATGTGTTTAACAGCAAGGGCGACCTCGGTGATGAGTTCGGCCTTCTTTTGTTCGCGCACCGCCTTGCTTTGCTGGTCGAACCAGTCGCTGGCGAGATAATCCACGCCCATGGACTGTGGTATTTCTTCTGTGATAATGAATGCATGGATGACGCCACTGGCAAAGCGGTGATCGCCCCAGGCAACCAGCTGTGGAATCCGCAAACCCCAGCTGGCAAGCTTCTCCAGGTTCTCGTATTCGGCACGGACCATTGACCGACCGACGAGGGAACCCCGGAAAGCCCGGCCCCAGATCTTTTCAAAGAGGTGGTTGTAGTAGAGTTTCAGATAGAAGACGCGGGGTTTGCCTGCATGGGTAATCTCGATACGCTTGACAACATTCTTTTCCTGCTTGCGATCGGTGCTGATAACGTCGCCCAGCTTGCTGCGCAATACGCCCTGAATGGTATCGAGATCTGCCGCTGCAAGCAGCTTGCGGTAGTCAGGATTGATGACGACATGATGGCTATTCAGCCAGCCAAGGCCCCTGGGAGCATCCCCGGTTTTTAACTGTTTCCAGATGTTATTTTGCATGTGCCTTGTGTGGTTGCCCGGTTGGGTAGGTTTCGCTGTGGCTTGGTGCTGATCGATTAAAACTTGTCTGTTTCAAATGCAGCCTCGTGACTTTCTGCAATAGTACAACTGTTCTGTTCGGCATGGCCACCGCTCTGAGCAGAGAGATTTTGATGACACTGGATCACCCGTTGATCATCAATGAATCTTCGGAGGGGCCATCGTTCAGGGCGAGCTGGCAGGTTTTCATGCGGCTGGAGACACCCGGTCAGCTACTCCGGCGCATGGGCGTGCAGTGATGGCTGCGATACCGCGCGCCCTGGCTATCCATGGGGTGCCGCAGACGTTGTCATGACTTAATGAGGTGGCGGAGTATTTATTGATATATTAATCAATATGTTGTGTGTTTTTCGTGCGTGCAGACATAACCGGCGTGTATGTTAGCTTCCTGCTCGCTCCTGCATTGGGCAAGGTCCGGTCAGTGCCGGTAATTGTGCGGATCGAGTGTTAATCGTGGCTTAAGGAATACTTGTTACAGTCCAGCAGCCTGTACGGCCAGCCAGACTGTGTATTCCACAGCCTGGGTCAAGCTGCATGGGCAAACGCAGCGAGGTAGCGGATTCAACGCAAATTCTGCAGCTGTGAAATTATGCATGCATCGCATGCCTGCCGTGCAAGACCCGCACGTGATACTGGCGAGAGAAAGCAGTTTAATGAAATTACCTGAGCTAACCCGGTCACGCTTTTACGCAGTATGGGTGATGTTTATCGTTGCAATGAGCCTGTTTGCAATCACCCGCACCGTTCTGCTGCTCTATTCTCTGGATTATGCAGAGCTTTCCATTCCTGCATTACTCAGGATTTATGGAATAGGTGCAATCTACGATATCGCTTTCTATGCCTATGCACTGGTTCCGGTCAGCCTGTATCTGCTGCTTGTGCCGAACCGCATGTGGACATCCCGTGCAAACCGGGTGATCGTACATCTGGCCAGTTTTGCAACCATTTACGGATTGCTGTTTATCGCCGTGGCCGAATATATTTTCTGGGACGAATTCCAGGCACGCTTTAATTTTATTTCGGTCGATTATCTCGTCTACCGGCAAGAGGTTACCGATAACATTGTCGAGTCCTATCCGGTCGGTATCATTTTTTCTGCCCTGTTCACACTGACTTCACTGCTGTATGTGAAGCTCTCATCCATCATAGATAGCATCCTGCAAAAACAGGAATCATTCCGCTCGCGGATGTCGATGACTGCCGTCCTGCTGTTGTTACCGGTATTGGCCAGCGTTACGGTTGGGCCGGCACTGATGCAACTGTCAGACAATGTCTATCAAAATGAATTGTCCGGCAACGGTCCGCACCAGTTCTTCTCCGCATTTCGTAATAACCAGCTGGACTACTACCGCTTCTATTCGACACTTGCAGATGAGGCCGCTTCAGCCGGCCTGCTGGCAGAAGTCCTCGGACCTCACGATAAGTTCGTCGGCACCGGATTATTCAATATCAGGCGCACAGTCACCCCGGTTGATGCAGAAGAAAAAAGACTGAATGTCATGCTGGTGATGGTGGAAAGCCTGAGTGCAAAATATCTGGGAATATTCGGTAATCAGCAAGGCATAACCCCTAATCTCGACAGGCTGTCTGCAGAGTCCCTGCTTTTCACACGTTTTTATGCCACAGGCAACCGTACCACGCGAGGACTCGAGGCGGTGACGCTGTCTATCCCGCCTACCCCTGGTCGCTCGATAGTAAAGCGGCTGGGGCATGAGAGCGGTATGTGGTCACTTGGTGATGTGTTTCGCAGCAAGGGTTATAAAACCGCTTTTATTTATGGTGGTCGTGGTTACTTCGATAACATGAATAGCTTTTTTTCCGGAAATGGCTATGACGTTATTGACCAGACTACCGTTCCGTCTGATGAAATAGATTTTGTGAATGCATGGGGTATGGCCGATGAAGACATCTACAAACAGGCAAGCAAGGCGGCTGATGATGCATATCAGCAGGGAGCGCCGTTCTTCTTCCACATAATGACAACCTCCAATCACCGACCCTATACGTACCCGCAAGGACGCATCGATATACTTTCCGGCAGCAACCGCGCCGGCGCAGTGAAATATACAGACTGGGCCATCGGTAACTTTCTGCAACGGGTAAAACACAAGCCCTGGTTTGAAGATACTGTGTTTGTGTTTGTGGCCGACCATACCGCCGGTAGTGCCGGCAGTTCGGCACTGCCGCTGTCGCGCTACCATATTCCGTTGCTTGTCTACAGTCCCGCCCATATCAAGGCCGGCAAGGTTGACAAGATCGCCAGTCAGATTGATCTCGGGCCGACATTGCTGGCGATGCTGAACATGAAATATGTCTCCAACTTTTTCGGCAAGAATATACTGGAAATGACGCCTGCCGAGGAACGTGCGCTGATCGCAAACTACCAGCACCTGGGGCTCTACACGGCAGGACTGCTGACGGTAAATAGTCCGCAAGGGAAACTGACAAAAGAGCTTAGCCCCGAGTCTGCTAATCCGGTCATCACCAGGACAGACACGGACGACCCCGAAATGCTTGACAACCTGGCTTTTTACCAGGGCGCCAGTTACGTATATGCCCACCACCTGAATGACTGGAATTCTGCAAGTAAAGAGTAGTTTGAAAAGCTCTCATGTCACTGAGTAGCGGATCAAGTGGCTGCATGAGGCATGCTAGCTTGCCTGAACGTTTCTGGCTGACGCATTTGTTCTGGCCAGTCGTGTTATTCATCATTGTTGCTGTTGCTATCGAGATGACACATCTCGATCTGCTGGTGGCTGACTGGTTTTATGCACTTGAAGGACATCACTGGGCGTTGCGACGGCAATTTATTACCTCTGACCTGCTGCATAAAGCGGCCCAGAACCTGAGTCGTGTAGTGGGCCTGCTGCTGTTGCTGATGATCATTGCCAGTCGTTATGTCAAGCGCCTCAGGCCGTATGGCAGAGTGCTGTTGCTGTTGTTTCTGTCGCTGGCCACAAGCAACCTGCTGGTGTCCATTGGCAAAAACCTGACGCATGTTGATTGTCCATGGGACCTGTTGCGCTATGGCGGTGAGCGTTTATACATTCGAACCTTTGAACTCCACTCTGCAAGTCCTCCGTATGGCCGCTGTTTCCCGTCCGGGCATGCCAGCGCAGGATACGGTTTTATAGCCCTCTATTTTGTCTTCCTGGTTTGTCGCCCGCGCTGGAAATGGACTGGACTGGCGATCGGCCTGGGACTTGGGTTTCTATATGGGCTGACACAGCAACTACGTGGCGCGCATTTTATCTCCCATGATCTATGGGCGCTGGCAATCTGCTGGATAAGCACGCTGTTCTGGTACCGGGTGCTGCTCAAGTAATAGCGGGCGCAGGGGTGCCGGCCGGGACAAATCGCGTTATGCTGGCGGTAACAAGCTTCAACTCAAGCGGGCAACACGATGCTGAAAATTTTGCGGACAGTCATGACAAGCGGATTGCTGCTTTGCGTGTTAGCCATGATGTGGCCTGCGCGGGCCGAGGTGCATCTCAGTAGTAATGAGGAAAATGGTCTGAAGAAATGGCATTTTATCGAAGGTGATATAGAAATAGAGCTGGTGCAGCGCCTGCCGGACCAGACGCGAGCCATGTTCATGAAGCACGAGTTCTCCAGTGCTGTCGTTGAGGCCATGGCGACCAGCTGTATGTTTCAGACAATTGTCCGCAATAGCGGCAAGTCCGGTTCCGGGCAACCGGTGTCTGTTGATCTGACGCTGTGGCGCATGCAATATGCCGGCAGGCAAAGCGGTATTGTGCTGAAAGAGCCGCTGATTGAGTCATGGTCGGATGAAGACGCGAGTCAAAAGGCCAGGCTGGTGGTCCGCTGGGGGATGTTTCCCACACAGCAGGAATTTCTCCCCGGTGACTATAACTGGGGGCTGACGGCCTTCGGTCTTCCGCCGGGTGCGCAGTTTGACCTGCAGGTGAACTGGACTGAAGCTGACAAGCAATATACCGGCGTGATCCGCAATATTATTTGTGCCCCGGACGTTGACAGTTTGAAGTGAAATATTTTCCTTTTTGGATGAAAGATGCCATGAAATTTATCAAGCGTATCTGTGTGGTTGTGTCGCTGGGCCTGGCGGTAAACGTAATGGCAACCGAGACGCTCACCCCGATCAACAGCAAGCAGCTCGCGCCTGACTTTGCCCTGCAGGATACGACCGGCAAGTTGCATCGCCTGTCAGATTATCGTGGCAGGCCGGTGATTATTAATTTCTGGACAACCTGGTGCCCACCCTGTCGTGAGGAACTGCCTTCCATGAATCGTGCCTGGCATCAGCTGGAACAGGAAGGCATAGCCATGCTGGCGATTAATATGGGGGAAGATGAAGATACTATCTTTGTTTTTTCGGCAGACTACCCCACTGATTTTCCTGTCCTGATGGATGAGAGTGGTGAAGTCATAGCAGAATGGCCGGTGAAGGGGCTGCCAACCACCTATGTCGTGGCGCCGGATGGCAGGATCGCCTACCGGGCGATCGGCAGCCGGGAATGGGATGACAAGGCCCTGATGGACAAGGTGCGCGCCCTGAAGTAATAGTCGGCGTATCGACGTTCGCGCAATAAAACGCAAGGGACCAGGCTGTATCGTCACGATGTCAGGGGGCGTGTGCATGGTCGTGTCGACAGCCCGGTCCCTGCGAGTACCTCTTCCAGCTACGGCCCGTGTGATGTCGCATCAGGGCCGAGCTACAGTATTGCCCGGGCAGCCGGCAGAAACCGCGATGCAAGTCACGCTTCGCGGTTATTTGGATAACGGTGTTTTTTTATACATGGTTTCTTTCAGAACCAGTCAGTGATTACTCAAGCCATAGTGACGCAACAGGGGCGCCATGCTGGTGGCTTGTATAAACAGTGTGAACAGCACTACACCAAAAGCAATCGACTGGATGGTCCACCAGTAACCCAGCGACGTTGGCAGTGACAGGGCGAGCGCAAGGGTTACCGCGCCACGTAGACCGCCCCACAGCATGACAACCTGGAAGGGACGGCCGACAGGTTCGATGGGAGTCATCCTGTTGAGTAAAGGCAGGCAGCAAAATATCCTCAGGCTACGTGCCAGATTGACGCAGCAGGGCAACGACGGCCACCGCTACAGCGTCTACACCGAGCGTCGGGAACGGGCAGTTCACAAACATCACGGTACCGGTCGGTCGCAGGTCGCGTGCAGAACCAAAGCCGACGGTGTTATCAATATTCTTTGCAGCGCGGTAGGCCCATGAACGCTGTGCGCGATTAAAAGGCAGTTCCTCGCGGTCCATTGCGAAGAAGTACTGGCGGAAGAATTCACCGATGTGTTCAAAAAAATACCTGAACCTGCCAACAACCGGATAGTTTCTGCGAATGGCACTCCTGGTTTGCGTGATGTCGATGAAGAATACCACGATGACGGCAAGTACAATTAGACCGATCATAAAGACAAACAGCGCAGAAAACCCCTGCATGATGCTGGCAATGACAGGAAACATCTCTCCAGGTAATGCGTCCATTTATAAAGCCCCCCGCTTTTTTACAGGTGGTGACTGACCGGCATACCTGCTGTACGGCAGTGAACCGGTCAGTGCAGATGGCTATGGTCTATTCTTTGGCCCGCCATTTACGTGCAATCCAGTAATCAAGGCTGAAATACCTGCCGCCACCGATAAATAACAGGGCCAGCAACATGATGAGATACGTGGCGGCAAACTCGATACCGTTATTAAGCACCACAAAGCTGCCATTCTCTGTCAGCCAGCTGTAGTCGCCATGTTGTTGCAGTATCTCGCTGGCCCTGTCGAGCCGCTCGATGGCACCCTCGGTGCGTGGTGTCGCGAAGATACCACTGCCTTCTGCGATTGCAGACCAGCCATTGGGCAAATGTACGCTGACTGCGGCGACCACCATGGTGACTATCAGGGGTATTGAGATCCAGCGCACCGCCAGGCCAATGAGTAGCAAAATGGCACCAAAATACTCGGTGTAGGACGCAAGATAGGCCATCAATTCCGGAAACGGCAGTCCGAGTCCCCAGTCGGAATTGCCGAACCAGTCGACGATGTCCTGCTTCGGAGCAAAGTTACAACCACCGGCGTTATTGCTCATGCAATCCAGCCCGGCATTATTCAGTTTATGTGTGCCGCCCATCCAGAATACGGGTACCAGGTAGAGGCGCAGTGCCAGTGGTGCCAGGAAATCAATGACGCGAGTTTTGTCCAGCAGGTCCTGGAAAAAATTAAGTAAGCCGATCATAAGTGCCCCCGACCTCCGTGCATGGTAACGCCAATGCGGCATTACTGTTCTTTTATAGCCCGGTTCTGGTTCCCGTGATGATGTCTTTTTTTGCCAGGCCCTGGAGTATATCAGCGCCACCCCTGATGACGACGTCCGGTTGCGGGTGAGACATTTCGGTGGCAATCTGCAGCAATAGTTGCTCACCACTCTGGTTGTTGTTGTCACTGATGAGTTCCAGCAGGCGTTTGGTTACCGGGTTGATTACCATGAAACCCACTTCATCTTTGCGGTCACGGTACACCACGATATGGGTAGTTGTTTCGCCAGCCTCATGCGGCTGAAAATCCGGACCGATTTTGTGAACCGGGAAGCGATAGCCGAGGTGCCAGGCCAGCGGAGACAGCACCGGTATACCGCTTAGCAGGTCGCCCCCGGTATCAATGTTGTCCTGCTCGAGTGTTTCTTCTGAAATTGAAAGTGCCAGTTCTACCCACTCATAGTGGGCGAGCTCATAGAGAAACGCCGGATCACCCGCCTGTCCGCTGCGCTCATTTTCCAGCCAGTTGAGGAATTCACGCGGTATCTCCAGAAACAGTGGCGTCTGCGCCCGGTGGTGGCTGAAATAATCGCGCACCAGCAGGTGCCAGTCCGTGTCCTGGTAGAGGCTGCGCAGTACCGGGAAGGTGCCGCTGAGAAAACTTTCTACGTTGTTGTAGAACAGTTCCCGGTAAACAGCCATGCGTCGGTCTTCAATGCCGGCGGGTGCAGGCTGGTGTTCCGGGTCGCGGATATGCGCGGCAAATTCAAACTGCCGGCGGGTGAACTCAGGCGTGGCTGCCATGTGTGATTTCTTCCTCACGCTGACTGCTCCAGCTGGATTGCAGCTCTGCTATCTGGCTGACTTCAGTCAGCAGTTCAGGCAGCGGAGGTATGTTGAAGTCGCGTTCAAGTAATGTCGGGAAGACACCAAAATGCTGATAGGCTGTTTCCAGCAATGACCAGACCGGTTCGATGACTGCTGCGCCGTGGGTGTCGACCTTCAGGTCATCGGCTTCATCATAATGGCCGGCGATGTGGCAGTAGGCAATGCGTTTGGCCGGTAGCGCCTTGAGGAATTCTTCAGCGTTGTAGCCGTGATTAATGCTGTTTACGTAAATATTGTTAACGTCCAGCAGCAGCTCGCAGTCAGCTTCCTCGAGCACGGCATTCAGGAAATCGATTTCATCCATTTGTTTGCCGGGTGCTGCATAATAAGAGACGTTTTCCATCGCGATGCGACGTTCGAGAATATCCTGCACACGCCTGATTCGCTTCGCGACATAGTGTACAGCTTCTTCTGTAAAGGGGATGGGCATCAGGTCATAGAGGTGCCCGTCATCACTGCAGTAGCTCAGGTGTTCGCTATAAAAACGAAAGTTATGTTCATCCAGCAGGCGCTTAACCCTGTAAATGAAGGTTTCGTCCAGCGGGGAAGGGCTGCCGATTGACAATGACAGTCCGTGGGCGACAAACGGATAGCGTTCGGTAAAATGGCGGAAATCCTTGCCCATCCTGCCGCCGATGCCAATCCAGTTTTCTGGGGCGACCTCGAGGAAATTAACCTGGTCGGGCGGGTTGTCCCGCAACGGGCCCATAAGGGACCGCCGCAGGCCAAGTCCGGATCCTGAAACAGGATAGGTCTTAGTGCTCACAACAAGTGGTTTTGGTAGTTACTTCTTCTCGCCGCCGCACTTGCCTTCGCCGCATTTACCTTCCTTGTCCATCTTTTTTTCGCCGCCGCATGTACCCTCTGCCTTGGCCTTGTCACCGCCGCACTTGCCTTCGGCTTTGGCTTTGTCACCGCCGCACTTGCCTTCGCCGCATTTACCTTCGGCTTTGTCCTTGTCGCCGCCTGCCATGTGGCTGTCGGCAACCATGTAGCCACTGGATAATTCAGACATGGCGAATGGATTTTCTGCGGCATTGGCAATCGGGGCGGTCGCCAGTGAAGTTACGAACGCTGCGCCCATGGCGATGGCGAGTGGTTTTCTGGTTGTTTTTTCTGACATTTGTACGTCTCCGTGTGGGTTTTGGTAACAGGGCGGATGCCCGGGCTGGTTATGATCGATTTCAACGATCCTGTGTTGTCTCACTGACTACGACATTGTCGTCTGCAGAAAGTTTCTGTCTCTGTCTTGTGACAGGACTCATCTCTGGCTTTCAGTGAATCGTCGAAGAATATATCACAAGAACAGTCGCTTACTATATTAATGCCGGGTTCTGTTTGAGCGCAGAAGACTGCCTTGATTGAAT
>Ga0316189_10007857_pt1 | contig 10059 bp, 6 predicted proteins | sample LowCovwburrow_MG_FD_204930 | JGI IMG/M metagenome (GOLD analysis project Ga0316189, IMG submission 204930) | Coastal sediment microbial communities from Maine, United States - Lowes Cove worm burrow | ecosystem: Environmental > Aquatic > Marine > Coastal > Sediment | place: USA: Maine... | reverse complement strand
ACGCGTTCCGGCGTCTGCAACGGTCCGATGGCGCGGTTTCCGGCGGAATCGAGGCATCGGAGCACCCCCAAGCTGGGACAACCTCATGGACCGACCCTCTGGCGGTTTATGTCTATTCGCCCGATCCGTGGTCTAGTTTTGTGTACGCTTCGGCAGCAGCACAGGTGTCAGAGGCCGCCCGCCCCTACGACAGTGTCCTGGCTGATGATCTCCTTGGTTCGGCCGTGGCCGCCGCTCGATGGGCTGAGCAAGAGGCTCAATCGGTTGCGTCTCCCGAGCTGCGACGCCTGATCAACGAACAGAGAGCGGTAGCTACCGCGGCTCTCTACAGCGCAACGAGCCAGCCAGAGTGGCATGAAGCGTTCAAGTCTTCGATTCAGAATGAAGCGGGGTTGAGCCCGATTCTGTCTTGTCATGCCCACGGATATTGTGATGCGGCGTGGGTCTACGTGAATATTGATGATGCGCTTACCGACCCAGAGCTGCGCAGTAGATTGAGCGCCAACCTGATTGCCAATGCAGACACCCTGATCGCAACGGCGGCTACCACGTCTTATGGTTGGGCGGTGGAGAACCCCAAGGTGTCGTTGGTTTGGGGATTGGGGCCAGGCGGATCACCATCCTCTACAGGGATCCTACGGGCTTACCGGCTGACGGGTGATGAGCAGTATCGGCAAGCGGCCCTCCGGTCAATGAGTGTCACGCTGGGGGCGAATCCGATTGGCACTGTGTTCATCACCGGGATTGGTGAACACCCGGTGCGTTATCCGCTCATGGTTGACACGATCAATGGGGGAGTGCCCGCCTGGCCCGGTACTCCCGTGTACGGCTACCATGACGTGACGGCACGTTCCGGGGATTCATGGATCGATGAGTTTGTGCTTGACCCGGTGGGAGCGTATCCACTGGCCGCCGACGCCCCGTTTCTCTGGCGGTGGCATGATGTGCCTCAGGTCGCGATGTTTACGGAATTCACGGTACATCAAAGCCATGCCGAGACTCTTTACGCAGCGGCGATTCTGGGTGCATCAGGGGGAAAGTAGTGCCATTGACCTACGGGGTTTGAAGAAGCAGGGTGATGCTCCTTGGTTTTGGGGGACTATTTGCCTAGTGTGTGTTTGGTGCGTTTGCCAGCGGCGGTAGCCCTGAAGTCGATGGAGTGAATTTCGTGTGGCGTGAGGATCGAGTGGTCGCGGTGCAACAACGTGAAAAGCAGCGGCTGGGTGACCCAGACTCATCCACCGATGGCGGAGATCCTCGTGACCAGGATGGTTTGGAACGCCAACGATTGTTTGGGCTTACGTTGGTAAACGCGGAGGCCGAACAAGACGTGGTGGAGTCGTTGATGCAGACGACGCCCCGCTGGCATCCCGATGTCGATCCGGTCGTCGCTACTCCCAACGTTGACATTCTCGTGCAGCTGAATGCCCACCCGTCGTCGGATGCGGCGAACCAGTTCAGGCGAGCCCAGTATGTGTTACCCGATGGTATGCCTCTGGTGGCGGTCGCTCCCTTGTTGGGGGCCCGATTGAAAGGTCGGTTGGCAGGCAGCACCTTGTTTTCGTTGTTGTGGCCCCAATTGGAGGCAGCCAATACCCCGGTGCTGGCCGTCTGTTCGTCGGCCGAGATCGGCCGATTGCTGGCCCGCAAAACCGACAATGAATTCGCCCATTATCTCGTGGCACCCATGCTTGACGTGGCCAACCCCCAGCAGCTGAGCGAGTTTGTGGATCTGGTAGTGGCTGGAGCACTTCGAGCGAACGCCAAATTCGTGATCCTGGGGATCGGGCATCCGAAAGACGCCACGATTATCCGAGCAGTGCTCCAACGTTGGCCGCGTGATCATGCGCTGCCAATGTTTTTGGCGTTGGGTGGTTCGTTAGGGATGTACGTTGGGCTTCAGCGTCGAGCACCGAGATGGGTGCAGCGGGTTGGGATGGAATGGTTCTTCCGGTTCGTACAAGAACCTCGACGTCTTTTCCGGCGATATTTTGTGCAGGACATGGCATTCTGGGGCATCGTTCGAAGAGAAATGCGGACGGCACGGCACACTCAGGGTCGGAGTCACCTATGAACGTTAGCCAGCAAGAAGTTGAGCGGAACCAGCCGGAGATTGTCGTTTCCGTAATCATGCCAGTCGGGGCGTGCGACGAACACCTGAAGTCACAGTTGGCGGCTCTGGCCGACCAGCGGACCGATCTGGTGTGGGAATTGGTGTGTTCGCTGAACTCGGATGAGCCGGATGAATTTGTTCAGCTGGAAAAAATGTTGGCCGAAGTTCCGGCCGTCACTGCCCGGATCGTTGACTCCTCGGATATTCGGAGTGCCGCCCACGCACGCAATGTGGGAGCTGGCGCGGCCAGAGGCAGCCTGTTGTTGTTCTGCGACAGTGACGACCTCGTCGACCCAAACTGGGTTGAGGCCATGGCCCAACTGTTATTTGATCATGACGCCGTCGGTGGGCACCTGGGCGAAAGGAAGTTGGCGGTGGCGGCCCAAGAGCATTGGCGCCCGCCCGCTACACCCGGTGCTCTACCTACCTTTCTTGGCCATCCGTATTTGGTGAGCGCCAACATGGGGGTAACCCGGAGCGCCTTCGAGCAGGTCGGCGGCTTCGATACGAGTTTGATTCGTGGCGAAGACATCGCGTTTTCGTGGGATCTGTTGCGGCGGGGAATTGAGTTGGTGTATCAGCCTGAAGCCGTCGTGCACTATCGGCATCGCGAAGGGCTGTATCCGATGATGAAGCAGCATTATCTTTACGGCCGGGGGTTCAGCCAGTTGTTGGCATCGCGGCCGCTGCCTGATGGTAGTGATCTGGGCGGTGTCGGAAAGCTGAAACCCAACGGGCAGCCCGTGGCCAAACGGACCACTGTCCACTACCTGCGTCGGGGTTCGATTGCGGCTGGTCGGGCAGTGGGGCTGGCCGAGCAGAGATTGAAACGGGCCAGAGAAAAGTGACCGGGGAGCGCGGCGATACACTGGACGTGTTGGCCGCGCTGTGTGCTAATCGGATGAGGAACAACTAAATGGAACTAGCGTTTATCGTGTCGGCGTTACGCCGCCGTTTCTGGGTCGTGTTGGTGTTCTTCCTTCTCGGACTCTTGCCTTCGGTGCTTATCGAGCCGGCGACGGGTGACGAGTACCGCTCCACCGCCGACCTCTGGATCGCCCCTTCAACCCGCATCACCAACAATTTCAACAACATCGATAATGAGCGGTATGTCGCTGGCCAGCTCGAGGTGCTTGGCAGCGAGTCCTTATCTGCTCGTGTCGCTGAACGTATAAGCAGCGAATTCGGGGAAAACATTTCGATTGCTCAGTTAAACTATGTGGTCGAAATTGAACAGATCCCCGAGACCGATGTGGTCGCTATCACGACCACCATTGATTCTCCGCAAAAAGCTCAACGCATTTCGCAAACCTTTGCTGAGGTATATCTGGAGGGCCTTTCCACTACGGCCGTCGACCCGTCGCAAATCCTCCAGTTAGAGGGCGAGATTGCCAACTTGGAACAGAGCCTGTTGGATGTGAACGAGCGGCTGCAGGCGGCCATGGAGCCATGGTTGCCTCGGCGGAATCGGACGACGGCCGATCCGATCCCTCCGATCGAAACTATCGACCCGGTGGCCGTTTCGCAGCGTCAGTTGTTAACAACCGAGCTCGCCCAGCAGAAGGCAGCACTCAGCGAGCTCCAACTCGATTCGCGCTTACAGGTGAATTCCAGGGTTATTTCCGCTGCTGGTCTACCACTCACGCCTGTGCCGCCAGGGGCCAATTTCCTGTTGGTTGGTGGTCTCCTCGGCGGGGCGCTCCTTGGTATGTTGGTGGCGACCATTTGGGCTCGATTCTCCGCCAAGGTGCTTGATGACACCATCGTCGGTGAATTGCTCGGAGCCCCGGTGGTGGCTGAAGTAGCCCACTACCGGTCGTTGGCTCGCAACCCAATGGCGGCTTTCCAGGCTTTGCCGCGGACCGCATGGCCGGTGGTCGATCAACTCTGCGTTCGTTCCGAAGCATTGGCCCGAATGGGTGAGCCTCTGACGGTGCTGGTGGCGGGCACGATGCGGTCGGCGGGAGCAACTACCCTCACACTGGCGATGGCCGAGAGATTTGCGGCCGGAGGGTCATCAGTGGTCGTGGTTGACGCTGACGTCCGTGATCCTCGGATATCTGCGTTGTTTAATGCGTCGCAAGATGGTGGCATTAGCGCCATTATCACTAATGCCGGCTCGGTAGCTGACGCGGCGGGTCGGTCGGCGTTTACGCGCACAATGGACCCAGCCGTTACGGTATTGGGCCAGGGGTCGCGGCGAGGTGGAGCAACATTGCGTCGAGATACCGTCCCCAATGTGTTGGCGGCCGCGAAGCGCCAAGCCGATATCGTGGTGGTAGACGGGGGCCCAATGTTAGATTTGGCATCAACCTTGCAACTGTCCACCGCGGTAGACGCAGTCGTGTTGGCGGTGCCAATGCCTCGGCAGACGGTCGACGCTCTCAGCGATATGGGGCGACAGTTGGCGGGACTTGGCGATCGGCTGCTCCCGGTAGTCACAGCCCCAGCACGACGACGAGCCAAAGGGCAAATTGCTCGGCCATCCGCCGGAGGTTCACCGAACGCCAACGGGATGGGGCCCCAGGCGATCGATTTGGACAACGCCACCTATGGTGGAGCCCAGGCGCAGGCGGCGGCACAGAGCAATCCCAATATCGTTCCGGGTACTATGTCGGATTCATACCCGGCGGGAACCTTGCTCAGGCAAGCGGAGGCTGCACGATCCGCCCAGTCTTCACCCGCTTCCCAGGCGATGCCCGTCCAGCCCACCGGTGTACAGTCCAGCGGCGTGCAGCTCGGCCAATCCGGTTCTCCACAACCAGCATCAGCTTACCCAGTAGACCCTGCTTTGTCCGATCTGGGTGGGGTATCACAATTCGCCCCGCCAAAGGTCAGAGACACCGAGGAGCAAACCTCGCCGACCGCGGCGAATCAGAATGGGAGCCAGGTCTCAGAAACGGTGAATCGTAGTTCTGATTCGTGAGTGGTGGTCAACGAAGGCCCGAGGCACCACCACAACGATCGCTGTAAAGTCACTCTATAACCAGCAACAGTGGGATGTAATCATGTCTGACAAAGCCAATCCAGATCCGGCCGATGTGCCTGTCATTGTCCTGTGCGGCGGGCAAGGTACACGCATCAGAGAAGCATCGGAGAAGCTTCCGAAGCCGATGATCGAGATCGGGGAGAACCCAATCTTGTGGCACATCATGAAGATCTATGGCAGCCATGGGTTCCGAAAGTTTATTCTGTGCCTTGGTTATAAGGCATGGGATATCAAACAATACTTTCTCCGGTTTGAGGAGATGCAGTCAAACCTCACTGTTCATTTAGGGCGCCAACAAACCGAGTTGCTGGAAAAGTCTGGAGCTGATGACTGGGAGGTGTCGTTGGTCGAGACCGGGATGCACACCGGCACCGGCGGCCGTTTGGCTAAGGTTGCTCGCTTCATCGAATCTGACTATGCCATGGTTACCTACGGCGACGGTCTGGGTAGTGTCGATGTCAGCAAACAGCTCCAACAGTTGGCCGGATCAGATCTCACCGGCATGGTCACCGGCGTACACCCCACATCTCGCTACGGTGAACTCGGGGTCGAGGATGGGATCGTCACCAATTTCGCCGAGAAACTGCCATCTGATGGCTGGGTGTCTGGTGGCTTCTTTGCGTTCCGCCGTGAGTTCTTCGACACGCTGCCCCAAGATGAGCCGGAACACTTTTTTGAGCACGCCCCCCTCCAGCAACTCAGCCGTCAAGGAAAGCTCGGCATGTTTCCCCACTCTGGATTCTGGATGGGTATGGATACGTTCCGCGAATACACGGCCCTCAACGACCTGTGGGAACGGGACGAAGCCCCGTGGAAAAACTGGGCGTAGGACGACCTGGCTAACGCCGTCCGGCCCGACGAGGCATAACCACCTCGGCGGTAACACTCGGACGGGGTTTGGGCACCGGAGGATTGCCCGCATCGTCGTCCCGGATATCCAGAATTACCCCGTCGAACGCTCCCCGTGGTTCGGCGCTCGGAGGACGCTTGAGCGTGGCGATACCATCGGGTAGCTCGGAGCGGATGCCATCGACGCCGGGATTCGAACGGCGTATAAGGCGAATCGGAACCAGTAAGATCGAGACAAGAACCTGTTCGACGGTGGCCAACAGGATCCTCAGATCAAGCCCGACCGTCCAGTTCTCGACATAGTGCAGATCAAGCCGGCGGTAGGCGTTGAACGCCGCGTTGGAACGAGCCTCCACTTGCCATAATCCGGTGATTCCCGGACGAACTTCAAACCGGTCCTGTAATTCGATGTCGAAGCTTTCCTCCTCCTCTGGGAGGGCAGGCCGGGGGCCAACGAGGCTCATGGTGCCTTTGAGTACATTAAAAAGCTGGGGGAGTTCATCGATTGACGTCTCCCGAATGAGCTTGCCGATCCGGGTAATACGAGGGTCGTCCGACATTTTGAACAACGGGCCCGAGCGTTCGTTGTTCGCTCGCATCTGCTCTTTCAGCGAGTCTGCATCTTTGACCATCGAGCGGAACTTGTACATCGGGAAGTAACGTCCTCGCCGTCCGGCCCGAGGCGCGGTATAGAGGATCGGTCGCCCGTCTTCGATCATGATCAAGAGAGCGGTCAGTGCCATGATGGGTGACGCAAGAATCAGGGCTGTGCTGGCACCGACAAGATCAAGTGCCCTTTTCAAGACCTTGTGCCAACGGCGAATACGATTGCGTTCAAGTAGCAGGAGCGGTTCATGACACAGTGATTGGGTGTTGAAACGCCCTTCTCCGAAACGGCTGATTCCAGTAGTGATGTGAACATCGTGACCCGACCGGAAAAGCTTTTTCGTGATCTGGTGGAACTGCTCGCCCCGAAAACCGGTAGCGGTCACAATGGCGCCCCGAGCGCGATGCATATGCATCAGTTCAATCAGCCGATGAGTGGGACCCAGCCAGAACTCGCCGAGGCCGACTCGCTCTGCTACCGAAAGGTTACCGACCACGCCCGCCACCCGCATGCCCGATTCGGGGTGATCTAAGAGGAGGTTTACCAGGTCGCTGGCTTCTTGGCCGACACCGACAATGATAATCGGTTTGGCCTTGGTAGTGGCACTGTCGAGGTTGAGGGTGCGGACGACCCCGCGCACCAGCATCCGAACAAAGAAACTGATGGCCGCACCAATCAAGATTTCTTTGGCTCCGATGTGCCAATCGAGAATAGCAGCCGCCATTGCCAGGGCACTGCTCCCAGCGACCACGGCACCCGCTAGTCGAGATATTTCTTCGGTACGGGGCAGGATGGGCTCCGAGGCGTAGACGCCACGGAGTTGCATCACACTGATGGTGGCGATTACCGCCAGCATCGCCATGGCCACCGACTGGTCGCTAGTTCGGGTGACCTGTTCGGTAATACCTGAAGCAGCAAGAACCCCCAGCCAGATCGGGGTCAAGATCACGAAATCGAGCGTACGCTGAGTAGCGATCCGCCTGGTAGGGGATGTGGATTGTCGAATCTGAAAACTCATGATTCCAATTGGTCCGCACTTTTTCTGGCCCGCCTATAGTTCTATTTCTAGCAGGCGGGATAGCTTCCCCTTCACATCGCCGCAGAGTTAGGTTAATCCGCCTAAGAGGTGTGGTCTTATCCTAACATTCAACAACCTAGCGCAAGTAGGTGAAAGGCGCCAGATGTAAGTTGAGTGATTTCTGCCGGTGTAGACTTTTTGAACGAATTCTTTAGGCCTAATACCTTTAGTGACGCCACGGTTAGTGACGCCACGGTGTCCCCGGGCCGGATTCACGTAGCGCGTCGTTTCGAGCGCTGATCATGGCCGGTCGGACGCTCTGGACCGTTCGGTGAGGTAGACGGGGTCACCGGTGAGTCTGAGGGGCGCTGCTATCGGCTGCGGAAGGGGCATGGCCTCGAAGATCAAGGGCCTGGTGCTGGTTGCCTGGCGGAATATCGGCATTGGGGTGAGGCATCGCCATGCCGGGCTGCATCGAGCGCCCCGAACGATTAGACGGGCTGGCCTCGTAGGCACCTTGGGCTGCGGCCTTCAGTGAGGCGAGGTCGTGTTCTTCGGTCATGGGGTTGTAGGAACCAAAGGTGGTCGTAGGCTTGCCGCCTACCAGGCAAACCCCGGCGATCTGAGCCCCCACCTGGGTGAGACGGTCAATGGTCGTTAACAGGTCGTCTTTCGTGGTACTTCCCACCTTCACTGTAACGATTACGGCATCGACGTGGCGGGCTACCGCCAGGGCATCGGAGACTGGCATCACAGGCGGCGTGTCAAGGATCACCAGGTCCGACTCGTTCTCGATCGAGTGGATCACGTCGGTGAACGCCCGTGAGGACACAAAGTTCGCCGGATTGGGAGGTTTGGTGCCCGTCGGGATCACGATCAGGTTGCGGCCAGCCGATTTGTCGATGCGCAAGGCCACCGAGGTGAGCGGTACCCCGCTAATGAGAGCGTCGGACAACCCAGGGCTGACCGGGGCATTAAACAGGTGATGTATTCGGGGGCGTCGAAAGTCGATATCGACGAGGGCAACGCGATGATCTACCGCGCTCATCGCCCAGGCCAAATTGCTGGCCAAGGTGGTCTTTCCTTCTCCCTGTTTAGTGCTGGTGATGAGCAAGGAATCGAGCTGTCGACCCATGAGGGCGAACTCGATGGCGGTGCGGATCCGCTGAACCTCGTCGGCCACCGCGGAATTGCCTTTGTCTCGAGCAGCCAGCAGATTGGGATTGTTCTTGAGTTCCTTGTCATATGAGACCTCGCCCAGCAGGGTGAGGCCTAAGGCAGTGATGTCGTCGCCGTTTTTGATCGACCGATCGAGATTCTCGGCCAACAGGGCCGCGGCAGCACCAAGGATCAGGCCCACCACAACTCCCAAAGCCAGGTTTCGTGAAAGGCCAGCGTTCGCCGGCTGAAGCGGCGGTGCTGCTACCTGCACTACCCGTGCGGTGCCGGAATCGTTCAACCGTTGGTCGAGTTCGAGGTTGGTAATGCTTTGGGCAATCGCTTGGATTCGGGCGTCGATGAGATTGAGTTGGGGTGCCAGGTCGGTGCGCAAGCGAGAGGCTTGGAGTTCGAGCACGGTGCGTCGCTCAGGGTCTAGGGTGGTAACAATCTGATCTTCGATTTCGTCGAGAGGGGATCGGATTGTGCGCCGGTTCTCTTGGAGTGCAGTTAGGTCTTGTTCGAAATCAGCCACTGCGGCCGAGATGCTGGCGCCCGCCTCAAGGCGTTTAAATCGCACATAGGCCTCGGCCCAGCTGTTGGCGACCAGGGCAGCATCCTCCGCGGTGCCGGCCAGGCCAGTGAATACGAGAGTGTCACTGTTCTCGAGCGCTGAGATCTGGACATTTGGGATTGCACCAAGGTCGTCAATTACCACATTGCGAACATCGTCGGAGTTGGCGAAATTCACCTCGTTGGACATCTCGCGTAGAGCCCGGTATGAGCTATAACCGTCGCCCCGTACAGCCACCTGGGCCGCGGAGTCGCCGAGGCTTACATGGGCTCGGGAGATGTAATGTGGTGATTGGGTGGCGGTAAAGGCGGTGGCGGCGCCAGCAATCAGAACCACGGCTGCTAAGAGCCAGGGCCATCGCCGACGGAGGATGCGAATATAGTCTTCTAATTCAAGCTCGGGCGTCTGGAGGGACTGCGGCGAGGTCAAGATTCCCACCTTTGGTTGTGTGATGGCACAAGAGACAGCACGCTCCTATCGTAGGCCAACGCCAGTGGCATTTTCTGGATTCCGGCCGCTTCTTGATGGAAAGAACTGCCTGGGTGAAACAACCTATCATGGTGCTGGGTCGGTGGCAGGTGGCTGGTAACTCGTGGTGTGGGTTGTGCAGATTTGCTCATCCCACTCGGTCGTGGGGCTATTCGAGTGGGTTCTCAGCTACATTGACTGCGGGTAAATCTGCCAGTGGCGATGAGCACTGAGGTCACGTCATTGGGTGGCGGGATGGCTCAACGAGAGCGAGGAACGATAT
>Ga0316189_10007855_pt1 | contig 10061 bp, 9 predicted proteins | sample LowCovwburrow_MG_FD_204930 | JGI IMG/M metagenome (GOLD analysis project Ga0316189, IMG submission 204930) | Coastal sediment microbial communities from Maine, United States - Lowes Cove worm burrow | ecosystem: Environmental > Aquatic > Marine > Coastal > Sediment | place: USA: Maine... | reverse complement strand
CCCGCATACCTGACCCCGCATACCCCGGCGCACTTATTCCAGAATCGTCTATACTCTGGACTCAATCGGCCTCCAAAGGCTGTGATTGATGTATTCCCTATGCTCAAAACCAACAACAAGAGACTTCACTATGAAAATTCTAAAAAATACGACAATGCTATGCGGTCTGATTTCATTATTAGGGTCCGGAACTGTTTTTGCACAGGATCCCCCACCACCGGCCTTCTCCGCCATCGATTCCTACATCTGCAACTACAATGAGGGTAAAAACAGAGCCGACCTGGACAAGGTCATCGCCAAATGGAACAAGTGGATGGACAAGCAAGGGGGCGCCGCCTATAGCGCCTGGGTGATGACACCCGTTCTCGGCGCAAGCAACTACCCCATGGACTTTGCATGGCTGGGCGTCTGGGCAAACGGTAATGATATGGGCAAAGGCATGCAAAGCTGGATGGAAGACGGCGGTGCGATGTCCGCGGAATTCGATAGTGTGATGACCTGCCCCGATCACTCCAACGCTGCCTCAGTGAATGTGCGCCCGCCCGGAGAGGGCTGGCCCACCAAGAGTGGTGTGACTGTCTTTACCGACTGCGCAGTAGCGGAAGGCAAGACTATGCAGGATGCGATGGCGGCAAACCGGGCCTGGGCCGCGCACCTGGATTCCACTGGCTCCAAAGCCGGCATGTGGGCTTTCTTCCCGGGAGCAGGCAGTAGCGATCCCGGGTACGACTACAAGATGGTCAGCAGCTACCCGGATTTTGAGGCCTATGGGGCCGACTGGGAGTCCTATACCAACGGCCAGGGCTGGGCCAAAGCCGGACAGATTTTTGGCGGCGTCACCGACTGCGGTAGCCAGCGCGTTTACCACTCATCTACCGTGCGCGACGGCGGAGTGAGCCCGGTACCCAAGTAGCATTCCAGACCTTGAAAAGTCAGGCTGGTTCCCGGTGGTAATTACCGGGATTCAGCCTGACTGCTTGTCGCACTAGACCCCTTCAGGATTTTTGCCATAAAGGCGACGATAGCGCCAGCGGGCCCAGTGACGGTAAAAAATATCCACAAGCTGCCTGATCACAGGCCAGCGCAGCGGCCGCCACAATAGACCAAAACGCGTGTGCTGCCAGGCTGCAACATTGGCGTCCATTCCGACCAGAAACTTCCCTTCTGCGCTTTGCAGGTGCAAGGTTCCCAGCAGTGTCTCCTTATCGGGAACTCCCTCGAAATCCGTTACCGAATGAATATCTACCAGATCGAGCCCGGGGTCAGAAAGGTGCCCGAGGCGATCCATCTCAGCCACGCAGAGCGGACACAGTCCATCATAGTAAAGCTTGTCCTTGTCCATTCTCTGTTCTCGATTCCGGGCCGTGGAATACCCATACTGCTAACGGCGCTTACCTCTTCTTTACGCCTGGACAGGGAAATCAGATTAAACCGCCACCCGGCGGCAATATGTCGAGGACAGGTGGTATCAGAATACCCTGGCAACCTGAAGAATCTTCAGCAGACCCAGAGCGAAAGTAACCAGCACCACAATACCACCCAGCCCATTCACCCAGCGCTTATTGACGTAAGCGCCCAGCACATCCTTGCGGTTCATTACCAGCAGCAGGAATACCGCACAAAACGGCAGCAGGAATCCATTAGCCGCCTGCGCAAAAAGAATGGCGGCCAGGGGCTTGATACCTGCCGTTGCGAAGAGCGTTCCGGTCAGCAGCACTGCAAACCAGACCTGCCGGAAGCGCTTTCCCCGCAGATCCCTGGGCCAGCCCATAACACCACAGACTGCATAAGCCGCGGCCAGCGGTGCTGTGACAGCGCTGCTCAAGCCCGCAGCGAACAAACCGGCTGCGAAAAAGTACCCTGCGCTTTTTCCGAGCAGCGGCTCCAGCTGTCGCGACATGTTCACCGCAGAAAATTCTATGCCACTGCCGAAAAAAGCGGCCGCTGATGTACCCAGCACGGCGAGAGTAATGATTCCTCCCAAACCAATGGACAGGCTGGTATCCACCCGGGATTGATGCAGTGCCGTTTTTACATCTACATCCGCGGACCATTTTTCCTGCACAGCGCTGGCATGGAGAAACAGGTTGTAAGGCACCACGGTAGTGCCAATCAGCGCCATAACTGTCAGCAGCGAGCCCGCTGGCAGCGAAGGCACCAGCAAACCTTCGAGCATAGCGCTGAAGGAGGGGCGGACCATCGCCAGGGTAAGCAGGAACACCACGCTCATCAGCAGTACCAGGCCAATCAACAACTTTTCTATCAGCCGATAGGTGCCTGATGCCAGCAAGCCACCCGCCAGAAGACCGACCAACAGAGCCCACCAGTTCAGGCCGATACCAGTAATACTCGCCAGGCCAAGCGCGGCACCGGTGATATTGCCGGTTTGGTAGGCCGCATTGCCAACCCCCACCGCGCCGACCACCAGGATGACGGCCGCCGCACCCAGCCAGCTATCGTGATAACTGGCGCGCAAGGTTTCAGCCAGGCCCCGGCGAGTCACCAGCGCAAGACGGGCCGCCATCTCCTGCAACAGAATCGTAGCTGCAACAGAGAAGACCAGCGCCCAGAGTAGCGCAAACCCGAACTGGGCGCCGGCAATGCTCGCGGTGGTTACAGTACCGGGGCCGATGAATGCTGCGGCGACCAGAATCCCGGGGCCAAACTTGCTGTTAGCCTTTGTCACGCTATCAAGCTCCGGCCTGTACCGCCAGATTGAAACCCTGCCTGGGGAAATGCACATGCAGTAAACCGAGGTCCGGTGTTTCCCGCGCAACGATCCAGCGCGTCTGGTCCGCGCCCACCAGCACACCAGATGTTGCATCCAGTGCGTAATCATTTGGCGTGACGATCACCTGCACACCAATTCCCGCGTCGCCCTGCATCTGAATGGGAACCGGGCGAGGCTCAGCATTCCGTGCGGCTGCAAACGCATCTTCTGCGCTTCCCTCTTTCACCTGGCCATGGCCATAGGCTGTCATACGGTTGTACCAGGCCTCAACCGCAGGCAGACCGGAAGGAATGGGGACGGCACCTACCACCACTTTGAACCACAGGGTGTGATAGGCAACAAAATCCAGGTACACGGGCGAATCACCACCCAGATACTGCTGGCCACCAGCCAACATTTTCTCCAGGGAATGGAGATGTTCCGCAAACAGGCCAACCGCCCGTTTTGGCGGAACTATCTCCGTCTGTGCAGTTTTAGCCACACCAGCCCTGTCCTTGAGAAACCTGATCGCACGCGGAAAAGAGAGATCACTGAACAGCTTGAACAGTATCCTGCGCGCAGGAATAGAGGCGACCGCAGCCCAGAAAATCTCGCCTTCAAATTCGGCTGCCAGTGCCTGACTGGCCTCATCAGCGGTAGCCGGGTCCAATTCCACCCGCTTTGCGAAGGCTGCGATTTCCGCACAAATCAGACGGGTGTCACAAAATATATCAGCCCCTTCCTGCGCCACAGGAATGCGCCGGTATCCACCCGCAAGAGGCTCCACAATGGGCCTCGGCGGGCTTTCGGGAGATATGACTGATTGCCACTCCAGATTGAGGTAACCGCACATCAGGCGGATCTTTTCCGAAAAAGGCGACATGGGATAGTGATGCAGGATCATCATGAAGGCAGGCCTATTTTTATGGTCCCCGAAAAATATACGATACAGATATACAGCGACCCCGGGTACCTTCAGGATCTCTGGCGCACAGTGAACGTGGTTTCAATGCCCGTCAAGAGTATCCGATCCGTCTTAACGCTCACTGACCTGCAGCGGACATCGGTCAAAATCTGTTATCGTTGGGCGATGATCCGGCGCTGATTGCACACAAGAATGGCAAGTACAACGACCAACCCCGACAAGGCACTTGTTCGCCAGGCACTGACACATGGCAGTGTTGTGCTGGCGCTTGCCGTCTCGCTCATCGCTGCCAATTCCTGGGTCCACGCGATGAACAATGACATCGGGCGCTACACGATAGGCGCCTGGGCCTTTTTGTGCGGGCTCGCATTCAGCCATATCATTCACGAGTGGTGTCACTACGCCGGGGCGCGCCTTGCGAAGTCCACGCTTGCACTCAAGCCTCGGGTTCATCCGCTTTTTTTTGATTTCGACCTGGAAGCGAACACCTCACGACAATTCCTGTGCCTGAGCCTTGGTGGCCTGATCGGCAACCTCCTGCTACTGGCAGCTATAATTTCCTATGCTGCACCCGGCAGCATCGTGTCTACCAGCCTGCTGGCGGCAGTGCTGGGTCAATTTGTCTTCGTACTGATGCTGGAACTTCCCGTTTCGGTCGAAGTGATAACAGGCAAAGATCCACTGGCAGCGCTAACCGCGCACTTCGGACAGGGTGGCCCCCTGTTCTTGCGAGCCGCACTTGGCGGCGTTGCAACCGCAGTCCTGGTTTTCCTGCTCTACTGAAACGCGGACCTAGCGGCGAATTTGTGCGGCGCCATTGATCGGCGGCAAGTCAAGCGGAGACAGTATCCCGCTCGCCGCCGCACACACTGCCGGAATTGCATTCACCACCCGATTTGCCGCAGTGCCATTTCCTCCGCCGGCTGGCCCAGGCTCAATTGGATCATGGCCGTGTACGCTGAGGACCAGATTGGGGCTGCCCTTGATCAATACCTGGTGACAACCCTGGCCCTGGGGCGGGTAGGGCCAGTCGGGGGCACAATCGTCATCTATCCGCGTAATGTGCTCCACCACCAGGCGTGTTGTCCCATTACTGATACCGCGAACCTCAAACCTGAATGCTCCCTGGCTGCCCTGCTCAAAAAGCCCCATACCCGACACATCTACCGACCGCTCCAACGGGCGCCGTTCTACGTGGACTTCAACACTGTCCAGTGTCACCTCCAGGGCTTTGGCCATTATGTGCAGCATGGGTTCCCACACCATCCTCAGGGAAAACTCCTCCAGCATCTGGGGGGTTGTATCCATGCTGCCGCCAAAGCCAATCACCTCGCGCACGACATGGGGTTGGTCGTAAAGACCATAATTGAAAACCTCCTGGACCCGAATCTCCTCGATATCAGCAACAACACCACTGGCCAGTATGGGGAGAATATCCATGGCCCAACCAGGGTCAATGCCGGATACAAATACCGAGCTGTTGCCCTGCTCACAGGCATCGCGCACGGGTTCAATTGCCTCCTTCATTCCACAGTCCGGGTACAGCAACGGGTAAAACGCCGTCGATACAACATTTACGCCAGCTTGCAGACAAGCGAGCAACTCCATGAAGGCTTCAGCGCCGCGGGTATCGGCATTCGCCACGTAGACCAACGCGTCCGGTGGGTTGTCATTGAGCAGGCCCTGCCAATCAGTGGTGGCCAACACTCCAACCGGATCAACACCGGCCAGTTCTCCCGCATCCCGCCCCACCTTGGCAGGGTTGGAAACGATAACCGCAACCAACTCCAGGTCGCGGTGGCCAAGCACCGCCCGAATTGCGGGCCGGCCGACATTGCCGGTTCCCCAGACAGCCACACGTGTTTTCATAGACCTTCCTCTTTCGGTCAGAGCTGAATATCAGGTGATGCTTCGCAGACCTGCAACAAGCAATGGCCAAGGCGAAACACACGAACTGAAGCATCACCGGATTAGACAGAGATACCAGGGTTTTCGCCACCAACAAGCAGGCCAATCTCACAGATTGGTTTAGCAAATTCAACCACCCGCAACCCCTTGCAAATTTCTGTGACTCAGGGCCAGGCCCGGCAGCGCCAGATGCGTCGTAATACTTGCGGGTCCCGCGGTTTTCGCGCACTCTACTCGTTCTGCGGAACGAGTGGGGTTTCGCACCAGCATAACAATAACGAGGTTGGGCTATGTCCCGTTTTAACCACCGTACCACCGTGTTGTCGGCAATCGTCAGCGCCATAGCATTTGGTGGGCAATCACCAGTAGCCCTGTCGCAAGAAGGCGTGCTTGAAGAGGTTATAGTGACCGCTCGCAAGCGCGAGGAGAGCCTGCAGGAGACACCTGTGGCGGTTACCGCTCTAAGCGCCGAAACCCTGCGCGATGCCGGCGTGCGCAATCTCGCCGATCTCAACCAGATCGCACCGAACATCGAAGTATCCTCCGCCAATGGCACCGCCCCCCTTGCCAATATCTATATTCGCGGCATAGGACAGCGCAACACGGGCCCCAACATCGACTCAGGCGTGGGGATATATATTGACGAGGTATATATCGGCCGACCCGATGGCGCCCTGCTGGATATTTATGACATGCAATCCGTGCAGGTTCTGCGCGGCCCACAGGGCACCCTGTTCGGCAAAAACACCACCGGTGGCGCACTGGTGTTTACCACCAACCGTCCGGTGGATGAGTTCGAGGCCTCGCTGGGTGGTCGCCTGGGAAATTACGACCGACACGATGGCAGCTTTATGGTTAACGTGCCGTTGGCAGAAAATCTCTGGACCCGCCTTGCGGGTTCTACCGTGAACAGTGACGGCTGGATAAAAAACAGGTTCGATGGCGAAAAGTACATGGACGAAGACCGCCAGAACGTGATGTGGCAGACCCGCTATGTGCCGACAGACGCACTAACTCTTGACCTGAACCTCAACTATGCCAAGACCAAGCAGAAGATGCGCCCGCAAAAATGCCGTCCGGTTCCAGGCTATGTGGGCTGGCAGGCGGAGTTATTCAATCAGCTGGCGATAACCCCCTCCACCGGCCGGACAGTGGACGATTTCTGTCAGGATGCGGCAGATGTGGGCGATTCGACAACCATAATATCTGATCTTAAAGGCGGCTACTCCGCAAAGAACAAGGGCGCCAGTCTCATCGCCAACTGGGACGTCAACGAGGACATGACCTTCAAGAGCATCACTGCCTGGCGCTATACCGACGCCTACCAGGATGACGAGCTCGACCATACCAGCATACCCTTCCTGCATCGCACCCAGAGTCTCCATCCCACTGGTAAACCACGCAAGACCGACCAGTATAGCCAGGAATTCCAGTTGACCGGGGATGCTATAAACGATCGCCTGCACTATGTTACCGGCTTGTACTGGTTCAGGGAAAAAACCACGGGTGAGACAACCGTGAGCTTCCTCGGGCCCTTCGACCCTGCGCTGAACGACTGGCTGTACTTCAATACCTCTGCCACCAACCTGGATGCGGATAACGATGCAGTAGCGGCGTTTGCCCAGTTGGAGTGGGAATGGAGCGAGCAATGGCGCACAACACTGGGGCTGCGCTACACCGATGAGACACGCAAACTGAAGCGCAAGCGCTACGTGGTGGTTCCAGACAGCCTGGATGCCAACGGCGGTGCGGTTAGCGAAATTGTTCCAGACTCAGGCCTGTACCAGCGGGAGCCGGGCTTTGTATACAATCCCTTCTTTGATTTCACACTGGATGATGATACGCGGGCCAAGACGTCGGACAACGACACCACGCCCATGGCCAGCGTGCAATACCTGATAAACGATGTGGACAGCATAGACGCTGGTACCGTGTACCTCACCTACAGTGAAGGCTTTTTGTCTGGAGGCCTGTCCGAGGCGCCATCGGGCGACCTGGAAAATTTTGAACCGGAGGAAGTAAAAAACTGGGAGCTGGGATTCAAACTCGACCTGCTCAATAGCAGCTTGCGGGTGAACGGCGCATTTTACTATTCCGATTACAAGAACCGCCAACTGACCTCCCTGGTGATCAACCCGGTTACCAATTCACCAGCACCTGCTACCGTAAACGCGGCGAAGTCGACCATAAAGGGCTTCGAGCTGGAAACCATGTGGTATCCGATTGAAGAACTTCAACTGATGTTCAACATGACCCTGAATGACGGCAAGATAAAGGAATACGTCGATACCCAGATCACCGTTGCTGACACCTCCGTGCCCCCCGCACCTGGGTGTAGCCGTGCAAACCTGACCTTTCTTGAAGTCGACTCCTGCCCCAACGACCGCTCCAACGAGAACCTGCCGAGACTGCCAGAACAGACCTACTACTTCGCCGCTGAATACTCCCTGCAAACGTCTTTCGGTGTAGTGATGCCCCGGGTTCAGTACAGCTACAAATCAGACATCGATTACTGCTTTGATGCGGCGAGTTGCGACTCCGGCTTATGGCTGGAAGGAGAACAACACGACCTGAGTGCGCGCATCACCTGGATTTCACCTGATGAGACATGGGTGGGCGCGATCTATGGCAATAACCTCACGGACGAAGATTATATCGTGGGTGGCACCGCATTGGTGGAATCCCAGGGTGTAGGGGGTTACTCGGTGGCAACACCTACCACCTATGGCGTGGAGCTCAAGTACACTTTCTAGCAGTTGTGAACTATGATCTGTGGTCTGCACTGACGCGGATTGCGCCATGATATTTCACCAGATTGCCACCGAACGCGGCTGCCAGTCCTATTTTGTGGCCTGTGAGCAGGCCTGCACCGCCATCATCATCGACCCTGAGGAAACACAGATCGATCGCTACCTGGGCCTGGCCGCACAGGAAGGTGTGAGGATTCACTATGTGCTCGATACCCATACCCATGCGGACCATTTCTCGGGCACCATCGAAATGGCCGACGAACTGGATGTGCCTGTTATCATGCACCGCGACAGCCCCGCGCCCTATGTCGATTTGCGGGTGGATGACGGGGAGAAGATTAACCTCGGTAAGCTCTCGCTCAATATTCTGCACACCCCCGGCCATACCGCCGATTCAATCTGCGTGCATGTGGAAGACAGGGTGTTTACCGGCGACACCCTGCTGATTGGCGGTTGTGGCCGCTCTGACCTTCCCTCCGGCGACCCTGACCAGCTCTATGACAGCCTGTTTAACAAACTGTTATTGCTGGACCCCGCCACCAGGGTCTACCCCGCCCATATCTACAATAACCGCGAGCACTCCACACTGGAGGAGGAGGCGGCTAAAAACCCCCGCCTGCAACTGAAGCAGCGCGAGGAGTTTGTGGCCCAGATGCGCAGGCTGACTTTGAGAGAGCCCGATCATTTATCGGAGGCACTGCGCACCAACCTCAGTGGCGGTAAAACTGTGGAACAATTAATTGCGGCAGCAGCGCGCAATGTGCCCTTCATGTCGCTGGAGGAAGTGTTGCGGCGCGTGAAATCCGGAGACTCCGAAGTCATGTTACTGGATGTGCGCGAGCGCGACGCTTTCGAGCGCGGACATATACCCGGCGCGACCCATATCCCCAGGGGGCAACTGGAACTGCGCGTCAACGATGCCCTGCCCGACCCCACCAAACGCATCGTGGTGTATTGCGAGGTGGGCCGGGTCTCAACCCTGGCGACCGCCACCCTGCGAGAGATGGGGTTCAGCCGGGCAGTGGCACTGGACAAGGGTATGCAGCAGTGGATGGAGAATGGCTACCCGGTTGAGTCGACAGAGTAAGTGCATCGCGACCAGCGCCCGGCGTCTGCTGTATTCTTCTTAACAAATTAAAGCGGCGGAAACACCCGTATGTCTCAGTCAATCAGCAGGGATGCTCGCTCTTACCGGCTTACCAGTATCGATTTTGTCCGGGGGCTGGTGATCGTGATTATGGCTATCGACCATGTGCGCGATTTTTTCCTGGCCGGTAACGTGCAGGACCCGATGAACCAGCCGGATATCTCTGCTGAGCTGTACCTTACACGTTGGATAACCCATTTTTGCGCCCCCGCGTTCGTTTTTCTTGCGGGCACATCGGCAGGCCTGATGGCGGCGCGCAAGTCGCCCTCGGAACTGGGGGCGTTCCTGGTCAAGAGAGGCTTGTGGCTTATTTTCGTTGAGGTCGCCATCATCTCCACGAGCTTCACGTTTGCACCATTGGGAATTGCCGAACTGGGAGGCGCCACTCTTATCGTCCTCCAGGTGATCTGGGCGATAGGCGCGAGCATGGTGCTGCTGGGCGCGGCCCAGTTCCTGGGTGCTCGCCCCTGCCTCTACCTTGGCGCACTGATTCTTCTGGGTTACAACTCGCTGGATACGTTGTGGCCGGAACCTGACACCCTGGGCGGCGACTCGCCGCTGATTGCGCTGCTGTTTTACCAGGGTTCATACCTGGTGGGACCGTTTTTCATCATGGCGGCG
>Ga0316189_10007854_pt1 | contig 10062 bp, 4 predicted proteins | sample LowCovwburrow_MG_FD_204930 | JGI IMG/M metagenome (GOLD analysis project Ga0316189, IMG submission 204930) | Coastal sediment microbial communities from Maine, United States - Lowes Cove worm burrow | ecosystem: Environmental > Aquatic > Marine > Coastal > Sediment | place: USA: Maine... | reverse complement strand
ATCAGTTTCTTATGAAAAACATTATGCGCCTGGTGGTTGCCGGATCCGCGATCGCGATCACCATCAATCTCATCATGTTATTTGGTTAAGACATCCTATGAATAATGGTTTTGGGGGATTCCGGTAGCACACGCCCGCTACCACTATTATGTCCCGGTCTCGTAAATGTCCTGGTGGATTCCTCCCCCCCTTTCACCAGGATTGAGACCGGGACTATTTTTTTTTTCAAGCGCAGGTGCGTCAGGGGCCAGAGAAGCTGGCTTTTTGTTGAAGAACCAGGTAGATCAGGTTCGGAAACAGGTACACGGGCATGTCAACTGCGCGCAAAAGCCCCCGGCTCTTAATGAATGGTGTTTCCAGTCCTCCTTCACCACCCTCGAGAGCCGGGGCAACCTATTTAGAGCGACAAATTCTCAAGCGAAAAAAAAGCTCCGGTTTTACCCGGAGCCTTAATCTAGGATGAAACACATCCCCCCCTATGTTATAAAACAATCAGCGGGTGAAAATGTTGGTAAATACTTTTAATCCTGTAGTAAATACTCTCGCAACAAGCTGAAATCAGCCGGCATCTCGACACTTAAAACCTCTTTCCCGGACACCCTTTCCAGTGCTTCTGGTAATGTCACTGGTCGATTCAGGGTGTCTTCAATGGTTTCCCTGAACTTGGCCGGGTGCGCGGTGCATAAAAACACACCGGTTTCATCTTCCTTCAGATGGTCTGTCAACGCCTTCCAGGCAAGTGCGCTGTGCGGATCAGCCAGGTAAGATTCAGCATCAAGGGCACGTACGGCCTCTTTTGTTTCGGTGTCATCGATAGCAAATGAAGTCAGCAAGGTTTCAAGCGGCAAACCGTGGCGACTCTCCAGTTCCAGTACGCGCGGGAAATTATTTGGAAATGAAATATCCATGGCATTGGTCAGTGTTGTAACCGTCGGGCGAGGCTCCCACTCACCTGAATCAAGAAACCTCGGCACAGTGTCATTTCGATTGGTTGCTGCAATCATGCGTTTCATGGGCAGACCCAGGGCATACGCTGTCAAACCAGCGGTAACGTTGCCGAAATTGCCACTGGGAACACTGAATACCGGCTCGGTTCCACGCGGCAAGCGTGCGACCGCCTCAAAGTAATAACAGACCTGTGCCAGCAAACGCGCCACGTTGATCGAGTTGGCAGAATTCAGTCCCAGTGCCTCGACCAGTTGTGAATCGTCAAAGGATTGTTTAACCAACTGCTGGCAAGCATCAAAGTTATCCTCGATGGCGACGGTCCTGATATTGCCACCCAATGTGCAAAACAGTTTTTCCTGCAATGGTGTTACTTTGCCTTTCGGATAAAGCACCACGACATCGATTCCCGGTTGGTCATAAAACGCGAGGGCCACGGCAGCCCCGGTATCTCCAGAGGTCGCTGTCAGAATAGTCGTACGTTGGTCTGTATTGAAGCTGGCCAGGCATTGGGCCATAAAACGCGCGCCAAAATCTTTAAAGGCCAGCGACGGCCCGTGAAACAGCTCAAGGGCATGCACCTTTTCCGAAACCTTCACAAGCGGAACGGGGAAATTGAAAGCGTTTTCAACACAGGCCTGCAATACCTCCTGGGGCATCGCATCGCCAACCAGGTAACCTAACAAGACTTTGCTACGGCTGACGAAATCCATATCCAGCAATTCCTGGATATTGTCCATAGGCGCAAGATTTTCCGGAAAGAACAGACCCTGCCCTTTACCAAGACCGGTTATGACGGCCTGTGGGAAAGTTACTTTCTGCTCCGGGTGACTTATATTGATGAACTGCATAAAAACGATCTTCCTGGTTCTGAACTATGGGTCAAACTTCGCGGGCACCGGCAAGGTCTGCCCGGCAAATGTGTACAAACCCGGTTTCATTCTGAAGGTAGTTATCTTCTAACCACCCCGCTATTTTCTCAGCCGTGTGGCTGTCATCAACAATACTGAAAATGGTCGGTCCGGAGCCGGAAATGCCTGTCGCCAGGGCACCTATTTTCTTCAGCTCTGCACGGGCCGTCTCAAAACCAGGCAACAGGGTCTTGCGATAGGGTTCAGCCAGCAAATCTACCAGGCAATTCGCTGCGCCACGAGCCTCGCCCTGGTGTAATTGGTGGACGAACAAGGCAAACTGGGCACCGTGGTTGATGACGGTTTTACGATCATATTTTTCCGGTAACACCTCCCTCGCCGGTCGCGTTTCCAGACGGGTACCAGGCCATGCCACCACGGTTTGCCAATGACCCGGCCAGGGCAGGCTGAACTGGCGTGCACCACCCGGAATACACAGACGTAAACCACCCAGCAGACAAGGCGCAATATTATCCAGGTGAACTTCCCCGCTGATACTGCCTTCCATTTCTGCCATCAGGTGTAATAACGCCGGCCGGTCCAGTGGACGACCAAAAAAACGGTTCAGTGCGACCAGTGTGGCAACGATTGAACTGGCGCTGGAACCAAGGCCGCTACCCACCGGTAGACGTTTATCCAGGGTGATGTTCACTGGACGGATTTCAATACCTTTGGCCCTGGCGGCCTGCTCAAAACGACGGCAGGAAGAAATGACAATATTCTGTTCCTGGTCTGTTGGTAAGGCATGTGCAAACGGCCCCTCAATATTTAAGGTCCAGTCTTCCGGTTCACCGGCCAGAATGCTGACGCAATCACCCAGCAAACTGCCATCGACAGGGGCAAGGGCCAAACCCAGCGCATCGAAACCAACCGAGACATTGCCCGACGATGCGGGTGCATAGACTGTTAACAGTTTCTCATTCATAGGTCTAAAGGTCTCCAGGCCGTGCGCAACAAGTCTCCAAACACACCTGCTGCTGTGACTTCGGCGCCAGCGCCATAACCACGCAGCACCAGGGGGATCGGTTGATAGTACCGGGAGTGTAATACCAGTGCATTCTCACCATCACGAATGGTGCCCAGCGGATCCGACTTCGGCACCACATCGATCGAAACACTACAGCGACCGTTATCGATCCGGCCGACGTAACGTAAAACGCTTCCTGCTGCATTCGCGGCTTCAATTTTGGCGGCGAATCCGGCATCCAGTGTTTGCAAGTGACCAATAATTTCTGACTTATCTGCATCCCCGGCAAAACCATTGGCAATCACCGGTTCAACTTCTACGTCTTCAAGCTCCAGTTCCAGACCGACTTCACGAGCAATGATCAACAGTTTACGCGCAACATCCATACCGGATAAATCGTCCCTCGGATCGGGTTCGGTAAATCCCAGGTTCATGGCTTTTTCAACCGCCTGGGAAAATGCCATACCATCCTCAAGCAAACCGAATATCATCGAGAGTGATCCGGACAATATTCCACTGAAAGATTTAAGTTCATCACCGGAACGAATCAGGGACTGCAAGGTATCAATGAAAGGCAAACCCGCGCCAACATTGGTTTCATACATAAACCTTCGAAAATGACGTGCCGCCGTGGCGCGCATTTCACGGTAATAGGCAATGCTCTTGGTATTGGCCTTTTTATTTGCCGCAACGACATTGAAACCACTGGCAAGAAACTTCGTGTATTGATCCGCCAGGCCATCATCCGACGTACAGTCAATAATGGTCGGGTTCAACAGGCCGAGCTTCTTACGAACATCAATAATGTCATCAACATCCCAGCTACTACCCTGCTGATCAAGGTCCTGTTGCCAGTTATCAAGCTCGACAATGTCATGACCCACCAGCAATTTTTGACTGTTGGCAATGGCCCGCACATGGAGTGCCTTGTGACCGGCAGCCAGTGATTTATCATGGCTTTGAAACTGCTGCAATAAAGCCGCGCCAACATTGCCACAACCAAGCAAAATAACATCCATATGACTCGTGTGGCTGAAAAAAGCGGTATGGCATGCGCGTAATGCAGGATAGGCCGATTTCCTTTCAACCACGACCGTGATAGCGCATTCGGTTGAACCCTGGGCAATCACTTCAACATTCACTGCGGCGGCGGATATTGCACTCAAAAAGCGAGCGGCTATCCCCCGGTAGTGACGCATACCATCACCAACCAGCGTGATTACCGAGCGCTGGTCCAGCAATGAAATATCATTGATAAGACCATGCAGGAGCTCAAAATGAAAGGCGTTGGTCAGGGCCTTACGTGCATCTTCGGCATCGCTGCTGCGTACACATAAAGTAATACTGTATTCCGAAGAGGATTGTACGATCAGCAGTACCGAAATGGACTGGTTGGCCAGTGCCTCCATCACCCGGCGCGCCACACCCACGCGACCACGCATACCACCACCCTGCAAGGTAATGCTGGCAACATCATCGAGGTGCGAAATACCCCTGACAACAGCTGGCTTTTCCGTGTTGGCATGGATCAGCGTACCCGGCAGGTCAGGGTGATAGGTATTCTTGATCTCGCAAGGTATAGCGGCGCTCATGAGTGGTGTCAATGCCTTGGCACTGATAACCTTGGCACCGAAAAAAGATAGCTCCATAGCCTCTTCATAACTGACTTCATCCAGGCATTTGGCGCTGGGAACAATACGCGGGTCTGCGGTAAAAAAGCCGTCGACATCTTTCCAGATCTCACAACTTCTGGCCTGCAGCGCTGCCGCGACACTGGCTGCCGAGTAGTCAGAGCCATTACGACCGAGCAATTGTGGTTTGCCCTGGGCATTACAGCCATAAAAACCAGGCAGTATGACGATGCTGTGTTCACTGCTCACGACCTGTTGTAAGCGCGGCGCTGCCGCCTCGATATCCACCAGGCTATCGGTGTGGCTTTCATTGGCCAGCGGCAAGACATCGGTTTCTGACCAGAGTGTAGAGTGACCCTGGGCCTGTAACAAATCCGCCATGACCCTGGAAGTAAAGCCTTCACCGGTTGAAAGAAGTTCTGCCTGCACGGCCGGTGGGCACTGCTCGAGTAAGGCAACACCGGCCAGTCGTGATTCGAGTCGCTTGAGCTGTACCTGAAGAAACTCCGTTGCCTGGGGGCTGGTCCATGAGAGATTTTGCATTTCCTGCAAAAGACCCTGTTCTTTCTCGCGGATGCTTTCTACAACAGCTTTGTAATCATCACCCGCAATGGCGGCCTTGATGGCGTTTTCCAGCAGGTCTGTAACACCGTACATGGCTGACAAAACCACCACGACTTTTTCACTGGCCGCAGCCCTGCTGATGATACCGGCCGCGGCAACAAAGCCGCCTATATCAGCCAGTGATGAGCCTCCAAATTTCTGAACTAACATTTACTGTGTTCCTTGATCTTGTGTATTGTTCAATGTGATACCTGTTAAACCCACGCTTTAATCGTGGTCAGGTCAGGTTTCATCCTGATAGGCGTCCTGGTGAACCGAACTGACCGCACGCCCTGATGGATCATTCATTTTCTGCAGACTGGCATCCCACAACACCGCTTCGGGTGTGCTGCATGCCACGGTGGGTCCGCCAGGTACGCATTCAGCGGCACTGGCGAGCGGGAAATGGCTTTCAAATATGCGGCGGAAAAGGTATGCCTCTTCACTAAGCGGTGTGTTGTAGGGGAAGCGTTTCGCAGCATGTTCCATTTGCCTGGCGCTGACCTGGGTTTTCGCGTATTCACGCACGCCGTCAATCCAGCTATAACCCACACCATCGGAGAATTGCTCTTTTTGACGCCAGGCGATTTCTTCCGGCAACATATCGCTGAAAGCTTCGCGTAAGATCTGTTTCTCCATTTTGCCTTCTGTGATCATTTTGTCTTTTGGGTTCTGTGACATGGACACATCCAGAAATTCACGATCCAGAAACGGCACACGCGCCTCAACACCCCAGGCGGACATGGCCTTGTTGGCCCGCAAGCAATCGTAACTGTGCAAGCGGGACAGTTTTCGTATGGTCTCCTCGTGGAAAGAACGCGCGTCAGGTGCTTTGTGGAAATACAGATAACCGCCAAATATTTCATCGGCACCTTCACCAGATAGCACCATCTTTATACCCATGGCGTGAATCTTTCTTGCCAGCAAGTACATCGGTGTGGCCGCACGAATGGAGGTAACGTCATAGGTTTCGATGTGATAGATCACTTCATCCAACGCATCCAGGCCCTCCTGCAGCGTAAACTCAAAACCATGGTGGATCGTCCCAATGTGCTCGGCAACCTTTGCCGCAGCCACTAAGTCGGGTGAACCTTTCAAACCAACCGCAAAGGAATGCAGGCGCGGCCACCATGCCGGGCTGCGCTCATCGTCCTCTACCCGCATACTGGCGTGTTTTTGAGTGACGGCAGCGATAATGGATGAATCAAGACCACCGGAAAGCAACACGCCATAGGGTACGTCCGTCATCAGGTGGCTAATAACGGATTTTTCCAGTGCTTTGTTAATGGCGTTTATATCTGTTTCAGCATTTTCGACTGCAGCAAAATCCTGCCAGTCACGTTGGTAATACTTTTTTGGCTCATTATCTTCGCTGCTCCAGTAGTGTCCCGGCGGAAACTCCATCACGACCGTGCAAACATCCATCAAGGCTTTCATTTCCGAGGCGACAAACAATTGATGCTCGTCATCAAAACCGTAGTAAAGCGGAATGATGCCAATCGGATCGCGCGCGATCAGGTAACTGGCCGTGCTCTCATCGTATAGCACGAAGGCGAACATACCATGGAGTTCGTTGATAAAATCAATGCCCTTTTCCAGGTAAAGGGGCAGAATAACCTCGCAATCAGATTCGGTCGCAAATTCAAAAGGCTGGCTCAGATTCTCTCGCAGAACCTTGTGGTTATAGATTTCACCATTGACCGCCAGTGATTGTTTGCCATCAGGTGAAAGCAGTGGCTGTGCACCCGTGTTGACATCAACGATAGCAAGCCGCTCATGCGCAAGGACTGCACCATCACAAACATGAATACCACTCCAATCGGGTCCGCGGTGCCGTAGCAGGCGGGATTGCTTCAACGCAAGCTGACGCAACTCCTGCAAGTCACCACTAATATTCAGTACCGCAAAAATAGAACACATAAAAAACCCCTGAAGGTATTCATTAAAACCAAACCCTGAATGATACGTTCAGATTGCCTGTCATGGAACAAGCAATTGGGTTCTTTTCCAACTCCATGACCCGACAAGGTCATCCCCGCAAAATCGGCTGTCTCCATGCCATGACTGTGTTTTCGGTTTAGGTCCGTGTTTACGCATATGGATAACCACGGAATAAAAAAAGCGGTATGATATTCAACGTATGAAGAAACTCTTCAAATGGCTGTTATTTTTGATTTTTATACTGGCGGCTGGTTTGGTCGTCGTACTCTATAACCCCCATATCATCAAAGGCCCCCTGGAACGTTACCTGAGCGGTTTGGCCGGCTATTCGGTCTCTCTTAATGGCGAGTTGGAAATTGAGACCGGTCGTTTAATCGAAATTACCGCCAGAAGTGTTCAGATCACAGGCCCGGACTGGGCCACCCGGGAGGACCTGATCAGTGTCGGGAACCTGAGTCTCGTGTTAAACACCGCTACAATTTTTAAAGATATCGTGCTCATAGAGTCAGTGCGGGTTGACGACCTGCAGTTCAACCTGGAAACAAATGACGAAGGCAAGGGCAACTGGATAACCGCCAATCAGCCGTCATCACCTTCTGAGAGTAAGCGTGATGGTGCCCTGGTGGTTTTCAACGATATACAAGTCCGTAACGCCACCATTCGATTCCGAAACGGAAAGACCAAAGTAGAAAACGTCTTCACTATTGATTCCCTGAGCCATCAACAACAGGCGGACGGGATGCTTCACACCATCCTGAACGGCGACCTCAACAACCGGCTGGTTGAATACACTCACACCGTTGGTCCCTATAAGAACCTCCTTGAAGGTCGCGATATCAGTTATCAGGCTAACGGGCATTTTGGTGAACTGTCACTGAAGGGCGACGCCTATATTGATAGCTTGCTGGCGCCGAAGAGCCCGAAATTCAACCTTGATATGCAGGGACCGAATATCGATGAAATCACCGCCATGCTGGGTATTAATGACCTGGGCGGCGGAAATTTCTCCCTGCGCGCAAGCGGCGCCCAGATCAGTGATCGCTATGAGGCAGACGTCATCGGAAAAGTGGGGGATATCTCTTTGAGTGCTTCGGCACAGTCTTCCGATATCGAGAAATTCAATGAGCTTGACCTGAAGGTCGCCATCAATGGCCCCAGCCTGGGGGCATTTACACGCGTATTCGGGGTTGAGAACTGGCCGGAGAAACCTTTCAGTCTTAAGGCTGAGGCTGAACGCGTGGGTCGCACACTGAACGTACACGACCTGACCCTGAACATTGGTGGTACAAAACTGCTGCTTGATGCCCTGCTAACCGAGTTTCCTACACTTGAAGCCAGCCGTATCAAACTTGCGGTATCGGGTGAGGAAGTTGAACAGTTTCATGAGTTGCTTGGTATTCAAGGCGTTGCAACCGGGCCGTTTAATATTAAAGGGGACCTTGATGTCTCTCCCGATGGCGTGGAACTGCTCCAGGTTGAACTTGAAACCGCCCTGGGTCAGGCCGTGCTCTCCGGTACCCTGGGCCAACCACCGGCCTATATCGGCAGCAAGCTTGATCTGCACCTTGATGGCGGTAACGCGAATACGGTCATGTCTGCTTTTGGCATCGATATGTTACCGGAGAAGCCATTCAACCTGAATGCGCGGCTTGAGGTAGTGGAAAACGGCTTACTTGTTGAACGTGGCGTTCTGGTGACCATCGAGGATGAGCGTTTGGAGTTGGGTGGCTTTATTGCCTTTGGTGCAGGTAGTCAAGGCACCAGCATCGATATGCTATTGAATGGCAAACATTTTGCCAAAGTGGTCCGGCGCCACATTGGAAACATGGAGTTGCCTGATAGTCCCTACGAGCTTAGCGGCCATATACAGGTTAAGGAAGAGGGTATACGACTTGAAAACCTTGCGTTTGGATACGAGGGTATCAGGCTGAATACTGATGGACTGATAACGCTGAAGGATCAACTTTCAGGTACTGCACTGGACTTTCAGATTAACGGGGAAAACCTGTCCGACCTGGAGAAATTCAAGGTCATCGGCGATTCGCTGGATATTTTTGTTGCGGGCCAATCCTACCGGGCTGATGGTCGTTTTGTGGTCGAGAAAAATCGTTGGAAACTCAATGCTGTCAAAGGCCGGCTTGGTAGCACTACACTTGATTTCGATGCCGTAATCAGCAAGCAAGCTGATTGGTCTGGTTCCAGTATTCGTTTTTCAGTCAAGGGACCGGATTTAAACGATCTGCTAATCAAGGCAGGTGAACCAGGTCTGCCAAGTGATGCATTCGAATCCAGCGCACGGATACTATTGTCGGACAACATTTTGAGTATCAACGATTTCAGTTTCGAGACTAAGAAAGCCAATGGGCAAGTGAATCTTGAGCTCGGTTGGCCTTACAACAGTCGCAATGACATCAACTTCAATGTGAATGTCCGCGGTGATGACATACGCAACTTTTTGCCCCAAACAGACTCGTTTGAAGCGGAAATGGCGGCCTTTAAGATTATCGCTGTCGGAAAAAAACAGGGAGACTTGTTCACTGTCGGGCAGTTTGATTCCAGTATCGGTAATTTGCAGATCTCCTTAAGCGGTCAAGTAGATGACCAGCCTGATGATGATCAGGTAGAGATCGGTTTTAATATTCTTTCAGAAGACATCTCAAAACTCGGGCGGCTGAATGGTGAGCCACTGCCCGCGCTGCCGTTGGACATCAAGGCTGACTTCAAGGGTGATGCCCGCGAGTTTACTTTCCGAAACCTGGTTGGCTCACTGGGAGAGAGCCAACTGAATGGTGAGATTGATGTATCTTTGAAGGGTCTTAAGCCCAACATCAAACTAACAGCAACATCTGATTACATCGACATTCGCCCTTTCCTTGATCCGAAAAAACCCAAAAATGAAACCGTTGTTTCTACCAGGCCAGACCGCTTGATTCCGGCAACACCAATACCATTGGAAACCCTGGCTGCCAACGACTTAAGTATCAAGCTGAATATTGGCGAACTGAGATACCTGCAAGACAGCATAACCAACTTGCGCCTGGATCTTGAGCAACAGGACGGTAGC
>Ga0316189_10007853_pt1 | contig 10062 bp, 11 predicted proteins | sample LowCovwburrow_MG_FD_204930 | JGI IMG/M metagenome (GOLD analysis project Ga0316189, IMG submission 204930) | Coastal sediment microbial communities from Maine, United States - Lowes Cove worm burrow | ecosystem: Environmental > Aquatic > Marine > Coastal > Sediment | place: USA: Maine... | reverse complement strand
GATCCAGCGTTTTATCAAGGTAGAAGAGGTTGCCAAAGCGACAGTTTTTCTCGCTACCAATGGTGCAGTCAACGGCAGCGCGATGAGGGTTGAGGGTGGCATTATCCGATCACTATAAGCCGAAGGGAGCGTCCGGAATGGCTCGACAAACTGCCGATCATCCATACACTGCCGAATCACCGGAATCCACAACAGTTGTCGCTACCCAAAGCGGAACGAAGGTTAGGTAACTGTGAGAATCAGGATATTTATGGTATAAGCTGCACCATTTTTTGCTACGGCAAACAGCCCATACATGGTCGTTTCGTCCTGATGGGAAGTCTTTGGTGTTGTAGATCAATGCACCAACCTCGAATCTGGCTTGATTCCATACCGAGATGTGTACGAATGGGGAGTGGCTCGATCCCTCCAGAGCAAGCGATGGAACAGGGGAATGTCATGAAGGCAATGGTCCAAGACAAGTATGGGGCACCTCATGATGTCTCCTGGCATTGAAGGACATCGATGCACCGGTTGCCAATGACGATCAGGTGCAGATGTGCGTTCACGCAGCGGGTGTCCAGGGCGAATTGATACTCAGGCGGCTGTGCGTGGCAAATTGTTGCTGAATTTTTGGGGCTGCAGAAAATTATTGGAATTTTGAAGGGGGGGCTTTTCTGTTTTTCCTGAGTACACGCATCGGAAAAAGAGCAAAATCAGGATGAGAGCTGGATGCGCTCCTCTGGTGGCTTGAAACAAGTCGCAAGAACCACGGTGCGAAAGCGTACTTTCAGACCGTGATTCACGATGGGCTGTTCCTTGCCGACGTCGGCTGACGAATGTCCGCCCTGGAAGAAAGCTAAGATAAGAAACCCCGCCAGGGCGGATAAACAATCACAGTATGCCTGCGACCGCTCTACTCAAGGCCGTTTCGGGGTCTCGTACTTGACTTCTTTCTGGAAAGAATCCCAGATAATGTCGTAGCCGACGAAACCTTTTTCATTCGCTTCCTTTTGACGCGTCGTCACGAAGCGTGCTTTTCCTTCCGGAACTTTCGGTCGAGTTTTCTTCGGTTCGCTCATTTAAGACACCTACCGCTAATTGTGTTGTCGATAGGGCTCCCCCAAGGCAAGCCCAGTTTCTGGATTATAGCAAGGTCGGCGGTAAAAATCATTTGCCGCGACACCTACAGGGTACAACTTGCGAACAATTGCGACCGCCGTCTGCACAGCGTCAAGCCATCACAACCCTCTTAGCGGAAGCTGTCACGAACCAAAAGCGTTTACTGAGAGCCATAAAAGCTCGTAAGCGAGTGCCCCAACTATCGTTTTCGCGATTTGCCAGGGGAAGGAGTGCCTGTGTGGTCCCCCCTTCGATCACGTAAGCGAGCATTATCTACTGGTCTGCGTCGTCCAAGGCGGTCGTCGCCAAGTTCCAGAACCAATCAAGCGAGAAGAAGTGGGTTGGTTTCTCACATTCTGCAAACAAGGACTCGGCGCTCTGTGGATAACCGAACTTCCCGCATGGCCCACTAGCGGTCGAACAGAGACTTCAAGATGCCATATACGAATTCATGGGTGTAGGCATTCTCGCCAGAATGCGTGATCACATCATCCCCGGTTTGGAACGTCAAATAAGGGTGCACCTCGGTTCCATCAGCCTCTATCATGGTTGTTCCATCGATCGTACTAGCGATACTGAACGCGACGCTCGCCGTTGCGTCTTCTAGTTGGCTTCCCTCCAAACCGATTTCTTGAAGCTTGATTTTGATGTTTTCGACCAGTTCGCGGATAAAAACGCTTTGATGGTCTTCGAACAGTTTAGGATCGAGGCTCAGCTGCATTGTCTATTACCTTTGCGGGCGGCTCTCGCTCAGACTCACGGTGCCAGACCGATCCTCAGAGCGGTACTGTCTTTGTACCGTCGAAGCTTGGCAACGTTTCGATCTTACCGCCGGCGGCAATCTCCTCGTCCGTCGCATCCCGAATCGTCAATACCTCAAGCTCAAAGACCACTTGACGACCACACAGCGGGTTGTTCCCGTCGATCGTCAGTGTCTCCTCGTCGATCCTTGTGACAAGGAAATTTTTCGTCTCGCCTTGCTCATTCTCCATGAGAATGTTCATCCCGACCTCTCGGAATTCCTCGGGCACGTTCTCTATATTATCGGTAATCACCAGAGACTCATCCCTGGATCCGTACAATTCGTTGCAATCCAAATCGACTGAAATGGTATCGCCAACCGACTTGCCTTCGAGTTCGGCCATAACCGGGCGCGAAAGCACGTTATTGACCCCATGGACATAACCCAAGGGAAATTCCACAGCTGTCAAAACGTTTCCGGTCTTTTGGTCAACCACCTTGTACGTGAGTTCGACGTATTTGTTGTCCTCTATCGTGTCTTTCATAGCATTAGAAAATCGACGCTGCGAAAATACGAATTTCGCCATTTTCATAGCCGAGAACCATTCTTCCCAACCACTCGCCTTCCCGCATCGTACTCCGTACACGGTAGAGAACCGTCACATGCTGCCCACGCCTGATCAGGCCAAGATAGTCGTAATCCTCAGACAGATTCCGTGTCAACTCACTATGTGCAAACTGCTTTCCCAGTTCCACCTCATTCAAGCCGAGCAGCAAATCATAGGAGAACTTTCTGATGAATTTGCCGTACTGACCTTTGTTGGAGTACTTGATGAGGTCGTTCCACATTGGATGGGCGATCTCGAGTATTTCTTCGTCTGTTTTATCGATGATGTTCATTTCACATCGCCATCAAGCGGGTTCACGCACTTATGACGTCAAAATCGGTGCGAAACTCGTAGTTTTAAGAGCGCAAAAAAAGATCAGCAGAGGCTGTCGATCTCTATTCCGTTCTGGAGGTCGCCCTTCCGGTTGCGCTAATCACTACACTCGACCGCAGAGCTTGAGTCTTACAAAAAAGCAGGGCCCCCGGATGTCCCGGGAGCCCATGCCTCACAGGCGAGCTTACTCGTTCGCGTCTACCAGGTGGTAGCAAGGCGCCTTTTCCATGATGTATTCACCAGTCTTGGGATCACGACGAGACACCGTAAGCACATGCCAGTTGTCGTCATCCAGCTTCATTGCATCACCGCGATAGTAGTAACCCGGCCAACGGGTTTCCTTGCGGAACAGGGTGTGATGCATGACCGCCTCAGAGGTAAGGTGGCGATGCTTCAACTCCCATGCACGCAGCAGCTCGTGGACGTTTTCTGCAGCAATCTTCTCGAGGTCCTCTTCCAGCAGCTTCAGCTTCTTCAGACCGATGTGCAGCAGCTTGTCGTTGGTCATATAGTTGACGGTCACACCACCGCCATACTCGTCCATCAGCTTCTGCAGGCGATCCAGACCCTGGCGCGGGTTGATGTAGTTCGGGTTCACCGAGCCACCCGTGATCTCATTCCGATAGATCTTGTAATGCTCCATCGGCTTGTAGATCTCTTCCTTGCGGCGATTGATCTGCTCTTCAGAGACACGGATCCCTTCCGCCTTACCGTCATCGATGTACCTGCAGGCAGCCTTGGCCGCAAGGCGGCCTTCGGTGAAGGAACCGGAAGAGAACGCGTGCGGCGTACCGCCGACTGCGTCACCGGCACCGAACAGGCCCTCGACCGTGGTCATACGGTTGTAGCCCCAGAAGTACTCAGGCGGGGACACGTCTTCCGGACCGGAGCACCAGGCGCCGCAACCGGTAGCGTGCGAGCCCATGACATACGGCTCGGAGGTGGTCAGCTCCGGGTTCTCATTCTTCGGATCGACGTCGGTTGCCGCCCACAGCACGGCCTGACCGACAGTCATGCCCAAGAAGTTGTGCCAGCCGATCTCTTCCAGGTGCGGATCCTGGAAGGCCTCCATGGTAACCATGTGGATCGGACCGCGACCAGCAGCCACTTCATTGATGAACGCGTGGTTACGCAAACAAGTCGGAATTGGCTTGTGAGACAAATGTTGGCCTTCGGTATCCAGATATTCCTTACCTACCATTTCGGTAAGAGCAGGGAACCATTTCGACTCGTACTCTTCACCGTTACAGTTTTGAGTGTAAGTCTTCAGGTGCAGGAAGTAGGCACCCACAGGACCGTAACCATCCTTGAAGCGCGCCAGAACGATGCGGTTCTCCATCTGGGTCATCTTGGCGCCGGCACCAATCATCAAGCCATAGGCCGATCCGGACGACCACGGTGCATACCAGACACGACCGGCACCTTCACCAACCGAGCGCGGCTTGAAGATGTTCGAGGCGCCGCCTGCGCCACAAACGACCGTCTTGGACTTGAAGACGTGGTAATTACCGGTACGAACGTTGAAACCAACGGCACCGGCAACCCGGTTCTCCTTGGCTTCGTCCATCAGCAGGTGGGTGACGCAGATACGGTTGAATACCTTGTCGGCCGAGTTCTTCGCGGCTTCGGCCACGATCGGCTTGTAGGACTCACCGTGGATCATGATCTGCCAGCGCCCTTCGCGCAGATAGGCGCCCGTCTTGGGGTTGCGCATCAGAGGCAGACCCCACTCCTCGAACTGATGAACGGCTGAGTCAACGTGACGCGCCATGTCGAACAGCAAATCCTCACGAACCATACCCATCAGGTCCATACGAGCATAGCGTACGTGATCTTCCGGGTTGTTCTCGCCGAAACGGGTTCCCATGTAGCAGTTGATCGCGTACAGACCCTGGGCCACGGCTCCGGATCGGTCGATGTTCGCTTTCTCGGCGATGACGATCTTCTTATCCTTACCCCAGTACCTGGCCTCGAAAGCGGCGCCTGTGCCGCCCAAGCCGGCGCCTGCGACCAGCACGTCGATATCGTCTTCTATGATTGTCTTGTAAGCCATTAGTAGTACACCCCTTCTTTCAGCGTCAGGCCATTGGACTCGAGCGAGTGCAGGTCACCCTCATCGAGGCGAATGTACTTGGGCTCGTTGAACAGCAGCTGGCTGTCACGCATTGACTGGTTGGGTGCGGGCGCGTCCGCGAGCTGCGGGATGAATTTGCCCCAAGGCTTGGTGGTGATAGGCGCCAGCAGATCCATGTCTTTCTTGCCGTTGCGGAATTTTATGCGCCAGGCAATGACACCTTTCTCCTCATCACGGCGTACTCGTACGGAGTGGCCCAGTGGTGCAAAGTCGGCATAGCCGCGGTCATCAATCGCATTCATGGGACAAGCTTTCACGCAGGAAAAGCACTCCCAGCACATGCTCGGTTCGATGTTGTAAGCGCGCCGCGTGGTTGTGTCGATATGCATAATATCGGACGGGCAGATATCAACGCAGTATCCGCAACCATCACAGCGGGTCATGTAAACAAAAGTTGGCATTCGATCTCTCCGTCGTTTGCGATTCAGTCAATGCGACCTAGTAGTGTTGAGGAGCTTCGCGCTTGATACCGGGCCCCATGTTAGGTGGGTTGTCACCCATATACTCCGGAATATCCGGAAACTTTGCCTGAACGGCAGGATCCGTCAGTGCGTAGTCATCGGGCAGATTCTCTCTCGAACCATCTGCCTTGGTGATCTTCTTCTGATACGCCGCAGCAGGCTTGAAGAACATGTGGGCAAACTTGGACCACAATATGGTGCTGAACAGGCTGGTAGCCGCGACGATGAAGACAACCAGCGCGATACCGGCAAGCACCCCACCCCCGGTCGACTGCAGCACAGACCAGATCAGAGCGAAGGTCGCCATCGCGATCAGCGAGACGACAAACAGGTCGGCCTGATGCACTTCGTACCACTGGTGGCCTTCGGAGCTCACGTCGACGCGGATCTTGAACCAGAACCAGTAGCCGCCAATGCAGATCATCAGCGCGCCCAGGTGCCAAAGCACGGGCATGAGGGTTGAGGCTTCGGACTCCGCAGCCGGGAGGCCGAAAATCATGACAGCGGTCGCCACCACAAAGATGATGAAGCCGTACATCGTGAACAGGTGGGAGATCTGCCGCTGGCGATTGTCGAACTCACCCGCGGTCAACACCTCGTGCATAAGCGTGCTGAAGGCGAGCCCGATCTTCTCTCCTGCGCCGACCTGGCGCTTGGCGGCCTTCTTGGCCTTCTGCGCGTTCTCGAAGAAGTACCTCGCGCTTTTCTTATGGATCACGTCCAGCAAGGTGCCGCCGATGACCAAAAGGACCATCAGAACGACGTAACCTTGCATGACCTCGGGAGAAATGACAGCCGATAACGGCTCAAAGGGATTAGTGGTGAACATTAGACCGTGACTCCAATTGCCTCAAGGGAAATGTGATCCGGACCGATCCTCGACCAAGCTAGCTGGCCGTGCCGAAGGAACAAATATCTGATCGCTCCACAGGGAAAAAGCCGCTTTCTCGGCGCCCTCCGGCTTTAGGGACATTACGTAGTATAAGCACTTCGGTACATGCGATACTACTCATACTTTTTCGGTCCCCATAAGCCGCCTTAATGATAGCGGCGCGGATTTCGGAGGTCAGAGATTAACGTATTGATTTTACGATTAATATTAACGATTCGTTGGGCCACAACTGCGCTAGTTGGGGTCGAATCGACCCTGTACCTGGCGATCAAATCGCGATGGGTAGCTCATAAAGTCCCCTACAATGGGTTTGCCAATGAAGGTTATCCAAACTTGATTGGCGATTTCGAAGTGTCTCCGGAGACTTCAGTAGGCGTATTGCCGCCGACAGAACTGTGGCTGGAGAAGAGCTTTTTCTGTGGGGATTTCATTTGGTGTCCAACAACTGTCGCTAAGTCTGGCATCGCTCCCTTGTCTTCTACTCGCCGATCTGGCGTTTGGGTAGCACCCAGTCCGGGCGGGGGAAGTGACAGGTATAGCCGCTGGGAAAGCGTTCCAGATAATCCTGATGCTCGGGTTCGGCCTCCCAGAAATCGCCGACGGGCACTACCTCTGTGACAACTTTTCCGGGCCACAGGCCGCTGGCGTCAACATCGGCAATAGTGTTGAGCGCCACCGTCTTCTGCGCATCATCCACGTAATAGACGGCTGAGCGGTAAGATGGCCCCAGATCGTTGCCTTGGCGGTTTGGTGTCGTGGGATCATGGATCTGAAAAAATAATTCCAACAGTGCCCGATATGAAATCGTTTCGGGATCAAAGAGGATCTCTATCCCTTCTGCATGGGTTCCGTGATTGCGGTAGGTAGCGTTATCGACATCCCCGCCGGTGTAACCCACCCGCGTGGAAACAACGCCGGGAAGCTTGCGGATAAGATCCTGCATGCCCCAAAAGCATCCGCCGGCGAAAATTGCGCGTTCCTCCAACATCCAAATATTCCTCGCGAAAGTAGGATCTCTATCGTAACCTGATTAAGGTGTTTCAGGTTACGCAGACCAAGGTTAACTATTTGGTCGTTCGTTGACTACGAATGTCTCGATCAGACTTGGTGGACGAGATAGTTTAATGCCGTAAGTGCTGCCTTGGCGCCCTCGGCGGCAGCGATGATAACCTGCTTGTCTCGGCCATCATTGACGTCTCCCGCTGCAAATACATCGCGCATACCCGTTTCAAGTTCCCTGTCGACATGAATCTCCCCTCGGGAGTTGCTCTAGGTACACCACGATTTGGAGTAGATCTCGATCTTGGTCATTAGGATAGCCCTTCGTGTTCACCTTTGATTTCTCGGTCGGCGCGCTTTTCCAGTGCCACCGCATTCATGCAATATCTCAAACCGCTCGGCGCAGGCCCGTCGGGAAAGACGTGCCCCAAATGAGCGCCACAGGTGTTACAGGTCGTTTCCACCCGATGCGTACCGTGGGATTCGTCGGCATGGTAGGCGATGACATTCTCCTTGATGGGCTGGGTGAATGACGGCCAGCCGGTGCCTGATTCGAATTTCTCCTGCGAGTCGAAAAGCTGCGTGCCGCAGCAAACACATGCATAAAGACCCGGTTCGTACAGGTTGCACATTGCCGAGTTGAAGGCCCGCTCAGTTCCCTTTTGCCGAGTGACCTGGTATTGCTCCTGTGAGAGCATTGATCGCCATTCGGCATCGGTCTTCTCCACGGTGCAATCCGGTTGCGGGTTGCCGTGATTAGTGAATTGAGTGACATCGCGCCAGGTCAGCATGGTTTCAACCTCGTTGTATCGTTAAAGCTCAGCGGCACCATCACACGCAGATACCGCGATATCCCACCAACAACTCCACGTATCTGGGTTCATCAAGCTCAGCGCAAAGTAGGATAGGCCTGTATATATACCAAGTCTGTCGCTTTGGCGGGGATGTGGCAACCCAGGCAGTCGGCCCGATAATCCTTTGACGCGTTTGTACCGGATGCATCGGTCTTGAATAATGCCCAGCCCCAACCGTCACCCCAAACAGGGCTGCCTGTAAAGCGACCCTTGGCGTCCTTCACCATCACGAACCACTGTTTGACCCGGGTGCTGGCCGAGTGGACGCCCTTCCCTGTGGAGTAATTGGTGCTATCGGAGGCCCGTAGCTCCTTTACCAGCGTGGCACCGTCTGGGAATTCACCGGTGGCGCGGTAATTGGCTGCGGATTTCGCCTCCGTATAGACGTCGTGGAAACCGCTGGCATCACCCTCCGGAACAAACCAGGAGCCAAGATGAACCATCCGATCGCGGAAATTCTGGGGCAAGGTGATACCGCCTTCAGAATCAACATAGGGCGAAAAAGTTCCCGCACCCGCTGCAGAAAGGGGTATGGTCAGGGCGAGTCCGAGAATGAATGCGATAGAGGAATGTTTGTTCAAGCTGAACATAATGACGCCTAGTGAATAGGGATTGGCTGATTTTTGACGTGCCTTCTAAACGGTTGGAAGGTTGACAACACGTTCCAGGCGCCTGCCGGTGCATTGAGACACAGGCAGAATACCTCGGTGAGTATGCTTAACGTCCAACTGTGCCGTCATGCCCCACAGCCTGGGAAGCCCTTAGCACCGGATAGAACTGGGTGAAGACCCAGTCTGTTTGGGCACTTGCCTGGTGGCAGGCGTTGCAGGCTGCAGTCGGGAAGGCGTTCGCGGTTGCCTTCAGCATGCCATTCTCCGCATCGGTGAAGCTGAAGTAAGCCCAGTTTCCGGGTTCATTCGGGAAATGCTTGGCGCTCTTGATTGTAGCCTCCAAGCCAATGAAATCACCCATGAAGTAACCTTTTCCGCTAACCGCCAGCTTGGATCCAACGCTCACCAGTTCCTTAACTAGGATGGTTCCTTCACGGTACTTGCCGGTCCTTTTCCAATGTTTAAAACTCTCCGGGTCAATATAGACCGCATGGAATTCGGGGAAGGGTGCCTTGCCATCGTTCATATCGTTCGGGGTGACTGGTGTACCGACATATACCCATTCCCGATAGCCTTGGGGCCGCTTCAGGGTGCCGTCGTCTTTGATTTCGAATGCCATGTCTGCCTGGACCAGTGTCGAACAGGCAAGTAGGACAGGAAGGGTCAATCGCGTCATGGTCTTCATTTGGAATACGCTCCGCTGGTCGCCAGTTTGTAGGCTGAGAGATCCGCGCTGACTGAGTGTCTCTGCAACCGGGGTGTGACAGAAGATTAGACGCCCGCTATTGGATGATCTATGCTTAAAAATCCGAAATCATTAGCTAATCGTCCAAACTAGTTCAATGGAAAGCCAGATCCCCGACGATGCTCTGACCCGGCTGCTGGATCGGATGCACATTGAGGCGCAGCTCTTCAAGCACCGTGACTATTGTGGTCACTGGGCTATCGACACCTCCGGCAGCGGGTTGGTCCCATTTCATCTCATTGAAAGGGGTACGGGCTGGTTGCACGTCGAAGGCCAGCCGGCTCAGCTTCTGCAGGCGGGGGATTTCGTACTCTTTCCACGGGACCTCCCGCACGTCGTCTCCGGTGAAGCCACACCTCCAGAGCCGGGAGTCATCAACATCGAGGTGAGAGGCAGGAAAGCCGACAATTTTGCCAGCATTCTTTGCGGCTTCTATGCTTTCCGTTCTAGGGCGGTAACTCCGTTACTGGACGACTTGCCGGCAATTGTCTTAATAAAGGACGCACGCAGTAACCCCTCGATGGTCACTATTGGCTTTGTCATCGACGCCGCGCTCTTGGAACTGGATCATGAATACCTTGGA
>Ga0316189_10007852_pt1 | contig 10062 bp, 8 predicted proteins | sample LowCovwburrow_MG_FD_204930 | JGI IMG/M metagenome (GOLD analysis project Ga0316189, IMG submission 204930) | Coastal sediment microbial communities from Maine, United States - Lowes Cove worm burrow | ecosystem: Environmental > Aquatic > Marine > Coastal > Sediment | place: USA: Maine... | reverse complement strand
GTTTTGGTCGTGGCCCTGGTGGTCCTGGCCCAGGCGGTCCTGGTCCAGCTGGTCGCGGTCCTGGTCCTGGTCCAGCTGCTCGTGGTCCTGGTGGTCCCGGTCCTGGTTGGCAGAACCCTGGTGGTCCTGGCCCTGATGGTTTTGGTCGCGGTCCTGGTGGGCCTGGTCCCGGTCCTGGTGGGCCTGGTCCTGGCGGCCCTGGTCCCGGTCCTGGTTGGCAGAACCCGACCGACTCCGGTAGCGGCCCTGGATTCGGCGGGCCTGAAGGGCCTGGAGGCTTCACAGCACGCGGTACCCCTCTCGGAGGCGAACAACCTGCTCCGGGCGGTCGAGGTGGATTTACGCCCTCAAACCATGATGGCTACGAGGACCGAGATCGATTTGGCTACGAAGACCAGGGAGCTCACCAAACAGCTCCCGCGATGTTAGCCGCCCGTGCTGAGCCGCTGGGCAATGGCCGAGGGCCTCGCCCAGGCGGAGAAACGGGAGCTCGTAAGGGTCGGTCTCGCGGCGCGAACAAGCCGAAAGAACCATCAAAGCTGGTGCTGGGAATTGGTCTGGCCGCGGTGGTTCTTATTGGCATCATCGCGGTATCGGTGTTGACGCTTACTGGCGGAGACGACGATCCGGCCGAAACTGCTGCCGATGGCATTGCTGGCGACGAGTTGGGCAGCGGCGAGGAAGGCGCTACCGACACGACCCCAGCTGTTACCGACACCACTGTGGCCCCCGGAACAACCTTTGAGCCCGACGTCGAATTTGACGAAGCGGCGCTGGGTCCGATCCAAGCCGACTCTGCCTATTCGTTGGCAATCCAGAATGGTCCTCCGGACGCGACCGGATACCAGATCTTTGTCGACGACCAACCAGTCGGGGAACCGACACCGGAAATTCCCGCAGTGGCATTCACTCCCGGTAAACACCTGGTGCAGATTCAGATCACCCATCCGGGCGGTACAGCAGCTACGAAAAAGGTAGTGGTATACGCTCTTGGGGGCACTCCAGCCGCCACATGGCGTGCCAACCTGGCATCGGTCAATATCGAAACCGAAGGATGGGCTCACGCAGTTGGGCAGTTTGACAGCTTCGTGGCTGCCGGACACCAAACGCTGCAAATCTATCCCAGCGATCTGGTTCCGTCTTTGACCCCCGGCTTCTGGAACATCTTTGTCGGCGGTTTCGAGAGCGCGGAAGCTGCCAACGGTTATTGCACCCAGAGTGGGCTCGAGGTTGGTGTAACTTGCTTCGCCGTATTCGCTGATCCTGCGGCACCGGCTGGCGGCTAATGATGAGAAGGCCCGAGCACCACTGTTGGGCCCATGGCTGATCATTCGGCCGAGGTAGATCTCGGTATTTCGAATCTTGGCCCGGCCGTACGAATCGGCCGGGGCGGATTCGCCGATGTGTATAGAGCCGAACAGCGAAGTCTTCGTCGGGTCGTCGCGGTCAAGGTGCTGCACGCTACTGCGTCAGACCCCAACGCCCGCATGCGTTTCGAGCGGGAATGCCAAGCACTGGGGGCGGTGTCAGGCCACCCCAACATCGTGGCCGTGCACGAGAGCGGATTGACCACTGACGGCAAGCTCTATCTTATGATGGAGTACTGTCCTGGAGGATCACTTCTCGACCGGCTCCAACACTCCGGGCCGCTCGCGGCGGCGGAAGTGGCCGAGGTTGGTATCAAAATGGGCCGGGCCCTGCAGGTGGCCCACGATGCTGGGGTGTTGCACCGCGACATTAAGCCAGCGAACATCCTGATCACCTCGTTTGGTGAGCTGGCGTTGGCCGATTTTGGTATCGCCCACATCGACGGGGGGCAGCGCACGGCCACTGGCCTGGTGGCGGCGAGCATTACCCACTCAGCACCAGAGGTGCTTTCGGGCACACCATCGAACGGTGCGAGCGACGTGTACTCGTTGGGTTCCACACTATATGAGTTGGTCACCGGTCGAACGGCGTTCGTGACTCAACAGGGTGAGTCGTTGATGGATTTTTTGCAACGGGTATTGAACTCGGTGCCCCCTGAACCCTCCAGCCTCGGCGTGGGTGATCCGCTCGCTTCTGTGATTCGGATCGCGATGGCACGGAATCCTCATGAGCGCTACCAGCGCCCGGCCGATATCGCCGATTTGCTCGAAGCCGCCGATTTCTCTGATGGTGGTTGGAGCGGCCAGCCCCAACCACAGCCCCCAACTCGAGTGCAGCCCACACAACCAGCTTGGTCTGCTTCTGATCCAGCGTCGCCTCGTTCATCGGCGGTCGTTCCGACGCCTCGTCGGGTTCGGTGGCCAACCTTTGTGTTCGCTGGGCTGGCGTTGTTGGCCGCGGTGGCATTGGCGGCCCGCTTCGGACCAGGACTGGGTGGGGAGGACGAGCTCGGGGAGTTGTCAATCGATACATCGTCGGTCGAAGGCGGCCCGCTGATGGCCGGCCAAACGTATGAAATCGTCATCACTCCTCCGAATTCTGGCACCACGATCAAGCTGTACGAAGACGAGAAACTGGTGACAGAGGGGAAGGGGGATAGAGTCCGATACCAACCACAAACCGGATTTCACCAGGTCACAGTGGAGGCCCAATATGGGGAGCAGAGAAGGCGAATCGAACCGATCCGTATCTATGCCGTCGGCCCATTACCTTCTGCTCCGTTCCGTGCCAATCTGGCGTCGTTCGATGCGCGCCCCGAGCTCTGGGCGGAGGTGCTCGATCGATACCAACAACTGGTGGCCGACGGACACCAGGATCTCTTGATCCTGCCCAACGATCTTTTTTCCGACCGGGACGGCTTTTGGGCGATCCTCATTGCCGACTTCGAGACGCCGGAGACAGCGAAAGAATACTGTGTTGCCTATGGACTCAATGTGCCCGACGACTGTTACGGGGCTCCGTTCGAACCGTAGCTGTTGTTGGCAGCGGGTGGATCGCGGAAAATTGGCACGAGGTCGCGAATCGATTTGGGTCACAGCTCCGATGGTGAAACACTGGCGTGAATGGCGTCTAAACGGAAGATCTACACCGGCTGGAAAATAGTCGGAGCTGGCGTTGTCATTCAGGCACTTCATTCGGCGTTGATGTTGCAGGCGTTCGGCAACTACGCCGTGATTCTTCGCGAATCGTTTGGTTGGAGCAAATCGTTCTTTTCGGCCGTGTATTCACTTAATCGGGTGGAGAGCGGCCTGCTTGGTCCGCTTCAAGGCTGGGCCCTTGAGCGGTTGGGCACTCGGCTGGTGATGCGGGTAGGGCTCGTGGTGATGGCAGGAGGGTTTCTGGGCCTGTCCCAAATCAACTCCCGAACCACGTTTTTGTTGGCGTTTCTCGTTACTGCGGTGGGAATGAGCCTCTCAGGTTTCCTTACTGTCACCACCGTGTTGGTGGGTTGGTTTGAGAAGCGGCGAGCGCTTGCTCTGTCAATGGCTGGCACGGGGTTCGCCATCGGTGGGTTGGCTACACCACTCGTCGTGTATGTGCTGCAAGAGGCGGGATGGCGGGCCACGGCCGCTGGCAGCGGGGTGCTGATCCTCGTCATCGGCTTCCCGATGACCAAGCGGTTTGGTACACGACCCGAAGACTATGGCGAGCACCTGGATGGGCTCGACCCTGAACGGTCAGCCGAGCTGGCGAAGGCCGAAGGCATCTCCGACGTGCATTTCACGGCCCGACAGGCATTGCGGACCCGTGCCTTCTGGATGATTTCGTTGGGGCACGGCTCCGCGTTGTTGTCGGTGGGGGCGGTGGTAGCTCATCTATCGCTGTATCTCACGTCCGAGCGAGGATTCACCCTCCAAGAAGCCAGTTTTATGGGAGGTGCCCTCCCATTGATCCAATTCGTTGGGCTCCTCGCCGGTGGGTATCTCGGAGATCGATTCAACAAGCGTCTCCTGGCCTCGTTGGCCATGATGGGGCACATGCTTGGCGTGTTGGTATTGACCTACGCACCGGACGGGTGGATGCTGTGGATGTTTGTGCCCCTGCACGGATTTGCCTGGGGAGTGCGGGGCCCCTTAATGCAAGCACTACGAGCCGACTATTTTGGGCCTTCCTCTTTTGGCCAGATCATGGGTCTGTCGTCGCTCGTAATCATGATCGGCACCATGGCGGGGCCCCTGATCGCTGGGATTTCGGCCGACACCACGGGAAGCTACCAGACGGGGTTCACCATCATCGCTCTACTGGTTGGGGCTGGGATGATCTTCTTCATTCTGGCGACACCCCCGAAACCCCAGCCAGCAGCGGTTTCGGCTACGCCGTAAAGCCGCCATCAACCACGAATTCCGATCCTGTCGAGTAGTAGCTGTCGTCGCTAGCCAGATACAAGGCCAGGTTTGCTACCTCGTCGGCCGACGCTAGCCGACCGTTGGGGATGCGCTCGGTCACCGCCTCAAGCACACCGACCCGACTGAACTCTTGGGCCATCGGTGTGTCGATGATGCCGGGATGGATCGAGTTGACTCGCACCCCATGAGGTGCCAGTTCCAAGGCGGCCGATTTGGTCATGCCCCGCACCGCCCATTTCGATGCACCGTACGCGAACGCGGCGGCTGAGCCGCGAAGCCCAGCAATCGATGAGATATTGATGATCGAGCCGGCGTGTTGCTCGGTCATGATGGGGGCGACGGTTTTCATCCCGAGATACACCCCGGTCTGGTTGATGGCAATCATGCGGTCCCAGAGTTCACGGTCGGTGTCAGCCATTGAGGAGATATGAAAGATCCCGGCGTTGTTGATGAGCACGTCAATCCGGCCGTCGGTATCCATGATGGTCCGTGCCACTTCGGCCCAAGCGGCCTCGTCGGTAACATCATGGGCCAAGAAGTGCCCGTTGGCGGCATCGGCGGTTTGTTTGCCCTCGTCGGCCAGCACATCGGTGATCCAAACTGATGCCCCTTCCCGAGCGAAAAGCAGGGCTTCAGCTGCTCCTTGGCCTCGGGCTCCGCCCGTGATCAAGGCGACCTTTCCAGCCAGCCTACCGGAGGGGCCGTTGGCGGTGTGAGAAGGCGAAGGAGAAGTCATCGGGGGTGCTGCTTTCGGTTGAAACGGGAATCGAAGGATGGCGTTGATAGATACGAGACAGACCGACTGATCTGGTTTACATGGCGCTAACGTTGCTGAGCGTAATGAGTTTTTTTCGTCATTCTCAACGGGTTGTTGCCATGATGGTGGGGCTGGCTCTCGTTTCTGTGGCCGCATGTTCGACCGGAGTCGAGGAAACGGTTGTTGATAACCCTACTTTGGCGACGACATTTGAGCCAAAGCCGGTAATCAACCTCGCGGTCAATGATTGGACAGCATCAGCTCTCAATGTGGCCATCGTCGAATTGATCATCGAACAAGAGATGGGCTTCCCCGTTGTTCCGGTCCGGGCCGATGACTCGACCGAAATGTACCAGGATCTGGCCGACGGTGTTCTTGATGCGGTGCTCGAGGTGTGGCCGTCCAACCTCAGCGAACGCGACAACGTTTTCTTCGCTCGAAACGACGTCGTCGATATTGGGCCGCTCGGTCCGGTGGGCCAGGTCGGCTGGTATGTGCCCTCCTATATGGTGGCCCAGTACCCAGAGCTGAGCACCTGGCAAGGCTTCAACTCCCCGGCCATCGCTCAACTGTTCGCCACTGAGTCGACGGCTCCACGCGGTCGGCTGCTGGGCACAAGCCCTAATTATGGGCAACACGACGAGACGCTCATAGCTCGTTTAGGGCTACCGTTCACGGTCGAATTCTCTGGCAACGAAGCAGCTACTATTGCCGCGATTGAACGGGCTGTCTCCCAACAAGAGCCGATCCTGGTTTGGTGGTGGGAACCAACGGCACCGATTCAGCAATTTGATCTTGTTGCCGTGGAACTTGTCCCAGTGACCGAAGAATGCGCCGCTCTGCCGGCCGATGAGGTGGCCACTCCTTGTGGCTACCCCACCGATCAGTTGTTCAAAGCGACTTCACCGTTGCTCGCGGAGAAAGCGCCGGAGGTTGACGCGTTTTTGCGTCGGGTCGAGTTGTCGGCGGCCGATCAGCAGACCTTGTTGGCTTCAGTGGAGTTCGGTGGGAAGTCAATCGCCGACGCCGCTCGTTCATGGGTAGACACAAACGAGGCTCGGTGGACCCAATGGCTCGGCGAATCCGAGGACAGTTCCCCGACACCGCCCCTTCCCGCACCCCCTAGCGGCTCCTAGGTTACCCCCAGGCGAATACTGGCTGTTCAAAATGGTCGACCCGGGTGTGGTTGCCGCGATACGCCACCTCTACGAACTGGTGGAGGATGGCCCCGGTCGGGGCGTGAATCAGGTCGCCACCCACCGGCATCTGGATTACGGGCCGTGGCGATTCGGGGATCGTCACAAACCGTGGCGCGTCGGGGCGCGAGAGTTCACGCAACGAAATGCGATGGATAGACGCCACCTCTTCAGGGGCCGGTATTGGTTCGGCATGTGCCTCGGCCCAAAACACCAGGGGAGCGATCACGTACCCTGACCGGGTGGGGTAATCATCAAGGCGGCCCAGATAATGATGCCGAGAAAGTGTCAGTGCCACTTCTTCCTCGACCTCACGCAAGGCCGCCTCGAGTGTGGTCTCGCCTTGGTCGATGCGGCCACCGGGGAAGGCCCATTGATGGGCATGGGTCGACAAACGAGCGGCCCGTCGGGTGAGCATCACGGCGGCCCCGCCCGCGGTGCCGTCCACCTTGCCGGTCAGCGGCGATGCCTCTTGTTGCGAGGCTTCTTGCGAGGCGCTGAGTTTCTCCAGTTGAATGACACTTGCTCGGTCAAAGGTCGTGGGGTCGTGGCCGTGCTGGGTTTCGTCGCTGTCGATCACGATGACGGCCACCGCAGCATGGCGGCGCTGGCCGAGATGGTGAAATCGGGTGGGATGGGCCCGCAGGTTTGTGGCCAAACGGTACCGCAAGTCATCGTTGTATGTGACGTTGGCTGATGCCATTACGACAGCCGACGCCGGTTTTTGCGGCGGCGCAGCAGCATGCGTAGTACGGCAAGGGCGGCCACCATCAACTGCGGGTTCGCTTTGAAGTCCTTCTTGGCCTGGGAAAGCGCCGCTGAAGGGCTGGCTCCGTTGGCACGCGCCTGGCGGATTGCCCGAGCGCCTACCCCAACTACCATTGCCAGGTCGGCCAGCACCGAGACCCGAGAGAACAGACGACGAACACCACGAAAAATTGCCATGGGTCCACGTTAGCTGGGTTACCATTGGAGGCCATGGCTAGTGGCGACGAACGAGCAACTCCACCAGAAAATCTCACCGGCCAAGGCCTCCGTATCGGCCTGGTGTATGCTCGCTGGAATCGAGTCATCATCGACCGTCTTTTGGGTGGAGCCGACCGAGTGCTCGCCCAATACGAGGTAGATCACGTCGAACGCCATAGCGTGCCCGGAAGCTTCGAGTTGCCAATGGGGGCCAAGCTTCTTATCGATCGGGCCTTGGTCGACGCGGTGGTGGTTGTTGGGGTGGTGATTCGGGGTGAGACCACCCACTACGAACTGGTCTCGGAGGGGGTTGCTACCGGGGTGCAGCGTCTGCAGGTTGATTCAGGTATTCCTGTGACGTTGGGCGTGGTCACCGTCGAAAACGAGGCTCAAGCCCTGGCTCGCAGCGAAGGTGAAGGTGGCCACAACGTGGGGGCCGAAGCGACCTTGGCCGCAATCGAAATGGCTCACCTGGCGCGGACGCTCGGTTAGGCGGCGTCGGGGTCGAGCAGGCTGAACTCGTCGGGTTCGACAGCTTTGGGGGGCCGTGGCCCCGAGATGACTCGCGCCGCCAGCACGCCGGAGAGTAAACCGAAAAGGTGCCCTTCCCAAGAAATTCCGGTTTTGGGGGCGAGCCCGGCGATCATTCCCCCGTACAGCAGGATGGCCACCAGAGCCGGAGCAAGGGTCGCCGGTCGTCGTTCATAGAAAGCGGCGCCCAGAAGCGCTCCAAAGTAGCCAAACACCACACCGCTGGCTCCAATATGGTTGCCACTGCCGCCCACGAGCCAGGTGAGTCCGCCACCAACAATCATCGTCACAATGGTGGTTAGCAACAAGCGGGTTTTGCCGCGAAGTGCGACGAGCCAACCGAGCACCACGAACGGGACTGAGTTGGATCCGATATGGCCCCAATCAGAGTGGAGGAACGGGGCCCACACCACACCGTCAAGCCCGTCGAGTTCGCGGGGATGAATGCCGTTGCTTTGCAACCGATGGCTGAGAGCGAAGGTATCGAGAGCTTCTACCACCCACATCACGACGAGGGCACTGAGCAAAAGCCCGACATGGCTAGAAAAAACCCGTTGAGCGAAGGTTGGGCGGGCCGTAGGCTCGGTGGCCGAGTCAAACTCCATGCTTCCGACACTAGCGCCAGATGCGTCCGAAAGGCCGGTCCGCCGACCGAAGCCGGAGCCAATAACCTACACTTACCGGTGGTGGCTATTAACCAGATTCAACATAGTGACGGGAAACCGTCAGCCGGTCAGACACCTGTTCCTCGAACCGCGGTCAAGAAGTGGTGGCGTCAAAATCTTCCTCCAGAAGAACGTCGCCGAGTAATGGTTGAACTTGCCGTGAGCCCTGATTCGGGTTGGATGTTCCGGTTCACCGTCATGTTGACCCTTTCGGTGGTTGTGGCTGTTATGGGACTGTCGGCCGGGTCGGCGGCTGTTGTGATTGGGGCCATGTTGTTGGCCCCGTTGATGACGCCAGTATTGGCTGCCGCCGCCACCATTGCCATGTCGTTGTTTGGAAGGTCGGTCGCGGCCCTGCTTCGGGTGTTGTTCGCCACTCTCTGGTGTGTGGCTACCGCCTACCTCATCTCCTGGATCCTGCCTGACGGGCCGCTGTCGGCCGAGATCGAAGCGCGCACCAGGCCCGACATCCGCGATCTGGTAGTAGCGCTGGCTGCTGGAGCTGCTGGAGCCTACGCCACGGTCCGACGAGACGCATCGGCCGCCCTTCCGGGGGTGGCGGTGGCTGTGGCGCTCGTGCCTCCGTTGGCCACGGTCGGGATCACCCTCGAAGCCGAGAAGTACGACATGGCGATGGGCGCCGTGCTTTTGTATATCACCAACTTGGCCGCCATCGTATTTGCCGGGGTGATGGTGTTTATCGCCACCGGGTTTGTGCCCCCGCGGCGCTTGGCCAACACAGCAGTACGACTGGTTTTGGCGTCGGGGGTCGCGGCGGGCATCGTCATCGCGATCACCGTTCCTCTCTACAGCCGCTCGGTGAAAGTGGTGCAAGACGTTCGAGATGAGGTGGCGGCCGGAGAGGTCGTCGAATTCTGGTTAAACGGGGCCAGGCTTGATGCCAGAGTTGACGTGACTGAGCAGCGGGTGCTGGTGCGCCTCCAAGGTTTCGAAGCCCCACCCGACGACGCGACGCTCAAAGACGCTATGGCGGCCCGTTTGGGGGATGTGCCAGTGGTTGTCGAGTGGGTACGGACCGAACGCGCCACTACAACTACCGCCAGGATCCCCACCGACAACGAACTGTTGGCCGAAAAGGCCGAACCCGTTGTGCAGGAATGGTTGGCAGCAAATAAGCCGCCGGGAACATTCGACGTGCAACGAGTGATCGTGAACGCAGGGGTTGTTCAGGTTAACGCCGCCGGTTCGGGTCATGCCCCGTCGGTAGATGATCTCCTTGATCGACTTCAGGCGGAAGTCGATCCGGCATTAACGGTTCGGATGAACTGGACCGAGCGACAAGTAGTGGACGCCCGCACGACCACTACCGTTGCGTCGGAGACAATCCTCCAGCAAGACATGATGGATGCCGCTCGCCAATGGGCCGAGGGGCTCGGCGTTGATGTCGAATGGCTGGAATTCTCCGACAATGTGGTGGAGGTTCGCCTGTCCGGAGAACGAGCCCCAATCACGAATAGTCTCGTTCGTTCGCTCGAAAGCATCGCCTCCGAGCCAATCACGGTGGAGGTGATCTTCACCCAACGCCAGCGGCTCACTACCTTGAGCATCCCTGAACTATCCGAAATCCCGGGCCTGGAAGGTCAGGGATTTGGCGCGAATCTGGGGCCAGCCACCACCACGATCCCGGCCCCGACGGCCACAACCACAACCAC
>Ga0316189_10007851_pt1 | contig 10063 bp, 9 predicted proteins | sample LowCovwburrow_MG_FD_204930 | JGI IMG/M metagenome (GOLD analysis project Ga0316189, IMG submission 204930) | Coastal sediment microbial communities from Maine, United States - Lowes Cove worm burrow | ecosystem: Environmental > Aquatic > Marine > Coastal > Sediment | place: USA: Maine... | reverse complement strand
TAGGATTCGCCCAGGCCAAGCGCTGCGTCTGACAGCACTCGTGCATAAAATCGTTGATCATGGACCTTAATATCCCAGGGGTCAGGTCCGTCGATTTCTATATCTGCCAGTGCCAGTAAATCCCGCAGCGTTTTCTCTGCCTGTTTCATTTCTAGTGATTTCCTGAATATATTTACAATTTAAACCTAAACTGAAAACTTTGTTAAAAAGTATAGAAAGAATTAACACCCTATTTTCCCTTTTCCACCAAGATAAAGAAAGAGATTCGCGAAGCCGCCTAGCCCTGGAACACCCGAAATCTGACTAATTTCCGCCGTCTAACCCAATATTGTCCCTCTTCCCATCGATCATTCCGGTCGAATTTCAGCCCCCAGACATGCCGATTACCTACCGCTACTTTTGCGCGCAGCAATTTGGTGAGTTGACTGGGTCAAACTGATCTCGTCGGCTACACGAAAAAACTGTTTGCGGAGGTGCCCGGCTCTTGGGTAATCACCCAGGGGTTGAAAGGCTGCTAAGGGTCGTAAATCACCGCTGAAAAATTGATTCCGAGGGTCTGTTTTCTCCAAAGGAGGCGCTCACCAAAGCTTGGTGGGAGGCAATCTTCGGCCTATTCTGTTGAAAAACTCGAAAAAAATGGAGGGCTATATTTCTGCAGAAAGCCAAAGCCTTCTGAACTTTTCACAGCACTTATTATGTCAGCTCGGCAGTAACGCTGTCGGAAGAGATCGTTAGATATATATCTCTCCCCGTATGTTAAATTTTATAATTCCTCATATCGAAAATAATTTTGCCGCCTGGAAAAAATTCGAGTTTTTCAACAGAATAGGCCAGAAACAGACGCTCGTAATATCGGATCATGGTGTTCGTTTCATTCTCAATCGGTAAACGTGGTCTGTCCCCTGATTCCGCCTTGATTCCGCTGATTTCATCAAAACCGAGGCAAAATAAAGCGCCCATAAGCCGTTATTCGACAACAGGCGCCGGTAGTATGACTGGAAAAGTCAAAGCACCATAGACTCACCGCATTAACCGTTTCATCTATTTTCATTCTTTAGCTCCCGGTTGTTTAAGATGCGAGTTGGAATATGGTCATGGTTCCAATACCTGCCAATAACAGCACAAGCTGTATTAATACAGGTTTTAAGCCGACCTGGCGATGCAGATTCGGCACCAGGTCAGCAATAGCGATATAGATAAAACTGGCTGCCGAAAGAGCCAGAATGTACGGTATTGCCTCCATGGTTGAACCCAGGAAATAGTAGGCAATTATCGCTCCCGGTAAGGTAGTCAATGATGACAACGCGTTCAGGCTCATTGCCCTTGTCCTGGAATAACCACTATCGAGAAGAATGGCGAAATCTCCCACTTCCTGAGGAATTTCATGGGCAATAACGGCTAGAGAAGCCGCAACACCTAGTGGAATGGAGGTAAGAAAGGCCGCGGTTATTACAACGCCATCCACAAAGTTATGAAACGCGTCACCGATCAGGACTAAAGGTGCGGCGGAACCATGAATTTCACAATCCGCATTATGACAATGCCGCCAAATGACCATCTTCTCCAGAAGAAAAAATAAAACGATACCGCAGAGTACTGTACTGGATACAGACAATACGGTTGCCTGTTGCATAGCTTTGGGAATCATGCCGAGAAAAGCTGCCCCCAGCAGGGTGCCGGTAGCATAACTGAGCAGGCCAGGCAGCAGCGTTTTACGCATGTGAGCCGAGAATATCAACAACAGGGCAGCGCCAGTGATTGCGCCAACACTACCCAGAATACTGAACATGATGATCCAGGTTAGTAACATGCGGTTTTCCCTGTGCCCATTCTACTCTCGACTATTCTGTTTTCTGCGGCAGCAGTTTTTCAACCACCAGGCCATTAATCACGGCAAAAATGACCAGATATAGACACAGTATCAGCGTATAGACCAGGCCAAAATAATGAATCATTAACGGTAACAATGGGAGCTTCACTGCCCGGCTACAGAAAAACGTGGCAATCAATGCGGTTCGCATACCTCCGGCTTTCAATTCACTCAGTACCGCATACCACGCATAGATTGGTCCGATGGATAGAATGCCGCCGCCCACGGCTCCCAGCCAACCTTTAAAGCCCGCCTCTTTACCCAGGTAACGCTTAATCAACTTAGGCGTGAGGAGCAGATTGGCCACCAACAGCAGGACAAATACCAGCCCTAGTACCGGGAATACCTGCCGTATCAGAATCATGAAAAAATCCAGCGCTTGAGCCGTAGCTTCCCAATCGAACAGACTCGACATCCCGTAGCCAACTAAGACTACTGCAAGAAAAAACCAGCCGCCATGCACGCTGCGATTGGTCTTCTCCGGCATCAGATCATGCCCATTAATTGCAGGGTGCAAACCGTTAAAAAAGCTATGGGAATGCTAACGCCGAAACAGACGAGATTGCGGTATACAGCAAAGCGCCCGCCCAGCATCAGCGACTCGGCCGGCAACTGTACGATTCCGACTGTTACCCAGGTCACCAGCAACGCGGTCACCGCGACTAACCCGACACCGCCGCCAAGTAACTCTCCCCCCAGCAGATAGCTGGCCAGGGGATGTCCCACAGCTATGCTGCCGATGACTGCTCCAAGCAATGCATCCAGGGCTGCGCCATTACCGAAAAGTCCATCGGAAATCTGGTCGGGAAAAACTGTGATAACCAGGCTGGTTGCGAGCAACATACCAATAATAATGGGTAGCACATTGAAGAATGCGAGCATGGTCTTCTTAAAACTAGCCGCAAGCCGATTTGCTGCCCGTGTTTTCATCCTCTGTACCTTTACTTCGTGTCCAACTTCATCATTTGCACACTGTTCGTTGAAATCCATAAAATCCGGCTATTTCGAAAATCGGCGCATATAAAAGCGTTCACTCTCGTATTCGGTCTCAACTAATTTGCCTTCAGCCATCAATTGCTCAACAACCTGCCATCCAGCCTGGGCTTTCCCGAGCAGGGTCCTCACGGCTGATTCTCGCATGGGGTGGACTGCTGTAATACTGAGTAGGTCATGGTGGATATCACCGGAGAAGGCGAAAGCATCCCCTTCATAACCGATAAGGTATTCAACCTTTGGAATCCGGCTCGCTAACAGTTGATAAGCGCTATTCACCACCGCCTCGGCAGGACGGCGCACAGTCAGTTCTGCCGGCGGGCGGGTTGGAATCGATAGATAGGCTTGGGTAATGCGCAAATCATCGAGAAAACCAGCAGTCCTTGCCACACTATCCAGGTTGTCATTAACTCCCTCAACCAGCATCGTTTCTGTTACCAATTCACCAGCGAATTCTTGCGCGAAGCTGCGGATGCCGTCGAGGACGACGGATAATTGTAATGTCTCGTGGGGTCGATTCAGTCTTTTCCAGATATTTTCTTCAACACTATCGACCTTAACGGAAACCCAGTCGGCCTTGCCTATGGCGGCACGTACCTCCTTGAGCCAAAGCAACGAGGCATTGGAAATAATCGCGATAGGGATGCCCAGAGGACGCAGTAATTCAATGCTTTTACCAAGATTGATATCTAGCCCCGGTTCTCCATCCGGCACAAAGGTCAAATAGTCAACGGATTCATTGAGACCACGAACCTTTTCCAATTGTAATTCTATAGCCTCACGGATTTTCTCTGGCTGATAAAAAGCCTGTGGCACCACTGTTGTACACAGAGTTGCTCCCACCTGGCAATACAGGCAGGAATAAGAACAGGATTTCGGCGGAATATTGTTAATTCCCAGGCTGCGGCCAAGACGCCGCGACGGAATTGGTCCGAAGGCAATAGTCATTGTTAACACCAATGGCAGATATGGTCATTTGTTAGATTAAATATGGCGAGCTATAAAAACCCATGGTTGCGATCTCAGTCTGGCGCAGACAATTCCCGGTAATGCGAGATATTACATCTGAATTTTAAATGACTGCTTTGCGCATGTATCAGGCTCCGATTTCTCATGGTCTGCCCCCCCCCTGATTGATTCCAATTGCACTCGACAGTAATCGTCCGATAGTCCCTAACGCGAGATAGTTTTTGCTTCAGTACCAGGATTCATTCTGTTTCAATAAACGTGCTGACGATATCGAATTGTGTCTGGATTTGTTTTTTAAGCGCTTGCTCTGCAGTGGATAAGCTCGGATTCGCCTCCTCATGCTCGATAGTGGCGCATAGGCGCGCCATACGGCAATGGCTCGCTACATTGAATGCCAGGTGGCTCCAGGTGAGGCCACGATGGGATGGAGCCAGGCTCTCGGAACATGCCCTTGCGACGAAATGTGCTGTTTGCTTCTGCCAGTCAATAAGCTCCAGATCACCGTGCATCGAGGATTCAGCAGCGGCATGCGCGGCTGAATGATATGCCGACATCAGGGATTCAGGGGTTGCATCAGGGTCTGCAGCAATTTTTTGTGCCTGCATTACTGCGGCATCCCCGGTCAGATCGAGAACATCTTCAACAAACAGGGCCGCTGCGACTCGCTGCTGGTCAAGCGACAACTTGTCGAGCGCCTCCTTGAATTCTTGCATCGTGTTAATCTTAACCATAGATCTTTAGCCCTCTGAGTCAATCAGTTACGCAATAACTTATACTGTTTATAGCTTGGCTTAGCGCTGCGCGAATCGATACCAACATGGTCTTTGCAGCCTGTGCCATTTACGGAAACGGGGGAATTGTGGGTTCCGTGCCCTCTATTTCCGCCTCGGGATGGTGCTTTTTCACCAAATCATCGATCTCATCGACACGATCTTTCGGCACATCAACCATCATAAGAAGTTCTCCCTGTTCTATCGCATCTTGAAACTGGTGAATTCGACTGTTTGGTACATCGACACCGATCATACTGGACATGAGCGCACCTAAGCCAACACCAGCCAGTCCTATGGCCAGGATCGCTCCGCCCCCAAGGATCAATCCAGCTGGCGGGAATGTGATGGCGATAATTCCAGCCGCAATCCCGGTTGCACCACCAATAGCCGCACCGCGTTCCAGGGCTGGTATCAGGTCGCTTCGCTGAGCCAGTCTGGCTTCTGGCAGATCTTCCATGGGCGTGCCTTGCTTCGCGATCACGTGAATATGCCTTTCCTCAATCCGCGCCAACAACAATTCGTCATTGATCTTTCGTGCACTGTCAACACTGGGTACTAGAAAATATAGTCTTCTCATGTTTAATTCCTTAAATTTACCGCGCATTCAAAAAAAATCATTAACCGCGAATAATTTCAAAACTCCAGGCTCTTTGGGGACTAGCAAATCCTTCGATATTTCATTATTCAAGTTACATTTGCTGGGCCGTTTACAGGCTGTTGCTTATCGATAGCGGCATAGATTAAATGATCGAGCAGATATGCAGAATTCTTTCAATTAAAAATCAAATCAATACTAATAAAAACTATACCAGACAGCAGGATATTCGACATGACCTGTATCAATGAATGCAAAGTAACTCTGGCATCAGTCTGCTTGCACTCGTTTAAAATATGCCTGTATGTTTCCGGGCCAGTTTAGTTCAGCCTGCGAAGGGCATACCCGATCTTTGATAGGGCTAAATGCTGACGGAATAACAATAGGGGACATACCACGATTAAATTCGGTATGGTAGGTTTGAGAGATAAACGTGGTTTATCTCCTATTTTTTCCCGATGGCTGACGCTCAAAATTAAGAGTTCAACCACGACCTTCGGCCAACAACAGCCTCCCACATATCCCATCTCAGCCGTGCTCGTGAGTGGTGTCTCAATCGTTCGCAACAATTGGCCGTTATGCTTTCTTACTGGTAAGGTTCAACGCAAAGTACTGTTAAACTCTTATCAACAACATTACGAGAGGTAAGTCGGAGATGGCATACTACGATTTGGGAGCGTACTCGCGAAAGGTCTCCACAAGTCCCGATGATGCACAACGCTGGTTCGATCGCGGCCTTGTCTGGACGTACTCCTACAACCACGAACAAGCTATCGAATGCTTTCAGGAGGCGCTGGAGCACGACCCCGACTGCGCCATGGCTCATTGGGGCGTCGCCTACGCAGCCGGCCCGAATTACAATTTCGAATGGTGGATGATGGATCCAACCACCAAGACCGACGCCCTCGGTACGGCCTATGACAGCACCCAGGCCGCTCTCAAGCTAGTCAATTCAATCACCCCACCTGAGCGCGCCCTGATCGAGGCCCTGACGGCTCGTTACCCTCAGCGAGAACCGATCGATGATCAGGCGCCCTGGAACGATAACTTCGCCGCAGCGATGAAGAAGGTTTACGAAGACTATCCTGACGACATCGAGGTCGCTACGGTCTATGCCGAAGCAATTCTCAACCAGACCCCGTGGAAGATGTGGGACATCTGGAACAACTCGGTCGCCAAGGGCGCCGGCACGATCGAAGCGCAGACGGTGCTGGAAAGGTTCGTCGATACCCCCGAGGGTCGTGCCCACCCCGGCATCCTCCACCTCTATGTCCACCTGATGGAAATGTCGCCGACCCCGGAAAAGGCACTCACAGTTGGTGACCGCCTGCGCGTGCTGGTGCCTGACGCCGGCCACTTGATCCATATGGCGACCCATATCGACATACAGTGCGGTGAATATCGTGACACACTGTACTGGAACCAGAAGGGGATCGAGGCCGACCTGAAGATCGCTGAGCGCGAAGGGCGGATGAACTTCTACACCGCCTATCGCGTCCACAATTATCATTTCGCCATCTACGGCGCGATGTTTCTCGGCCAGTACGAACCGGCCATGGCTGCAGCAGAAGAGATGATCACTGAGATTCCGGTAGAGTTGTTAAAACAGGAGAGCCCGCCCATGGCCGATTTTTTGGAGGGCTATATCTCCATGAAGACCCATGTGCAGATTCGCTTCGGCCGTTGGCGCGACATTATCGCTGAGCCGCTGCCCAAGGATCAGAGCCTTTACTGCCACACCACTGCGTCGCTGCACTACGCAAAAGCCGTGGCCCATGCCGCATTGAGTGAAGTGACGGAGTCAGAAGCGGAGAGAGTGAAGTTCTTTGAGGCACGCGCCAACGTTGCAGATAGCCGCTATATCCACAATAACCGCTGTATCGACCTGCTCGATGTAGCCGAGCAAATGCTGGACGGCGAATTGGAGTACCGGAAGGGGAACTACGACATCGCCTTCTCCCATCTCCAAAAAGCGATTGAGCTGGAAGATGCGCTGCCCTATGACGAGCCCTGGGGCTGGATACAGCCCGTTCGCCATGCGCTCGGCGCCCTGGCGCTGGAACAAGGCCGAGTCGAGCAGGCCGAACAGGCCTATCGTGAGGATCTCGGCCTCGCCGGCGATCTACCTCGCGCCTGCATCCATCCGAACAACATCTGGAGTCTCAAGGGCCTCGACGAATGCCTCCGCCGTCGCGGAGCCAGCGATACTGCTGAGGCGAAGATGGTCCGCCAGCGCCTCGAACTAGCCGCAGCCCGCTCCGATCTGCCGGTGGGCGCCTCCTGTTATTGCGCCCAGGCTGCGATGCAGCCAGTCGTGATAGAATAGGCGCGCGGCCCGCCGGCCAGGCACTGCTCTCACTGAATGCGCTGCCTAGTTATTGTACCCTGAAGTGTCAGTCCGCTTCGGGTCGACAAGAGACCCCTAACTTCGAAATCTGGGCGTCTGCTCTGGAGAATTTATTGGAGATGGCTTCTGCCTAATCCAAAGATGAAAAATTTCTCCCTCCGTAACCAGGAAATATCTCTCAAGGAGATGCTGGCATAACTATTATCAGAGGCAATCTTCGGCCAGGAAGGGAGACGGTTGTAATTTTATGGTAATCACTCCTATGTAATTCTCAATCTAGAATACGTGGTCTGTACTCTATTTTTCTAGATTGCTAGAAGCGTTCTATTCGGTCCAGATGCGGCCATTTGAAAAATTGGTATTTTCTAACACAGGATAAAGCCTCAGGGCTTCCTGAAGGTCAATTTCGCGCCCACCGGGTGCACTGAAATAGAGGAATCCACCCAGGTTCTGTAGCGTGGTTTTCGTTGCATCCAGCGCAGCTAAAGTCATTGCCGGATAAATTTGCTGCAGGACCTTATCGTTACTCAGTAGGGTATAAACATCATCGCCAGATGCCAGCTCATTTGGCAATACAATCTTGACATTTAAATTGCCAAGATATGTAGCCTGGTCCCCCTTAACCTCGAAAAAAACGGGTGTAACAAGTTCATGCTCCACTAGCTGCGTAGTGTTCGCACCAACAATACTATATTGAAAAAACTCGAAGTCAGCATTGGTGAACCGATAGGTTCCCTCCGGGATGTCAAGAAACACCAAATGCTCTATCTTACTGCCGTTCTGGGTGAAGGCCAGAGCCGTGCTATCCAAAATCAAATTGTCATAAAATGGAAATATCCAGGTTTCCTGAGTTTCCTGATTTCGAGCCACCAGTCTCTTCATTTTTAACCGGGCTTTTCCCTGCTCAATATCTACCGATAAAAACACCAGTTTGTGCTCTATCTCGGACAGGTCATTGGTTCCGGGCTGTATCGCCTGTGGTCGAACTCGCTCTTGGTCAGCACATCCGTTGAGCACGAACAAAATAGAAAAGATCATAAAAAAATTTCGAAGAGTCACGCTGTTCAAATCAATCCTCCTCAAATTGACAAAAAATCTGTTCATTGTCGATAAGAGTATCTATTGTCGAACGAACGGTCGGACATTTCAAATTAATACCTGATAGTAGCCAACCCCACTGGATATCTGGGCACAGACCTCAATTATTCCAGTAACTATTGTTTAAACGGCTAGCGTCAGTTTCGGGTTGCATTTCGCTGCTGACTCGCTGAGTTTGAGCGTCGGTTTTCTCAATAACAGACGCTGGGGAAACGCTTAGTGAGCTTCATTTTTCGGCCAACAGCGGCCCCTCGTTATATTAAAGAGACTTGTTTTCTAAATTTCGCTTTTAACGATTTTTACACAACCCCCAAATTCTTGTTTTATGCGCTTGCAACAAATAACGGCACATATGACCTTCAGCAACTTGGAGTACAATAATCAGGTATAGTTAGGAGGAGCTATAAGCAATGACGGCCCTTAAATTTGCAGTTTTGTTGTGTATTCCAATGCTAACTACAGCCCTGTACGCAGCTAAAACGGACGAACGGATAAACTGGGAAAATCAATACTACCTGCTGAAAAGCTACAAGCTGACGTACACAGAAGAGATTTTCGACTATTGCGTAGAAAAAAATGGAACTATAGCGTCCGCAGCAGGAGGCTGCATGATCAGGCAAAATAAAATAAAGAACAGGATTCTTGATTATGCGTATGATCAGTTAGGTAGCCGATCTCTAGCACAAAGTGTTTACGACGATTGCACTGATTACCATCCAAAGAATGGAGTCAGAAGAATCAGTGAGTGCGTTAAGACCAGGTTAATGTTGGACAAAAAACTGGGAGACGACATTATCGAGAAAAGGATTTATCAAAAATGTGACCTTAAATGGCGTAAGCACGGTTCCAGTGCAATCAACAATTGTTCAATCACGGAGGCGACTCACTATCTTGATAAGGGTCAGTTACGAGACTGATAGTGTAGTTCTGAATCACCAACTAACATCCGAGCAGAGGCGGTTACAGAACCCTGTCATTACTGGCTGAGGGTCTGTTTTCTCCAATATAGATACTCACACCCGTTCTCGACCATACTGGTAAAGCTGTTAGGTATCTGACAGTGAGAGCGGGACATGCACCCGCTGACTACGAATAGTTTTCTCCAAACATACGATGTTCACAGCTTTGGATTCGAGTCGGCGGGTGCGCTTGAGATCGCTAACGAATACTCAGGGCTCGCCGTAGCACCGGCTCACCTATATTGGCTTCGAAGATCTCAGGCTGCATGCCCCACCCACGCAATTTAACATATTGGAGAGTTGCCATGAATGAGCAAGAAGTGATCGGCTACAGTGTTTATGTGGGTATTGATTGGGCGGACTCGAAGCACGATGTTTGCATTTGCCCGAGAGATTCACAGACACGAGAGTTCGATGTTATTCGCCACCGTGCCGAATCGATAGATGCCTGGGTGAAAG
>Ga0316189_10007850_pt1 | contig 10063 bp, 7 predicted proteins | sample LowCovwburrow_MG_FD_204930 | JGI IMG/M metagenome (GOLD analysis project Ga0316189, IMG submission 204930) | Coastal sediment microbial communities from Maine, United States - Lowes Cove worm burrow | ecosystem: Environmental > Aquatic > Marine > Coastal > Sediment | place: USA: Maine... | reverse complement strand
TCAAACAATTTTGTATACATCCGAACTGGGCAATTCTTATCACGGTGTTTGGACTGCACTTCCAAATCCACCAGAAAATTGAACCGTGAAATTTCATATTAGCTGGACAAATCTACAATCTCGATAAGTTGAAGATTGCGTAATCAGAAATCTACAATTTGAGCTGGGTGTGGATTACGTGCCTGAATCGAAACTTAGATTACGGAGTGAGCGATTTTAGATTAGCTGAACATATATAAAGGTGGGTTTCAAATATTGTGACCAAAATTGTGTCTATTTTTAATGATAAACAATGATCTTGAGTGATAACCAGTGACATCCCAACCGGAAAGGGTGGTGGTGAAAAAGCTAATTATTTCATCATTATAGTTCATTTGTTATCATCAGTTATCATCGGTTATCATCACCGTTTTTGCGGGTTCGACTCCCGCCGCCTCCACCATTAGTATCATAAACAATATCAATTGGTTAAATAAGTATCCGCTCCTAACAACTTGATATTACGGTGGGTCATTCATAGGCCACGATACAACAATATCGTGGCCTATTTGTTTCTGGACGCGGGAGTTTGGAACAGAAATAATATTTGTGCAGCGTATCGGGGACGTATATCAATCCCCGTCCCCCCAAGTCGGCACATTCAAAATACCATGAAAAAACATCTTGACATGACGGATATTCATGGTATCATGGGCCATGATCAAGCGAACTTCCATACTTTCTGAACTTAATAATGCACTTGCCCGCAGCCGTGTGGTTGTATTGGTAGGGCCTCGCCAAAGCGGTAAAACCACGCTTGCCCGTCAGCTGATAGAAGAGAATTCCGTCAACTATTTTGACCTCGAAGACCCGGCGAGCCTGGCACGGCTGGATGAACCGATGACCGCTCTGAGGCCGCTGAAGGGATTGGTTGTTATCGATGAAGTTCAGCGACGTCCAGATCTCTTTCCTGTACTGCGCGTACTTTCCGACCGAATAGACACTCCGGCCCGGTTTTTGATTCTTGGAAGTGCATCGGGCAATCTCATGCGCCAGACCTCGGAGAGCCTTGCCGGAAGAATGGAGCGTATTGCCATCGGCGGGTTCTCCATGGCTGAGTTGGGCTCTAAAGACGAGCAGCAACTGTGGCTAAGGGGTGGCCTCCCCCTTTCCTTTTTGGCTGGAAGTGATGTCAATAGCATTGCATGGCGAAAAAATTTCATCCAAACGCTTTTAGAACGCGACTTTCCCCAGTGGGGTGTTCGTGTTGCCGCAACTGCCCTTCAGCGCTTCTGGACCATGTTGGCGCATTACCACGGACAAATTTGGAACGCGGCCGAGCCGGCCCGCGCCCTCGGCGTAAGTGAATCAACCACACGTCGCTATCTGGATTTGCTTACGGATGCCTTTATGATACGGCAATTACAGCCGTACTATGCCAACCTTAAGAAACGTCAGGTGAAATCGCCCAAGATCTATGTACGCGACAGCGGACTTCTACATCACTTACTCGGTATAGATTCAATGAAGAGCCTGTATTCCCATCCCAAAGTGGGTGCATCATGGGAAGGATTCGTCATCGAGCAGGTGTTACTGATGGAACCTCATGACGAGGCTTTCTTTTGGGCAACCCACCAGGGAGCAGAAATCGATCTGATTCTGCGCCGGGGAGATGTTTTGTACGGTATCGAGTGCAAGCGGGCGGATACACCGCGCATAACGCCTTCCATACGGATTGCACTAGATGATTTAAAACTGAAGCATGTATTTGTCATTTATCCAGGAATTCAAAGGTTCCCATTGGCGAGCCAAGTAGAAGCTGTTCCGTTGCAGGCATTATCAAAAGGTATGTCTCTATTGGATGAGTTTTAAATGACAGACGGTGGTGGGTCACATGTGGGTCAGATCCTCGCAAACCCGCGCCAGCCGTGGACGGACTTAGGTTCGACTCCCGCCGCCTCCACCACCAAATATTCAATAAATTCAGTAAATTATAAAGTTTTCTCAAGAAAATAAGTTCCCTCCTTAAGCCTCAATAAAAATTCTTAATTAAAATCAGATAGTTGAAAAACATAAGAAATCATCTCTCGTAAGGACGATGTGGCCCACCAACAGTCCCGCAATCACATAATGCGCTTCTTTTATTTTTCGGGCGCGGGAGTCAGGGCATAATCAGTTCATCCTATTCACTGATTTATCCGACATTAAGTAAATTTGCGACCTTATAGAGTTATATCAGACTTGCGCATAGAGTTGCTTTTGGGGACCACCAATTCCTTCTCCCTCATTGATTGTTTTCCCACTCCATCAGTTTACAAAAACATGAAACTGCGTTAAATATTTATGTAAAATTTTGAAATTTTAAACTTTTGGTTTGCAAAATTAGAAAATCGCATACATTATATATGCATTTGCAGGAACTTATAAACCATGTCAAAAAAAATACAATCATTAGAACAAGTCCTCCAGGAAGGCCAGATCGTTAATAGGGGCTGGCTTTATGAACGGGGAATCAGCCGGCCAAGGGTGGATTACGCTTTAAGAGCAGGCAAACTAGAATCTATAGCACATGGGGTCTACCGTCTCCCAGGGCCGTCACTCAAGTGGGAGCATGTCGTTTATTCTCTGAACGAAATGGGTTACCAGGTTCATGTCGGCTCACGCAGCGCCCTTGAATTGCAAGGCCATGCTCACTATTTACCAGCAGGAGGTACCAAAAGATTAGACCTTTTTGGCCCCACCAAGCTACCGGCCTGGGTTCTTAATTTTTCGGATGGTTACCAGTTCACTCAGCACAACCGCCGTTTATTTAAGAACGTCCCGGTTGAGGCGATCATCTTACAGCCATTTGGGGCCTGGGACTGGCCGATACCCTATTCCACTGTCGAACTTGCTCTTCTGGAATTGCTGGCGGGGGTAGAAACGACTGCGGACTTTTCGCTGGCTGATAAGTTTTTTGAATCCGCTGTAAACCTGCGGCCCTCTTTATTGAACTTGCTGCTTTACCAATGCAAACAGGTAAAAGCCAAAAGACTGTTTTTATGGTTTAGTGACCGTCATAACCATGATTGGTTATCTGTACTCGAAACCAGCAATCTTGATATAGGGTCTGGTAAGCGGATGATCGTCAAAGGCGGAACCCTTAATTCCAAATATCAAATCACAGTTCCAAAGGAGATGACCGGTGAAAGTGGGACCACCCTTTACTGAACAGGTTCGTTTGCTTGTGATGTTATTGCCGCATGTTGCCAAACAGGACTGTTTTGCTTTGAAGGGCGGCACCGCCATCAACCTATTCCTGCGCGACATGCCGCGTTTATCCGTTGATATCGACCTGACTTATATCCCGGTAGAAGATCGCGATACCAGTCTTGCCGGAATCGACGATGCTCTTTTCAAGATTACGAATTATATCGAACGGGCAGTGCCCCGAACGTCAGTAAGGTCATCTACGCTTAAAGGCACTGACAAAAAATTCAAGCTTTTGGTTTCGCAGGGCTCCACCACCGTAAAGGTTGAAGTTACACCGGTATTGCGGGGGAGTGTTTTTCCGACGGAGCAGCGCCAATTGTCCCCAAAGGCTGAGGCCGAATTTGGTTTTGTTAGAGTTCCCTTACTCAGTTTCGAGGATTTATATGCCGGGAAAATATGCGCCACGCTGGATCGCCAACACCCTCGCGATCTCTATGATATCCACTTGTTATTAAACAATGAGGGGATAAGCGAACGCTTGAAAAATGCTTTCCTGGTCTACCTGATGAGCCACAATCGTCCTATGGCTGAATTGCTTGCACCTCACCTGGTCGATATCGAACCTTTGTACCGTACTGAATTTGACGGAATGACGTTTGAACCAATATCCTTGCTGGATTTAGAAGGAACACTCTCCCAACTTATCCAGAAGATACATGGGGCCCTGACGGATCCTGACAGGCGCTTTTTGGTTTCGTTTAAGAAGGGGGAGGCAGACTGGTCGGTATTTCCTATTCCGGATGTGAAAAGGCTTCCCGCAATACAATGGAAAATGCTAAACCTGAATCGTATGGACAGGACAAAACGTCAAAAAGCCATAATCAAACTTGAAAAGGTGCTACAGGGATAAGAAAGGCTTGTAGGATTAATCCATGGGCTTTATTAGGTTCACAATAAAAAAGCGCGAATTATCAGCTGAAGTCCGCGCTTGTTTTATCAACCAGTTTAGCTCTTGATGTGGCCCACTGTGGCCCAAATGTGGCCCAGGTGCTTGTAAACCCGCGCCAGTCGTGGGGGCACTTGGATTCGACTCCCGCCGCCTCCACCACCATTATATAATTAAAATAAATAGGTTAAAAATTTTCTATGGGGTTCAAGGCTCTTCACAAAACCCCTTACTAAAAATTCATCTTAAACTCAAATAGTTACAAATCTTTTAAGTTCGGAGCCTTTTAATACATGGTGGGTCAATTAGGCCCACGGACCGGGCGCAATCCATTTCACTGGACTTGGTTTGTTGGTGGAAAGGGCTGAAACGATAGGCGATAGAAATCTATCTACGGAAATCACGATTTCGCCAAAAGAGGTGGGAACTTGATCTTGCTGGAGCCTTTTGCAGAATGCCGCCCACTGAGTTTGTTTCGCCTCAATGAAAGGCCCAGCGAATGCCTTAACTTCCAGGGGCAACTTCGTACCCCGCCGTTCAAAGGTCAGGCGAATAGCCTCGGTCAGCTTGACTCCAACAAAATCGAATTGCCGGGATAACAGCCAGATATCGTAAAAAACCTTCATCCGGCTGTTGAGCACGCCCAGCTTTACCATGGCTTCAAACTTTTCCGAGATAGAACTTTCGCGACTGTAGCAAAGCAATCGGGGTGGTGGGAAATCCAGCAAAGTCGGAAGGTCCGACTCTTCAGGATCCGGATACACGACATCACCGAAGCCGATGTCAATCCGCGTATTGATTTTCGCGGAGCCCAATGTGGCCAAGAACCGAATCCTGATCCCCTGGTAATCCGCATCTTCGACAATTCGCTCGGCTTGAATAGAGTCAGTATCAAAGGCGAGCCCATCGGTTGCCACATCCGTGGTCAGGATGTCTCTGATCTGGACGACGATGTCGGCCTCTTCGTTGCTCGTCCTTCCCAGCAGCATGTCAATATCCATGGTCGGCCGAAGTTCCGGCGAACCCCAGACTCTCAGCATCAAAGCGCCTTTAAGAACAAATCGTTCAGCGTGAGCGGATTGAGAGAGACCTGTAAAGAAACCGCTCCATAGCATAGTATTGGAGCAGTTCGTTGAATGGTCTCCGGTCAAGTTTTGCCCGGTTGAAGAGGCGCTGGCGCACAGACGCGGACATGTTTTTGGGAAGCGTCATACCGTGGCCTCAAGGTATGGCCTCATTACCATTGCGACCCGGCAGATTTTTGCATAATCCAGCAGTTCGATGGGTTTGAACTTCTTTCGTTCTTTATAAAGCTTTAGTGCTTCCAGTACCACGTCCATTCCGATCTTATTTCGAAACTTGAAGCAGTCAGCCAGGGTTTTCTCGGGGCTATAGATTTTGACAGAGACACCGTCAATCAGATGATCTTCGATACCGGAGTCGTATGCTTTATCCGAAAACCGATGGGCCTGGAGGGGCGGATAGTCGAGTGAAGGGATCCTTGACTTCCTTTGCACCGCTACAGAAACAGCATGTGGAATCTGGGTTGTAATATCATGAAAAGCCAGCGCAGAAATGAGACAGACAACTGCATTCGGGAAGCGAAGGCTCACCGTAACCAGATCGGGATCGGATATCTGCGGCAGTTCCACTAGTCGATAAATGCCCCTGCTCACCTGTTCGATGACCCCCTTATCCCTGAGCGAATAAAGCATGTAGCGTGTGATGCCATGATTGAGGGCCTCGCTCATTCGAAGCTGGCCACCGTGCTTGCGAAATATGTTTTCAGGTCCCTTTTTCATTTCTGGATACAGACAAAATGACTCCACTTGTTTATAAGTGGCAACAATATGTCTGGTTGATGAATAAAAATCAAGATAAATTTTAAAAATCTCGGGAGCACAGTATTGAATTAAGTATAAAAAAGAAAAGCTACTATCTGACAACCGAAGTGGGTCACGTCCCCGTAAACCCGCGCCAGCCGTGGGTGAACTTAGGTTCGACTCCCGCCGCCTCCACCAGCCTTCGCTTGAAGCGCAGCGAAAATCGAAGGCCGCCACGACGTAGCCCGGATGGGCGAAGGCGGGCTTTATCTCTTACAATCATTAAATCCGCTTCAAGCTACGGCTCGGCTCGCCACCTTTTTTTTCTCAACCTTAATTATTTGAAAATAAATGGAAAAGCCTGTCTTTTATTATGTCTATATTCTAAATTCAACGGTTGACACTGATCGTTTTTATACTGGCTTTACGGAAAATCTCGAGAATAGGTTAAAAGATCACAACTCCGGCAAAAACCCTCATACTGTTAGGCACAGACCGTGGCGTGTTAAAACGACTATCGCATTTTCAGACCGAAACAAAGCTCTTGAGTTTGAGCGATATTTGAAAGCCCCCTCTGGAAGAGCATTTGCTAAAAAACGTCTGTAATCATCCTAATACTGATCAATACCGACATCGGATATAGCGAAGATCTCAAAACCCGGCTACAAGCACACAATCATGGTCAATCGGCCCCCACCTCTAAATACAAGCCATTGAATTTAATCACCTATCTGTCTTTCAACGATAAGGCCAGGGCACTTTCATTTTGATAAGATCATCAACGTCAGTCTTTTTGCCGGATGCGACAAATCGAGTCACACATGAGTTGGTCACACCTAAATATCGATCTTCCTGACACACGATCGACTTGCAGCGGTTCTGAAATAAATGGCCATAGCGGCGGTGACATCGATTAAAATTGATACAAATTAACCAATGAAGTTATCATCTGTGAACGATTGAAATGGGAGTTGACTGAAAAGAAAATTAATGTTAATGGAAAAGAATTATTATTTAGGATAAAGGGGCTTCAGTTGGAAGGCCATAAAAAAAGATTTGAAATCATCATCCAAAAATTAAGGGATAATGGCCACAAGATAACGCCTCAGCGGCTGGCTATCGTTAAAATTCTTGCCAAAAGTGAAGGCCATCCCAGTGTTGAAAATATCCATGTCCAGATAAAAAAAGACTTTCCGACAATGAGTCTTGCCACTGTATACAAAAATATTGTATTAATTAAATCACTTGGTGAAGTTCTTGAGTTAGGGTTCCCGGATGGGAGCAATCGATATGATGGAAACAAGCCTACCCCCCATCCACACGTCATCTGTATCAAGTGTAAAAAAATTGTCGACCCAGACCTGGATAGCCTGGATGAAATGAATAAAGAGGTCGCATTAGAGACTAATTTTAAAATTCTGAATCATAGGTTGGACTTTTTCGGTATATGCAGCAATTGCATGGCAGAGAAAGTTTAATATATTTTTTTGCCATTAATTGATAGTGGTTATCATATAATATTTTATTTCTATAGTTAATTAGATAGATGGGCACCGAAGCACGATATTCATAGCAGCACGGTGCATAAGTTCAGACAACGAAAGGAGGAAATCTTATGAATGAAGACAGCAAGTGCCCGGTAACGGGCGGAGCTAAAAATCCCACTGCCGGCGGTGGCACGTCAAACCGGGACTGGTGGCCGAATCAGTTGAATCTTAACATTCTGCACCAGCATTCTTCCAAGTCCAATCCGATGGGCGAGGAGTTCAACTACGCTGAGGAATTCAAGAAACTTGACCTGGAGGCTCTGAAGAAGGACCTCTATGCGCTGATGACCGACTCGCAGGACTGGTGGCCGGCGGATTACGGTCACTACGGGGGGCTCTTCATCCGGATGGCCTGGCACAGCGCAGGCACCTACCGCATGGGCGACGGCCGCGGGGGCGCGGGGTCCGGCAATCAGCGCTTGGCGCCCCTCAACAGCTGGCCCGACAACGTGAACCTCGACAAGGCGCGCCGTCTGCTCTGGCCGATCAAGCAGAAATACGGCAGGAAAATCTCCTGGGCCGATCTCATGATCCTCGCCGGCAACTGCGCCATCGAGTCGATGGGGTTACAGACCTTCGGCTTCGGCGGTGGGCGCGAGGACGTTTGGGAGCCGGAAAAGGACATTTATTGGGGTGCCGAAGATGAATGGCTGGCTACGAGCGACAAGCCCAAGAGCCGTTACTCCGGCGACCGGGAACTCGAGAATCCGCTCGCCGCCGTGCAGATGGGTCTGATCTACGTGAACCCGGAAGGCCCGGACGGCAACCCGGATCCGGTCGCCTCCGGCCGTGACGTGCGCGAGACCTTCGCACGCATGGCCATGAACGACGAGGAGACCGTCGCGCTGACCGCCGGCGGCCACACTTTCGGCAAGTGCCATGGCGCGGGCGATGCGGCGCTGGTCGGTCCGGAACCCGAAGCCGCCGGCATCGAGGAGCAGGGGCTCGGCTGGAAGAGCAGCTACGGCAGCGGCAAAGGCGGCGATACGATCAGCAGCGGCATCGAGGGCGCCTGGAAGCCGAACCCGACCAAATGGGACATGGGCTATCTGAAGGTACTGTTCAAATACGAGTGGGAGTTGGTCAAGAGCCCGGCCGGCGCCCATCAGTGGCTGGCCAAGGACGTGGCCGAAGAGGACATGGTGGTTGACGCGCACGACCCGTCGAAGAAGCACCGGCCGATGATGACCACGGCGGACCTCTCGCTGCGCTTCGACCCGATCTACGAGCCGATCGCGCGGCGCTACCTGGAGAACCCCGAGGAATTCGCAGACGCCTTCGCCCGAGCGTGGTTCAAGCTGACCCACCGCGACATGGGCCCCCGCTCGCGCTATCTCGGTCCGGAGGTCCCGGCAGAGGAACTGATCTGGCAAGACCCGATGCCCGCAGTCGATCATGAGCTAATCGACGCACAGGATATCGCCGCCCTCAAGGGCAAGATCCTTGCCTCGGGCCTGTCGATCTCGGAACTGGTCTCGACCGCCTGGGCGTCGGCGTCTACGTTCCGTGGCTCCGACATGCGCGGCGGTGCGAACGGGGCGCGCATCCGTCTTGCGCCGCAAAAGGATTGGGAAGTCAACCAGCCGGCCCAACTTGCGACTGTCCTGCAGACCCTTGAGGGAATCCAACAGGAGTTCAACAGCGCGCAGTCAGGCGGGAAGAGAGCTTCGCTTGCTGACCTGATTGTCCTGGGCGGATGCGCAGGTGTCGAGCAGGCTGCCAAGAATGGCGGTCACGATGTGACCGTTCCCTTCACACCGGGACGTACGGATGCGTCGCAGGAACAAACCGACGTGGTGTCATTTTACGTACTCGAACCGGCTGCAGACGGGTTCCGTAACTACCTCAAAACCAAATACTCCGTATCGGCAGAGGAACTGCTGGTTGATCGGGCGCAACTGCTGACACTGACCGCTCCTGAGATGACGGTTCTCGTTGGCGGTATGCGCGTCTTGAATGCCAACTTCGGACAGTCCCAGCACGGCGTCTTCACCAAGCGGCCAGAGACGCTCACCAATGACTTCTTCGTGAATCTGCTCGACATGAGCACGACGTGGAAGGCAACCTCGGAAGACGAAGACGTGTTCGAGGGACGTGATCGCGCAACGGGCGAACTCAAGTGGACCGGCACCCGTGTCGACCTCATCTTCGGTTCGAACTCCCAGCTCCGGGCCGTCGCGGAAGTCTATGGTTGTGAGGACTCCCAGGAGAAGTTCCTGCACGACTTTGTAGCGGTGTGGAACAAGGTAATGAACCTTGACCGCTTCGATATCGCCTGATCGTATCATAAACGTCTTCGAGGGCTTCTGAAGCGTATTCTGAACTGCAAATCGGATGATCAGGAAGCGATAACCGCCACGAACTGACGGATGTTTTGAACGCTCACGGAGGCTATTCGCAGCATATGAGGGCGGCGTTTCAATACAATCTGAAACGCCGCCCTCTCTTTGGGCCCTTACATTCTGCTGGTCACAGAATCGGAGCCAAAAACACACAACAAGCACCTCAAGGGTGACACCTTCCGCGTTGCTCCAGGCGCATTTTAGGCGAGCGTTCAAGGATTATTATCTGAAGTC
>Ga0316189_10007849_pt1 | contig 10064 bp, 8 predicted proteins | sample LowCovwburrow_MG_FD_204930 | JGI IMG/M metagenome (GOLD analysis project Ga0316189, IMG submission 204930) | Coastal sediment microbial communities from Maine, United States - Lowes Cove worm burrow | ecosystem: Environmental > Aquatic > Marine > Coastal > Sediment | place: USA: Maine... | reverse complement strand
GCCGCGCATCGGTCGGGTACCGGAGCTGAGAAGCTCGCCAACTACTTCGTGGGGCAGATCGTCGGCTCAATGAACAAGTCGAAATCGGCGACCACCGTGGTGTACGAGATGATCGAAGAGTTCATCGACGCTACTCAGGCGCTCAATCAGCAACTCACCGACGAGTAAACCCAGCCCCAGTTCCGATGCCATATGGCGGCGGGGCCAAAAGTTCGCCGCTTCGAGATAACGGCCGACGCCTGGAGCCGTTAACTCGGAAGAAACGCGATAAGAGAGTGGAATATGCGTAGGTCACAGGCCCGTGATGTGCTGATCGAAGTGGAGGAGTTCACTGACTACGGTGGGTGGACGTTGGACTCCCAATTCGATCTGGAGATGGGATCTCCTTACCTCCTGGCCCACGGCCACGGTCAACCGGTGGCTGATGCACATACGGTCGTCGACATCGCGCACAGTGGCACGTACTCGGTGTGGGTTCGGGCCAAGGATTGGGTTCCGGCCCACCACCCTGGCCGCTTCAAAGTCTCGCTCGGGTCTGAGACACTGGGCACTGAGTTTGGGGCCAGCGGACAGGATTGGGGATGGGAAGCGGCCGGTGTGATCAACCTCGACGCGGGCTCGATGGATGTCGTCCTGCACGATCTCACCGGGTTCGGCGGGCGTTGTGACGCGATTTTCTTGAGCGGTGATGGCAACGAGCCGGTGGAGGGCGCAGGTCCCGAAGCTCGGGCGTGGCGACGGCACCTCCGGGGTTTACCCCCCGAACCCACCCCGGAAGGGCCTTTTGATGTCGTCGTGGTTGGGGGAGGGGTGACAGGCTCGGTCGGTGCTCTGGTCGCGGCGCGTCTCGGGCTGCGGGTCGCCGTGGTGCAGAACCGGCCAGTCCTTGGTGGCAACGCCAGCGTCGAAATCGGAATCGGGCCGCGGGGCGAAAAAGGTGCGACGGTCGCCGAAGCCATTGCCCGGACCCCCGAAGGTGATCTGCAAGTCGGGCGGCTCCTCGAATCGGAACACAACGCCACGGTGTTCTTGCATCATCAGGTTTTTGATGTCTCGATGGCCGGCGACACGATCGAATCCATTGATGCTCGAGAAGCAATCTCGGGCCGGGAGATCCGGCTCTCAGGCTCACAGTTCATCGACTGTACTGGCACCGCTATCCTTGGCCTCCTGGCTGGCACCCCCACCATGTTCGGTATCGAGGGTGCCGATGAGTTTGGTGAGAGCCACGCTCCGGCGCAAAGGCTCGATCGACACCATGGCCATACAATCTTTTTCCGCACCAGGATGGCTGATGAACCGGTCGCTTTCCCGGAGGTCCCATGGGCAGCCGAAGTGGCAAAGGATTTTGCCGACCTTGGCGGTCAGGCGAGAGAGCCCGGGAAAGACAACGGTGATGGTCCGGTTGTTGCGTCGTTTCGGCCGTCCGAAGACGACGAGTTGGGCAATCTGACGCGTCGCCTTTCCCATTTCTGGGAGTATGGCCAATGGTGCGACCCGTACACTGACGGGGAGCATATTCGCGACCACCTGCTCCGAGCCGTTTATGGCACCATGTCGAATATCAAGACGCTGGAACCACAGAAGTGGGCGAATCTGGAGTTCGATTGGGTCGCCCATGTCGCGGGCCAGGGCGAGTTTCGGCGCTATATCGGCGACCACGTACTCACCGAGAATGACATCCGTAATCACGTCGACTTCCCTGATGCGGTGGTCAAGAACTCCGGTGCGTTCTGCCTGCACCATCCCATCCACGAAGACTATGATTTCCGGCTTAAGGACTGGACATGGGACACTCGCGACGACGAACCTTTCGCCGTCCCGTTTCGTTGCTTGTACTCGGCCCACGTGTCGAACCTGATGATGGCGGGCAAACACATCAGCGTCACCCATGTGGCCGGTTCGGTCTGCAAGTTCATGGGCAACGGCGCGCAGCATGCAATTGCCACCGCGGCGGCCGCATCCATCGCGATCAAATACGGGGCGACACCTCGCCAGGTGCACGACAACCACTTGCACGAACTCCAAGACCTCGTTGCCGAGGCTCGTGGTGCTGATTGAGTACAAGGCGAGGCCACCAAAATCGAAACCCGCACCGGGCAAGCAGCATTGTGGCTGCCCGCTCGATACGGGTTTGAAGGGCTATTCGGGCGAGGCGGATTCGCTGGTTAGCGGCCTCGGTTTTGTTATGCGATATATGAACGCTTTGCCACTTCTTCGAGCATTACTTCGGTGGCGCCGCCGCCAATAGGAAGGATTCGGGCATCCCGGTACATGCGTTCCACTGCGGTTTCGCGCATATAACCCATTCCGCCATGGAACTGCAGGCAGTCGTACATCACCTGGTTGACCACCTCAGCCCCAAAGGCTTTCACCCCCGACATAGCCTTCACATTGTCTTCGCCCTGTTCGCCCAACCAGGCGGCGTGATACATGGATGCCCGCACCGCGTCGATCTTGGCCTGGTTCATGGCCATCCGTTGGCGGATGGCGCCGAGGTCGTAGAGGTGGCCGCCGAATGCTTTGCGGTCTTGGGTGTACGACAGGGTGACGTCAATGGCAGCTTGGGCCGCTCCAACCCCCATGCCCACCAGCACCATGCGCTCGTTCTGGAAATTACGCATGGTTTCGTAGAATCCCCGATGTACCGTGCCGAGGATCTGTTCATCCGGAACCCATACCTCGTCGAGGGTCAGTTCGGCAGTATCGGAACTCAACCAACCGTGTTTGTCGAGTTTCTTTGCCACCGAGAATCCCTCGGTACCGGCGGGCACAAGGAACATGGTGATCCCATAACGGTTGTCGGGGTCGGTTTTGGCCGCGATGATGGTGAGATCGCCATAGACGGCGTTGGTGATGAAGGTCTTCGAACCGTTGATCCGCCAGCCGTCACCGTCTTTCACCGCCGTGGTCCGGATGCCAGCCACATCAGAACCGGCATCAGGTTCGGTCACGCCGATCGACAAGATGGCATCACCACTCAACATTGGGGGAACCCATTGAGCTTTTTGTTCGGGCGAGCCTGAATTGATGAGGTGGGGGCCGGCCATATCGGTGTGCACGAGCACGGTCACATCAAACCCGGCGAAGGTTGACGCACCAAGGGCTTCGGAGAATGTGGCCGACGCCAGCGGACCAAGGCCCAAACCGCCGTCTTCTTCGGGCACGCGGAGTCCGAACATCCCAAGGGCCCCCATCTTCTTGAGTACCTCACGGGGAACCTTCCCGTCGCTCTCCCACTGGTCGCCGTGGGGGATTACCTCGTTGCGTACAAACTCGACGGTCTGATCGTAGATCGCTTCAAGTTCATCGGTCATGTAGGCGTTGCGATGTGTCACTTCTCTGCCTTTTCGTTTTGGTTTTCTACTTCGAATGTAACCAGTACCTGGCGGGAATCGACCTGCTCGCCGACTCCGACTCGGACCGTATCCACTGTCCCCGTACCCGCCGCGCGCAACGTATGGAGCATCTTCATGGCCTCGATCGTAATCACCGGTTCGTCGGCCGTCACAACCTGCGTTGCGTGTACCAGAATCTCGGTGACGACCGCCGGAAACGGGGCTGTTATCGCCGTCGCATCACCCTGATGATCGTTGGTAGAAGGGGCCCACGCGTCGATACGGCGCGGAACGTGAAAGGTCTGACAATCGCCGTAGTGGTTCACGGTGACGGTTCGTTCATCGTTATCAACCACAACAGCAAGGGTGTGCGTATTGTGATCTTCGTCTAGATAATCAAGGGAGTGGGCATCGGGGGCAAGGGTGGCTTCGGTATTGGTGGCGGCAAGCCAATGCTGTTCCCCCTCTGGCCCGACGAGCGTCATCGCTCCCAAAGGGCGGTGAGGGGTGAGCCGGAAAGAGCCGAGGCTTTGCCAGGGCCCAGCGGGGGCACCGCTTTGTTGATCCGCGTCGGCTTTCCGCCTGTCGGTCGCAAGACGCCAGGCGCACCCGGCCTGGATTGAGGAGTCAATCCGGTCGGGGATATCGACATCGTCGACGAATCGAGTGGTGACCTCCGCATGACGGAATGCATCCGTGCGGCATAGCCAGTGATGGAATCCCCCATTGGTCGTGAGGCCTCCGATTATGAGATGTTCTAAAGCCGAGATCAGGTCTTGTCGGGCCTGGTCCCGGGTTGCGGCGTGCACGATGAGTTTGGCCACCATGGAGTCGTAGTGGGGTGAAACCTCGCTGTTTTGTTCAATGCCGGAGTCCCATCGCACGCCGGGGGGTACCCGAAGGTCCGTGACCGTGCCGGTTTGCGGGGCGAAGGCCTGGTAAGGGTTTTCGGCGTTGATCCGGGCCTCGAGTGCGTGTCCGTTAAAGGTGATCGCGTCTTGGTCGAACCCCAGGCGCATTCCTTGGGCCACCAGGATTTGTTGGGCTACGAGATCGATTCCGGTAACGGCCTCAGTCACCGGATGTTCTACCTGGAGACGGGTGTTCATTTCCAGGAAATAGTGTTGCCCCGTCTCGTGATCGACCACAAACTCGACGGTGCCAGCCGAATCGTAACCGATGGCCTGGGCCAGTGCGACGGCCGAAGTTTCCAAGCTCTGGCGAGTTTCGTGCGACAAGTTGGGGGCGGGTGCTTCTTCTAACAGTTTTTGGTAGCGCCGTTGTACCGAACACTCTCGGGTGCCTAGGTGCACTACATGGCCGTGATGATCTCCCAAGATCTGCACCTCCACGTGACGGGGCTGCTGGATATAGCGTTCTACGATCATGGCATCATCACCAAAGGAGCGCGACGCTTCTGATCGAGCTTCGGCAAGGGCGGCCGAGAACTCGTTGGCGGCGTTCACGATGCGGATTCCCTTGCCTCCGCCACCAGCGGCAGCTTTCACGAGGACGGGAAATCCGATCTTCTCGGCGGCAGTCGCCAGCGCATCGTCGGTCTGTTCCGCATCGAACCCGGGAATGACCGGCACTCCTGCCGCGGTGGCCAACCGGCGGGCCTCGATTTTCGAGCCCATCTGGGCGATGGCATCGGGTCTCGGGCCGATCCAAATCATCCCCGAGTCTTGCACCGCCGCGGCGAACGCGGCGGACTCCGACAAGAAGCCGTAGCCAGGGTGAACGGCGTCGGCCCTGGTATGTGACGCTGCCGTGAGAAGGCGGTCGACTGAAAGGTACGATTGGGTCAGGTCGGCCGGGCCGAGGCGGAAACTCTCCGTCGCTTCGGCCACAAAGGGGCTTTCGGCATCGGGGTCAGCGTAGACAGCGATCGTTTGATGACCCAGCCCGTGGGCGGTGCGGATGATTCGGCGGGCGATCTCGCCCCGGTTGGCTATCAAGATTCTCAACGCAGCTCTCCAGAATACACTCGGTGGCCGGCACTCGACCCACCAGTACTACATGCGATACACAAGGCCCGTGCCGGGCTCAGGTTTGGGTTGCCGAGCGGCGAGGCCCAGGCACAGACCAAGAGTGTCACGAGTGTCGACAGGGTCGATCAGGCCGTCGTCCCATAGTCGTGACGTGGCGTAATACGGATCCGACTGAGTCTCATATTGGTGCCGCACCTGCTGGCGCAACGCTTCGATCTCTTCCTCGGAGGTCTCGGCCGCTTTCAGACCACCAAGCCGGATGTCTACCAGAACGGTCTCCGCGGTTTCGGCTGACATCGTGGCCACTTTGGCGTTGGGCCACGTGAACAGGAACCGGGGGTTGAACCCTCGGCCGCTCATGCCGTAGTTGCCGGCCCCATACGAGCCGCCCACAATTACCGTGTACCGGGGAACTGTGGTGTTGGCCACCGCCATCACCATCTTGGCTCCATTTTTGGCAATTCCAGCCGCTTCGGCTTCCTGCCCTACCATGTAACCAGTGGTGTTTTGCAGGAACACAAGCGGTACGGAGCGTTGCTGGCAGAGCTCGATGAAGTGGGTGGCTTTCAGCGCCGATTCACTGAAAATGATGCCGTTGTTGGCGATAATGCCCACCAGGTGGCCCCAGATGCGCGCAAATCCGCAGACGATGGAATCACCGAATTCTGGTTTGAACGGGGCGAAACCCGATCCGTCAACGAGGCGAGCGATGATCTCGTTGGCGTCGACGGGTACACGCTCGTCGGCGTTGATGATGCCGTACAGGTCGGTGGGGTCGTATAAGGGGGCGACCGGAGGCTGCCAGTCCATCCAATCCTGGGGTTCGCTCATGCTCCGTTGGTTGGTGGTGAGGCAGACTTCCCGAAGGCGACCATAGGCCTCCGTTTCGCTGTAGGCCACATAGTCGCTCACGCCAGAGACCCTGGTGTGCATTTCGGCTCCGCCGAGATCATCGGCCTCAATGATCTCTCCAAGGGCTGCTTTCACAATGGGGGGACCGCCCAGAAAGATCCGACCCAAACCTTGCACCATGATCACCTCGTCGCTGAGGGCAGGAATATAGGCGCCTCCGGCGGTGCAGCCTCCGAGTACCACTGATAGCTGTGGCAGGCCTTGAGCAGAAAGCCGGCACTGGCGATAGAACGTGCCCCCGAAATGGTCTTTGTCGGGAAAAACTTCATCTTGAAGCGGTAGAAACGCCCCGCCGGAGTCCACCAGGTAGATCACGCCAAGATGGTTTTCTTCGGCGATCTGCTGAGCGCGCACATGTTTCTTGATCGACACCGGGAGCAACGAGCCCCCCTTCACGGTGGCATCATTGGCAATAAACATATACGGCACATCGTTCACAAGCCCGATACCGGTGACGATGCCAGCGCCGGGTGCCGAGTCTTCGTATTGGCCCCAACCACTGAGCGATGAGAGTTCCAGAAACGATGAGTTACGGTCGATGACCATGTCGATGCGGTCCCGCACCATCACTTTCCCGCGAGCGAGATGGCGTTCGATCGAACGATCCCGACCTGGTCCACCGTCGATGGCCCATTGTTGACGGTGGCGCAGTCGGTCGAGCAGGGGCCGATAAGCCGCCTGATTGGCCTGAAACCGCTGGTCGCTGACGTCGATTCGGCTGGTTATCGGTCGAAACATCTGGTTCAGCACAGCGCAAGCCTAGACCATCCGACCTTGGGAGCCGAATACTGGGTAAGTGATGGTGCAGAAATTTGTCGGTGTTGCAGAAATCTTAAGGCGCGAAAGAATCGATTGTGTTTTTCGCCACAACCGCTTACGATTCCACGATACGGAATGTGTCCGTATCGCGGATTAGGAGAGCGTTGATGGACGAACCCACTGAACCCATGTCTGACGACGAAGAAATCGATCTAGCTTCGCTCAACGACGAAGAACTCACCGCTCAAATGCACGACGATCTCTATGACGGCCTAGCCGAGGAGATCGTCGAAGGCACTACTATCCTGCTTGACCGTGGTTGGAGCCCTGACCGGGTGCTCAACGATGCACTGGTTGAAGGTATGCGGATCGTTGGTATTGATTTCCGTGATGGCATCCTCTTTGTGCCTGAGGTGTTGCTTTCGGCCAACGCGATGAAAGCCGGGATGCAGATCCTGCGTCCATTGCTGGCTGAAACCGGGGCTGAGCCCATTGGCAAGGTAGTGATCGGCACCGTCAAGGGTGACATTCACGACATTGGTAAGAACCTGGTGGCCATGATGCTGGAGGGCAGCGGGTTTGAGGTGGTCGACATCGGCATCAATGTCGACGTTGACGGTTACCTGGCGGCGCTCGAAGAGCATCAACCCGACATCCTGGGAATGTCAGCACTGCTCACTACTACCATGCCTTACATGAAGGTCGTCATTGATACCCTCGATGAAAAGGGGATGCGCGACGACTACATCGTGTTGGTTGGTGGCGCCCCGCTTAACGAAGAATTTGGTGATGCCGTCGGAGCAGACGCCTACTGTCGAGATGCCGCAGTGGCGGCAGAAACCGCGACGGCGTTGGTGCAAGCACGGCGAGGCGTAATTGGTTCGGGCGAGGCCCCAAGCGCGGCGGCTCGCGCCATGGCGAACGAGTCATAGGCCCCATAGTTGGAAACAGTTGACGTTTCCACGCCGGTTCCGCTGATCATTGCTTGCGGGGCACTGGCGACTGACCTCAAGGTGGGGCTGCATGCGGCGGCCCTTACCTCTGAGGACCTCGAGATTCGCTACTTGAGCGTCAATCTACACAACACTCCGCAACGGATCGTTCCCGAACTAGAAGCATTGCTCGAAGCTGAAAGCGGTCGACCGATCTTGGTCGGCTACGCCGATTGCGGCACCGGGGGAGGGCTCGACCGACTGCTGGAGCGGTTCCCGAACGCCGAGCGGCTTGCTGGCGCCCACTGCTACGACGTCTTCGCTGGTGAAGACCATATCGCCGCTTTGCAAGACGATCAGCCCGGCACGTTTTACCTCACCGACTTCCTGGCCCGAAACTTCGAGAGTCTGGTGTGGCGTGGTCTAGGACTAGACAAACACCCGTCCCTGAAAGACATGTACTTTGGGCATTACACCCGCGTGGTACTTCTCGCCCAAGATGACAACGACCCCAAGGTCCTGCAATCAGCCGAGGCGGCGGCTGAACGACTTGGTTTGGCCTTTGAGGTCCATCCTGTTGGACGACACCGCTTGATGAAGTCGGTGGTGTCGGTGATACCCGTGGAGATTGCAGAATAATGGACCCAACCCCAAGACAACCCAGCCAGCGACGCCGCCGGGCCACCAATCAGATCGTCGTTATCTTTTGGCGCGACATTCCGGCCCAAGTCAATGCCCAAGTCGGTGGCGAACGCCACCAGGTGTTGATGAGCGACCGGTTTCAGCGTGCAATAGATCAAGCCAAGCGCAAAGCCAAGATCTTCACTGCCGACGAAGATGTCACCCAATGGCGACGCGAATCCCGTCCCCTTGACGGCGACCCGACAGAGGCAGCGCAACGGGTTGTTGACGAGATCGAAGCCGAGTACCCCCATGCCCGCCTACGAGAGATCATTCTCGCCGGCGGGCACGAACCAGCCTTATCCGACTAGCGGTACCACCTTGCCCCCAACCAACAATCGGGTATTGGTGTCCCGGTTCTCATCACCTAACGAGGAGGTTAGGAACACATGACGAAAACAATTTTGAGCTCGGCGTCAGCCGAGGTGGCAATGGGTTTCGACCTTCCCTTTGTCATTATCGGTGAACGGATCAACCCCACGGGCCGCAAAATCCTGGCTGAAGAAATGAAAAATGGCGACTTTAGCCGGGTAGAGGCCGACGCCATCGCACAGGTTGAGGCCGGGGCCCACATGTTGGACGTGAACGCTGGCATTCCGCTGGCTGACGAACCGGCCTTGCTGGCGAAAGCCATTCAGGTGGTGCAGGCCGTCACCGACGTGCCCATTTCGATCGACTCGTCCATTATCGAAGCGCTGGAAGCTGGGCTTGACGTGTACCAGGGCCGCGCCCTCGTTAACTCGGTAACGGGTGAAGACGAAGTGTTGGAGCGGGTGTTGCCCCTGGTGGCGAAACACAACGCAGCGGTAGTGGCCATCTCGAATGATGAATCGGGTATCAGCGAAGATCCCGACGTGCGTTTTGCCGTAGCCAAAAAGATCGTAGAGCGCGCCGCCGACCATGGCATCAAGGCCGAAGATGTGGTGGTCGATCCGCTCGTTATGCCGATCGGGGCTATGGGAACCGCCGGACAACAGGCGTTCCGGCTGATCCGACGACTCCGCGACGAGTTGAAGGTCAACACCACCTGCGGCGCATCGAATGTGAGTTTCGGATTGCCAAATCGTCACGCCGTGAGTGGGACGTTCTTGGCGATGGCGATGGGAGCTGGCATGACCTCGGCTATTGCTAATCCCCTGCACGCCGAAGTGAAGACTTCGGTGATGGCCGCCGACGTGTTGCTCGGCGCGGACCAGGACTGCGGTCGATGGATTCAAGCCAACCGTGATCCCAATGCAGGGGCCGGCGAACGCGGTCGACGCCAAGGCCGTCGCCGCTCGCGCCCCACCGCCTGAGTTGGTCAGTCGGCCACCGAATTGTTGAGGAAAACTGTGAACGCACCGCAGAACAGCAGCGCTGAAGTTGGGATCGCCGAGCATACCGTCAGTTTCACTCCGGTCGGAATTAGCAATACCGTTGAAACCGGGGTTTCGGTGCTCGACGCTGCCCGC
>Ga0316189_10007848_pt1 | contig 10066 bp, 6 predicted proteins | sample LowCovwburrow_MG_FD_204930 | JGI IMG/M metagenome (GOLD analysis project Ga0316189, IMG submission 204930) | Coastal sediment microbial communities from Maine, United States - Lowes Cove worm burrow | ecosystem: Environmental > Aquatic > Marine > Coastal > Sediment | place: USA: Maine... | reverse complement strand
CCACCAATGGTTACCTACCCAAGGGTTGGACAGTTGAAGAGTGGTTGGAGAAACGCAACAGCGATCCCAAAGCAGTTGAGAAAGCCGCGCGCGCGTCCATGAAACTGCACGTGCAGGCCATGCTCGACTTCCAAGCCAAGGGCATTCCCACCTTCGATTATGGCAACAATATCCGTCAGGTCGCTTTCGAAGAAGGCTTGGAGAACGCATTCAATTTCCCCGGTTTTGTTCCCGCCTATATTCGCCCACTCTTCTGCAGGGGGGTCGGCCCCTTCCGCTGGGTGGCTCTATCGGGCGACCCCGAGGACATTTACAAAACAGACCAGAAAGTGAAAGAGCTGATTCCAGACGATCCGCACCTGCATAACTGGTTGGACATGGCGCGCGAGCGCATCCAGTTCCAGGGGCTACCCTCGCGTATCTGTTGGATCGGCTTGGGTGATCGAGACCGCGTCGGCCTGGCATTTAACGAAATGGTGCGCAACGGCGAGTTGAAGGCACCGGTGGTGATCGGCCGCGATCACCTGGACTCCGGATCTGTTGCCAGTCCCAACCGGGAAACCGAAGGCATGCAAGACGGCTCTGATGCGGTTTCTGACTGGCCGCTGCTGAACGCCATGATCAACGTGGCGGGCGGCGCGACCTGGGTCTCCATCCACCATGGCGGCGGCGTAGGCATTGGCTATTCCCAACACGCGGGCCTTGTCATCTTGTGCGACGGGACCGAAGCGGCAGACAAGCGCATTGCTCGCGTACTCTGGAACGATCCCGCCACGGGCGTCATGCGCCATGCGGACGCGGGTTACGAATCGGCGGTAAAATGCGCCGAGGAAAACGGCCTGCCACTACCGATGATCAACAACCTCCAGTAACAGCATTTCGGGCGCTGGCAGCAAGTTCCAGCGCCCGAATGGGCTATTTATCTTTTCCAGAGAGAGTGACTAATATGCAGGATAAAAAACATTTGCTACGCATCGGCGTAGCGCCCATAACCCTCAAAGAGTTGCGCACCGTATCGCGGCAACCCGTGCGGGTGGAGATCGTCGAGGAAGCCCGAAAAAAACTAAAAGCATCCCAAGAAATCGTCGAACGTATTATGGAGACTGGAAGAACGGTCTATGGCATTAACACCGGATTCGGACTACTCGCCCAAACCCGGATTCCCACCGAACAAATGGAACAACTACAAACCAATCTGATCTTGTCGCACAGCACGGGAACCGGCCCGCTAATGACAGATGCCGACGTGCGTCTAATGATGGTTCTCAAGATGATAAGCTTGTGCCGGGGTTACTCTGGCGTAAGGCCGCTATTGGTAGAAGGCCTGGCCAATTTAATCAACAACGAGGTCTACCCGCTGGTTCCCGTGAAGGGCTCGGTGGGCGCCTCGGGTGATCTGGCCCCGTTGGCCCACATGACCTGCGCCTTGCTTGGCGTGGGTGAAGTGCGTCACCAGGGGAAAATGATTCCCGCCAAAGAAGGGCTGGCCATTGCCGGTATGGAACCCATGATTCTCGGTCCAAAAGAGGGTTTGGGCATGATCAACGGCACCCAGGCGTCGACCGCGCTCGCCCTCAAGGGTTTGTTCTCCGCCGAGGATCTTTTTGCCGCCGCACTGATTTCCGGAGCCTTGTCGGTTGAAGCCATGAAGGGCAGCGTCAAGCCGTTTGATGCCCGCATCCACGAGGCACGAGGCCAGCAAGGGCAAATCCTAGCTGCCGGCATTTATCGCAAATTACTGGAGGGTAGCGAAATTGGCACCTCCCATATGAACTGCGATCGCGTTCAAGACCCCTATAGCTTGCGCTGTCAGCCGCAAGTCATGGGTGCCTGCTGGGATACCTTGCGGCACAGCTCACGCATCATGGGCATCGAAGCCAATGCGGTCACAGACAACCCGTTGGTTTTCCTGGATGACGAAGATGTCATTTCCGGCGGTAATTTCCATGCGGAACCCATTGCCATGGCCGCCGATATACTGGCTTTGTCAATCGCGGAAATCGGTGCTATTTCAGAGCGACGAACAGCTCTGCTGGTAGATCCAAAGATGAGTGGTTTACCTGCATTCCTGGTAAAGAACAGCGGGCTAAACTCCGGTTTCATGATCGCCCAGGTAACTGCGGCGGCTCTGGCCTCAGAGAACAAGTCGTTGGCGCACCCGGCCTGTGTGGATAGCCTTCCCACCTCGGCCAATCAGGAGGACCATGTGAGTATGGCCACTTTCGCTGCACGCCGCCTGACCGAAATGGCCGACAACACGGCCGGTGTTTTGGCCGTGGAGCTGCTAGCGGCGGCCCAGGGAATCGAATTCCATCGACCCCATAAGTCCTCCGCCGTCTTGGAAGAGGTCATGGCGGTCATTCGCGCCGAAGTGCCCTACTACGAACAAGACCGATTCTTCGCACCAGATATCGCAGCGGCGAAAGCCATAATCCACAGCGGACTCTTCTTGAATTGGGTCAGCAACGACCTTTTCAAACCTGCATAAACAAGAATCCAAACCGTAGCCTACGGACCGAAGCGAAGAAAAAGGGAGTAAGCCTAGACAAAGGACTGGTTCATTCACCAGTGGTGAACCGGCTCCAATTTATCCGCCTCATGACAAACCTGAAGTGGTATGATCGGTCAGAGGTGATGAGATGATTCAAAGTGACCCCATAGATTGGTCCGAAAAGCAGGTTTTGTTCCGCACGGGGCACGACTACACAATCGAAAGTCGTGATAACGGGAACGTCTTGTCCCTTGTATCTAGGAAAGATGGCCAAACACTGAGCATGGATTTTTCTCAAAACGAGTATGACGGCGCGGGTTTTCCCAATAAGTTCCTGAGAAAGGTCTTTAGAAACCTCGATCAAACCTTAAAAGACCAACTGACTGAGGAAATCGAAGATTGGTTGAGAGCCGACCCATCGACTTAGACACGATCATGAAGATACGCAACCAGGCCCTCCTCCATGCCTGACACCTACGGATCTCACGCTTGTTTTGGGTCCGACCGATTCTGGACGCATCCGAACTTCGTCCGTCCAAAATGGACACGTCCGAAATGGCAGTTTCAAAACGTGGGATGGCGGGTATTTTCCCATCTAAACAGAATAGCCTCTCCTTGGTTTTTCCCGTAATCAACTCAAAACAAACTACTTGCTGTATAAGCTCCACCTTTTGAGGCGACGTTGGCACGAAGTCTGCTCTATATGAAGCGACAACGGTCGAGCCGATAACCCCAACTGGGTACTTCGCTATTCACTGACCAGAGCACGATTGAGTACCTGATATCTGATTACAGCACTTACCGACGAAGTCTTGCCAAAAATGGCAAAGACTTCAGTGGTCCGTGCCAAAGCCGAGCAATTCTTCCTGGCGATCTTGGTCAATCTCCTGACCACTAACGTCTTCCCCAGACCCTCAAGGTGTCAGTCCAGTATGTCTTCGGTTGGGTTAACACGTTGACAGCCCGGTTATTGCCCAACTTTGTCCAGGTAGGATCACTCAGCCTGAGAAATCGTGTCGGAACGAAAAATTCATGCAAAACCAAGGAGATCAAAATGAACGAGAATGATACCTCAGGGAACTGCCAATGTTTTATTTATGTAGATAACCAGTTAAACGAGAATCTCATAGCCGGGCCAATTGGTAAATACAAAACGCATATCATGCAACAGCCTCAGGACATAATTGCCGGCGAGAATATGAAAGGTGTTTCCACAAAAGGAACTTCGGGATCGGCGACGGGTTCCTATGTAACACAAGCATGGAGCCTCGGAGACGAGAGCTTTGAAGTATTTGTTGATTGTCCCTTTTCGTCCAGCAACAAGTACACCCTAAATACGGAATCGTTTAATGATTATCTTGTAGAGGCAGAGTTGGTGAGCCCACACGGAATTGCCGTGGTCAACGTTAAAGTCAGGTATAAGCAAGCTGGAGGCAGCCAATGAGAGTGCCAACAGATCTGGAAAACCTGGATTATCCACCAGGCCTTGAGGACTGTGTCACCAGAGGTTATAATTGTGTGGATGCGAACTTTCTCACCGGGAAATTATTTGCGACAGAAGATAAACAGGCTAAATGCGAGCTTTATCAGGATGATGAGGTTAAACTCGTCAGTTGCAAGATACCAAAGTCATGTGTATTCCAGTTGAGAAGTGAGTCCAGGAACGATAAAAGTACTGTGATCATGCAGACCAAGGCCGATTATAACGAGAAAATGTCAACGTCCATATCCGTGGAGTACACCGGCGTCACGTTTAGTGGTGCGGCGAATGCTTCCGTCTTATACAGGGGAGACCTGTTCACAAATGATTCGAGCGACTACACCTTAAACTTATATGCCGTGTCAGCCTACCAGATCCGCCAGATCGAAACGGAGATGGTGCTAGAGGAGGGCTTTAGAGAAGCTTTGCAAAAGACCCCAAGCGGAACCACTAATGCGGATGTGGTGGCCTGGTTTGAATTTTTCGACCTATGGGGTACGCACTATCTAAAGAAGGGCACATTTGGTGGGTGGAACATGATGGAGGCGGACGTAAGCACGTCACTGCTTCAAACGCAAACCGACTTGGAAATAACAGCCGCTATTGAAGCCGGTTACAATGGCATGATTCAAAAGGGGAAGTTCTCTGCCGAAGTTGCATACAGCGAGTCGAAATTTCTCGAAGAGCATAGAAATGAAATCGCTATCACCAATCGGAGGAAGGGTGGCTCACTTAACGCAGAAATTCCAACCTGGTCCAGTAGCGTTAGAAATCGGCCCTTCTTGCTGACAACCACATCCTGGTTCGGTGCAGCGGAGATGATCAGCTTTGAACGATTTATCGATGAATGTAACCCGGCTACAATAAGCGACAACAAGAAAAGGAGCTACAAGCATGCTTTAGAGGTCTATGCTGGACTAAAACAGACAGAAGATGGTTTCCTCGCCTCTCGTGTCAAAGTGCAGGAGAATCGATCGACGCTGGTGAGGAATGATGGCTTTATCCTGATTACTCCGGAGAATATTTCCTTCACGAGCCATGACAATAGCTTTCTCAGCATCTCCGATACGCAGAGTTATGAACCAGAGTGCACAACAGGTTGCTCGGTTGTTCGCAGTAATCGGACCACCTACGCCAGTAGTTGTCTCGTCCCAATCCAAGACAAAGAGCATTTTTACATTCGGTCAGACAAGGAGGACAGCTTCCAGAGATGGTGGTTTCCCCTAGGGTCGGAGAGTGAATCTCTCCTGGGAAAGATCACCAGGCTTGATGATCGTGACCCGGATGGTGAAATAGACATAGAGGTGGCCGGGTTCTTTATGTACAATACGCAAAGGGAAGAAAAAACTGATGTAGCCATCAAGTTCACATATACGGGGCCCGACAATATGGGTTCCTATTCAATGGGCGCAACGGCACGGGGCCACACGAAAGTTGGTATCGACCAAATCTGTATGCCAGTCTTAGCCGGAGGGAAAATAAAAGTAGATGGGAATGGGAAAGCTGACCCGTCCAAAATGTACTTTGTTCCCATCGCTAAAAATTTGCTCAAGCCTGGTAATACCAGGTTGCCGGAAATCGTGTATCCCGCCCGCGAGAGTGGTTTACTCACAGTCTCTATAGAGAACGTGGAAGAAGGAACCGAGGGACAGGCCTCCTATTTGGAAATATATTTATCAAAAAAGGGTCAGGGCGACACGGCTGGAGACCTTGTATTGGCCTACCGAATTCCCACGGGGAAGGGTCGGAATATGACGAACTTTGTTTGTCCCATCCAGAAGGATAAATTTTATAGAGTGGTACCCCATTACCAGAACCTGGGCATTATGTTTCACAGTTTGAAGGTTTAGGCCGTTGGGATCCCGTCGCCAGGTCAGCGTCGCAGACGTGGCGCACTGAACCGACAAAAGTGAAACTGCACTAATAGAGGTGGCAACGGCGTCAAGCCGTTGCCACCGTTTATCCTCAGCCGTTGTTCCGTGCAAGATCGTTGGTGTTCCGGAAATTGCGGGGTATCAACTCAGAAGTCTCCAATTTGGGAATCAGAAGTGGCATGAATGCTGCTCATAGCTAATTGTCCGTATGTTTAGAATCTAGGAGATTAGGATGAAAGAAGAAACAGAAACTTGCTGGTATATTTACCAAGCAAAACCAGCCTGCTCTTTGGAGAAGGAGCCCATGGGCTTCAGCACGCAACTAATTCCCAGCAATTACGTTTGGATCTCGCCGATGGCGTTGTCTGGGTTTGAAGGGGGACCCTGTGAGGAGGCAATTATCCGCCTGCCAAAGGGCCTAAGTTACATCTGCTTCAATTTGCCGGATCCGAAGGTTGGGAGCCCTTCCTATATCTTCGCGGGCTCGCCATTTGTGCGAAAAGGCGCTGACTCAATTCCCGCCTATATCAGCACCATAGCCGCCGGAAAAAGACGTATCATTGTACAGTGTTTTAACCTCGCCAAATCCCTAAATGATGTGGCGGATCCAGAGAAACTGGACGTAGCTCGATATAAAAAACCATACGAATATGATTTCTACGTTATAAAGGTTGACGACCAAGATCGACCAATCGACATTACACCAATACGGATCGACCCGCGAGTTCTCTTTGACGAGGATGAGTTGTCAGGAGGTCCCAGGGATAAGCAGGCCTTACTTTAATCCTCTTTTTTTGAGGCAAGGACCTCTTCGAATCCAGGTGATTTGCGCAAATCGTCGAAACAGGGCAAATCAAACCAGCGCAATTCGTATCCACCCTTTATCGCCAGTTCGCTATTGAGTAAGGCTGAAGTCGTGTCGCCGACCAGGCTGTAAACCAGTGCGGCGGCATAGGTGGTGTGGAGGTCTTCGGGTTTCAGGCTCAGGGCCTCCTGTATGGTCAAGACCGCATCCCGACTTTGGCCGAGTTGGGCAAGGGCCTGAGCTTTCTCGGTCAGAAATGCCTTCTTGTCTGACTCCTGCTGCAACAATGTTAAGACCCGGGTGTACTGAGCTTCGGCTTCCTCGGTACGCCCGACTTTCCCCAATACATCGGCGTAATTGAGGACGTAGGTGATTTGCTTGGGTGACAGTTTACAGGCTCGTTGGGCGCTTGCCACGGCCTTTTCATACTTGCCAAGAAAAAGTTGGGCCAGGCTGAGATTGATGAGGTTTTGTGAAATGTTGCCCTCTTTGGCATCCACTAAATCCCTGAATAAGCGTTCAGCATAGTTCAAATCCCCACTGATCAGCTCAAGTCCAGCCAGGTTCCGTCTGGCCCTGGGATGGTGTGGATCTTTGCCGAGTAATTGGGAATAATGCTCACGAGCATCAGCAAACAAGCCTGATCGACGTTCCAAATTTGCTAAATTGTAGAGGTTCTTCGAGGATGGCACACGCTGTGTCACCAGAAGCAGCAGACGCAAGGCTTCCTTATGATCCTTTTTCTCTTCGGCCATCTTTGCCCGCATTTTTAAAGTTTCGGCGCGTTCGGCGCCAAACCGGAGGATCTCTTTCAGCTCCTGTTCGGCCCGATCCAGCCTGCCCCCTTTTAGGGCGAGGTCAAAAGCGATCTGGTAAGGTCTCGGGTTTTGGGGCTGTAACTTTTTGGCCTGATCGGTTAAAGCAATACCGTGGTCGAGATGGTCTGGCTCACGAGTTGCTAAAAACAGATCGCGCCTAACCCGAGCTTCCAGTAGATAAACGTCTAAAAAATCGGGCGACCGATCGCGAAGTTCGGAAAGGCGATCGGCGATCTCACTTATGGGCGAGTTCTCATATCTAAAAGCGAACATCTGGTCCAGGTATACCGCGTAATCATCGCTGTCCATGGCTGCGGTTTGAACGGGGTAATTCCTTGACCTTGCATAGGTCGCTTCCAGTTGGGACGCAACCGCACGAGCCAACATGAGTTCGTCTTGTTTGTCGAACCGCAATTGCATTCGCCAAATCTGTTCGGCGTCGGCGGACAAACGTTCCATGATGAGGGTGCATTGTTCATCGGGACAATCAATTTGGGTCCGGATCAGTTCGTCGGCGGCAATGGCGTGGGCAATAGCGCTCGGATCGCCGCTCTGGCCCCGGACTTCGTCTTCGTCGATGGGTGCCAGTCCTTCCAGGCCATTCAAGGAATCGTGAATGGCCTGTTCCACGCCGGTTAGTAAACGCTGAATGTCGGGGTTGTCCGTTTCCGATTTATAAATACCGATCCGCAACAAGGGTTCTTCCCGTTCGAACCCGCGCGTCAGAGCCCAAACCAGCACCAACGCCAGAAAAACAGGCCGTGCCACCAGCCAGAAACGAAAGCGACTGGGCTCAGGGGCACTGTTTTCGGCGGGTGGCAGGGTTGCCACACTTCCCGCGTATGTGTTCATCCCATTGAATTCGCCCTTGATAGATTCGAGGCTCTCCAAAAGGGCGTGCGCGTGGCGCGGTCGCAGTTCCGGTTTTTTTTGTAAGAGATGCTCGATCACATCTGAAAAAGAGCGCGGCACCGCCGGGCACAGGAGATAGACCGGTTCCGGTTTGTGATGGATAATGCGGTGCAGTGTCTCGCGCCGATTGGCACCCTTAAATGGAGAGAGGCCAGTGACACTCTCATAGAGCAAGACGCCCAACGAAAACAGATCGCTGGCAAAGCATGCGGGTTGGCCCATGGCCTGTTCCGGCGACATGGCATAGATGGTCCCGATCAGGGCCCCGGCTTTGGTTAAGGCCTGATCATCGCTGTCGGCAAACAGGTCTTTGGCGATGCCGAAGTCGGCTATTTTAGGCCTGTCTTTTGCGTCAAACAAAACATTTTCGGCTTTGAGGTCGCGATGAACGATACCTTTCTGATGGGCGTGGTTCAAACCCGCAGCCAGGCCCAGGGCGAGATCCAGGTTCTGTTCCAGACCGAGTGAGCCCCGATCCAAAAGGACTTGTCGCAGAGAGCACCCTTCCACGTACTCCATCACCAGCCAATTTGCTTGTTCCCACTCAACCACATCGTAGATATGGACAATGATCGGGTGGTTCAAGCCGGCAGCGAGTTGCGCCTCACGCTGGAAACGTCGTTGGAAATCGTCACTTTCCCGAAGCGATTCCTTGAGACGTTTGATGGCAACCTGCCTCTTCAGGCGCGAATCAAAAGCCAGAAATACTTCACCCATACCCCCCTCGCCGAGAGACCTGATGACTTTATAGGGATGTGGGGTTTGAGGCAGGTCCATGGTCATTCCTCGCTCGGAGGAAGCGCCCGCCGCTGAAGTCCCAACTCATAGATTCTGCGTTGAAGCGCCTTGCCCGAAACCCTCAAATAGTCGACCATGGCAGTCACATCACCTGCGTTTTGATGGTAGCAGGTGATGATCTCCTCGGAATCCAGATCCGCAGCGGTTCTCAATTGTGACGACTTGCGTATGAGCGGATAAAGCGATGAACGGGCAACATTTAATTGTTTGCTGGCAGCCTCCAGGTCCCAGCGTTCCAGGGCAAGCGCCTCGATCAGCTCTTGCTCGCCTATGCTCGATGGTTTTCTGCGCCTGGACCGTCTGGTCTCTGCTATCGAAACCGAGCCGGCAGCTGACGAAGGGTTCAAGTCTCGCGTGGCCAGCTTATCGGCAATGACCTTGTCTATGACAAGACCGTCACCACCTCGCGAGGCGATGACCAATTGACGCAGCACGTTGCGAAACTCGCGAATGTTGCCCGGCCAGGAGTAGGCACACATGAGTCTTACCAGAGAAGCGGGGAACCAGGGGGTTTGATTCGGCCGCGACAGAAGCAGGCGCTGTTGTTCGCCGACTGCGGCCAGTTCAGCGCGTAAAAAATAGCGCAACAAAAGACCCATATCCTCACGCCGTTCATGCAAGGGCGGCAGGTGCAGTTCATAACCTGCAAGCCGATGCAAAAGGGGAAGCCGAAACGTCTTTGATTGAGCCATAACGTCTAAATTAGCATCAGTGGCGGCGATGATACGCACATCCACGGGTTGCGAACGGTCAGCGCCGACAGGCCGGATCTCACCGGTCTCCAAGGCCCGTAACAACATCACCTGAATGTCGCTGGGTGCTTCGCCGATTTCATCCAGAAAGAGGGTGCCGCCATGGGCTCGCCGGAACAGGCCCTGGCGGGATTGG
>Ga0316189_10007847_pt1 | contig 10066 bp, 11 predicted proteins | sample LowCovwburrow_MG_FD_204930 | JGI IMG/M metagenome (GOLD analysis project Ga0316189, IMG submission 204930) | Coastal sediment microbial communities from Maine, United States - Lowes Cove worm burrow | ecosystem: Environmental > Aquatic > Marine > Coastal > Sediment | place: USA: Maine... | reverse complement strand
ATGTGGCGACAAAGCGCCAAAGTAAAAATTGCTACAAGGAGGGGAAGAGGCAATATTGCAGGGGATTGCACAATAAACGGTCAAAAAAACTGATACGGGACCAAGGCCCTCCAATCGAAAATCAGAAGTTTCAGCGTCCTTTAGGTAACGCTAGTTATTCCTGAAGCAACGCCTCAAAATTGTCTCCGGATAGAACATAAACATCATCCCGCATCCAGATTTCACCAAAAGCATCCTTCAGAACCATCTTGGCATATTCCGCGTCACACACACCCTCGACGCTAAGCTCAACTGATGCAGCTTCCGCATCTATCATATCTTCGGCCCGCTCGGGCGCTGACACGACGAACAACACTGTTTTAGGACCATCATTGATCACGGTATTCTCCCCCACCCCGACAAACAGCTCGTAACGGATTCAAATCCAACTGTTTCCGACTTAACATTTCTATACGAAAATCCGGCCAAGCAAAATCGAAATTGTCCAGGTTGCCAAAGCGGGTTTAAGTCAGAAGAAAGTAAGATCCCCTTTTAGATTGCATAAATGATAAAAAACACCTTAAAGTTGTACGTCGCGAACCAAAAAAGAAGAGCGTTTCAAGATGAAACCCACGGGTAAAAAACGCACCATTTTTATCTGTGTGCTTGTGCTGGCATTCCCAGTTCTAGGCACAAGCCTGATGTTTCATGAGCAGTTTTTTGAAAGCCATGTGATGACCTTGAAGGTCGAACGTATTGATGCCGCAAGAACATGTCGAGAGCGTTGGAGCTTGTCCGGTGGGTCCAAGCGTCGTTCGTCGATCCCCAGATTTGCATCGGGCGGATTTTGCGGCGCAGTCTACACGAATTTGGGGGTTTACATGCTTCCTCCTACCGGTCAGCCCCTCTCGCCTGATGAACAGAGAGAGGTGCTCCACGATCAGCTTCAGATAGGCTGCACGGTTGAGGCTCGAATAGTGGGTTTCGGAGGTAAATTCCAAGAGGGAGATAAGATGAGGGTACCGCTTACGCAGCACATCTCCAAAATTTATAACGTCAGCGGATGCCCCTAGATCAGCACACCAGCACGCGCGAATTCATCGCGTTTCTTGTCTGAAATTTCTTTTTTCCACGCTTCTTCTTCACCGGTCGCTGGCAGGAACCTTCCAAACTCTATCATCTGCTCGGCCTCAATATCCTGAACGTACACCCAGATATCTTCATCACTTGAACCTGAGATTTTTGCAACGCTATCTCTGATCTGTGCCATGAGCCCAGATTTTGCATCTGTTGTGCGACCTGCCCGGATCAGGCCGTGAACAAAGATGTGTGACACATTATTCAGCTTGCCACCGATGAAATGCTGACCATTCGCTACATCGTGGAATATTACCTGCGCAAAGAAACCAGGCGCGCCGGTACTTTTGTTGTGCGCCGTAGTAATGGCCATCGCCACCTCTGATTTCTGATCTTTGGTGAGCATCAGGTTCACCGTTGTCACGTTGTAGGTGGGCATTTTCGTTCCTTTGAGATTCCGCACGATGGATAGAAAGATGTAGGCACATCCAAGGTTTCAGAATTTGTAATATCCCATTAGATGCATATGCAAGTTATTTTTATTCCTTAAGTTGTGTGATGGTAATATTTCATACCATTACCTGAATAAAACCACATGGTTACAGATTGCTGCTGCACACAGCTTCGATGTTCGTCACGCGCGCTGACACCTTCAATTTTCAGACCGGACGCGAAAGAGCGTAAATCGACCACTCTGAGCGATCTGTTCCAAAGAGGGAGACTCCGGCAGATCACTTTCCGCAGCATCGAGCGACAGAACATGCGTAAACTTTTCCTGCCAATTGGCCCAGAAGTCGTGCAAATCAGATCGTATTGGCGCATCTTCGAACGACACCCTCTTGGTGGTGTGTCTGGAGTCGATCAAAAAGGCTCCAGAATGAGCATAGTTGGTCCATTCTTTTTTCAGACTAAGCAAATGAACCCCTTGGAACAGCGTTGGTATAAACGCCTGCGCCCTCGGAACCGCAAATGCATGCACATGCGCATAGCGAACGTCGCGCCGCATACCGGGGCCACGCATCGGCAATATTCGCGCGCCGTCAGGAACAAACTCTAAAACCGAGTTCAAGTTCTGAATATTACCGCTGTATTCGGCCGCCAGACGGTCAAACTCCCAAACCCGAACAAACAGAACAAGGGAGAGCGACACCCCAATAAACGCACCAAACTTCGTTGATACGCCACGCCAATGGGTTGCTGCGATAAAGATCGCCATAAGGACGAACGGGAAACGAATATTAACAAAGGCCACTCCATTCACCCAGAATGGCGAAAAAACCGACAATAAAAACAATGCAACCAACGGACCCGTCATTGACTGCGTAACAATCAGACGTGGACCTGTCTTTCGCCGAGCAAAAAGAAATAAGGCCAGCAACAGAACCAGCGCCACCATACCTGATATCTGAATTGAACCTGGGTTTCCTCCGAACGGAGAACTCAGAGCGTGCCAGCGCTCAAATAGATTGCCAAATTGGGTTCGGGAGCTTTCAGGGTTCGGACCAGAAGAGCCGATATTATAGGCAAGCAACCCAACAGGGATCACAAATGGAACTGATAGTACAAGATTGCTAGAAAGCGTGCGCCTCCAACCCGGGCTGGATTCGACAATGCGTTGAACCTCGCGACCTAAAACTGCCGTAGCAAGCAGCGCAAATGCAAACAGATGCATCACGAAAAGCAACAGGCAGAATGGTACAAACAACGTAACACGCAACCCGTTTGACCGCCCTTCCAGCACAATCCAAAGGGTAAGGCCATAGATCGCGAACGGTACAGAAAACAGGTAGTTCTGAAACCCCCAGTAAAACGGCGCATTGTAAACCAGAAGGGCTGCTGTGGCTGGCCAGATTGTCCATCTCTTCTGAACAACACGTGCCAATACCATAACGGCAACCAGGAAGTTGACCGCATAAACAGCCATAACAATCTGTGAGAACTTTTCTAGTCCTAACGGGTAGCCCAAAATGTACCACAAAAGGTCAACTGCTGAATTCGGCGTTATCCCAAGATTATAGTCGAAATAAGTCCTGAGCACGCTGGTTGGGTTCGCCGCTATGAAAAGGCGTGCGATATGGTTCGGCAGATCCACCAGAGGTAAATAGGGATGCGTCAGGATCGGAAAAACAACACCAACCACAATCAGAATGAAGGTAGCCAGAATAGAAACATGTTTCAATTGGGGGGCTCCGGCTCGGCAATCTCGTCAATGATGAATTGTGGGCGCCGCTTCGTCTCAAGGTAGATTTTGCCAAGGTACTCGCCAACAATTCCAAGCGCGATCAACTGAAAACTGCCCAACATGAAGGTCGGCACGACGATAGATGTCCAGCCTGGAACGGTGCCGCCTTGCCACCAGATAACAATTGAGTAACATCCAAGCAGGAATGAGATCAGAGCTACGATAAGGCCAATCCAGGTGACATAGCGCAACGGCCGGGTCGAAAATGAGGTAACACCCTCAATCGCCAAACGCAGCATTTTTGTTAACGGGTATTTTGAGTCTCCGGCAAACCGTTCAACACGATCATATTCGACAGTTTCCACCTGATACCCGAGGTTCTTGATGATACCCCGCAAAAACAGATTTACTTCGCCGTATTCCCGAAGTGTTTCAACAGACTTACGGCTCATCAGCCGATAGTCGGCGTGATCGGGGACAACATCGACCCCCATGTTTTCAAGCAACTTGTAATACAAACGTGCCGAGCGACGTTTGAAAAACGTATCAGACTTGCGCGATGCCCGAACACCAAAAACGATATCAGCACCAAGCGCGTAGGCCTGAAGCATCTTCGGAATTGCGCTCGGATCATCTTGAAGATCGGCATCCAGACTGATCAAAACCTCTTCTTTCGCTGCCATCAACCCCGCCAACAGCGCCGCCTGATGACCGTGATTTCGCGAAAGTCTGACACCACGGACCAGACCAGATTTTGACGCAGCATGGATGAGTTTCCATGTCCGATCAATCGATCCGTCATCCACCAGAACAAGGGTCGCGGGTTGCCTGATAGCGCCGCTCTTTAGCAAGTCTTCCGAGACGGCTTGCAAACGCTTGAGCAACTCCTCGATAACCGCCTCTTCATTGTAACACGGAACAACAAAGGCCAGCGTCGGTGCATGTTCAGACCTATCCTGCATCTGCGTTCTTTCGGCCACCAAAGACAATGAATTTGGAGCCCAAAAACACAAGGGCGCTATAGCTCAATAACCCAAAAAACTGTGCAAAGTTGTATCGGACACCTGTGCCCACAAGGCCGAAAGTCACGCCCAGATTTACGCAAAAGGCGAGTAAAACAAGCAGCAGGAACAGAAAGGGTGCGAACAGTCCGGGCTTTGAAACTTCAAAGGTCCAGTGACGATTTCCAATATAGCTGACACATAAACCAAATCCATAGCCGACAACGTTAGACAGAATAATACCCTGCCCTGCGCCATTGTGCATCGCGTAGATAACTGATCCACCAACCGCAGTGTTTAAAAGCCCAACCAGGAGGTATCGCGACAGTTGGCGTCCAATCACTTTCATACCCAACGCTCTGCAACTGCCATGTATTGCCGACCTAAACCACACCACCGCAGCCCGCGCCCAAGCGGACGCAGCTTTGCAAGCATCGCAGGAAGTAAGATGTGGTAGTCGATTTTCACACCGTCCCAACCGGCGGCAAGAACAGTTCGCTTCATTTCTCGTGGCCCGATAAGACGCACTTTTGCACCAGAGGAGTGCATACCAGCCGTTCGTGCGGAAAATGGGTTGCGGGGGTTAGGCTCGAAAACCACAAGCTTGCCACCCGGCTTGACGACACGCTGCAGTTCCATGAACCAGCTCTGGTGTTCTTCCTTTGGAATTTGGTTGAAGACGCAGTTCGAAAAAGCGAGTTCAAAGCTCGCATCAGGCATCGGAATACCGCTTTCTTTAACGAGCAGGTGGACTTCTGCTCTGGGAAACTCCTGTTGTGCGCACGCAATATATTCTTTGGAAAAGCTGGCGCACGTAAGTTCAGATTCCTTAAAACTTCGACGGAAACCAGAAAGCGAACCCCCGATATCACTCCCGAAATCAAGGATTCTCGGGCACTTCATCTTTGCTTGATCGGCAACGCGGCGAAGTTCACCAATCTTGTAGTCGCAAAACTGCACTTGGCTGTTCTTCGATTTTTGAAGATTGTCGAGGGAATGAGCACGGAAGCGTGCTGAAAAAGCTTCAAGTTCAGCTTCGGGCATCACGCACATCCCAAAGTATTGATTCAAGCATTAAGAACTTCATTTTATCGCTTTTCACAGATCGTATTTCGCTTGGATATTTTCCACCTAAAGAAGTTTCTCTATTATTCCCTAAATCTCATCCGACAGGCAAGGTGGTCTAATATATTCTTATTATTGCATTAGTTTTTCATCTTGATATTACTTCTACAATCTAAAGTATAGTTTCAATTTCTTAAAGCTCTTATCTAACTTCTACGTCAATGGGACAGTTTAGGGTGATTTGATAAGGGAAGATTTCTATCTCATCGTAACCACCAAGGAGTGGATACGAGACAGAATTTCGGAAAACGCGATAGCCGTGATAAAAGATTTATCAATCTGCAATTCTGGAAAAGACGCCCGCTTTGCGATTTGAGGGCGTACAGATTTATGCATCGTTGAAAAATTCGTTTTCGGCTGGGCAACCGCATGTTCTTTTTGCGAAGAAATGATCGCGATAATTCTTGAAGACCGGATAATTTCTTCGGCAAGTTGCATGACGCCTTCGGCGTTTCCAACCAAGAAACTAAAAAGGTTGGCGACCGATCAACAATACCAAATTTTGATCGGTATTGAGCCTCCCCTTTTGAACGGGTCCATCGTTATATTTAGAAAACGGAGGATCACAAATGGCAAACAAGCGGCCCAGGAGAGTAAGTTCTTTCGAAAGTTGCTCGAGTCCAAACAACACCAAAAAAACGCTTACTGGAAAAATTTGCACGAAAATTGGAAGCCACTACATTTGAGTGAAAACAAAGAAACCTATACTCAAAGCTTTTAGATTCTTATTAACCGACCTAAGGCACACCTCTGCACCTATTCTTCACCCTTTTTGATCGATCCAAATGGTCAACGGCAACCCAGAATCTGCATCAGGACTTGGTGGGTAAGCAAAAAAAGTATTAGTTTGCTTTTGTAGCCCCAGTGTAGCCCCAGAAAAGTGACAGGAAACGCTGCGATTTTATAAAACACGAAATATGTTTAATATCATGAGGTTAAATGGTGCCCGGGGGCGGATTTGAACCACCGACACGAGGATTTTCAGACAAAATATGTACCTTCTCTTAGTTAAACATAGACACTTTTAAACTGTTGTTTTATATTGTTTTTTGCAAATATGGTGAACATACCTATCCATTGAAATACATCCAAGCACGTGTAATTTGAGAGCCTATAGAGAGCCTAAGAATGCCTACTACTTCCCTAACTGATCGCACACTTAAAGCGTTGCCGACCCCGCTAAAAGGGCAGTCGACCTATTGGGATAGTGGCCTTCCTGGATTCGGAGTCCGGGTATCTCAAGGTGGGACCATGAGTTTTGTGATTGTCTATGGACCTAACCGCACTAGGAAAACAATCGGCCGCTACCCGACAATTTCCCTCAAACAGGCGCGTGATCGAGCTAAGGAATTGAAGGCTGCTTTCACTCTTGGGCTTGACCGGAAGCGGTCCATAACTTGGATCGAGGCTAGAGACCTATTTCTTGATGACTGCGAGCATCGAAATCGGCCTGCCACGGTCCGCTATTATCGTAGTCGCCTAAACACCCACTTCCGATTTGGAAAAAGAAACCTGAGCGATCTGTCTCGACAAGATTTCCAAAACAAAATTCGTGGATGCCAAACCTCTCGAAGTGAACAACACCATGCACTTGTAGCTGCCAGGACACTTCTGAATTGGGCTGCACGTGAAGAATTTCTTGAGGTTAATCCGCTGGCTGGATTGCGCGGATTGAAGCCTCCGAAGGCAAGGGAACGGACTCTTTCAGACCTCGAGCTCAAAGAAGTTTTTCTTAAATCAACCAACGCGTCGTATCCCTTTGGTAATATCGTTTCGCTGTTAATTTTGACTGGCATGCGCCGGAGCGAGGTATCGCATTTACGGTGGGGTTGGATCAACGAACAGGAGAGGTTCATCTCTTTACCAGCAGAATTGACGAAGAATGGTCGAGCGCACATACTCCCGTACGATCAGTTAGCGTTAAATGTCATAGCAAGCATTCCACGAATGGGAGATTACCTGTTCCCATCTCGAGGTGGTAAAGGACCGGTCTTCAACGGCTGGGGCAAGTCAATGCAGCGGTTTTCTGAAACGTTGGAGAACGTAGACCCTTTCACTCTCCACGACCTTCGGCGCACCTTTGCAACCGCTCACGCCAAGCTAGGCACCCCTATTCACGTTACGGAAAAACTGCTGAACCACGTTTCAGGAACGATTAGCGGCGTCGCTGCTATCTACAACCGGCATGACTACCTAAATGAAATGCGGGTTGCACAAACCGCGTTTGACGATTTCGTCTCTAAGCTTATTGCTGATTGATTGGATGAAAAGTCTAGGCCTTTGTGCATCGAAGGCCCACATGTTACCTGCATCAATGAATTCCTTGGAGCGGCCGTAATACAGGCACTCCGAGATACCCTCCTGCCAACACAGGAAGGCGATGCTCTCTTCGCCTCGCAGCCCCGCTAGAACGATATGGATATTTTCCTCGGTTGAGAAGTGTTTGCGGGTTTTGCGGCGAATACCCTTGTATCCGTGCTCGTCACGAATGAACTCGAAAATACGATTGGCTGTGTGGCGTTGCTTCTTGATCACCGCTTTATCTGTTCGCAGTATCTCGTCGATCACACCAATATAATCGTCGAGAGTTGGACGACGCGACGCTGCTGAACGTTGATACCCTGGCGGCAACTCATGGCGCAGCATCTTCGCTATCGTTTTGCGATCCTTGTTAAAAATAACGCGCTGCTTCTCGGGCAGACATGCCGTCCTTCAAACAGGCACGGCGCACACGACTATAAATATCCACAGAATACATCTCCCGCCCTCCGAATAAACGAAGGACACAAACTGGCGGGCTTTTACTCCGCTACAACCGCGCTACGCAGCCGTTTCTGTAGACTGACCTAATGGGATGAACTGCCTTCCCACCGAGATACCGCTAATGTTGCGGAGAATGGTGGAGAAAAAGGAGAATTCTGATGGAAATTGCGGTTCTTGGGATCGATTTGGGCGAAACGGTGTGCAGCGTGGCTGGTCTTGATGGCACTGGTGCGGTTGTCTTGCGTAAGCGCATACAACGATTCAGGCTTTTGGATTTTCTGGCGAAGCTACCGGCCTGTGTTGTTGCGATGGAAGCATGCGGTGGGGCGCATCACATTGGCCGCTTCTGTCTCGAGCAAGGCCACGAGCCGCGTTTGATGTCGCCGCTTTATGTTCGCCCTTATGTGAAGGTTCACAAGAATGATGACCGGGACGCTGAGGCCATTGCTGAAGCCGCCACACGGCCAACCATGTCTTTCGTGGCGATTAAGTCAGAGGAACAGTTGGATTTGCAAGCGCTTCACCGTCTGCGCGAGCGACTGGTCCACAACCGGACCCGTCTGATCAATCAAGCGCGGGGTTTCCTGATGGAGCGAGGCGTTCGGATCGGGTCTGGGCGTCACGTCTTCCAAAAGGCATTGGCTCAGCTAGCGGATTGCCATGAAGGCGATCTATCTGAACGCATGCTTGAGATGTTTGAGACCATAGCCGCTGAGCTTTCTGCAATCAACGAGCAGGTGGCTGATCTGGATGTGGAGATCAAATCTATCGCCCGCAAGAACGATGACATGTGTCGCCTGATGGAAATCCCTGGGGTCGGGCCGACAATCGCAACAGCTCTTGTCGCAGCAATCGGTGGTGGTGAAAGTTTTGGTAGAGGACGGGACTTGGCAGCATGGCTGGGCTTGGTCCCGCGACAGATCACAACCGGCGGAAAGGCCAAGCTCATCGGGATATCAAAACACGGCAACGGGTATTTGCGCAAACTCTTCATCCACGGCGCACGAACGGTTCTTCATCTCGTGAGGGATAGAAGTGCGCCGATCACAAAATGGGTAGATGGGCTAAAAGAACGGGCGCATGTGAATGTCGCCGCTGTTGCGATGGCAAACAAGCTGGCGCGGATCGCATGGGCTGTCCTCACAAAGGGTGAGCGCTACAGGGCAAATGCTTTGGCGGGGGTTTAAGTAGCGAGCCGGGAGGCAAAGAACAACGGAATCTGCGAGCGAGGAGAAGATGGACCAACGACCAATCGACGTTTTGTAAGTCTGGCGGGGGGCATGGCCTTTGAGTGCCGATGACCTAATGAGACACAAGGCGTGCGACTTCCCATCTTGGTCAGGGGCTCAAGACATTGCCCCACAAATAGACCGAATACATAGAAGCAGGGTCAAAGGGACATCAACAAAATGCTTGCAGGGGAAGGCAGTTCATACATGCCCCCCGACGCTCCCTCATTCATAACGAGAGTTTGCGGGTTTGGATTTCATATTCCGTTGCTTCGTTCTGGGCAAGCGCGCCGCGCGCGGAGCCCTCAAATTGCTCAAGCGCTCGGCGCGCTTCTACGGGTGTTTTGTTCCCGAGCGATGAGTGTGGTCTGACATTGTTGTAGTCGTATCGCCAGAGGGCCAGTTTGCGGCGTGCGTCATCTAACGTGTCGAACAGTTCTTCGTTTAGCAGTTCATCACGCAGACTGCCGTTGAAGCTCTCGATGAAGCCATTCTGCTGGGGCTTGCCGGGGTCGGTGTAATGCCAATCAACGCCGTTATCGCCAGCCCATTTCAGGATTGTACGACTGGTGAACTTCGTCCCATAACACCTTCGGAATGACGCTGATTGATAGGCTATGATCGCCTGCGCAGCCCTCAAATAGCGCAGCAGGTGGTCATAGCCGGGTCTCAGGTCCCTACAGTGGTTTTGCGCAAACCACACCGTAAAG
>Ga0316189_10007846_pt1 | contig 10067 bp, 8 predicted proteins | sample LowCovwburrow_MG_FD_204930 | JGI IMG/M metagenome (GOLD analysis project Ga0316189, IMG submission 204930) | Coastal sediment microbial communities from Maine, United States - Lowes Cove worm burrow | ecosystem: Environmental > Aquatic > Marine > Coastal > Sediment | place: USA: Maine... | reverse complement strand
CATAACGCCGAAACTCACGGGGAAACTGCGGTCGCAGTTTTTTAATTACCGGCGATCGATCGGTACACTTATCAATATACCTATGTAAAACAATACCTTGCCTTATCGGCTCGGGAAAAGCGCGTAAAGCACGCCGGCCGCGAACGAAATCACCTATCAGCCCACCCATCATCAATCCGGAGTCTCCATTGGCCAGGCATAGGTGAGCGAGAAAATTCATGCATGCAGCCTACCATAGAGTCCACCTTAAGACTGCGGTATGATGCACTACTACCGATCAGTGAAGAAACAGGCCATGGTGGAGTCTCCGGACACCAAACGATCTGACGAATTTCCAACGTCGCGACAGGAGTTCTTTCTGCGTGGACCGGCCGGCAAGCTGGAATGTGTTGCCGATGTCCCCGATCCCGCCGATGAGCGCCCCGCAACCGTCGTGTTGTGTCATCCGCACACATTGCATGGTGGCACCATGCATAACAAGGTTGTCACCATCATGGAGCGCTCAATGCGTGAGCTCGGGCTGCGCACGATTCGTTTTAATTTTCGTGGCGCCGGCGAGAGTGAAGGCGAGCACGATGAGGGTTATGGGGAAACCGATGATCTTTTTGCCGTTATCGAGTGGGTACGCCGTACCCGGCCGGATGACGAGTTATGGCTGGGTGGTTTTTCCTTCGGGTCGTATATCACACTGCGGGCGGCGCAAAACCTTAAGCTGGGACAGTTAATTACCATTGCCCCACCCGTCGATCGTTTTGAATTCTCCAGCATACAACACCCCAATTGCCCGTGGCTGGTTGTTCAGGGTGATGAAGATGAGGTGGTTGCGCTGGAGGATGTGAAGTGCTGGGTGGAAGATCTCGATCCGCAGCCCGACTTCCTGGTGATGGAAATGGCCTCACATTTTTTCCACCGGCGCCTGATGGATTTACGTGGCCTTCTCAAGAACGGCGTGCGTCCGAACCTGCCGGAAAAAACCTTTCCCGGGTAGTTCCTGACAATTGCACCGCAGACCACTTTCTATTTATAAATCCCTGCTCGCCGATGGTGGCTACCAGCCTGACCCGGCACAGCGCTTGGCAATTGGCGAGCTTGATCGCGTCTGGATGGACTTAAGCACGCACCGTGTTTCCGGTTGGTGGGCGAAACTGCGTGGTAAGAAACCCAAGCCGGTCACCGGGCTGTACCTCTGGGGCGGTGTGGGACGGGGTAAAACCTGGCTCATGGATGTGTTCTTTGAAAGCCTGCCAGGGGAACACAAGCTTCGTATCCACTTCCATCGCTTCATGGCGCGGGTGCACGCTGCGCTCAAAACAAAACAGTCCACCCGTGACCCGCTGAATGAAATCGCGCGGGAGTGGGCTGCACAATACCGGGTACTTTGTTTTGACGAGTTTTTTGTATCTGACATCGCCGATGCGATGTTACTGGGCGGCTTGCTGCAAGCTCTGTTTGAGGAAGGCGTCACCCTGGTTGCAACCTCCAACGTGGCACCCGATGACCTCTATCGCGATGGACTACAGCGCGCCAAGTTCTTACCAGCTATTGAATCCTTGAAAAAACACTGCCTCAGCCTGCATGTGGATGGTGAACGTGATTTCCGGCTACGCCTATTACTGAGGTCTGAAATATTTCTGCAACCACTGGATGAACATGCCGAAGCCAGTCTCGGCAAGGCATTTACAGACATGTCTGCGGGTTGCACACTGGGCACCCACCTGGAGATCAACGGGCGCACTCTGAATGCCCGCAAGCGTGCCGATGGCATCATCTGGTTCACCTTTGAAGAGCTCTGTGAGCGGCCTACTGGCGTTGCCGATTACATCGAAATCGCGCGGGCGTTCAATACCGTCTTGTTATCAGGTGTTCCGTTGATGGATGAAAACAAGGCCGATGCCACACGCCGTTTTATCAACCTGATCGATGAATTCTATGATCGTAATGTGAAGATGCTAATCTCGGCCGAGGTGCCCATCGACGAACTCTACAATGGCAAACGCCTGGCCTTCGAGTTTCAGCGCACCGCTTCGCGTCTGACAGAAATGCAAAGCAACGATTACCTGGCGACCCCGCATCTGCCCTGATCACGTTTCCCGGGCAATAAAGACCAATAATTTCGGTATTAAGCTGGATTCAGTGAAAATTACTCACAGGAATAATTGCCATCATCCAAAACCCTGCATTGTGGAGGATGACCATTTTCCTGCCAGTAATTTTTTAATCTGGTGTTCACAAGCTCTTTAAACGCCGTTGTTTTACGGAAATACGCAGCATCAGGGTGCCATATTAACCCTGTGCTTTCTGGCTCCAATAAACATTCATCCTGCCTGAATGCGATGGCAATATTATCCAGGTCACAGACATCAATGTTGTATGTTGAAGCCCATTGATTGAAACGCTCCACGCCTGCGGTGTGATCTTCCATGGGGTTCTCAAGCGCCTTAATCCAGTCTTTAACCGGGGCATATTTGTAGTCCGCCAGGTCCAGAGCGGCCACCAGGTAAGCCATGTTTCGCTGCCCGGTATGGACGTAATAGGAAACGAACTGATCTTCAAGTGCACGAAAGTTGAACTGAAATGTTCTTTCAAACTCTGCGATGGCTGCCTCAATCTGACCCTGGTACAACAGGCTTGAAGCCAGGTAACGGCTACAGAGCATATAGCCGGCATCGATCTTAAGACACTGTTCAAAGTCCGCAATCGATTGCTCTGTGTAACCCAAATCCCTGAATATTATTCCCCGCCAAAGCCAGGCGGTTGCATTCTTCGGGTTATTCTTGATTGCGGTATCGAGATTTTTTATCGCGCCGATATAACCATCACCGGTGATTTGATGCTTCATGCCAATGACGGCATAGGCCATGGATAAATCAGGATCAATTTCCAGTGCACGACGGGCTGCTGCAAGCGCCAGTGAATCGTGATCAACGCCATCCCCCCGGTTCCATGAAGTTGCTACCGATCGAACTGCGGCAAGTGCTTCCCAGGCCCGGGCAAATTTAGGATCAAGACTGGTAGCCTGCTCCAGTAACTGCCAACTGGTGGGAAGATTCACACGGGCAATAAACAACTCCCTGCCCTTCAGGTAGAGGTCATAGGCATCCAGGTTGCTGGTGGCGCTATCCACACTGACGGCCTCAAGACCAATACCCAGTTCGGTGGTCAGTGCTGAGACAATCGCATTGGCGATCTCATCCTGAATCTGGAAGATATCATCCATATCCCGGTCATAGGAGTCCGACCACAGATGCCGGTCATTCCTGGTATCAATCAGCTGGGCGGTAATACGCAGACGATCACCCACCTTTCTGACACTGCCTTCAAGAATATTGGCTACCCGCAATGCCCGGGCAATTTGACGGATATTCCTGGTGTCGTTTTTAAAGGCAAAAGACGAGGTACGTGAAGCGACAACCAGACCATCGACGTTTGTGAGTACGTTAAGTAACTCTTCCGACAGGCCATCAGAAAAATAATCCTGGTTGGGCTCTGCACTCATATTGACGAAAGGCAATACTGCGATGGAGTTTTCGGCAATGACCGGCTCTGGCTCAGGTTCAGCAGACACCTGAACCGGTTTTGTCACCGTTTCCTGCCCCGCTGGAACCGGCATATACCGGTCCAATGACACCATACCCACCACCACGGCCAGCAGGGCCATGGTGATGTAGTCCAGCTTATGTCCGCTGGTACGGGTTAATTTATCGAATTTAAGGACATCAGACTCTTTCCTGAGTCCATCGGTGGTTAAAGCAAAGGTCCAGGTGAAAAAGAGTGCGATGGGAAAACCCGCAACCACAAAAGTGATAACCACACCCATCACCCAGGGCGCTGCCCCGTAGTTTGTCGCAATGATATCACCAACCTGAATAAGCACCCAGGCAGCAACAATGTAGGCCATTCCGATACGGAATACATTGCGGCGCTTCATCTCTCCTAAAAATTTCATTGGAACCTCATTGCTTTTTATTCAAACGCATACTCACCTGTTCCGCTCCATCATAGCCTTAAATTCAGAATCATCACGAATCGCATCAAAGGCCGGGTCCAGATCCACCAGGTAAACCGAAGTTTCGCTCGGCGGGCTCAAAAGTGGCTCAAGCATATCAACCGTCTCGGTCGCCATGCCTGCGATCGCAAAAATTTTTGCATACACGTAGCGTTTTTCAAACTCTGCCAGATCATCCGCCGGCGCTGACCGGCTTGATCTTTCTATCAGCGTCTTGACCGTTTCCGGGCTGTCACCCTGAATCGCGCGGACTCTCGCCTCCGCAAGATCAGCGCGATAGTCTTCACCCAAATCCATACGCAGGCTCTTTATACGGAAAAGTGCTGCTGCAGCTGCTTGCCTGGCCTCATCTGACCTGCCCATAAAGTGCAGGGTTTGTGCGGCCCAATCCTCTCTGAATTCGATGCTGCCATGCTGGATCTCCGCTTCATCCGGCAGATTACGTGCCGCGGCCAATGCATCATCAAATCGCCGCGCCAGTGTGTTCACGAGCATATAGGTCAGAAAGTAATTGTAATCACCACCACGCTGCGCTCCGAGAGTCAGTGGCACCGCACTATTGGTATCACCACTTTCCTGTAAGCGGATCCGGGCCTCTGTTGTTCTGCCCCAATAACTGTCCGGGTCAATCACGCGCGCCTGTCTGACCGCGCTCATCGCGTCCTCGTAGCGATGCAGATACATCAAGGTCAGTGCATACTCGTGCCAGTTAAAATGTACACGCGGGTTCAGCTTGAGTGCCTGTTCCATGGATTTTACAGCTTGCTCCCAAAGCCCGGCCCGGCGTGATACCCAGCCCCGCCACATGTACGCCTCATCGTTACCCGGCATCATCTCAATGGCTTTATCAAGCTTGTACAAAGCTCTCTCATAATCATGAAAACCCCAGTACCAGTAGAAGCCTTCAGCCATATAGAGCCCGGCAAATTCAGTATCGATACTGCGGGCATGTTCAATCGCTTCTAGTGCCAGGTCACGGTTAAGCGGATCGCCGCCATAGAGCCAATAGTTGGTCATATGCGCACGTGCCAGCCCGATCCAGGCCTGTTTGAAACCCGGATCCAATGCCAGTGACTCCTTGAACATGTCGATGGCAGTGGCATAGCCACGCATCGTTTCCGTTTGAGCAAAGCGACGGGCCTGGAGATATAAATCGTAGGCGGCAACGTTTTCTGTGGGCACATCCGCCACATCGGCCAACTCGGAATCCGTCAGCGTTGCCTTTAAAGCACCCGCGATCGCTTTTGCAATTTCGGACTGAATGTCAAACAGGTTATTGGTCGTCAGTTCACGGTCATATATTTCAGCCCACAGGTGTTCATCCGTGTAGGCGTCAATTAGCTGCACATTGATTCGCACCCGTTCACCGGCGCGCTGCACCGAGCCTTCCATTACATTCGCAACACTCAATTCCTGTGCAATCTGACGCAGGTTCTTGGTGGTGTCGCGGTATTCCATCACCGAGGTTCGTGAGATCACGCTGAACGCATCGATCTTCGACAACTGGGTCAGCAGGTCGTCGTGTATACCATCGGTAAAATAGATATCTTCGGCATCTGCACTGCGGTTGGCAAACGGCAGGACAGCAATAGAATTCTTATCGATGTCCATCGCTTCAAGGTCAACTTGGGGCACGACGATTTCAACGAGCGGTTCTTCAATGGGGTCTGCATCCCCGGCCAGTTCGATTTCTGCCGTTTTCTGCTCAAAGCGGGACTCCCAGATAAAATAACCCAGCGAAAGCCCGAGCGACACGATGATCACATAGTCGAGCTTACGACCCGTTTTCGGTGCGATCGATTCTGTGCGTTTTACGTCCTTTTCGAGCTTGATACCCTGCGGGGTCAGCTCAAATGCCCATGCCAGAATCAGGGCGGGTACAAAACCGATGACCAGCATCAAAAGTATCAGTTTTGGCGCCCATTCCGGCAAACCCAGAATCTGTGTAAGCACATCGGTCAGTTGCAATAGAATCCAGGTCGATACCGCGTAAGCGATAGCCACTTTGAAGACATTTCGGCGTTTGAGTTCTTTGAGTAATGGCAAAAGCTGGGTTCTTTTTGTTCTATGGTTACCATTAAGCATAGTTGCTTCACAGACAAATACCAAAAAAATCTTTGCTTATCGGTCCTGTCCGGAAAATATCTGTCTTTTAAAAGCCCTGTCTTCAAGCTCCTCTCAAATGGAGTTCAACCTCATTGGCTATCGCCAGGCAGGCGGTCAAGCCGGGGCTCTCAATACCAAAGAGTTGCACCAGACCTTTAATACCATGACTTTGAGGGCCGGCGATGATGAAATCAGCAGCAGGTTCACCCGGCCCCGAAATTCTCGGGCGGACACCGACATAACCGGCTTGCAGGCGGCTTGCATCCAGGCCGGGATAGTAGTCGCGGATACTGCGTTCAAAATGTTGTCGCCGGGTTTCATTTGATTCGAATGTGTAATCAAGCTGATCACGATAGGCGACATCCGGCCCGAATTTCAGCTGACCACCCAGGTCCAGTGTGCCGTGCAGGCCCAGGCTACCCGCCCCTGCGACGGGGTAAACCAGGTGACGAAATGGTGACTTTCCCGTGTAACTGAAATAATGTCCCGCCGGATAATAGTTGCGGGGCAGCTTGGCCGCGCCCGACGTCCTGGCCAAATCAATCGCACCATGGCCAGCCGAGTTGATCAGCATACGGGCGTGAAGCTTCATGGACGTCCCATCGGTATCAATGTCCAAGGCAAAACCGTCGTTTTGTGGTTTGAAGGACTGCACCCTGCTTTTAAGGCCAAGTACACCACCGGAGTTTTCAACATCAGCCAACAGGCTCAGCATCAGGCCATGGGAATCGACTATCCCCGTAGACGGTGACCACAGGGCTGCCAATCCACGCACATCGGGTTCCAGTTGGTGTAGTTGGTCCTGTGACAGCAACTCGAGGTCATCGACGCCATTGGTCCGGCCCTGCGCCTGGTAGGCCCTGAGCACGTCGATCTGCTCATCGCGGGTCGCGATGATGAGCTTGCCAAGCCGCTTAAACTCAACCCGGTGTTGCGAGCAATAGTCATAAAGAAGTTTCTTGCCGGATACACAGGTCCGCGCCTTCAGGCTGTCGGTTGGATAGTAGATTCCGGCGTGTATTACCTCGGAGTTTCTGCTGGAGGTGTGTGTACCAAAAGCGCTTTCTGCCTCCAGAACAATGACTTCGTGCCCCCGAAGCGCCAGGGCCTGTGCGATGGCAAGGCCGACAACACCGGCCCCCACCACCACACATTCGACCCTTTCAGCCATGTTTCAATCGCCCGGTGTCAGTCGCCAGCCAACTCCCTGAGGATAATACTCCAGTGATCCAGTGCATCATAGAATGCCTTCACCGGCACCCTTTCATTGAGGCCATGGGCATACATTTCATCCGGATTCATAAAGACACCACTGATCGCAAGCGTAGGAATTCCCGCCTTGCGGAAATGCATACCATCGGTACCGCCCGATTCCATGTAACCCATGACCTTCAGACCCGGGTAACGGCTGTGAACCGCTTTTTTGACTGCTTGCATAACATCCGGGCGTAAGGGTGAAATGGGGCTTTCGGTGGCTTCATCGAGCTGCCTGAATTCAATTGCATCATTTTCGACCACGTGTTTGAGTGCATTTTCAATGGCCTCGACGGGCACACCCGGGAAGATCCGGCAATTGACCGTGGCGGTAGCAGACTGCGGCAAGGCGTTCTCCGCATGTCCGGCCTCAAGCATTGTGACCACGCAGGTGGTGCGGGTCGTACCCACGTAGGAAGACTCAATGGCCAGCCGGTCAGAGGCTTTCTCATCCCGCGGGTTATTCGCAAACTGGATCATTGCTTCACCAAGCTCACCACCCATTTGCTCACCCGTCTCTTCGAAAAAAGCCAGGGTCATTTCACTCCAGCGCACGGGGAACCTGTAGTTCTGTATTTTCGTGATGGCGGCCGCCAGGTCGTAGATCGCATTGTCCGGCCTTGGGCGTGAGCTATGCCCACCGGGGTTGCGCACTGTCATCTCCCAGGTTGAATACGTTTTTTCAGCAGCCTGCACAAGGTAAACCACCGGCTCTCCGTTGATATCGAGGTCACCGCCACCGGCATCGGAATTAAGGGCAAACTCCGCCTTGGCCAGATCTTCCCTTTCATAGGCCAGCATGCGGGTTGTCTGCATTCCGCTCTCCTCGTCTCCGGAAAAGGCAATAACCAGGTCCCGGCTTGGGACAAAACCCTCTTTCTTCAGGCGGATAAAAGTAGAAGTCAGCTGGGCGACCCCGAACTTGTTGTCAATCGTGCCCCGGCCGTAAAAATAGACATCATCCGTGGTCAGCTCAAATGGCGGGCGTTCCCAATCCTTGGCCAATGCCTCTACAACGTCCATGTGACCCAGCAAAAGTATCGGCGCTTTACCCGAAGAGCCATCTCCCCGGTATTTTGCAATCAACGACGCGGTCTCACCGAGTGGCACGACTTCCACGTCTTCTTCGGGAAAACCGGCCGCGATAAGTTCACTGGCCAGGTAATTCGCTATCTCCGGTACGTTGCCCAGGTTCTTGGAAGACTCCACACCGATGATACGGGTGTAAATTTCCAGGGTTTTCTGAGCGTGTTCGGATTCTTTAATGTCCGCAGCCATCAGCCCAGTGGACATGAGACCTGCCGTCAGCCATACAACAATTCTTTTCATAACATTCTCTTTTTGGAAAAACGCAGTAAGTCTAGGTGGAAAGAAGCAAAACTGCATGAACTATTTGAATTGTTGGCACCCCTATAAACCGGTTTATTCAGCCACTACCGTTGCATGGGGCTTTGCGCCGGGCTGAATTACGGGTATTCTTTGCCGGCTTTAAAGAACCCGGAATACATTTTCAGAGGATGCGCGTGGATTCAATAGAATCAAATCAGGATACCAACATTGGCTGGATGCTACTTTTTGCCGCCTGGGTACTCGTTACCAGCGCAACTCTTGGCAGTCTGTTCTTCAGCGAAGTGATGGGTGTGCCGGTTTGTGTCTTGTGCTGGTATCAGCGTATCGCGATGTATCCACTGGTATTGATCCTGGCTATCGGACTGCTGCCGTATGACCCGAGGGTACTGCGTTATGCCACGGCATTTGCCAGCCTGGGATGGCTAATGGCCTTATTCCACGTGCTGCTGATTGCCGGTATCATTCCAAAAAGCGCCCAGCCTTGTGTGCAGGGTATTCCCTGTTCGGAGACACATATCTCACTGCTTGGTTTTTTAAATATACCGACGCTTTCCCTTCTGACATTTACGCTAATTGGCGTATTGTTGTTTTACAGCCACCGCTTGGAATCCTCATGAGTAAAAAATCTATCTTCATCTCGGTTGCGGCCATACTTTTACTGGCCTTTGGCCTGGCCACGGTCATATACAAGAATTACCAGGCCAGCCAGCCAGGCTCTGCGGGAGCAGGTAAATCGGCCATGTTTGAAAGGCAGAGTGCTCCGGTCAAAGGGGCTGTGGACGCAAGGGTTACCATTGTTGAGTTTTTTGATCCTGCCTGTGAGACCTGCGCTGATTTTTATCCGCTAATTAACCAACTCATCGAGAAATACCCGGGAAAAGTGAGGGTTATGATGCGCTACGCACCGCTCCACAAAGGTTCGGATGAAGTGGTCAAAATGCTCGAGGCTGCTCATCTCCAGGGTCAATTCTTTCCTGCGCTGGAGTTGTTGTTCAAGAACCAACGGCGTTGGACTCGCAATCATGTGTCTCAACCCGACAGCGCGCGTGGCATCTTGAATGGCATGGCTCTGAATCATGAAAAACTGGCAGCCGATATGAACGGGGCTGTTGTAACTGAAGCGGTTCAGCAGGATATCAGAGATGTTCAGGTGTTTAACATCAAGGCAACCCCGGAGTTTTTCGTAAACGGCAGGTCGCTTCCAAGCTTCGGTTTCAAACAGCTGAGTCAGTTGGTTGAGGAGGCCGTTGAGGAAGCCTATTGAATCAGGCCCGTACTGAGTCAACACCTGTCTGAAGGAAAAGAACATGCATATTGACCATATCAACATCAGCGCCCCCAAAGAGCTTCT
>Ga0316189_10007845_pt1 | contig 10067 bp, 11 predicted proteins | sample LowCovwburrow_MG_FD_204930 | JGI IMG/M metagenome (GOLD analysis project Ga0316189, IMG submission 204930) | Coastal sediment microbial communities from Maine, United States - Lowes Cove worm burrow | ecosystem: Environmental > Aquatic > Marine > Coastal > Sediment | place: USA: Maine... | reverse complement strand
TTCTAGCCAGCCGCACGGTTGCTGATCTTATGGTTGGGAATGCAGATGTTCGCTTCGTCTCTCAAGGGCGGGAATCATTAAAGGGCATTCCCGGCGATTGGGAAATATTTCGGGCCCAGAGATAAGGCGTCTGCCCCCTGATTAATTGCATTTACTTATTCTCTCACCATTCTTCAGGAATGGGATAAGGGGTCAACCCCTGCCGTTCGGGCGAAAAACCGAATCGCTGGTAATAAGCCGGGTCGCCGAGAACGAAGACCTGCTTGATCCGCCTCTGCTCCGACCGTTCCAACCCGGCGCGGACAAGTGAGTTGCCCAAACCCTGCCGCTGAAGCAATGGTATCACGCCAAGAGGTGCAAGAAACGCTCCGGTTCGATCGCACTCTTCAGTCCCTCAAATGGTGTAGAGATCATGCGCAACCAATTTTCCCCCATCAAAAGCTGCCAGAGACAGGATCTCCGGCTCTTCCTCGAGAAGGGCCGACACGACAGGTCTCAGTTCTTCCTGAGGGAAGGCCTGCGGGTAGAGTGCCAGAACCTGCGCAAGTTCTCCCAATGTGGTTTCGCGGATCACTAGCTTGTTCGTCACGTTCTGCCTCCTGTCAGTCGCGACCAAGAGCCGGATTGAAAAACACCTGGAACGCAATTGCAAAAATGAGTCCGTTTGAGGCCCTCAGCGATCGTTATGCCTTTCCGGTCAATGGGTCCTGATCCTGGAACATCTCCCGCCAGGCGTCGTGACCGGCGGCCTGTAGTGCCTCGATCCCGGCCAGCCTGCCCGGGCGATCATCGACAGTATCCGGTTTGAAGGGGGTGGTGCGAAACGCTGATACCATGGCAGCGTCAAAGCTGTGCTCGCGGGCACCGGCAATGCACAGTGCCAGGTACCAGTCAAAGGGGATCAGGGCAGGGTCGTGGCGTGTCGGCTTGTAGGTTGCGGTTGAAACGGGTTCGCCACTACCGAGCATTTTTACCGCAAACTTGTCGTCGCGCGAGTAGCCATGCCCCAATCCTTCAAACCGGTCCAGTATCGGCATTTCTTCTGTAGCCAGTTCGTAGACCACGCCCGGGTGACAGGCTCCCTCACGTTGTACCAGGCCTGCCTTGCCGGAATCGTCGGCGCCCGGTTTGGTGAAACTCACCAGCCAGCCTTCGGTCATTGCCGTGCCAACAACACGCGCCGACGGGCAGCGCGCGACAAGCCGTGTGGACAACAGGTTGGAGCCATAAGCGAAGTACAGACTGGTATGCATCAATGGGGCCTTGCCGGTGTTTCGTGGATAATGCCATGCTGCCTGCAATATGGTTTTTGAACAACAGGGAATGCGCAAATGATAGTGGAAACTCTACAGGGGCTTGCCTTGCAACTGGACGCCGGCACGACCACGTCGCGGGATCTGACGGAAGCCTGCCTGGCGCGCATCGAGGACGAAGCCGGAGAAGGCGCGCGGGTTTTCCTGTCAACCGATGCCGAAGGCGCGATTGCGACCGCTGACTTCATGGATGCACGGCGCAGGGTGGGCCGTGCACCATCGCCTTATGCCGGTATTCCGATATCGCTGAAGGACCTGTTCGATGTGGCAGGCGAGGTTACCGCGGCCGGGTCGACGATTCTGCGCAGCAGTGAACCGGTCACCGCCGATGCCACTTGCGTGTCGCGACTGCGCGCGGCGGGGTTTGTGTTCATGGGGCGCACCAACATGACCGAGTTTGCCTATTCCGGCGTGGGGGTGAACCCGCATTACGGTACGCCTAAGTCCGTCTGGGACCGGGCGCAGGGGCGCATTCCGGGCGGCTCTTCGTCAGGTGCTGCGGTGTCGGTGGCAGACGGTATGGCCTATATGGGGCTGGGAACCGACACTGGTGGGTCGTGCCGCGTGCCGGCAGCTTTTAACGGCATCACCGGATACAAGTCATCGACAGGCCGGGTTCCAAGAGACGGCGTGTTTCCGCTGTCAGATACGCTGGACACTGTCGGGCCGCTGGCCAATTCGGTGCAATGCTGCTCGATCATTGACGCCATGATGGCCGGAGACCGGACCGGCAACGTGCTTGCCCGCGACCCCGCAACCTTGCGCTTCGGCATTCTGCAGCATGTGGCGATGGATACCATGGACCCGGAAGTGGCTACCGCGTTCGATGCTGCCATCAAGACGCTCGGCAAGGCCGGCGTGGTGTTTTCAGAGGTGGCGTTTCCCGATCTGACCGAGTTGCCGGCTCTCAATGCCAAGGGCGGGATTTCGGCAGCCGAAGCGATGAATGTGCATGCCGAGATGCTGGAACGCCATGGTGATGAATATCACCAGATGGTTCGCACCCGCATCCTGTCCGGTCTCAATGTCACCGGGCCTGAACTGGTGGAACACTACCGGCGACGCAAGGAGATGATCTCGAAATTCGAGCGGCTTTGTTCCGGCCTTGACGGCTTCATCCTGCCGACGGTGCCGATATTGCCGCCGCTGATTTCCGAAGTGGAAAAGGATGACCGCTATGGCCCGCTGAACTTCCTGTGCCTGCGCAATACGTTCCTCGGCAATTTTCTCGACAGCTGTGCGATTTCCGTCCCCATGACGGCGCGCGGCGAAGCGCCGGCCGGTGCCATGCTCATGCGCCGGCATGGCCAGGATACGGAATTGTTCAATGCGGCGGCCAGTGTTGAAACCATCCTGCAGAAAGCCCTGTCATGAAAACTGAACCGATCAAGCTGATTGACCTGCGCACGGTGTGCATCAAGGCCCTGAAGGCGGCGGGGTGCGATGATGCAAACGCCGATGCGATTTCCGGCACCGTGTGTGCGGCCGAGCGCGATCATTGCCACAGCCACGGCATCCTGCGAATGCCGGGATATCTGAAGTCTTTCGCCAATGGCAAGGCCAACCCCGTAGCCAGGCCGACATGGTCAAAGACGGCACCGGGGGTTATTCGCGGCGATGGCGACAACGGCTTTGCACCGCTGTCGCTGAACCTGATGGCTGAGGAAATCGGGGCATTGGCAAAACAGCAGGGCGTGGCCTGTCTGGCGCTGACCAACATGCATCATTTTGCAGCCCTGTGGCCCGAGATGGAACTGATGACGCAGCAGCACCTGGTGGCGATGACCATGACCTCGGCGTTTCCGATTGTACCGCCGCCGGGTGGCACCAGGCCCCTGTTCGGCACCAACCCGATTGCCTTCGGATGGCCGCGGGACAATGGCGAGGCGGTGATTTTTGACATGGCCACGGCTGCCCGGGCACATGGTGAGATACTGATCGCTGCGCGCGAGGGCAAGCAATTGCCGCCCGGCACGATCATCGACAAGCATGGCAATCCATCGACCAATCCGGCGGATGTTCACGGCGGGGCGATTCTCGCCTTCGGCGGTGCCAAGGGTGCGCTGGTATCGATGATGGTTGAGCTGATGGCAGGGGCACTGATGGGCGAACCCTTCAGCTTTGAAACGGCCAAGAAGGTTGAGCCCGACGGACTTGCCAATCGTGGCGGACAACTGATCATCGCCATTGATCCGGCCCGTTTCGGTGACGCCAGCGGCTGGGCCAGCCATGCCGAGGCCCTGTTTGCCGAAATGATCAAACAGGACGGTGTGCGCATGCCCAGCCAGCGCCGCTATGAGGCGCGCCGCATGAGTGAGGCTTCCGGTACTGTTGAAGTTGCGTCCGATTTGCTGGAGCAGATCAGGACAGCCGCCGGGTAACGCGGTTGCCGGTGCGTCGGGAAGTCTGTCCGGGACCCTGCGGTCCTGACAATTCCGGCAACCGGGGAAAGAATCCGATTGACCGGCTTACCGGTTGAACCTAGGTTCCAAAGTGTTCTGGGTTCTCTGGATGCAAGGAAGCAAAACCTTGTTTTCAGGGCTAAGAGGGAATGTGGAAGGGTCGCTTACTGACCCCTGCCACAGCTGCCCCCGCAACTGTGAACGTCGAGGCTGTCTGCAAGAGGCCACTGGGAAGATTTTCCCGGGAAGGTTGGACAGCCGTTGAAGCGTGAGCCAGGAGACCTGCCTAGAGCCGTCCACCTCATCCTGATGCGGGGAAGCATCGGGAGCTGTTGCATTTCTGCAGTGGTGGTTTCGATCCATCACCGCTTGCGGGGCAGCAGGAAGTGGCACAAGCTCACTCCCAAATCCCCAAGGGCAAAGTCAGGACTACAGCTCCCGGCCAAGGCCGGATCAGGGGATCAAATGAATCCAAACTTGAAATCCGTATTGTTGCGGGCGGTATCGCCCGTTGTCTTGCTTGCCGCCGTTTCGACGGCGCAGGCTGAAAGCATCGATATCGGCGAAATCGTCGTTACGCCAAACCGGACCAAATCCGACAAGGCCAAGGTGGGCTCGGTTGTCGAGACCATCAGCAAGCAGGACATCGATGCCCAGCGCTTGCCGACCGTGCAGGACTTCCTGGTACAGGAACCCGGTGTAAGTGTTTCAACGCAAGGTGGTGTTGGTCAGGAAACCACGTTGGTGGTTCGCGGTGCCGACAAGAAATACGTCAAGACACTGTGGAACGGCATCGACATCTCAGACACGTCAGCGCCGCAGGTGCAGGTCTCGCCGGAACATTTGCTGACCGGTGGTGTCACCAGCGTGGAGATTCTCAAGGGCTCGCAATCGACGCTGTATGGCGCCGACGCCGTGGCTGGCGTGATCGGCATTTCCACGCTGGGCAATTTTGAGGAAGGCATCCGCTACATCGTGTCGGGCGAGGCGGGATCGCATGGCACATTTCGCGGTTCACTAGCAGCGCAAGGGGCCACGGCAGACGGCAGCCGGTTTGCTGCCAGCGTATCGGGCCTGACCACGGACGGTATCTCTGCCGCCGATCGCCGCAACGGCAACCCTGAACGCGACGGTTATGACAATGTCACGGTGTCAATTGCCGGTGAAAAGGTGCTGGACCAGTACCTGACGGCATTCGGGTCGTTATTGTATATCGACAGCCGCAGCGAGTTTGATGACGGTGGCGTGACCCCGTCCGACAATCCCGACAATACAGCAGACCGCAGGCAACTTGCCGGGCGGGTCGGCATTACTGCGACGTCGCTTGACGGGCGTTTGAAGAACACTGCGTCGGTACAGATCAATGACATCACGCGCAGGTCTTTCACCACGACTTTCGGCCCGTTCACATTTGCACCGAGCAGTCTGCGCCAGAAAGGCGACTGGCTCAGCGAGTATCAGCTGAACGACCAGATTACCTTGCAGGCAGGCGCCGACTATGAACGCCAGTCATACGATGACGGGTTTTCCAGCAATGAAATCTGGATCGCCGGTGGCTGGGGCCAGATCATCTATACACCGCTGGAAAACCTGACGCTGACCGGTGCGGTCCGTCATGACGAGCACGATGACTTCGGTGGCTTTACAACATGGCGCACAACCGCGGCTTATCTTTTTGCCGACACAGGTACCAAGGTACGCGGCTCGGTTGGCACAGGTTTTCGTGCGCCCAGTCCGTTCGAGCTTGGCTATGACCCGTTTGGTCCGCTGGGACCCAACACGGACCTGACCCCGGAAGAGAGTTTTTCCTGGGACGTGGGCGTGGATCAGACATTGCTTGATGGTGCCCTGACGGCGAGCCTCACCTATTTCGAGCTCGATACCGATAACCTGATCGATTATGACTTTGGCACGGACTCCTATTTCCAGACCACGGGAACGACCAGGCGCAACGGTGTTGAAGCCCAGGTCAAGTATGCTGTCGCCGATTGGGTGGACGTGACGGCTGCCTATACCTTCACCCGGGCACACAACCCGGATGGCACAAGACGCGCGCGTGTGCCCAGGCACGATATTGTACTGGGGCTGTTCACCCGCCCGGCTGAAAACTGGACCACGTCAACCATCGTGCGCATCGTCGAGGATACGGAGGACACTGTCAGCGGAACGCTGGTGCCGCTGGACGATTATGTTCTGGTCAACGCCAAGGTCGGCTACTCTCCAATGGAGGGCATGGAGATTTATGTGCGCGGCGAAAACCTGCTGGATGAGAAGTACCAGGTCGTGAAGGGCTACGGCACACCGGGTGCGTCGGTCTATGGCGGGTTTGTGTCCCAGTTCTGATGAAGCACTTCGGCAAACGGGTCTGGACAGGGGTGGTGGCGGCAGCAGGATTGCTTGCCGGCACCGCCGGTGCACTGTCCGGCCCGTCTGTCGCCTCGCTGAATGTCTGTACCGACCAGCTTGTCATGTTGCTGGCTGCGCCGGGGCAGTTGAAATCGATTTCCAATCTTTCACGCGATCCCACCTTGTCGCCGCTTTACGAGCAGGCAAAACAACACCCGATCAACAAGGGAGTCGCTGAAGAGATCCTGCTCGTGAAACCCGACCTGGTGGTGACCGGCACGTTTTCGCTGCACAACACGACCAGCCTGCTGCGCCGGCTGAATTTCAGGGTCGAGGAATTCAAATACTCACAATCGGTTGAAACCATAGCGGCAGATATCAGGCGAATGGGCCGGCTGCTGGAGCGCACCGGCACGGCTGAAGCCATGGCGTCGCGGTTTGAACATCAACTTGCCGGGCTGGAACCGCTGGCTTGCTCGCGCAAACCGGTGGCGATTGCCTATGGGGTGCGCGGCGTTGCAATGGGCAAGGGCACGCTTGCACACTCCGCGATAGAGGCAGCAGGGTTTACCAACATGGCAGCCGAGCTTGGCTATGAAGGGGTCACGGCCTTTCCACTGGAGTTGCTGGTGCAGGACCCGCCGGACCTGATCATCTTGCCAAAGCCGACGCCGGGAGCACCGGCACTGGCGGATGAAATCCTGGCGCATCCGGTGCTCGCCAGGCTGAAGGCAACGGTGACAGGCGGCTTTTCCAGTCCTGCGGCGTTGAGTTGCGGCGGACCGTTCACCATGGACGCCATACAGGAACTGCGCGCGTTGGCACCGCTGCTGACACCTTGCAGGAAGGCACCCGGGTCATGAGCAGGCCAGTCCTGATATCGCTGCTTACCGTGCTGGGCCTGGCAGGTTTCGTGTTGTCGCTGCTGATCGGTCCGGCCCGGATTGGCCCCGTCGACAGCATCGAGGCGCTGGTCGCAGGCGGCAATGAGGCTGCCATGATCATCATGCGCGAGATCCGGCTGCCGCGCGCCTTGCTGGGCGTGCTGATCGGGTTCAGTCTTGGTGTAGCAGGTGCCGCACTGCAGGGCCTGCTGAGAAACCCGCTGGCCGAACCGGGTATCATCGGCATTTCCGCGTCCGCATCGCTGGGCGCGGTGTTGTTGTTCTATACCGGCCTGGCAGGTGCGTCGTTCCTGGCACTGCCGGCAGGTGCGCTGATCGGTGCTGCAATCTGTGTGCTGGTGTTGCTGGCGATCTCGGCCATGCAGGCCTCCACCATAACGCTCATTCTGGCCGGCATCGCGCTGGGCTCGCTGGCCGGCGCGTTGACCTCGCTGGTCTTGAACCTGTCGCCCAACCCCTATGCCAGTTACGAGATCATCTTCTGGCTGCTGGGCTCGTTGAAAGACCGCACGATGGATCACGTCTGGCTGGTCATACCGCTGATGATCGCGGGTTGGGCTGCATTGTGGGCAAGCTCGCGAACACTGGATGCACTGTCATTGGGAGAAGAAGGCGCATCGGGCCTGGGGGCAAACATTCCGCGTGCCCGCGTGCTGGTCGTGTGCGGTGTGGCATTGTGTGTCGGCGCCGCGACGGCTGTCAGTGGCGCAATCGGCTTTGTCGGGCTGATTGTCCCGCACCTGGTCCGCCCACTGACCAATCGGTTGCCCGGCCAGTTGCTGCTACCGGCGGGGCTTGCCGGCGCGGCCCTGCTGACCCTTGCAGACATTGTCGCGCGCACCGTTATCCCCGAGCGTGAACTCAATGTCGGCGTGGTCACCGCCCTCATCGGCGCACCGTTCTTCTTGTGGCTGGTGATCCGCTCGCGCAAGGAATTGTTCTGATGCAACTCACAGCCGGCAACATATCGGTTTCGCTGGCCGGACGGCAGGTGCTGCACGGTGTGGATATTGTCCTCGAACCGGGCCAGGTCACCGGTCTGCTGGGGCCGAATGGTGCAGGCAAGTCCACCTTGATGCGGGCATTGGCGGGGCAGGTGGCTCATCAAGGGCGTATTGAAATTGACGGCCAGCCAATCATCGCGATGAATGAAGCCGACAGGGCGAAGATGATTACATGGTTGCCGCAGGCAAGAGTGTTGAGCTGGCCGATAAGCGTGCGCGCTGTTGTCGAACTTGGCCGCTTGCCCTGGCATGGCTGGCGCCGGGCCTTGTCGCAGGTTGATCGGGAGAAGTGCGCGGCAGCCATGGAGTTGCTTGATGTAACCGGCCTTGCCGACCGGCCGGCAACCGACCTGTCCGGCGGTGAGCAGGCACGGGTGCTGATGGCGCGCGCCGTGGCGCAGGACACACCTGTTCTGCTGGCAGATGAACCTGCCTCGGGTCTTGATCCGGCGCACCAGATTTCCATGATGGCGGCGTTGCGGCAACTGGCCGGGCAGGGCCGCACGGTACTGGTGTCGCTGCATGACCTGTCGCTGGCAGCGCGCTGGTGTGATCGCCTTGTGCTGATGAAACACGGCTTGATCGCGGCTGATGGGCCGCCGGATGAAGTAATGACGAACACAACACTGCGTGATGTCTATGGCATCAGTGCGCGGATTGGCCACGACGCGTGCGGCCTCTGGCTTGCGCCATTGGGGCTGACTGGAGGGGAGAGCGATAATGAATGAGCTGACCGGTAACCTTGCAACGGCCCTGGATGCACTGCTCGACAAGGGCGGGCCCACGATGATTGCGCTGGGCTTGTTGTCCGTGGCGGTTGTCGCAGTGTTCCTGATCCGGGTTCTGGCTTTGGTGTTTCCCGGTTCCGGCGGCATTGTGAGCGTTTTGTCCGCGGCCGCCCGCAAGGCTGTTGACGACGGATCCGATGCAGCGCGCCAGCGTCTTGAAGTGCTGGCCACACTTCACGCGGCAGCACTTCGGTCCGGCTTCCGGTTTATCGACCTGGCTGCAACCGCGGCACCGCTGCTGGGGCTGCTTGGCACGGTACTCGGCATGATCGAGGCATTCCGGCAACTGGAAGCAGCCGGCAGCCGGGTGGAACCGGCACAGCTTGCCGGCGGTATCTGGGAGGCGCTGCTGACCACGGCAGCCGGCATGGTTGTCGCCCTGGTGGCGCTGGTCTGCCTGTCAATCCTGGAAAGCCTTGCCGAGCGTCAAAGCGCCAGGGCAGAGCGCGCGGTCAACGATATCATTGCAGGAGCATAGACCATTGAAAATGCTCCGGATATCCCCGTCATCAGCGCGCCGAAGGCCGCCGGATCTGACGCCGGTGATGGACGTGGTGTTTATTCTGGTGGTGTTCTTCATGGTGGTGTCGACATTTTCGCAGACACTGGTGAAACCCCTGAAAGTTACGGTGCCGGGTGCTGCAGCAGCGCTACCGTCTCCGGTTGAACCGCGAGTGCTTGTGCTGGATGCAGCAGGTAGTGCGCTGGACGGGGAAACTGTCACGGACCTGGCTGCGGCCCTTGCCGGAGATACTTCGAAGCCGTTGAGCATTGTTGCCGAAAACGGTGCCAGCTACCAGGCACTGGTGGATGCGCTGGATGCAGCCCAGGAAGCCGGCATTGATGATGTGCGCGTGCAGGCGGCAGGAGAGGGCCAGTGAGCGGCTTCTCCCTACCAAGACCTGAACGGCGCTCGCGCGGCATCTCGATACTGCCGCTGATCAATGTGGTGTTCCTGTTGTTGATTTTCATTGTGTTGTCAGGGGTTATTGCATCACCGGACCCGTTCGAACTGTTGCCGGCGCAGGCCAGTGCCGGCGAGGAGGTCGACGCCGCCGGCAGCGACGCAACCGTGTATGTGTCCGGCTCGGGGGCGCTGCGGTTTCGCGAGTTGAGCGATGAAACAGCTATCGTGGCGTTGATTACGCAGCTTGCCGGCAATGATGCGATGGAGACACTGACGCTGCGTGCCGATGCGGCTGTGCCGGCGGTGCGTATCGTGAAGCTGGTCGAGAGCCTGCGCGCAACCGGCATGAGCCGGATACAGCTTCAGGCGGAGCGCAGGCCATGATGCGCTTTGTGTTGCCCG
>Ga0316189_10007842_pt1 | contig 10069 bp, 8 predicted proteins | sample LowCovwburrow_MG_FD_204930 | JGI IMG/M metagenome (GOLD analysis project Ga0316189, IMG submission 204930) | Coastal sediment microbial communities from Maine, United States - Lowes Cove worm burrow | ecosystem: Environmental > Aquatic > Marine > Coastal > Sediment | place: USA: Maine... | reverse complement strand
GACAGAAAAACAAAAGGAAGAGTCGTCATGATTGTCATGTTCGGCATTTTCCTGCTGACGTTGCTGGTTATCACAGCTGTCGCAATCGTGCGCGCGGAAAATCTGTTCGTTGCCGTCATGCTGATGGGTATCGCCAGCCTGCTGATCGCCGCCAACTTCTTTATTCTCGATGCCGCCGATGTCGCGCTCACAGAGGCGGCCGTTGGAGCTGGAATATCAACAGTCCTGTTCCTCAGTGCGCTCGCCCTGACCTCTGAGCGGGAGCGGGCTAAATCGCCAAACAAGGTATTGTCCTTCCTGGTCGTGGGTGCAGCGGCGCTGGTGCTTATCTACGCAACCTTCGACAAGCCTCGATTCGGTGATCCCCAAGCGCCTGTGCAAACGCATGTCGCGCCCTGGTACCTGGAGAAGACTCCGGAGTACATCGACATACCCAACGTCGTCACCGCGGTGCTCGGCAGTTTTCGTGGCTACGATACGCTGGGCGAGGTGTTCGTCGTGTTCACGGCCGGAATCGGTGTGCTGTTCCTGCTGGGTCGAGGACGCCCATCCGAGCGATCGGAAGTCATCAATGAAAATGAGGGCCTGCGACATCACCTGATCCCTCGCGTTGTGGGTCGCGTGCTGATTCCGTTTATCCTGCTGTTTGGTCTCTACGTGCAATTCCACGGTGAGTACGGCCCCGGTGGGGGATTCCAGGCGGGCGCGCTGATAGCCGCGGCCATTATCCTGTTCGCGCTGATCGAGGGTGAACAACGCGCGCTTCGAGTGCTGCCACACCGCCTGTTGCTGGGCCTCATGTCAGCGGGTCCGCTGCTCTACGGTGCGGTTGGTATCGCCGGTATCGTGCTCGGCGGTAACTTCCTCGACTATTCGCCGCTGGCGTCGAACCCGATCAAAGGACAGCAGCTCGGTATTCTGATCATTGAGGCTGGTGTCGGCATTACCGTTACCGGCGTGCTGCTCAGCGTCTTTCATGCCTTCGCGGCCAGGGGGCGATAACGCATGGAACTCCTCGGCCTGTATCACTACTGGGTATTCGCAATCCTCTTGATGATCGGCTTCTATGCTGTGATCGCAAAACTCAACCTCGTCAAGAAGCTGATCGGTCTGTCGCTGTTCCAGTCCGCGGTCTTTCTGCTGTACATCACCATGGGCAAGGTTGAACTGGGCACCGCTCCGATCTTCTCGGACTCGGGTTCCGGAATCTTCTCCAATCCATTGCCTCAGGTGCTGATCCTGACGGCGATCGTTGTTGGTATATCGACGACGGCGCTCGGACTCGGCATCGTCGTGCGTATCAAGGAAGAATACGGCTCGATTGAAGAGGATGAGATTCAGGAGATAGACAGGCGATGAACGCGCTCGCACCTCATCTCCCGGCACTACAGGTTGTTGTGCCGATGTTAGTGTCGGCGGTGGTCATTCTGCTGCGGCCGCGTGGCCTGGCGTGGATGGCCTGCACAGCAGCAAGTGCAATGGCGTTCGCGATCGCCATACAACTCACACATACCGTGCTGGCGAGCGGTCCCGTCACCTACCTGATGGGCTCATGGCCAGCACCTTACGGCATCGAACTGAGGGTCGATGCGCTGAGCGCCCTGATGTTGCTGGTTGTCAACGGTGCGTCGGTCGTGACGCTCATTGCCGGCCGCCAGAGTCTCGACTTGCAGATCGAAGAGAACAGGCAGCCGTACTTTTTTGCTGCCTGGTTGCTGGCGCTGGCGGGGCTTGCCGGCATTGTTGTTGCTGCGGACGCGTTCAACATCTTCGTGTTCATGGAGATTTCGTCGCTCGCGAGCTACGTGCTCGTCGCGGGCGGGCCTGACCGCCGGGCATTGCCCGCCGTGTTCAAGTACCTGCTCATGGGTACCATCGGCGCGACCTTCTACCTGATCGGCGTCGGCCTGATCTACATGATGACCGGCACACTGAACCTGGCCGACATGGAAGTCCTGATTCAGGCGGTGGGTGATCAGCGGCCGATTCTCGCAGCAGCCGGTTTCATCACAGTGGGACTTGCGCTCAAGGCGGCGATATTTCCACTGCACGTCTGGCTGCCAAATGCATACACCTACGCGCCGCACATGGTGACCGTATTCCTCGCCGCGTGTGCGACCAAGGTGTCCCTGTACGTGCTGCTGCGCTTCGATTTCTTTGTCTTCCAGGGCAACCTGGAAGGACACGCGATCCAGTTTGCCGCCTACCTGATGCCGCTGGCGCTGCTGGGCATCCTCATAGGGTCGGCCGTGGCGATGTTCGAGAAGAACGTCAAGCGGCTGCTGGCCTTTTCATCCGTTGCCCAGATCGGTTACATGATGCTCGGCGCAAGTCTTGTCACCATCGCGGGGCTTACCGCCGGCATCGTGCATATTTTCAATCATGCTCTCGCGAAAGGTGCCTTGTTCCTCGCGGTAGCATCGTTTGCCACGGTTGCCGCGAGCCTGCGACTCGAAGACCTGGGCGGAATTGCGCGCCGCATGCCGTGGACCTTCGGTGCTTTTGTCATAGCCGGCCTGAGCCTGATTGGAATCCCCGGAACGGCGGGTTTCATCAGCAAGTGGTACCTGATCACTGCAGCCATGCAACTGGGTCCCGGAGGACTCGTGCTTGTTGCGATCATCCTCATTAGTTCGCTGATGGCTGTTGTATACATCTGGCGTATTGTCGAGGTGATGTGGTTCGGCGAGCCGGCTAATGAAGCTACAGCGCCAGTCACCGTTTCGCCGTTGCTGGTGGGTGTTGCGTGGACCGTGGCGCTCGCCAATATCTATTTTGGTCTGTCTCCCGACTTGCCGATGACCCTGGCCAGTGAAGCTGCCGCCGAGCTGTTGAGGCATCTGCCATGAGTGTTGAGTCAACCATCATTCTCGCGCTGCTGTTGCCAATCGCAGGCGCATTCCTGATTGCGCTTGCAGGGCGCATAAACGCGAATCTGCGTGAGACAGTGACGCTGCTGACCGCCGGTGGTCTTGCGGCGACCGTGTGGAGCCTCGTGCCGTTTGTCATGGACGGTGGACGACCGGGTGTGACCATCACCGAATTGCTCCCCGGCGTGGAGATTGCGTTCCGCGTTGAGCCGCTCGGCATGCTGTTCGCGGCACTGGCTTCGGGCCTCTGGATCATCAACTCGATCTACTCAATCGGGTACATGAGGGGCAACAAGGAAAAGAACCAGACTCGCTTCTACGTGATGTTTGCCGTTGCGCTCGCCGCAACGATGGGCGTCGCGTTTGCCGGCAACCTGATCACGCTGTTCCTGTTCTACGAAATGCTGACCCTGTCGACCTATCCGCTGGTCGCACACAAAGGTGACGAGAACACGGTGCGATCGGCGCGGGTGTACCTCGGCATCCTGCTGACAACATCGATTGGTCTGTTGCTGCCCGCCATTATCTGGACCTACAGCGTCGCAGGCAGTGGCGACTTCGTCGCTGGCGGCATACTCAAGGGAGTAGTCGAGGGGCCGGCGGTTGGCCTTTTGCTGGGCTTGTTCGTTTTTGGCATCGGTAAAGCGGCGGTTATGCCGGTGCACCGCTGGCTGCCGGCTGCAATGGTCGCGCCGACGCCGGTCAGTGCTTTGTTGCACGCGGTCGCTGTCGTTAAGGCCGGCGTGTTTACGATCACGAAAGTCATCGTCTACATATTCGGTGTCGACTACCTGTTTGCAACGCCGAGCAGTGGCTGGCTCCTGTATGCAGCCGCATTCACCATCATTACGGCGAGCGTGGTTGCGCTGCAGCAGACGAATATCAAGCGGCTGCTTGCTTACTCCACGATTGCGCAGTTGTCGTATGTCGTCATGGCAGCGGCAATATTGAAGCCACTGGCTGAAATCGGTGCCGCCGTCCATATGGTCGCGCACGCGTTTGGCAAGATCACACTGTTCTTTGCGGCCGGCGCAATCTACGTCGCCGCCAAGAAGACCGAGATTCATCAACTGCGCGGCATTGGCCGACGCATGCCGATCACGATGACCGCGTTTACGATTGGCGCACTCAGCATGATCGGTGTCCCGCCGACCGGTGGTTTCGTCTCGAAGTGGTACATCCTTGCGGGTGCCTTCCAGGCCGATAATTACGTCGCTATAGCGACGATCATATTGAGTACGGTTCTGAATGCGGCGTACTTCCTGCCGATCATTTACATGGCGTGGTTCATGCGTGAGACGGAGTCTGTAAGTAACGACCACGGAGAAGCTCCGTGGCCAGCTGTTCTGGCGCTGTCCATTACCGCGCTGTTGACGATCCTGTTCTTCTTCTTCCACGGTACAACGCTCGAACTTGAGCGCCAGGTTGTAGAGAATTTGTCATGAACAAGCCGCAACACGACGATTACTGGCTGGCGCGGCCATCGACCATCAAGCTTCTGTGGCGGGTGTTTGCCGTGGTGCTCGTGCTTCTGGTCCTGGCCCAGGTGCTGATCTACGTCAAAGGTTACTTCGGCGTCGATGGCTGGTTTGGCTTCGGTGCGGCTTACGGCTTCCTGTCCTGCCTTGTCATGGTGCTGTTTGCGAAGGCGCTCGGCTACGTGTTGAAGCGCAGCGAAGATTATTACGACGATGGGGCCGACGATGTTTGAGTTGATCCCACCAGCGGTCTTCATGATTGTCGCTGCGCTGCTCATCGGCCCGGCACGTGGCCACCTGCGCACGGCAATTGTGCTGGCGGCACCACTGATCACTCTGTGGTTTGTCTGGCAAGTTCCTGACGGCGTTGCTTACACGGTTCCGTTCCTCGACTACCAGATCCAGCCGCTGGAGGGCAGCGCTCTCAGGCGCCTGTTCGCGACCATCTTCGCGCTGATGGCGTTTGTCGGCGGGCTGTATGCATTCCGCCAGGCCAAGTGGTATGAGCTCGCGGCAGCATATGCCTATGCAGCCGGCGCCATCGGTGTCAGTTTCGCCGGTGATCTCATCACGCTGTTCCTCTTCTGGGAGCTGATGGCGCTGTTTTCGACGGTCGTTGTCTGGTGCGGCGGTACCAAAGAGGCACGACAGGCGGGCGTTCGCTACGCGATCATGCACCTGCTCGGCGGCGTCATCCTGAAGGTTGGTATCGAAGGCGTCGTGGTGCACACGGGCTCTATTGATATCCAGCCGATGCTGGCGACCAACTTCGATACCTGGATGATGCTGACCGGAATCCTGATCAACGCGGCAGCTCCGCCGGTATCGGCATGGCTGGCGGACTCGTATCCATCATCGAGTGCGACCGGCTCTGTATTCCTTTCAGCGTTCACGACCAAGACGGCCGTGCTTGCATTGATCCTGCTGTTCCCGGGCGAACCCGTGCTCATCGGCATCGGCTTGTTCATGGTGATGTACGGCATCATCTACGCGCTGCTCGAGAACGACATCCGGCGAATACTCGCGTACTCGATCGTCAACCAGGTTGGATTCATGGTTTGCGCGATCGGCATCGGTACGGAGATGGCGCTCAACGGCGCGGCGGCGCATGCTTTCGCACACATCATATACAAGGCGCTGCTGTTCATGAGTGCCGGCGTGGTGGTCTACCGCACCGGCCTTAATCGTTGCACCGACGTCGGCGGCCTGTTCCGTACGATGCCACTGACAGCCGTTTGCGGCATCATCGGCGCGCTCGCGATCTCCGGGTTCCCGCTGACCTCCGGGTTCACAACCAAAACAATGATTTCACAAGCGGCCGCGAACGAGAGCCTGGTGTTCGTTTACATGATGCTGGCAGCCGCATCAGCGGGCGTGTTCCTGCATGCCGGCATCAAGTTCCCATGGTTCGTGTTCTTCCAGCGCGACTCCGGCCTGCGGCCCAAGGACGCACCGTGGAACATGGGTGTTGCCATGGTGATCTTCTCGGTGCTCTGTATCCTGCTGGGTGTTGCCCCGGGGCTCCTGTACCAGTTCCTGCCGTACCCTGTTGAGTACGAGGCGTACACGCCCGGCAAGGTGCTGTTCTATCTGCAGCTGCTGATGTTCTCAGGTCTGGCGTTCTTCCTGCTGTTGCCGCTGATGAAACGTACCGAGACGATCAGCCTCGATTCCGATTGGCTGTGGCGAGTGCTGTTGTTCCGCTTCGGCAGCTGGATCTACGGGCTGCTGGCAGCGACCGGCAGATCGGTCGCCGCTGCTGCTTCCGCGGTATTGTCAGCAGCCAGCGGAGTGGCCACCCGCTATCTCGGGACACCTGCTGGTGACGATCGACCTGGCGTGTTTGCGCGTACCTGGCCGATCGGCGTCACCGCCCTGTGGATCGCGGTACTGCTGACGACCTACGTCTTTATTTACTATTTTTGAGTGCCAGCCTCGCGGCGGAGCTCAGTCACCATGGTTTGCAGGTCACGACGCTCAGGCTCGCTCAGCAATGTCGGCAGGTGTCTTTGACTGCGTTCGTCGTCTTCATGAATCGTGTAGAAGAACGCACGTAATACGCCCGCCATGTCCTTGACCGGCTCGGCATCGTCCATCAGGAAGCTCATCGCGATTTTGGACACGGAAGCAGCGAGGTGCGCTCGTTCGTGCGCCATTCGCCTGTCGTCGCCACGCAGCTCACCAGATACACCAGACTCCTCGACAACGTTGCGAAGATACTCCTGCCTCGCGTCCGCGCGTGCATGGTAGATGCCGGTTTCGGCTTCGATGTCGATTTCCCGGATGAGATCGTGATAGCAAACCTCGATCGGGTTCTCGGCTTCAAACACCAGGGAGACTTTTGCGAGGTTCTCGTCAATCAAGCGCTGCCGGGTCCAGTGGTCGAGACCATCAAGAGTGCTGTGCTCGTCATCAAAAGCGTCGCTCAGGCGCTCAGCCACACGCTCACGGACGGCGTCGAGCAACGAATATCTGTGTGCAACGTGACTAATGGCGTTTCTCATAGCAATCTCCTTTCCGTGTGAGACATCACTATAGAAACCGCGCCCTCGCGGGTCTGGTCAGAATCCGTCAGAGTCTGGTCAATTTGTGTCAGTCGCCGGCATAGCCGGTCAGCTCGACGTAGCCTCGACCTTTGATGGGCCGCTCCTCGTGCTGGCCTGCGACATCGACCGCGCCCTCCCAGTAGCGCACGGTCGTAAACAGCTCCTGGTCGCTGATGACGGGAGAAACGCTCACATCAAGACCTGCTTGCGGCACGCGCAGCTGCCATCGAGACGGGTACTCGCCACCCTCGGGGCTTGCCCAGGTGTCCAGCACCTCGATCTCAAAGTCGCCTGCCGTGAGGTGCATTGCATTGCCAGCGGCATCCACGAACGTGCCTGCGCTTGCGGGATCCCAACGACCATCGTTGAGGCGCAGGCCGTAGAGCATCAATTCCGTGTCGTCATCGAACTGCAGTGCGAACCAGTCCCAGCCGACTTGCTCTGCCGCCAGCGCGCTGGTGCTCCATTCACGATCAAGCCATGAAAGGCCGGATACCTTGTAGTCGAGATCGCCAATCTGCACTCGGCCTTCAGTTTGCATGCGCGTCATTGAGTAGTAATAAGAGGCATTGCCAGGGTCGGCCGATTTCTGCGACAGCCCGTTAATGCCATTCAGCACCGGCGGCTTCATTGCTGTCACCTCGAGGTCGATGCCGATGGCATCGTCAGCAGCGCGCAGCCGCCAGGAGCCCGACTCGGTTTGCGATAGCTCCCAGTCATCTATCCAGACCCGCAGCGGATCGGACTGCGCGCCCGCGAGCCCAACCGCGCCACGTGAGTAGCGCTGTGCCACGTAGAACTCTTCGTTCTCAGCATCCGTGACAGCGAGATGCGCGATGTATACCTGGTTCGTGCGCCATGCAGACGCCGATTCGGGTGCTGCCGGAGCGAGAGCAAAGCGGAAGATGGTCAGCTCGAAGCCAAAGCGCTGACCGGCCGCATCATCGAGATTGCCGGTCAGGTACCACCATTCGTTGCGAAATTCGGGGTGCGGACCGTGATCGTCCGGAAACACGAAAGCGCGCGGCGACAAGGCTCTTCTGAACTCAGGATCCGCGTCACTGCCGAGCAAATCCGCGAGACGAGACGGCGGTGCGCCGGTGTCTTGTGCGAGTGCGTGTCCGCAGCCAGTGGTGGCAAGCAAGGCAAACAGCAACAGGCGTATCGATAGCATCTTATTCTTCCCGCATTGCGATAGCCGGTTGCATGCGGCCCGCGCGCCAGGCCGGGTAGAGACCGGCCAGCAATGCCGCGCCGATGGCGAAGGCAACGGATGCAAGCAGGATGTCGGGCGCAACGGTCATATCGATCTGCCAGCCGAATGCGCGTCGGTTGATAACCTTGATGAGCACCCACGCCATGACGATACCGAGCGGCACTGCGGCGAGTCCGCTCAACAGGCCGATGACGCCGGTTTGTGTCGTGATGAGCCCGCCGACCTGGAACGGTGTCATGCCGAGTGCCCGCAGCGTTGCGGATTCGCGTGCGCGTTCCAGTTGCAGAGCCAGCATGGCAGACAGGATGCCGATAAAGGCGACGCCGAGTGCGAGCCAGTACAGCACATCCGTAATCACGAAGGTACGGTCGAAGATGCGCAGCGACTCTTCACGCAAGTCAGCATTGGAGATGACATACAGCGCCTGCATGCTGCCGCTGAGCGCCTCAATCTGTTCGACGATGACATCGGGATTGCTGCGCTCGTCGAGATACAGGCCCAGCGCATCAATGCTGTCATCGTCAAAATGGCGCGCGTACGTGTTGCGACTCATCATCACGCCGCTTGCCTGTATGTCATAGCTTTCAAATGTCGCCGCGACCCGGAACGGTTGCAGGCCGCGGTCGGTTGGCAGCATAACTGTGTCGCCGGCGCCGACGCCAAACTGGTAGCCGTAGGGTTCGGATACCAGCACCGCGTCGCTGCTTTCCCATTGCGGCCAGACGGCATCCGGATCCGCGTCGATTATTTCCGTGCCCGCGTACGCAGCGCGCGGCATTTCGAGGACTCGCAACTGCGTGCGACTGTTGGCGTCCTCAAGCCAGGCAAGTTTTTGGCTGCTCACGACCTCGACACCATCCAGACGCCGAATAGCCTCAATCAATGCAGGGTCCATCGGACCGCGCTGCGAGCCGGTATAGACATCCGCCTGCAAAGTACTCTCCAGCCAGCTGCTGACAGAGCCGCGAAAGCTGTCGACCATGACGCTGACGCCGATGGTTGCTGACACCGCGACGGCAAGCGCCACGATCGCCACGCCCGTGCGCGAGAGGCCAGACGCTATGCCGCTTACCGCCATGCGTGCGGCGGTTCCGCCCAGCGCCCGGGCGGCCGGCGCGATGAGCTTTGTGGCGATGCGCACAAAGTAGGGAACGCACAGCGCAAATCCCAGAATCAGAAGGAACACAGCCGTCAAGCCGGCAACGAGACTGGTGCCGGAAACCAGGATCAACACTACGGAGGCCAACATGAGCCCGACACCCGTAACAGCAACGACAGGTACTGAGTTGCGTGCACGCTGTTCCAGGTTCGAGCGCGTCATCGCAAGACGCGGCTGGTAGGAGGTTGCTTCAATAGCCGGTAACGCGGCAGCTACCAGCGCAGCTGCAACACCGGCGATGAGTCCTTTGGCGACGGAGAAAGCGTCAACGCTGACATCGGTCGCGTTAACCCTGAAGTAGAGGTCATTGATGGTTCGAGCGACGAGCTGCAGCAGCTGCTCGCCAAGTACGATGCCCAGCAGGACACCAAGAATAGCCGCCAGCAGCCCGACAACGGCGGCTTCTGTGAGGATCATCGTGAGCAGCTGTCGACGCGTGAGACCGAGTGCACGCAGCACACCGATCAGCGGACGGCGTTGCAACACGGAGAAATTGACGCTGTTGAAAATCAGGAACAGGCCAACCAGCAGGGCGAGCAGGCTCATGGCGGTGAGGTTGGTCATGAACGCCTTGCTCATCTCTGCGGTAGAGCGAGTACGTCCTGCCGCCGAAAGCACTTGGTTGCCGTCCGGCAGTGCAGCTTCGAGAGCTGCGAGTGCTGCGCTGTCGCCATCCGCAATACGCACATCGATGCGTGTTAGCCAGCCAGGCTTGCCCAACCATTCCTGCGCCGTGGCGATGTCGGTAACAAGCAGCTGGTATACGTTGTTGCCGTCGTCCGAAAATGTTGCAAGCAACC
>Ga0316189_10007841_pt1 | contig 10069 bp, 9 predicted proteins | sample LowCovwburrow_MG_FD_204930 | JGI IMG/M metagenome (GOLD analysis project Ga0316189, IMG submission 204930) | Coastal sediment microbial communities from Maine, United States - Lowes Cove worm burrow | ecosystem: Environmental > Aquatic > Marine > Coastal > Sediment | place: USA: Maine... | reverse complement strand
CTGGCGGCATTGTTGGGCCATAAAGACTATCGCTAGCAGCGCTGTCCTCGTCCTCAATAATGGTGAGTGTTATATCGCTTGGTAGCGCCCGGCGAAGATGAGCTACGGTATATTCAAGGGCCAGCCCACAGCCATATATTAGGATGCTTTTGAGCGGCGCACTCATGTCGCTGTCGCTTTCTGATCTTCCTCAATTGCTGCGTGGATAGACTGAAGAAATTCAATATGATGACTTGTATTCGCTACAGCATGCTCGATTTCATCACGCTGAGTAGTTGCGGCGCGCATCAATTCATTATCTGATAGCGTCCCGGCCCTTGGGTCGAACCCGTGCGGTGTTAGGTTTTGGCCAACCATAACCGCCACCCAGCTAGGGGGCAGGAAGACGCCGAATTCATACCGTTGAACTAGGCCACGCTCTTTCCAACCTTCAATTTTCTCTTGCAAAGTATCTGGCAAGGTCATGGCCTTGAAATATCGCCACATCTCGCTGTCATCGCGCTGAGTTGCGGTATAATGGAGCAGCAAGAAATCACGAATTCTCTCAAATTGCAGGTCCATTCGGCGGTTATATTCGTCAACGTCGGTTTTCGCGCATGACACGTCTGGGAATAGCTCGAGCAGTCCGGTGATGCCCTCCTGAATAAGATATATGGAGGTGGATTCGAGTGGCTCCAAAAAGCCGCCAGATAAGCCGATTGATATTACGTTGCGGTTCCACAGTTTCTTGCGTTTTCCGGTTTTGAAATACAGTTGGTTCGGGTCTGCAAGAGGCTCGCCGTCCAAGCTTGAAAGTAACTGATTTAAAGCCTCTTCATTAGAGATGAATTCGCTCCAATATACATGGCCGTTGCCAGTGCGGTGCTGAAGGGGGATGCGCCACTGCCAGCCAGCTGGTCTTGCAGTCGCGCGGGTGTATGGGGTGATTGTATCTGCCGAGGTGCAGGGAACAGCGATGGCACGGTCGCATGGAAGCCAATGGCTCCAATCTTCAAAGCCCGTCTTCAAAGTTTGCTCTATCAGGACGCCGCGAAAACCCGAACAGTCGATAAAAAGATCAGCGGATACTGTCGCACCCGACTCCAGTATCAATGCCTCGACGAATCCAGTCTCAGGATGACACCGGACATCGGTAACCTTTCCCTCAATCCGCTGCACACCCTTCGATTCTGAATAGCTACGCAGGAACTTAGCGTACAAGCTAGAATCGAATTGATAAGCATATCCAAACGTCGATTCAATTTTGGAAATGTCCGATGATGGATGCCTGCATCGTCCAGCTTCTGCTGCAACGACGGGGTAAGAGTAATCCCCCAGCCTCTCCGCTTTTCCCAATTGGTTTAATCGAATCCAATGCTGGTAAAACTCAACCCCATTTATCGGTTTTCCAAAATCACCGAAAGGATGAATATAGCGATCACCGACACGACCCCAATCGCAGAACTCGATACCCAACTTGATCGTAGCGTTCGTTGCCTTCATAAAGGCGGCTTCATCAATCCCAAGTGATTGATTAAAATAGCGAATATGCGGAAGCGTGGCCTCGCCCACCCCGACGGTACCAATCTGATCTGATTCAATGACGGTAATAGAAACGCCGAGAGAGGCCAATTTGTGGGACAACCCAGCAGCGGTCATCCAGCCGGCAGTACCACCACCCAAAATGCAAACCTGTTTAACATCGCTGTGACCCATCGCTAAAGGTAGCCTTTTTTAGTATTTTAACCCCATAACCATTATGAATTTATGTCACAGTTCCGCGCCTTAGAGCAAGGTGAAACGGGGATTTATTTGATAAGTCTCGCCTACTTTTCTCGTGATTAAAAAGATACGGCCGCGCAGGGGCCTTGCATAGCTTTTATTCTGAACTATAGTCTGGTGCTCAAGAAGGGTAGAGATTTTGACTATAAAGCATTCATCACATTTTTACACAGGCGTACGCCTTGCCTTGCTGATTATTTCAGCGGTTTTCAGCGTCTTGCTGCTCGTGGTAATTGTGGGTCGTGGTTTTCTGCTCCTGAATGTGGATGGGGCTGGTTCTGAAAACCTCGTAGGGGCTGACTTTTCCTATTTTTATGTTGCGGGCCAGCTTGTGGAACATAGTAATGTTGCGGAGCTATATGATGTTGAGGCCTACAATAGCAAGGTTGCCGATATTCGGAATATTGATGCTTTTCCTCGCCCGTCTCCCTGGAGCTATCCACCGACTATTTTTCCGCTAGTGGCTAGCTTAACGCTCTTTGATTTTCAAACAGCTTGGATATTATGGACTGTGTTTGGTGTTGTCGCTTTTGCTTTTATAAGCCGTGTGGGCACTGGAAGCTGGAACGCCGCAAGTATGGCATTGCTCTCCCCCTTCTTTTTGCTGACACTGATGATCGGCCAGATTGGTATTATACTGGCTGTGTTGCTGATCGGTGGTCTGCTGCTGTATCGACGTGGCTACCGCGTATCTGCAGGTCTGGTCTGGGGTCTTTTAATCATTAAGCCGCATTTGGCGCTTGGGTTGCCGCTTCTTGTCCTTCGTGACCGGCAATGGTCTACGGTTGCGGGCGCAAGCGCAAGCATATCGGTTCTTGTCTTGGTCAGTTGGGTCGTATGGCCTGACGCTTGGGGCCTTTTGTTTGCTTCACTCGGTAATAACGTTGAACAAGTCTTAGTCGCTGGAGACGAGCGCCTTACGAAAATGGCGACATTTTATTCGTTGTTTATGTATCTGGGGGTGCCGTCCGGGATTGCGATGGCACTACACGCGGTGTTGGCAGCGGTGGCTATCGGCCTTGGTATTCGCATTATCGCCAACAGCTCCTCGATTATTCACCAATTGTCGGTGCTGGTAATCCTGCCCGCCATGGTATCCCCATATCTTTTCCATAATGATCTGGTTGGAATGGCTTTTTTAGTTGCACTCGCAAGCGCTTATTTCGGTGGGCGTCATTACAATGGAATTGGCTCATTGGTGTTTCTTCTCCTGCTGTTGCTGACGATCCTTATTATTCTGGATACCTTCCTATTTGTTCATCTTTGCACACCGTTCTTTCTTTTACTTTTGTGGGTTATCAATACCGATAAAGATGATAGTTTAAGTATAAATGATGCTCATAGGAGCGAGGAGGCATAGCTTGCGTATCGGAATTTTCATTGTTGCCTATAATGCGACCTCGACTATTGAAGACGTACTTGACCGAATACCCGGCGCGATATGGGACCGAATTGAAGAGGTCTTTGTTTTTGATGATGCGAGCTCCGACGACACCAGTGCTCGGGCTGCTGCATGGAGCAACCCAAACGCAGGCAAGGTAAAAGTCTTTTCCAATCAGGTTAATTTGGGATACGGCGGCAATCAAAAGCGTGGCTATCACTATGCTGTCGAGCAAGGGCTTGATATTGTTGTTCTTCTTCACGGCGATGGTCAGTACGCTCCGGAATATTTAGCCGAAATGATCGAACCGATTGAGCGCGGTGAAGCCGCTGCCGTTTTTGGCTCTAGAATGATGACCAAAGGCGCTGCTAGAGAAGGCGGAATGCCGGGCTATAAATATCTTGGAAACCGTATTCTAACGTCATTTCAGAATTATTTTTTACCAGAAAAACTTACCGAGTTTCATTCCGGCTATCGGGCGTATCATGTGCCCACCCTGAAGCGATTGCCTTTGATGCGCAATACGAATGACTTCCACTTTGATACCGAGATTATTATTCAATTGATGGAAGCAGAGGAAGTAATCAAAGAGGTACCCATACCGACATATTATGGCGATGAGATTTGCCATGTAAACGGCTTAAAATACGCCTTAGATGTGTTTGGAACCACCTTGGCATGGCGACTACATAAAGCGGGTGTTATCAGTGACCAACGCTTTGATTTGCGGACGGGCAGCATATACCATTTTAAGCATAACAAATTTTCTAGTCACCAGCAGATATCAGCGCTGTTTAGGCAAGAGCGCGATGCTCCCTTGTCTGTTCTTGATGTCGGTTGCGGCGCTGGGCTGCTGTCCAAGGAAATTGCAGGTGAGGGTCACCGTGTCACTGGGGTTGATGTATATGATAGCGTTGACGCTAGACAAGCCTGTGCGAAATTCTATCAGGCTAACTTAGACAATGGTTTAGACGGCGTTGAGATGGAACCTTGGGATAGAATTGTCTACGCTGATGTATTGGAGCACGTGCGGGAGCCAGAGCGTTTACTGTTGGAGGCTGGTAAATCTTTAAAGCCAGAAGGTCGCATCATAGCTTCTACTGGTAATGTAGCAAATATCTTCATACGCCTCGGATTATTATTTGGACAGTTTAACTATACCGAGCGGGGTATTTTGGATCGTACCCATGTGAGACTTTTCACCAAGCGAACCTTTAAGCGGTTGATTGTTGGCTGCGGCTATAAGATCGAGACGCTCACATATTGCCCCATACCGTTTGAAAATATTGCGCCAGGTTTACCAAGGCTGACTAGTTTTCTGACATGGGTCTATATGGGCTTTGTCAAAGTATGGCCATCGATGTTTGCCTATCAAATTATGGTCGTCGCAAAGCCTGATAGGGCAGGCGCTGGGGAATTTCTTAGAGATCAGCAAATACTGGAAGAGTGGGAAGAATACCGCGACGCATCAATCGATCAAACTAAGGATGGTCAGAAATGAACGCGCTTTCGAAACAATTCGGGCGCTACATCATTGCAGGCCTTGCCGGAACGGGCGTATATGCTGCTGTTTTTGCGATTATGAATGAAGCAGTTTTTGACAGCGCAGATAATGGCGATCAGGGCCTGTCCTATATCTTTGCCAACGCTGCAGCCTTTATCGTATCAAGTGTCACGGTCTTCATTAGCAATCGTTTCTGGGTGTTTAGTGTCGGAAAAGGGACCAAAGAAACCATCGCACGCGAGCTGACTTTGTTCTATGCGATTGCCTTGGTTGGCTGGTTCATTGGAACTCCTTTCGGCGCCTGGTTGGTAGCGACCCGTGATTGGAATGAATATCTTGCGCTGATCGTTACCATTGCCGCTTCTATTGCTATCAATTTTACTGGGCGAAAATACATCGTCTTCAAAGATCAATTTAAGGAATTTGAAGAGTCGGAGGCTGAAGGCACTGGATCCGATACCCAGTAATAGTCGAAGGGAGATTATTCGCATGATATTAAGGCGTTTTTATCAACATATCGGAGAGCAAAACTGGTTCGCTGTTGGCCTTGATATTCTAGTGGTCATAACCGGTATCTTTCTGGGTATGCAGGTCAGCGATTGGAATGAATCCCGCAAGGAGAAGGCGCTGGCCGATGAGATGCTGGTTCGGCTTCAAGGCGAGTCCGAAGCGATTGTTGGTTACTGGGTGGACCGAATATATTCTTTTGATTCCGCCATCGAAAACCAGATAAAATTTCTCTCGCTCATGACTGCGGGGTCCTATGAAACCAGTGATGTTGAGGCAATCAATGATGCCCTTCTCCGGGTTAGCTTTTACCCTGCCATAAGTCCGCCGAATACAGTGATAAAAGAAATAACTGGAAGTGATAAGGCGAGGTTGGTGGCCGGTACGCCCGTGCGTGCCGCCCTTACTAGATATGTCACAGATCTGGAGTATATAAAAAGTCAACTGGACTTCTTTCGAGCAGGCATCTACGCCGCACAGGCGGATGCGTATCATGGCAGAGTTTTCGCGGAATATGATCCGGACAGCCCTTCTATGCGCAAGTATCGGTACGATTTTCTTACGTTAGCCGAGGATGAGATATTCACAAGCCACATGGTCAATATGGTGAGGGACCAAGTGCAATTCCAGCGTTTCAGGTACGGTAGCTTGCAGGCGGCGCTGAACCTATGTGAAGCCGTGTCAAAAGCTGTGGGTGAGGTCTGCTACGTTCCGACTGCGGACATAGACAAGATTGAAGCTTGGGACGGGGTTAATAATTAGATGAGGTCCGGTTACTCGATCCTAAAGCATCATTAGCATCATCAAAACCAGTCCCGCGATCCAGATGGTTTCCATCACCATCAATAGTGCTGGTCGCCAGCCCACCTGCATTATGTCTCCGGGCTTTGTTTTAATGCCCACAGCAGCTATGGCGGTGGTTAAGCAAAATCTTGATAGGTCGGACATACCGGATATTATGCTTTCATGCAGCACATCAAGGCTATTCACCCCGACAAAAATCACAAACATAATCAGAAATAGCGGCAGGATTGGGGGGCGCTTTGCCGCTGTTCCGTCCACAGATACCGGTGCGCGAAAGGCAAGGGCTAACAGCAGGACGACAGGCACTAGCATGGCCACGCGGACCAGTTTTGTGATGGTAGCGATTTGGCCGGCCTCATCAGAGATTGAGAAGCCAGCACCGACCACTTGCGCTACGTCATGGATGGTGGCTCCGATAAACAGCCCTGCCGACCAGTCATCAAGATTCAAATAGGCTGTGATCAGCGGATAGGCCACCATTGCGATGGTGGAAAGGGTGGTTACACCAACAACGGTAAAGGCCGTGTCGCGCTCTTTGGTGTCGCTGCTTGGCAAGATGGCAGATAGGGCCATCGCGGCTGATGCCCCGCATATGGCGACCGCCCCACCAGTTAAAATGCCAAACTGCTTATCGCGGCCAATGAACCGCGATAATAATATGCCCACACCAATTGTGGTACCTGTCGCTGCGATGACCATGGCGAGCGGCTGCCAGCCCATGCCGACAATGTCACCAAACGCTATTCGCAGGCCCAGTAAAGCGACCCCTGTTTTTAAAATAACAGACGCCGCAAAATCCACACCGCTCCGAATTTTGGCATCGTCCGCCAAGAAATTGAGCGCAAGCCCCAACAATAGCGCAAACAGCATCGTTGGTGCACCGTAATGCTCGCCCAGAAAATTAGCGGCCAAGGCAACAATAAAGGCGATTGATAAGCCCGGCACCAATCGTTTGACGCGTTTACCAAGGGGCTGGATATCTGCACTGTCTGCGTCACTCATAGAAACTGATTTCCTCTTTGGCCCTAGCCGTTTGCTTGATCAAAAGCCGCTGAACTTGATGCTTCACAGGCACCGATTGCAGTGTCCATTCTATCAATCCATACGCTCCCATAGCGTTCAGTAAACCACGCTCGCATACCACTCGCCGCCTCTCTGAATTTAGCTTTTTCTTCAGATGTTGGAACATATACCGTGCCTCCAGCCTCTTGGAAAGTCTCTAGATCTGATATTTGGCTTAAGATAGGAACGGCGCGGGTCACATCCTTTAGATGCTGGAAGCCTTCAAAGGCGATCTTCTGCACATCCGGTGGTATTTTCTGCCAGCGATCTTCTGAATACCACCAAAAAGCTGTCATATAGGCATGCCCGTCCAGCGTGATAAATTTCAGGTTTTCATGCAGCTTCGCCGAAACAATATCCTGAACGCTGTTTTTTGTGCCTTCAACAACACCAGTCGCTAAGGCTGAATAAACCTCGGGCCAAGCGATGGGCGTGGGATTGGCGCCCAATTGGCGTACCAGCTCCTGTTGAATTGCCGACGGAATCGTCCGGATTTTCAGGCCAGCCATATCAGCAGGCTCGCGAATTTGCTTAGTGGCCGTTGCAAGGCTTCGCCAGCCGCCTGTGTTAGAGACGACCATCAGGCGCATGCCCAAGTCTTCTTCAAGGATGCTTTCTCGGATGGTACCAACAAGCGGGCCATCAAACACACACTCAGCAATCACGTCGTTATTAAACGCATATGGCAGATCAAGAACTTGCAAATCACCATATAGACGTCCGATCCCGCCGGTTGTGGTCATGTGGATATCTAAAATGCCGCTTTGGGTCGCTTCAATGCACTCGCGTTCATTGCCGCAGAATTGGCCCGACGGAAAAATCTCGACGGATACTCGGCCATTCGTGCGGCTTTCCACATAGGTCTTAAAGACCAGCGCCCCATCATAGTCTTCGCCCTCTGCGGCACTTAGAAAGCCAATGCGAATTGTGTGCTCGGCCTTTTGCCGCTGACTGCTGACGCTGCCATAAACCGCGGCACCAAAAATAGTGGCGAGTATCAGTATCGCTATGATTTGTCTCTTCATGGATTATTCCTATTCGTCAAAATTAAGCCTACTCGCTTACATTAGGCCCAGCATCTTAGGTAGGGTCAGCGAAAGTGCCGGAAAATATGTGATGAGAATAATCACAAAGACTTGGATCGCCAGAAACGGCGCCATCTCTCTGGCAATTGCTTCCACCTTTTCGCCCGATACTGATGCTGCAACGAATAGTACCAGCCCCATCGGCGGTGTCGCTAAGCCAACTGTTACATTAACGCACATAACGATTGCAAAGTGCAGCGGGTCGAGGCCAAGCGCAGTGAATACGGGCGCCAAAACGGGGCCTAGGATCATAATCGCAGGCCCAGCGTCTAAAAACATGCCAACAAAAAACAAAAACAAGTTCAATAATAATAGCAGAAGCAAGATGTTATCTGTGACTCCAAGCATGGACCCGGCAATCGACTCTGCCATGCCTGAAACGGTGATAATCCACGCGAATGTGAGCGCTGAGCCGACTAGGAAAAGGATAATGCCTGACTGCAATGCGGCAGAAGCGCATATTCCGCCAAGGTCTTTCATCCGGACGGTCTTTTGGATGAACAGTCCGACCACAAGCGCATATGCAGTCGCGACTGCCGCAGCTTCGGTGGGGGTGAAGATACCGCCAAGAATACCGCCGAGAAGGATCACGGGGGTCATCAACGCGGGGCCGGATGCTTTAAAGGCGTCCTTGCGCTCTACGAAGGTGGCTTTACGCCCTGCGACTGGATAGTTGCGCTTTTTGGATAGATAAGCCGTCACGGCCATCAAACCGAAAGCAATCATCAGTCCGGGAATCAAGCCCGCAGCAAATAGGCCGCTGACCGACACATTCATGATGAAGGCGTATATAATCATGATACCGGAAGGTGGTATGATTGGCCCAATCACAGATGATGCGGCGGTGATCGCAGCGGCGAACCGTCTGGAATAGCCATTTTCTTCCATTGATGAGATAAGCATCTTACCTAGCGCTGACGTGTCAGCCACAGCCGAGCCAGAAAGGCCAGCAAATAGAATGCTGGAGATGATGTTTACTTGCGCTAAACCGCCTCGGACATGACCAATCAGGCTCTGACTAAACTTGACTATTGAACGTGTAATACCGGCAGAATTCATCAGCTCGCCCGCCAGGATGAAAAAGGGCACTGCCATCAGGGGGAACGAGTCCATGCCATTATAAAACCGCGACAGGAGGGCTTTGTAGAAGTCCGGCTCGTTATCGATAAAGAGACTAAAGCCCGGCGCTACAAGCAGGGCGAAAACGATCGGCGCTCCCGCAGCCATTAGGAAAATGAAGGCCCAGAAATAGGTAAAACTCATAAGGGGTCTCCGGCGCTGAAACTATTTCTATCCAACGGCTTGACGCTAGCTGGGTCGATAAAGGCCATTATATCCCGGAAGAAAAGCTCTATGGCCACCAGCTGCAGGGCGATAAACCCAACCGGCACGATGCTATAGAAAAAAGCCATTTTAACCGGCAAACTTGCCGCCGATACGGTAAGACCGCGCTGCCAAAGGCCAACACTTTCAATTAGAAAAAGCGAGAGGACCCAAATAACGGCGGCCCCGATGATCAATTGTAGAAAAATTCGAAGGCGGACGGGCAGGGCTTCGGCAAGCATTTCGATGCTGACATTTGCGCCACTTCGCATTGCCAGCGGTGCGACCAAAAACGCCATCCAGACCATCATCGCTTTGGCAAGCTCTTCGGCCCAAGCCAAACTGTCATTCAAAATGTAACGAAATAATATCTGTGCCAAAACGACGACTACCATTACAGCCAGAAATACAGCTGCAATCTTAACGCCAGCGGTTCCAACTGTCTTGTTGATCGGCGCCAATCTGCTTGCAATGATATGGCAAAAGCGATGAAGAAACATCAAAGGCAGGGATCCCTATAGTTTTTCTGTGGTGGTGATTTTTACCACGGTACAGGTAAAAACCCAAGGTACAGATAAAAGCCCACGCTACAGATAAAAACAAAGAAAGAGAAGCCCGGGGGCTTCTCTTCTATTTTCGGAT
>Ga0316189_10007840_pt1 | contig 10070 bp, 8 predicted proteins | sample LowCovwburrow_MG_FD_204930 | JGI IMG/M metagenome (GOLD analysis project Ga0316189, IMG submission 204930) | Coastal sediment microbial communities from Maine, United States - Lowes Cove worm burrow | ecosystem: Environmental > Aquatic > Marine > Coastal > Sediment | place: USA: Maine... | reverse complement strand
TGCGGTCGTGGCACGGCTCGCCGCTGCGCCCGGCGGGCGCTGGCCGGACAGCGCCTCAGGACCCGGCGTCCTCCGACGCCACAATCTGCGCGGCGCTCAGCAGCAGGGCCGGATCGAGGCGGACCCGATAGTTCGGGTTGGCGTACATGAACCGGACGACGCCGTCGGTGCCGATGATGTAGGTGGCCGGCACGGGGAGATAGTGATGGTCGCGACCCGAATCGCCCTCGATGTCGATCTGGTGCTCCCGGAGATAGCGTTCCACGGTCTCATCATCGACGCGAAACGCCAGACCGAAGCCCCGCGCGATCTCCATGTCGCTGTCCGAAAGCAGGGTCATGTCGAAGTCCGCATCCATCAGGTGCCCCTTCGAGACTTCGGGCCGGTCGGGGCTGATGAACAACAGGTCGTAGCCCAGCCCGACGAGTTGCTCTTCGAGGGGGCGATACGCCATCAGCTGCCGCGAGCAATAGGGACACCAGCCGCCGCGGTAGAACGTCACGACCAGCGGCCGGTCGAGTTCGCCGGGTGCGTATCGCCGTTCGTTGCCGTCAGGATCCGACGCGGTGAACGCCGGCATGTTCATCCCGGGAAGCAGCGGCCTGACAGCGGCCGGATCGTCCGGCACGTCCGTTTCGACCACGGACTGGCGGGGCGCGGGTCCGCAGGCAGCGACAGCCGTCAGGATCAACGCGAGAAGGAACGGCCGGAAGCACCGGTACAGCCTGGCAGAGTTGTTATTCATGGCGGCGCATTATCCGGGGGGAATCCGGCCCGCGCAAAAGGGGGCCGGAGAGTTCGCCGACCCGACTTCAGATTGTGTGATGGCCGGGTATCGCCCTTCCCGGTCAAGGTGCCGGATCGTCCCGTTCGACGAGGCGCACACCGCTGAAAAACAGGCGGAAATTCTCAGGCCGCGACGGGGCGACGAAGCCGATACGCCGCATGCGATCCAGACGCAGTTCACGATCCGTCGGCCCGGCCTGAAGGTCGCGATAGGGGATCTCGTAGTCGTTCAGACCGGGCTGCACGACCAGCTGGGTATCGAAGCGGTCGCCGGGCGGCGGATTGCTGCGCTTGTCGTCTATGTGCAGGGCGATCATCACCGGGTCGCTGAGGTCGGAGAAGATCTGGAAACGCAGCGTATTGAAGCCGTCCCAGTCGGGATAGACCTCGTTGATCGTCACCCGGGCATCGTGGCCACCCTCGAAGCTGACCATCGCCGTTTCGCGATCGTTGCGGGAGGTCCAGCCTGGCGGCGGCTGGCCGGCAAACAGCAGGGCGTTGTCCAGATCGACAAACCGCTGTTGCCAGGACTCTGTCAGGTCCACCAGCACCGGGAAACGCCCGTGGCGGCCGGCATAGGCCAATCCGACGTCGATCAGGGATCGCAACACGACCAGCAACACAAGGACAGACATCCAGCCGAGCAGCTGCCGCGGCCTGCCACGGAGCCAGGCGTGCTCGCGCCGCAAGGGCGCATCAAGTGCCCCGCTCAGTGTGAGGAAGGCAATGCCGCCGACGATGTTGCGCACCGCATCGCCGGGATCGTCATCGAGACCACCGGAAATGGGGTGGGGATTGTCGATCAGCAGACCAATGACGACGACGAAAATGCCGGCGACCGCATAGTACAGGGACCGTTTTCGGATCCAGCGCCGGCCGAGCAAGGCGGTGAGTTCGAGGACCAGAAGGCCCGAGAAACCCAGAAGTACGACATAGCGCAGCTCGTAGAGGTCACCGAAGAACTGGTTGTAGGTCGGCCGCTCGTCCACGGCGAGTGCCCAGACAAGCAGGAGGATGGCGGCCAGGTAGAGAACGGCCAATCGGGCGCCCGGTCCGCGTCGGCGCATCGTGCCCGCGCGAACCTCGTCTATGGGCCCCTCATCCCTGTTGCGTCTCATGCGTACTCGCTGCGTTGTCTGTTCGTCACCCTGGGAGCACCCTCGGTCGATCCGGCCGTCTTTCAGACGCTACCCCGCGAAGCCAGCCCGCGGCAAATGGCCAGCCTGCGCCGAGCGTCACGCGAATCGTTCTCCGCCCAGTGTAGACAGATTCGTGGCGCACCATGCCCCGGGGACTTCGTGGGGAAGCTCGGCGAACGCCGTGCACAGCGAAACGCGACGGCATCCGGCGAAACGCGACGGCATCCGGCGAAACGCGACGGCATCCGGCGAAACGCGACGGCATCCGGCGAAGGTGCGGGCAGGACGATGAAACGAGCGACCCCGGATCAGGGTGGCAGAAGCAGAGGCCTTGACGGTGGGCTGTCCCTCGCGACAGCCGGCGGAGCGACGCGGTGTCAGCCGACCCCGGAGGCCTCGCCGGCCCGTACCCGGCCGCCCGACCGTTCCGGCGCGGGGGCGGTTTCGGGCGGTCCGTTCTCGAACAGCTCCGAGACAAGCGCTGGCGCACCCTCCATCTGTCGGATCACGTCGGTCAGATCCGCGCCCAGCCTGAGGCCGGGATCATCCGGATGGATGGCGACCCGAAGCCAGCCATAGCGGTGGCTCGCATTGAGGTTGAAGCGATTCCAGAAGCGCAGGACCGCGGCCCGCAACGCGGTGTTGGCCTCGAAGCCCAGAAGCGGGACCCGCTGGAACACGCCGATCCGCGCGTCGTAGTAGCCGCCGGAGTATTCGAAGAAACGGAATCCGAGGCGGCGTATGTCGAGGCGACGAATCCGGCCCATGGCCCAGGCCGGCGGCACGTAGAGCTGCGGCTCCCCCAGCTGATGCTGGTCAAACCAGCCGCGACAGCGCCGGATGATGTCGGCAACGCCCATACCATCGCGGCCAAGATGCTCGGCGGCATGCGCACAAGCCGTAGTGCCAGCGAGTCGATGCCATAACCCACGCGGCCGGGCTGCTTCGTGGGTCCAGCCGTGACCGGCCAGTTCATGACCGCGGTCCCGGTAGCGCCGAAGTTCGTCGATCTGGGCGGGCCGCCAGTCGCGTCCGGGCACGACCAGCAGAGTCGCCGGCCGGCGGCCGTAGCGCTCAATGGCATCGACGATACGGCGGACCGACTCGAGAGTCTCCGGCATGACGTCGTGCACGCTGATCAGCAGTTTGTTTGGCAGCTCGTTCATTCATCGTGCCGGCCCGCGCGACTCAGTCGCTTACAGCCAGCTGCCGGAATTCCAGTCATTCAATCGCCGCGCCCCAAATCGGACCTGGCGGTTTTACTCCGCTTCCATTGTTGTTGGCACGGCCCTTGTGTGAGGGCGCCGCCGTCCCCGGGGGCTTCGTCTTCAGACCGTAACAGGAGAAGGTCCGTCTGGTCGAGGCGCCCGTGCACTTCTCCCGGCCTCCCCCTGGCCCTGAGTGCGGATTGTGCAATGCCCGGGCCGCCGCCGCCACCCGTTCACCGCCCGAATCCTCGCCGGCAATGCCGAATCGCGCGGCCGGGCGGGCCCCGCGAACCAGAGGATGGCCCGTGCTGAAGGGCGTCTGCCGGGCTTCTGGTGTCCGGCGTCCCGGGCGGCGGCGTGGCCGAACGCGACCCGCGGACCCCATGCCCCTGCATCAGGCGCAACCGTCGGGCCGCGCCCTATTCGAGCCACACGTCGCCGAAATAGAGATCGAACGTGTCCGTCGGGCGCCGGGTAAACAGCATCAGGAAGGTCACCGCGTCGAGCTGCATCTCCCGCCCGGCCGGTGCCTCGCGCAGATCCTGGAAGGCAACGGTGAAGTCGTTCACTCCCGGCTTGATCTCGAATGACTCCTCATAGCGATCGCTGCGCAGGTCGTTGTGCGGCAAGTCCTCGATCCACAGGACAATCTCCCGTGAACTGTCGAGGCCCGAGAAGATCTGGAATCGGAGGACGGAATAGCCGCTCCAGTCGGGATAAGGTTCACGGACGACAACCCCGGGCCAGGGCCTGGGACTGAACGTCACGCGAACCACCGGCCGGCCAGCCCTGCCCTTCCAGTCTGGCGGCGCCGGCACAATCTCCCGGTCGACGCGCGGAGCCGAGATAAACGGCTGCTGCCAGGACGCGTCAAAGTCGGCCAGGGTGGGAAAGGCCGCCGCGCGCATGCCGTAATGCCACAGCAGCGTGATCATGGGAAAGAACGCGAGCAGCAGAACGAGGACAGCGGCGGCGAACAACAGCCGGCGGTTGAGTTCGTCCCCGCTTTGCCAGCGGCGCCGGTCCCAGACCGCCCTGAGTGCCAGGAACGCGCCGGCGCCAATCATGTTGTTGACCGCGTCCCGGGCCTGCGCCTCGCGGCCGGCGACACCGATCTGGACGAACTCGGTCAGAAGGCTCAGTGCGGCAACGACGACGAAGGCGACGAGATAATGATTGCCGTCGGGCATCTCGCTGCCCCGCAGCAGCACCCGCGAGGTCTCTAGCAGCAGTACCGCCATGATCCCGAACAGCGGAATATGTCCAAAGTTGTAGGCGGCTATCCAAAACAGCGTCGCCCGAGGGGGGCGGCCGGTGGCCAGAAGCCAGAGCAGCGCTGCGACCCCCGCTAGATACCAGATCGCCCGTCGCCGGGGCACGACCGACCCGTCGGATCCGCGTGCCTCGTGCTCCTTCTGGGGGTTCATCGTCCCGATCCCGCGGACCTCAGTAGCGGGCCGTCATTCGTCCGGGCATGTCGTCTTCGCGTTCGCGCTGTTCGTTCGACTCGAGCGGACGAACGGAAAAGGTCGCCGGGCCCTTTCTGCCGAGCAGACCCGCCAGGGCCGTGTAGCGCATCTTCAGCATCTCTTCCAGACGCCAGGGAGGCCGCAGGATCACCATGCCCGTGCCGTTGAGTCGCGACGGATTGTCCTGGGGCGCGACGGACAGTTCCGCGATCAGCGTCGGACCCGCATCCATTTCGGCGAGGCTGCGCATGAACGGCCGCAGTTCGACCCGATCCTTGATCGGATACCACAGCGCGAAGATCCCGGTTTCCCAGCGTTTCGCGGCGGCGGCCAGAATGCCGGGCAGTCGCTCCAGTTCGTCCGGGGACTCGTAGGGAGGATCGATCAGTACCAGACCGCGGGCCGGATTCGGCGGCAGAAAGGCCTTCAGGGCCTGGTAACCGTCGGTCTGGTGCACCGCGACCTGAGGGTCACCGCGGAATAACGATTTGAGCTGTCGCGCTTCCTCCGGCTGGAGTTCGGCCAGGATCGCCCGATCATCGTCGCGCATGACGCGCCGCACGAGCAGGGGCGAACCCGGATAGCGCCGTATATTGCGTCCGTCAGTGGCACCAACGAGCCTGGCATAGGGTTCGATTCCGGGTGACAGATCTTGCTGCAGCGCGATCCGCCCAATGCCCTCGCGCCATTCTCCGCCGCGCATGGCCTCCGGGCCGTCGAGGGGATAGAGACCTCGTCCGGCATGGGTTTCGACGTAGCTCCAGGGTCGCGGCTTGCGCGAGAGATACTCGAGCATGCTCAGGATGGTCACGTGTTTGACGACGTCCGCGAAATTGCCAGCGTGGAAGGCGTGTCGATAGTTCATTTGTATTGGTCGTACTTGTCCGATCGCCCCCGGACCCGTCCGGCCGGATAGCGCTGATGGTTGAGCTCGATCTTGCGATCGACCGCAGCGGGCAGGTCAACGTCCAGACGGTCGGCGAGCCGGACGAGATAGATCAGAACGTCGGCCATTTCCGCCTCGATCCGACTGCGGCGCTCCGGATCCGGCCTGGCACTCTCGGCCTCGCTGAGCCACTGAAACTCTTCGAGCAGCTCGGAAACTTCGACAGCCAGGGCCATCGACAAATTCTTGGGTGCATGAAACTGTTCCCAGTCACGTTCGCGCGCAAAATCCCGCAGTCGCTGCGCGAGATTTTCGAGCCACGGCTCGCCTGTGCCTGAGCTAGCCATGGCGACCAGTATGCCACCTCACCGCGAGCGGACCTACGGGGCCGTTTTAGTCCGTGTCCAGCATGCGGAACATGTCGGCGGGTGACGACTCGGACAGGGGCGTGCCGTTAGGCGTGATCGCACGCTCCCAGCTCCCGTAGATCGGATTGGGAATCTGGAACCAGGTCTCGCCCCAGCGTTCGTGATGCTGCTCGGCCAGCCGCCGGCGCAGGCCGACGGTCGCTTTTTCAGGCACGTCCACGAAATCGTTCAGGTCGTCACCGACCAGCTGGATTACGCGATGGCCTTCGGCCACGTAGCGGCGGCGGGAGGACTTGTGGCGAGTCCAGCCGGGGCGTTCGTCCCGGGTCAGAATGACGTCTTCGTCCGCCTCCAGAGCGATCCCCAGCTCCTCGAGATTGCGACGCGTCGCCGCTTCGAGTGCGTACTGCCGGTTGGTGACGAAAAAGACATGCACGCCGGCCGCCTGCGCGGCCAAGAGGTATTCGACGGCACCGGGCACGGCCGGTGCCGAGGCCTCCTTGACCCACCGGTGCCAGGAATCCCGCTCGAACCCCTCGCGGGCCAGAATGGCTCGCGCCGCATGCGCGGAGGTATCGAGAATCGTCTCGTCGACATCGACGATGATCGCCAGGGGCCTGTCCGGACCCGCGACGTCTCCGGGCAGCGCGTTAACCGTCTCGTCGGCCAGCGCCTCGTTCAGCCGGCGTTCCGCCATGTGGTAAATCTGGCGGGTAGTGTTGGCATACTCCGCGCTGGTCTGCTGCCACAAGACGCTGTGCAGGCGTCCGTCTGCCTGGGCGCTCTCGACGGCCGCGTCGCGGCTGGCGCTGGTCGCGCAGGCGGTCAGCGCCAGGCCGACTGCCAGCGCAGCCGACAGTCGCGCGAGAGCTTGCTGCGCGGCGCAAAACACGACTTTCAAACGATATCCCTGCATGGCTCCGCCGGACGCCGCTACTGAATACAGGATGGATTATAGAGGCAGACCGACTGTCGTCGCGCGGCAAACCGGGGACGGCAGCGCGTTCGGCTGGTCGAGCGTGACGGTCGTCAGACCGCAACGCGCTTGAGATAGCCGCGAGCAGCCCGTAGCTTGACGGGTTTACTCTCAGATCCGGTCCAAAAACGTGCACCCGTCAAATCTCCCGCCGTTCCTCCTTGCCACACTGTGTACCTGCTCTTTGCTCGGCGCCTGCGCGCCGGAGTCGCCGCCGGAATCCGCGACCCCCTCGGCGAATCAGGCATCAGCCGCGATACCTGCTCCACCGGCCGCCGGCTCGACCGGGCCGGAGAGATACGCCGGCCGCTGCGAGGCCGCAGCGGTGGCGGCGCGTCAGATGCTTGCCACGCTCGAGGCCGGACAGGGAGAAGCGACGATCGACGGCGTGCTCGAGCCCTACAACGCACTGCTCGTCGTCATCTTTGACCATGAGCAGGAGGGCAGCCTGCTGAGCAACGTCCATCCGGACGAAGCCATGCGCGATGCGGCGGCGGCCTGCGAGCAGACATTCGGCGTCATTGACTCCGAGCGGCTGCTTTCCCGTCCTCTGTACGAGCGCCTTGAGCAGGTTGACGTCAGCGAGGCGGACGACAAGACCCGCTACTTCGTGGAGCGCAGCCTGCGGGAATTTCGACTGAAGGGCGTCGACCAGGACGAGGCGACCCGCGCTCGAATCCGGGCGCTCACCGAAGAAATCACTGCGATCGGACAGACTTTCGACCGCAATATCGCCGAGGATGTGCGGAGCATTTCGGTGGATTCGGCCGCCGATCTCGCCGGTCTGCCTGCGGACTGGGTCGACGCACGTCCGCCAGACGGGGACGGGCGGATCCGGATAACGACCAACTATCCCGACTACATCCCGTTCATGCGCTACGCAGAATCAGACGAACTGCGTCGCGCGCTGTACGTCGAGTACAACAACCGGGGCTATCCGGCGAACGAGTCGGTGCTCAAGGAGCTCATCGTCAAGCGCACGGAGCAGGCCACGCTGCAAGGCTTCGACAACTGGGCGGACCTCGCCCTCGCGGACAAGATGATCGGGGACGGGCAGCGCGCCGCTGCCTTCATCGAAGACGGTTCGGCCGGGGCCCTCCCCCGGGCCCGCCAGGACTATGAAATGTTGCTCGCACGCCTGAGGGAAGATGAGCCGGATGCCGTGGAGGTGATGCCATGGCAAACCACCCGTCTCTCGGAGGCAATCCGCCAGGAGACCTACGAACTCAGCAGCGAGGAACTGAGGCCCTACTTCCGCTACGACCGCGTGCGCGACGGCATCTTCGACCTGACGTCGCGGATGTACGGCGTCAGTTTTCGGCCGGGATCCGAGGAGGGGACCTGGGACGAGAGCGTCGAGGCCTGGGAGATGCTCGACGGTGACGAGATTGTCGGCCGTTTTTATCTCGACATGCATCCCCGGGAAGGCAAATACAAGCACGCCGCCCACTTCTACAAGCGCGCCGGCCTGGCGAACGGACGGATCCCGGAATCCGCGCTGGTCTGCAATTTCCCGGGTGAGCGGGGCAAGCCCGCCTACATGGAGAAGGACCAGGTCGAGACGTTTCTCCACGAGTTCGGCCACCTCGTGCACTACCTGTTCCGCTACCACCAGCCCTGGCTGGGAATCAGTCAGCCGGAGAGGGATTTCATCGAGGCGCCCTCAATGATGCTGGAGGAGTGGATCTACGACGCGCCGACGCTGCAGCGGTTCGCCATAAACGACGCCGGCGAAGCCATTCCCGACGCGCTGGTCGGCAAGATGCGCGCCGCCCGGGATTTCGGGCAGGGCCTGTTCGTTCACCGGCAGATGTTTCTCGCCGCAATCTCGCTGAACTTCTACAACCGGGATCCGGCCAGCTTCGAGCTCGAGCCGCTGTATCGTTCGCTGGCAGATCGGTACTCGCTCATACCGCACGTCGATGGCACCCACATGTATACCGCCTTCGGGCATCTCAACGGCTACTCGGCCTTCTACTACACCTACATGTGGTCGCTCGCGATGGCCTACGACATGTTCGGTCGCTTCGAGGCAGCTGGACTCAATGACCGCGCCGTCGCCCTGGACTATCGCGACAAGGTGCTGGCGGTCGGCGGTTCGAAACCCGCGGCCGATTTCGTCAGCGATTTCCTGGGGAGACCCTACGACTTCCGCGCATTCAAACGCCGCCTCAACAGTGCGGATGCAACAGCCAGCCCCTGAGACGGAGCCCGGAACGGAGAACCTCCCGGCGTCGGACCACGTCCCGGAAGTGAGTGATTTTCGATGAGCCGGCCAAAAAACCGGTGCATCCAACGAGCCCGGATCGGCCAGGGCGATGAGTACTGAGACGAACAACAAGGCGCCACGCCCTGGAGATGACATGAACAAATTCCTTAGCGTTTCCAGCCTGCTGTTCGCCGGGCTGCTGGCCGGCGGCTGCGGCGATACAGCCGCCCCACCCGTGGGCAAAGTGGCGACGACACCGGCCGGCGCAGCGATCTCCGCTGAACCGCCTCCTCCGCCCGCACCGGACGAATCGAACGCGGGTGAGCCCGAGACTGCGGCCGGCGCGGCCGCCGTGACGGCGCGCTGCGAGGAAGAGGTCTCGGCCATCGGCGAACTCGTCGCCCGCCTCGAACGCCGAACCGGTGACCCGACCCTCGCCAACCTGCTCGATCCGTATAACGAGATCCTGCGGCGCCATGCCAACGGCGGGTACGGTGCGGCGCTTATGCTGAATACGCACCCGCTGGCCGAGATGCGCAGCGCCGCAGGCGAGTGTCAGCAGCGTTTCTCCGAACTCCTGACGGCGATCAATCTGTCACGTCCGATCTACCAGGGCTTCGCGAGCATCGACGTGACGGACGAAGATCCCGAGACCCGGTTCTTCGTCGAAAAGACGCTGCGGGATTTCCGCCTGACCGGTGTCGACCGTGACGAGACCGTCCGCCAGCGAGTCGTGGAACTCGAGGCGGGGATCGAAGCGGCCGGCATCGAGTTCAATCGCAATATCGCCGAAGACGTACGCAGCATCACGGTGGATTCGACCGCGGCGCTGGCCGGGCTGCCGGACGACTGGGTCGCGGCCCGGACACCCGACGATGACGGCAAGATCCGGATCACGACGGACTACCCCGACTACATCCCCTTCATGCGCTACGCCGAAGACGATGCACTGCGCGAAGCGCTCTATCGCGAATTCAACAACCGCGCCTATCCCGCCAACGAGACGGTACTGAAGTCGCTGATCGACCA
>Ga0316189_10007838_pt1 | contig 10072 bp, 7 predicted proteins | sample LowCovwburrow_MG_FD_204930 | JGI IMG/M metagenome (GOLD analysis project Ga0316189, IMG submission 204930) | Coastal sediment microbial communities from Maine, United States - Lowes Cove worm burrow | ecosystem: Environmental > Aquatic > Marine > Coastal > Sediment | place: USA: Maine... | reverse complement strand
TGGTGCCCTCCGGAAATAGTGGTCTTAACTGCGCAAGTTTGGCCAGTGAAGTTTCGCGAGGATGTTCGTCCGTGTCGATCAGCAAGGGGTCCGTTTTACGCTGGGGGATGCTTACAACACAGATCTCGTCAGCCAGGCGACCATCTTTTTGGGCCGCAGCGGCCTTGGTCTGGCTCCACAGTGCAAAGCGGTCCTGGTCTTCGCGGCTGATGGCATATTCTTCGGCCAGGTTTTCAGCCGTTTTTGGCATCGGGTCGGTTCCATACTGCTGGTCCAGTTTCTTATTGACAAAACGCCAGCCCATGGTGGAATCGTACATTTGCGGTGTACGGCCAAAGGCGCTTTCAGCCTTGCCAATCACGAAGGGGGCGCGGGACATGCTCTCCACGCCACCGGCGATGATCAGGTCAGCTTCTCCTGTCCTGATCGCGTTGGCAGCGTTACCCACGGCGTTCAGACCGGAACCACACAGACGGTTAATGGTGCACGCCGGTACTTCCTGGGGGAGGCCGGACAGCAGGCCGCTCATACGGGCGACGTTGCGGTTGTCCTCACCGGACTGATTGGCGCAACCCAGCAAAACGTCATCGAGGCTTGCCCAGTCGACCCCCGGATTGCGCTCCATCAGGGCAGTGATCGGAATAGCACCCAGGTCATCGGCTCTAACGGATGAGATGCTTCCAGCGTAGCGTCCAACGGGTGTGCGGATACCATCGCAGATGAATACGTCAGTCATTTTATTTGTCCATTCAAGGTTTATATTCAGGGTTCTTTGTTCATACCTGCGGCAGAATTGAGGTACCGGTTTTGTTTTCCACTTCCTCGAAAGTGATACCCGGTGCAAGTTCTACAACACGGAAGCCATCAGGCGTGACATCAACCACCGCGAGGTCAGTGTAGATGCGCGATACGATACCGGGCCCCGTCAATGGATAGCTGCAACGCTCAACCAGTTTCGGCTCGCCGGTCTTGGTGGTGTGCTGCGTAATCACGTAAATGTGTTTCACGCCCTGCACAAGATCCATCGCACCGCCCACCGCCGGGATCGCTCCGGGTTCACCCGTGGACCAGTTGGCAAGGTCGCCATTTGCAGCCACCTGCATGGTTCCGAGTACGCAGACGTCAATATGACCACCGCGTATCATGCTGAAGCTGTCGGCATGGTGGAAGTAAGCGGCTCCCGGAAGTGCCGTGACATACTTTTTACCGGCGTTCATCAGGTCGAGGTCTTTCTCGTCTTCAGTTGGTGGCGGGCCCATACCGAGCATGCCGTTCTCTGTGTGATAGATGAACTCACGGCCTTCCGGTACAAACTTCGCGACCAGCTCCGGTATGCCAATACCCAGGTTGACGTAGGAACCGTCGGGTATGTCCTGGGCCGCGCGTGCAGCCATTTCTTCTCTGTTCCAACCGGTACTCATGGGTAGCTCCTCCCCTCGGCAATCAGCGTGTCTTCGTGAACGGGTTTGGAAACCTCGATAATACGATTAACAAAAATTCCCGGAGTAATGACGTGTTCGGGGTCGATATCTCCCCGGGCAACCAGGTTTTTCGTTTGCACGATGGTGGTGGTGGCAGCCATGCACATCAACGGACTGAAATTCCGGGCGGTCTTGTTGTAAACCAGGTTGCCCAGGCGGTCGGCGGATTCGCACTTGATGAGTGCAAAGTCGGCCTTTAGCCAGGGCTCCATGACAAAAGTGCGCCCGTCAAACTGCCGTGTTTCCTTGCCTTCAGCCAGGATCGTGCCCACGGTCGTGGGAGTATAGAAGGCTGGAATTCCGGCACCTGCAGCACGTATCCGTTCCGCCAGCGTGCCCTGTGGAACCAGTTCAAGCTCGATTTTTCCTGCTTTATACAGCTCCGGAAATACCCTGGACTGGCTCGACCTGGGAAACGAACAGATCATCTTGCGCACCTGGTTATTACCGATCAGGGCAGCCAGTCCGACTTCACCGTTACCGGTGTTGTTGTTGATAACCGTCAGGTTTTTGGCGCCCTGGTCAATCAGTGCATGGATCAATTCTACCGGGCTGCCTGATGCACCAAATCCGCCTATCATCACTGTCGCCCCGTCAGGTATGTCAGCGATGGCATCTGCTGCGGTTGCGTACTCTTTATTAATCACTTTTATCCCTCCCGGGCAATGTAAAGCCAATGGGTAAAACTAAAGGAAAACCTCGCTTGTCTCCCACAGTGTTTCGATACGGTCAATGCGGGCCGTCGCCTCCTCCTGGAGGTCCTTGGCAACCTGGGAAACGAGCAGTTCGGCAATCGCCACAACCGGGACCGAACTGTCAAACGGACCGATGGCCGGCACTTCGATCTCGCACCAGTTGGGGGTCAGCTCGACCAGTGGTGAAAGCGGGTTATCAGTAATGGCGATAATTTCGACACCGGCGCTGGCGAGAATACCCGCCGCGTTGATCACCTGGCGACGGTAGCGATAGAAATCGAAGACAACGGCGACGTCGTCCGGCCCCACGTTACCCAGGTTGGCGCCCATGGAATGTTCTTCGAGCAGTTGTACCCTCGGGCGAACCATGGAAAGACCGCTGTTGAAAGCATGGGCGCCTGCCCTTGAGGTTTCACCGGAAAGAATCCAGACGTTTTCGGCGCGCACGATGAGCCGACTCAAGGACGTCAATCGATTACCTTCAATGGCGGAAAAAACACTGGCGATGGCACTGTTGAGTGTCGCTCGAGCGGGTCGCGCTTTTTCATCGTTGTGCCTGATACGCTCACTGGGACGGGCCAGTTGATGTGACAGTTCGCTACGCGCATGTCGTTGTAGCCTGGTATAGCCGTCAAAACCCAGCTTGTTGGCGAAACGAACGACGGTCGGTCTGCTGGTGCCGACGCGGTCGGCCAGGTCTGACACGGTTCCGAATGCAAGCAGCGTTGGCTCGGCCAGCACTGCTTCTGCGATAAGCCTTTCTTTGGGCGTGAGATCACCACTGACGGCAGCCACGAGCTCCGGTGTAGATGTGGGTTTTTTTACAGTGTTCATTACGTTACATTATTACACAACAACAGTTCAATGTGTTACATTATGTATTGGTTGAAACATGACAAATGAGGTATAAAGTGGCCACTGCAAATACGTACGTTACGACGGAAAGGGAACAGGCTTTCCTCGACACGATTGAGAACCCCAAATATGACCGTGAGATCATCAACGGTCTGAAACCATTTTTTGAGGAAAAAGCACCGGAGGACATCAGGAGTTTTTATTCAGGGGATGAACTCGCTATGTTGCTGGAACTGCGTGGCACCGCACGGGATGTTGAAAAACGCATGCCGGTTAAAATGTCCCGCCATTTTTTCGAGATGGCCAGAAACAGCAAGCCACTACAGAGACTGGTTAAGGCTAACCCGGACGAGACACTCAACCTGGCCGGCTCCGAAGATCCCGGTTACCAGATGGATTTTGCGCCGGTTGAGGGCATGCTGCACAAATACGAAATGGGTCTGCTGTATGCAGTTTCCACTTGTACTGCGCATTGTCGATTCTGTTATCGCGAAGAGTTGATCAGCCAGAAAGACATCGAACGTCAGGATGGAACAGTTGCCAAGAAAGGCCTGGCCAAGATCAAGGACGTGACGGATTACATCCGCCTGCACAATGAGATCGTTGCCGCCAATGGCGGACGTCACCCGGAGACGGGACGTGAAAAACTCAGAGAGGTTCTGCTGTCCGGTGGTGACCCGATGGTGCTTCCTAACCGGAAAATTGGTGCATGGATGGCTGCCCTGGCCGAAGCAGGTGTGGAGTCCATCCGCCTTGGCACCAAGGAAATGTCATTTTATCCAAAGCGCTTCGATGATGCGTTTTTGTCCATGTTGGACCGTTTTCACGAAACTTATCCGGAAGTCGGCTTCAGGCTGATGATCCACTTCAACCATCCGGATGAGTTCCTTCTGAAGGGCAGTGACGGTGCTTACCTGATGAATGACAATGGATCACTCAAGTGGCACGAGGACACCCGCCAGGCGATGGAGGCTGTTGTTTCGCGTGGCTGGCTCAATATTGAAAACCAGGCTCCTATCATCAAGGGCATCAACGACGATTCCGACGCACTCCGGGTCATGCAACGTGCGCTTTACCGGGTTGGTGTTGGCAACCACTACTTCTTCTGCGGCCGGGATATCGTTGCCTACAGGCACTTCAACGTGCCGATCGAGACCGCCTGGCAAACCCTGAATGAATCGCAAAAGGGCTTATCCGGCGTGGAAACACACGCACGTCTGTCCATTACCCACTACAAGGGCAAGACCGAGGTTTCGGCCGTCACCAGTGAGCCGATTCCGGGTGTTCCCGGTACCGAGAATGGTGTGCTGATCTTCAAGATTTTGCGTAATGCACTGGACGCGCCTGACCGTGGAAAGGTCTGCATCGTGGGACGTAACCCGGATGCCATCTGGTTTGATGACTACGAAGACCGGGTCATTTTCGATGAAGCGGGTCTTTTTGATTACGCCAGGGTCGACAAGAAGAAGATTGATATCGAAAAAGCCGCGGGAGTTGCACTGGCTTCCTGAGATTAACGGAGTCAGAAAAAGGGCCAGGCAAGCCGATACATAATGGCTTGCCGGGCCTCGTGTTAAAATTTAACGATACAAACACATCTCGACCGGCAAATTTACAGGAAGGAAAATCATGGCCATTCATCCAGGTGCGGGCAAATCCGTCGCAAAGGACAAGCTGACCGACATCGCTGAGTTGATCAGTCTCTATTATCAATCGACACCCGATGTATCTGACCCTGATGAAAAGGTTGCTTTCGGAACCTCCGGTCACCGCGGCACCTCTTTAAAAAACAGCTTTAACGAAGACCACATCATTGCGATTGCGCAGGCGATTTGTGATTACCGTGCAGGGCAGGGCATCACCGGGCCGCTTTTTATGGGCAAGGACACACATGCGCTGTCCATCCCGGCTGAAAAGACTGCCCTCCAGGTGTTTGCGGCCAATGGCGTGACCGTGATGATGGACCAGGATGATGGCTACACACCGACACCGGTCATCTCTCACGCGATCCTGTCCTACAACAAGGGAAAAACCACGCGGTTGGCCGATGGCGTTGTCATCACACCCTCACACAACCCGCCCGATAATGGTGGTTTCAAATACAACCCGCCTAACGGTGGGCCGGCCGACAGCGATGCGACAGGCTGGATTGCTGACCGCGCCAATCAACTGCTCGCAAAAGGCAATGAAGAAGTCGAAGGGCTTTACTATGCGGATGCATTGGCAGCCGAAACGACCCTGCGTTACGACTTTATCACCCCGTATGTTGAAGATCTTGTCAATGTGATTGACATGGAAGCCATCAGGGGTGCCAAGCTTAATATTTGCGCCGATGCCATGGGTGGTTCCGGTTTGCGCTACTGGCAGCCAATCGCTGAAAAATACGGCTTGAACCTGACCGTTCGTAACGATAGTGTCGACTACACCTTTGGCTTCATGACTGCAGACCATGACGGCAAGGTTCGTATGGACTGTTCTTCACCTTATGCGATGGCCAGCCTGGTTGCGCTCAAGGATGACTTTGACATTGCTTTTGGCAACGATCCCGATTATGACCGTCACGGTATCGTGACAAAATCCGCTGGTCTGATGAACCCGAACCACTATCTTGCCGTGGCCATCAATTATCTTTATAGCAATCGCCCGGGTTGGAAGGAAGATGCCGCCATTGGTAAAACACTGGTCAGTTCATCCATGATCGACCGTGTTGCCGCCGACCTCGGCCGCGACCTGCAGGAGGTTCCGGTTGGCTTCAAGTGGTTTGTAAACGGACTCGTTGATGGTTCTTATGGTTTTGGTGGTGAGGAGTCTGCCGGTGCCTCATTCCTGCGCAAGGACGGCACGGTCTGGACCACGGATAAAGATGGCATCATTCTTTGCCTGCTGGCCTGTGAAATACTCGCTGTCACCGGCAAGGACCCGGGCGAGCATTACCAGGATCTGGTGGCCAAATTCGGTAATCCGGTCTACGAGCGGGTCGATGCACCAGCCAACCGCGAACAAAAAGCCAAATTGGCCGCCCTCTCGACCGGCCAAGTGACGGTTGAAACAATGGCAGGCGAAGCCATCACAGCTAAGCTGACACATGCCCCGGCTAACGGTGCCGCCATTGGTGGCCTCAAGGTCTGTACTGAAAATGGCTGGTTTGCCGCACGTCCGTCAGGAACCGAGGATGTCTACAAAATCTACGCAGAAAGCTTCAAAGGCGAAGAACATCTCCGGCAGATCCAGGCTGAAGCGCGTGAAATCGTCAACGCAGCCCTGGCTTAGAGCTGGATTACCAGGCAGCTAAGCCAGCTTAAGCTTGGCTTCAACTGCATCCAGAAAGCCAAACATATCCACCAGTTTTTCGTTTTCGGGATCGTTGGTTTTGCCTTTCAGGTCACCGGTGATGATGCCTTCATCGACGGTATCAATCAGGGCCAACTTTAGTGCAGCGGCGTAATCACTCAGCTCTATATTGCCGCCGCGTTCGCCTATGGTCCCAAGCGCATTGGCCAATGCGTATAGCAGGGCAGAAGAGTTGAACAGTGCCACTTTGCCGTCGCTTTCAAGGTATTTCAGATACAAGTCGTGTGCGGTTCCATGTGGGGCTTCAAAGAGCATGGTGCCGTCTTTACTCTCGATGATCGAGCTGGCGGTGGCCAGGCTGCCACCCAGTGCTGCTGAAATATCAGAAAAGATATCACCGTCAAGGTTTTGCGCCGGGTAGAGCGCTTCGCGCGGCGGGTCGGTAATCATCTTTTTCAGCTGGTTGGAGGGCCGCATGATCATAAACGAGGGCGGTGGCGTATCGCGCCTGGCCAGGTCCGTTCGCACCTCTTCGATGACCGTGCTAAAGACATCGTCGTAGGCCATGAACTCGCGTTTGAGTCCAAAATAAACCTCCTTATCGTTAACCGATGCATCGCGAAATACCTGGCATACCCAATCCTTGATGGCTTCGCGGTCGTTTGACATGAATAATACCGGGTCGCCCTTTTTGATGGTGCGCGCGTGTTTTTCTTCGCCGTCGAGTATCACTTTCAAAATGCCGTCTTCAGTCGCGGGCATATTAAAGCTGCCATACTGGTCGCCACCACCGGCGCTCATGCGTGAAATCGATACGGCAGCCCGTCGACTCGGGATGCCGGTCAGCTTGAGTTGCTCGACCAGTACTTGCAGTTTATGACCGCTGGTATTGTCCGGCACGCCCCATAGCGCGCGCTGCGGTGGATTGGAGACTATTCGCGCGGCCTGCGCATCAATCAGTTCGTAGTGGTAACTGAGACCAAGTTCGGTAAACCGGGCCTGGTAGTCACGTTCAAAAATTTCCTCGATAGCCTCACGCATGACGCCATCATAGCCGGGGATCACCGTGTCTTTGAGACCGAGATAGGCGTCGCGCTCTTCGTCGATGGCGCGTGTGAAAAAGGCATGTGCCCAGTTACGCACCTCATTCATATCGTTGGTGCCGATAAGCCAGGGGTCGCCCTTGTTGATAAAGCGGCGGTGTAACTCGACGGGGTCGCCACTGTCACCGACAAACATCAGCTTGGCTACACCGGTTGCCTTGGATAACTCGTTGTGGCTGTTCTGAATACCGCCGTTATCCATGGTAACAACATCAATATCACGACCTTCCCAGGCGGGGCGTTTGACTTCGATATTGCGGAAGTGGATATCCTCGCGAATGATGTTGCCGCCAATGCCCTTGCGGATAGCGCCATTGGGTGAGCGGGTTGCCAGGCGGTTCAACTCGTCTTCCCTGATATGACTGTGCTTGGCCAGCAGTTCATCCAGCTGGTCACGGTTGACCGTCATCCCCGCGTTTTTAATACCGACACCATGTTGCTGTAAAGCCTTGATCGCATCGACAATGACCTGGCCATTGCTTAGCAGGCGATTCTCTGCAGACAGGTCGATCTCAATCAGGGGTATATCGAGGTATTTGTTTACAAATTGCTCGAGGATGCGATCGAAGGCAATTTGCGCCATTTCGTCACCATGCAGCACCACAAGGGGCCTGCGTACGGCTATTTTGTCTGTCATTGCCATGTCCTTTTTGTTTTCGCCCTGGCGTTCTTATCGGCAGGGCTCAGTGTCGATTTAGCAGCCCGAATTTATCGATTGTACCCGAGAATTTGTTTTTACTCAGCGGTTGACGGCTTCAATCAGGACGGCAGGCAACTCTGTCAGCTGTGAAATGATGGCTGTGGGGGCATGATCCCAGGGGTCAAATATGGCATCTGGTTGACGCTTTACCCAGACCGTGCGCCACCCGCAGGCTGCCGCACCGATCACATCAAATGGGTTGCTGGAGACGAGCCATGTGGTTGCGGCAGTAGAAGCTGCTCGTTCCAGAAAATGTGCATAGAAACGCGGGTCGGGTTTGAAGGTTTGTACTTCATCGGCACTGATGATGGACGAAATGTTGTCATCGAGTCCGGCATGCTTTAACAGTGCAGTCACATCTTCGGCAACGCCGTTAGAGAAGGCGTGAAGTGCTATACCCTTCTGTTGCAGGGCTTCCATGGCCGCTGCCACATCCGGGAAAGCAGCCAGTGCCCGGTAGCGATTCATCAGCCTGGCCTTGTCACTTTCCGATAGGGCGGCACCATGCGTTTCACAGGCAAAATCGAGCGCCGCCCGGGTGACTTGCGTAAAGTTCCGATAAGCGCCCATTAACCCACGCCGAAAACTGTACTCCAACTGCTTGCTGCGCCAGGTTTCGGCGAACACGCCGGCCTCATCCCCAACATGGGCAGTGAGTGCCGTCTTGACAGCGAGCGGGTCAATTAAAGTACCGTAGATGTCCAGCGCAAGTGTTGTCGTCATGGTTTTTTCGCTCTCAATGGTTTCTAGCCAGGGGATTAGTGGTTGCTTCTGGTTCATTGTTGTTGTCGACCGTTACCGCTTCCTCTACTTCCGCAGCTTCCAGGGCGTCGGCTTTCTCGCCTTCAACGATCATCGTCCAGGCTTGTTCAAAGGCGTCGACCGGATTGCGGTGGAAAAACTCCTCGCCGATGTCCTCGTGCATATGTGATCGTTTGAACATGGCCATGATGGGCTTTTTGACACGTGAGAACAGCACGTGAATGCCTGACTCGGTCAGGCGTCTGTAGTAGTCACGCAGCATCTGGTCACCCGACGCATCAACTTCGGCGATGGAGACGGCATCGATAATAAGGACTTCCAGTTGGGGCGTAGAGGCCAGTAATGTCTGTAACTGCTCTTCAAAAAAGGCAACATTGGCGAATACCAGCGAGCCATCGAAACGCATCCGAACAATACGCCCACTATCGAGAATGCCGGCCTCCACAGCTTCTGGTGGAAACAGACGGGCCCGGTGCGGTGGAAAAGCGACACGTGGTTTCATGATGCGAAACAGTAGCAGCACCAGTGAAAGCAGCATCCCAAGAATGATGCCCATTTCCAGTTGCGGGGCAAACGCCAAAGTAAATATAAAGGTCACGCCGACGACGATGCCGTCGTGCCGGTTGGCTTGCCAGGCGTGTATCGCAGGCTTGATGCTGACCAGGCCCGCCACCGCCACGATAATCACAACGGCCAGAGTTGCTTGTGGCAGGTAATAGAGTAAGGGGGTTAAAAACAGCAGGGTAAAGCCAACGATGAGCGCACTGATAACCGAAGCGAACCCGGTTTTGGCCCCGGCATTAAAATTCACTGCCGAACGGGAAAACGATCCAGATACCGGGTAGGCATGAAACAGGGAGCCGACGATATTACTCATTCCCTGTCCGATCAGTTCGCGATCTGCACTCAAACTCTGCCTGGTCTTGGCGGCCATGGCCTTGGCGATGGAAATGGCCTCCATAAAACCAATGAGTGCAATGGTAATGGTGGCCCCGATCAGGTGCATCATCGCGGACCACTCAAACTTGGGTATGCTGAATCCGGGCAAACCCCTGGGAACGTCGCCGATGACTTTGCCACCGGTTTGTAAACCAACGACACCATTACTGTAGCTACTGATATACCAGGGTTGGTCAAACAAACCCTTATCTTCGGAGGTCAGTTTTTGCTCGTCTATTTCAGACC
>Ga0316189_10007837_pt1 | contig 10073 bp, 6 predicted proteins | sample LowCovwburrow_MG_FD_204930 | JGI IMG/M metagenome (GOLD analysis project Ga0316189, IMG submission 204930) | Coastal sediment microbial communities from Maine, United States - Lowes Cove worm burrow | ecosystem: Environmental > Aquatic > Marine > Coastal > Sediment | place: USA: Maine... | reverse complement strand
GCATGTAGCCTGGTGTCCAGCTCTCGTAGCGGAATCCGAGGGCGTCCTTGCCATCGAAGTTTCCATCTGCATCGCGCTCATCAAACTTTGCGGGATCGCCATGACAAACCATGCATGACTCATCGAGCGTAATTGCTCGCATGTAGTGCATCATGTTGGTCTCTTCGTTGATCCGCTCCATGGTGGTCTCGCCGGATGAGTTGTACTGTTCGGTGAGATCATGGATCATTTTGTCACGGAAGCCGCCAGCTATCGGTGCATTGTCCGGGTTGCGTGCTTCCAAAGAAACGACGGTGAACTCCATGCCCTCTTTTTCTGCAGCGGCAAGCCCTGCGTTCCAGCCGACCACGACCGGGACGGCGGCGTAGTAGCGGGTGTCGGCGTAAGGTGTACCGTTGTCAATCTCGGTGTAAGCTTCTTCGAGAAGTTTGTCGGTGTTGACCTCGCCATTGAGGAACTTGACCGACGCGTCATTCTTGGCTTCATCGGCAACAGCGGTAAACGCCGAGGCACGCGCCATCATGGCGTCCTGAGCATCATTGCGGTAGCCACTTAAGAAGACCACATAGTTGACGGCGACAACCGCAATCAAGATGCCCAAAGAGGCGGCCATGATCTTGGTCGAGAGCCCGAAGGCAAACTTTGACTTTTTCTGTTCGTTTTCCATTGCGTGATGCTCCCAGCTTGGGTAAGTGTGTAGCTTTGTGCCTACAAGCGGCACAGCAACCGGATCGACGCGACGCCATATCTACTTAGCTTGTGAATGGAGAATGGATTGAGAAATCAGGTATACCCCGTATTGCGGTCCCCATTTACGGGTATTCAGGATATGGACATGCGCAAAAACAGCACACCACCCCGTTTGCCAAGGTCCAATGAATGTTCGCAATACAGAGTAAAGAGTGGTTGTTATCGGATCTGCAACAACTCGCTGTAGTATGGCAGAGGCCAAAGATCACGCTCGACGATCCGTTCGAGATCGTCTGCAGCGCATCGCAGATCATCCATCGCGCTGAGCACATGATCCCGGATATACACCGATGCCTCGAACGGTTCCATCGTCTGGATGACCACATGGGACTTGAGTGTGTCGATGCACTCTTTCAAGCGATGCACACGATTGGCACACAGCTCCAGCGTTTCACCGAGATTTGAAGAATCCACACCCGCGGCTTCTGTCGCGTTGATGGCATCGGCGATCCGTCGTTGATGCTCGATCGATGCGGGGAGAATCATGGTTCGCGCGATCGAGAGCATCTGGGTCATCTCGATTCCAACCTGCGTGACATATTTCTCCGCAAAAATCTCGGTCCGGCTCTGGAGCTCTGTCTTTGTAAGGATCTTGTATTTCTTGAACATCGCCGCGACTTTGCGGCCTTTGAAAGCGGGCAAGGCGTCGGGGGTCGTCCGTAGGTTCGGGAGTCCGCGTGCCTCGGCTTCATCTGCCCATTCTTGTGTGTAGTTGTCTCCGTTAAAGACGATCGCGCGGTGATCTTTGATCACCGATTGCAATACCTTGCGAATCGCGCTCTCAATCTGGTTTTTGGTTGAGTTCTTCTTGATCGATTTCTCGATCTCGTTTGCGATGAAGTCCAAGCTCTCGGCAACGATCGCGTTGATCACGGTGTTCGGCCACGCGACCGACGCGGTCGATCCGACCGCACGGAACTCGAAGCGATTCCCTGTAAAGGCGAACGGCGAAGTCCGGTTCCGGTCGCCGGAATCTCGTTTCAGAGCCGGGAGGCTGCTTGCACCGAGGTCAAGATCGCCTCCCTTGAGTGTCCGATTCGTTGCACCTTTTTCGATCTGATCGATGAGATCTGTGAGCATATCACCGAGGAAGATCGAGATGATCGCGGGAGGGGCTTCGTTGGCACCCAAGCGGTGGTCGTTGGACGCGCTGGCGATCGTCGCCCGCAGCAGATCCGCGTGGATATGCACACCCCGGATGACCGCGCTCAGGTAGGTCATGAACTGCAGGTTGTTGTGGGCCTCGTCTTGCGGGTTCAGGAGATTGACACCTGTGTCGGTCGAGAGCGACCAGTTGTTGTGCTTGCCCGAACCATTGACGCCGGCGAACGGTTTTTCGTGCATAATCGCGACGAACCCGAACCGGCCCGCGACGCTCTTGAGCGTCTGCATCAGCATCGCCTGGTGATCACACGCGATGTTGGTCGTCTCGAAGACCGGAGCGATCTCGTACTGCCCCGGCGCGACCTCGTTGTGGCGCGTCTGGACCGGGATTCCTAAGCACGCGAGTTCCCGCTCGACCTCCGCCATGAACGAGAGGACCCGGCTGGGGATCGCGCCGAAATAGTGGTCGTCGAGCTGCTGGTGCTTGGGGGGCATCGAGCCGAAGAGTGTGCGGTCGCAGCTCACAAGGTCTGGACGCGCGTGGTAGAGGTTGCGATCGACCAGGAAATACTCCTGCTCGGCACCAAGGGTCGAGCCGACCGAGGTGACACCCTCATCGGTGCCGAAGATCTTCAGGATCCGCATCGCTTGTGTGCTGATCGCGTCGATCGAGCGGAGCAGCGGCGTTTTCTTGTCGAGTGCCTCGCCGTTCCAGGAGACGAACGCGGTGGGGATACAGAGTGTCGCGTAGTTTGAACCCCGGATGATGAACGCAGGGGAAGTGACATCCCAAGCGGTGTAGCCCCGCGCTTCAAATGTTGCTCGGAGCCCCCCTGACGGGAAGCTCGACGCGTCGGGCTCGCCCTGAATCAGGGAGTTGCCGCTGAGTCGGTAGACAACGCCCCCCTCCCCGTCGGGTGCGGTCAAGCTGTCGTGCTTCTCCGCGGTGAGCCCGGTCATGGGTTGGAACCAGTGTGTGTAGTGGGTTGCGCCCCGCTCGATAGCCCAGTCTTTCATCGCTGCCGCGATGACATCGGCATCGGAAAGCGTCAGCTTCGCGCCGCCCGCCAACACCTGTTCGACGGATTTGAAGACGCTTTTGGGTAGACTCTGACGCATTTTCCGTGTGTCGAACACATCGATCGCGAAGATCTGATCGATCCGTGGAGACGCTGTATTGGTGTCCAAACTCGCGTGCTGCCAATGGTTTGATGCAGCGATTGCTTCTGACTGAGGGGCTCGCTTCATGATCGATCGTCCTTGTCTTGAAGAATTTTGGTTGTTCCTGGCGGTAAAGAACAGGATAGCCAATTGACGCTCGGATGTGCATCGGTAGCGGTTGTGATTTGTACGATTTCTGCATCGAGCCGGTTCACGGGGTGTGTTTGATAGGTGATGTTCACTACCGGCCCAACCGATTATCGGCTACCATACCACTGCGGGCCTGTGGCGGAATCGGCAGACGCAGCGGACTTAAAATCCGCCGGGGTAAAACCCATGAGGGTTCAAGTCCCTCCAGGCCCATTCCAAGACCACCACCCAAACCGCACAAACGGGGAACATCGTGAATCAGGATAATCCGCAATCAGTTCGGCTGATCGTCGCATCTGGACCCGCCAAACTTGATCCGATCGAGATCAAACCTGGACAGGAATGTGCCCTCGGGCGGAGCTCGACCTGTGATGTCTCCCTCGAAGACCCCGACGCGTCCCTCTCTCGGCGTCACATCGAGATCGCTTGTCACAAGGGGCAATGGAACGCTACCGATCTTGGATCACGCAACGGATCGCTGCTTAACGGCAACAAACTCCTCCCGGAGTTCTCAACCCCCATCAATCACAACGACACGCTCCGGATCGGGTCGTGGGTCTTCCGGATCTCCGTCGGCTCTGGGAACATGGTGGCATCAGACTCCACACTGATCCAAACCCTGAATGATACCGATGAGAGCACCAGTCTTGTCGAGCGAGTCAGTGCTCAGCCGCTGGCGAATCTGGCGAGTCACCGGCTCGCGGTGTTGCTTGAGTGCGCTGACAAGATTCATGGATCTCAGGACATCGAGCATGCCGCCGAGACCGCACTCCATGCGATGGTGGAATCGACGGGATTCTCACGGGCCGCCTACCTCATACCACACGAAGCGGAAGGCCAGTTTGAGACGGTGTCATTCAAGAGCCGGAACCCGCTCGACGACATGCTTTCGATTAACTACAGCCAGTCACTGCTTGAAGCAGCATCGAAGGGCGATGTCGTTCGACTCTCAGGCACCGGTTCGCGTGCTGATTTTGGGAAGAGCATCGCCGAGCTCGACATTCACTCGGCATTGTGCGTTCCGGTGATGGTCGATGAGAACCCGATCGGGTTCATGTACCTCGACGCACGGGGTTCTGAAAGTGCGGTCAAGCACGACGCGTCGGACTTTGGACTTGCGGTCGGACGCTTGCTTGGATTGACCGCATCGAATCTGCTGAGCAAAGCAAGGGAAATCGAGCAGCACGCGATGCAGTACGACCTTGATGCCGCGGCCAATGCGCAGCGGCTGCTGCTCCCGCCGGACAACGGGGTCGTTGGTTCTGTTTCCTACTCGATGCTCATGAGACCGGGACGGATGGTCGCGGGCGATCTCTTCGGAGTTGTCCCGCTCGATGATGGGCGGGTGTGCGCGTTCCTTGGGGATGTCTCTGGCAAGGGCGCAGGCGCAGCAATCATGATGGCGACGACCCAGAGCTACATCCACGCGATGTTCGAGAAAACAACCGATCTTTCCGAGGTCGTAACCAAGCTCAACACGCACATCGCCAACCGTTCGACCGGGCAGTTTGTGACGATGTGGATCGGGGTGATCGATCCGGCAACCCGCAATGTGGAGTTCATTGATGCCGGGCATGGACACTGGATGGTGACACGGGGAACTGCCGATGCCATACGCCCCTCGTACAACGGGGGATTGGTCGTTGGGATCCAACCTGACATCGAGTATGAGTCCGAATCGTTCGTGCTCGATCCCGGCCAGCGGATGGTTGTGTTCTCAGATGGCATCGTCGAACAAACTACGCCGGATTCTGAAGAGGAGTACGGGATGGAGCGTGCCGGGGCTTTGCTGGCTGGATGCTCGGACCATGCTGAGGATGTTGCCAAGTTGCTTGAAGGCGTGCTCGGGTATGCCCAATCCGATCAACTCCGCGATGATACAACGATCGCATCGGTCGGTATTGTGTAATGAATCACCCCCGAGCCGGCGATAGCCGGGGATCACATTGGTTGGGATTTGCTTCCGGCAAGAAGCAAAGCGGAGTATACTTGGCGTATGGATGATCCCCCTCCTCCAAAGAAACCTGATCATGATCTCCGCCAGACGCTGCCCACGATGGCGGAGTCCGGGAATGATCCGTCCAATGATGTAACGATCCCGGACTATGTGGAGATGGAGCACGATATACCGACGCTCCCGTCCGGGACGCAGGTGGGCAAGTACACGATCGACAAGGTGCTCGGCGTCGGAGGCATGGGCGCGGTGTACCGCGCGACCCAAAGCAAACCCCACCGCCAGGTCGCTCTCAAGCTCATCCGTCCGGGTGTCCTCTCATCCAAATCGATCCGACGGTTTGATCTGGAAGCCGAGATTTTGGGTCGATTGCACCATCCGAACATCGCGCAGATTCATGAAGCCGGGATTGATGCCCAGTCCGGCTCGCCGTACTTTGCGATGGAGTATGTGGATGGACAGGAACTCGGGGATTATGTCACAGACAAAGACCTGAGCACGCGTGATCGGCTCGAACTCTTTATCAAGCTCTGCGACGCGATCGAGCACGCGCACGCGAAGGGTGTCATCCACCGCGACCTCAAGCCCGCAAATGTGCTGGTGGGCGATGACGGAGAGCCCAAGGTGCTTGACTTCGGCGTCGCGCGGGCCACGGATTCCACATCAACCGGCGCGACCATGCAGACCAATGTTGGGCAACTCATCGGGACGCTGTACTACATGAGCCCGGAGCAAGCCATCGGAGACACGCTCAATCTCGATACCCGATCGGATGTTTATGCTTTGGGTGTCGTGCTCTATGAGATTCTCTCCGGCGAGATTCCCTACAACCTCAAAGACAAAGCGATCCACGAAGCAGTCCGCGTCATACAGGACACCAACCCGACCAAGCTGAGTAGGCACGACCCAACACTGCGGGGCGATATTGAGATCATTGTCGGCAAGGCGCTCGATAAGGACAAGGATCGTCGCTACCAGAGTGTTGCGAGTTTGTCGGCAGATATTCAGAGATCGCTTGATAACCAGCCGATCTCTGCTCGACCACCGAGCACGATCTACAAAACGACCAAGTTTGTCCGCCGCAACACGGGGCTGACTATCTCGGCGGCGATCGTGCTCATCATCTTCTCAATCGGCACCGGATTTGTCGTCGCGCAGTGGATCGAGCGAAACGAAGCAAGGCAGTTGGCACTCGACAATATGCTGACGACGCTCAACGAGATGGATGTCCAGAAGGGGACCGGCCCCGCGCTGGCGATGCGGCTGCTAAACATGTATTCCGATCACGGGGAGACCATCTTTACTGGGGACAAAGAGAGCTTGGCGGTCTTCTATACGAACATCGGCGAGGCGTATCTTGGCTATGGTGACCACGAGCGTGCACTCTCCTCTTTTGTCAAAGCTTATGGGCTTAATACCAAGCTGTATTCCCCTCCCCACCCACTGCTGGCTACCGGGCTCCACAACATTGCTCGGGCACAGTTCTTCATGAAAGACCTCGAACAATCCAAAGAGTACTACAACAAAGCACTCTCGATGCGTGAACTACTCTCCTCAGAATCACTTTCCTCAATCGACGAACCCGATGAGTATGACATCTCGGAAACGCTCCATCATCTTGGATCCGTCTATCTCCGCCTGCAAGACTACGACAAGGCACTCGACTACTACACCCGATCAAAGTCGATCCGGCTATCGCATTACGGCGAGGGATCACTCAAGGTGGCCGAGGTCGACAACTCGATCGCATCTTTTTATAAGTTCACAGGCCAATATGAAATTGCGGAACCCATCTTTCGGGATCTGCTTCCTATTCTCAGGTCGTTACCTGAAGACAACCCGAAGCCGCTCTGGGAAGCGCGAACACTCGATAACTTGGGCGACACGCTTCTCAAGCTCGAACGCTTTGAGGACGCGGTCGAGAGTTATTCTGATTCGCTCCGGCTCAAACAGATTCTACTCGAGAAAAACTCATCCTCCGAAGCCCAGACACGCCTGAGTCTCGCTGGTGTGTATTACCGCATGCAACAGTTTGATCTTGCCATCGAGCAGGCCGAAGAAGCTTTACGCATTCAAGAGTTCATCGGCAACGAACGAGCAATCACTGCGACGCGCCACGATCTTGAGATTATCCGCGCCGGAGCAACCCCTCCACCATCGGAGACCGATGATGCGTCGCCATAAGACGGGTTGAACACATCTGTGTATTATCGACGCCGACGGGTGAGCCCGATGCCAGCGATCGAGAGCAGCATCGCGGTGCCAGGCGTCGGGGTGATGACCACGCCGTAGCCGCCATCGGTGCCCGTACCACCGCTCCATGCCGCGAGCGGGTTATCAGCACCGATACCGTCGGGTCCTGAGACCTCGGTAACGGATTCGAAGGCAAAGATTTCTTCATAAACGCCATTTTCACCGAGCCCCGGGGTTGGGCGGAAGCTCAGCGGGACATTGCCGCTCTCGGTGATCGCGAGGAAGTAGGTGCCGGGAGGCAGCATCAGGACGATGCCATCGGTCGATGGGGTGATCAAGCGGGCGTCAGGTCCGCCGAGGATCGGGTCGTCATCATTGCCGAGAACGCCGAACCCTTCGCTATCGAAGAGCCAGAGCGACGGATTGAATCCGACCGGTCCATTCTCAAGATTCAGCCCGAACTGGACTGGACCAGCGATATCGTCACCGTTGAGGATGACAAGTTTATAGACATCTTCCTGATCCTCACCGCCGAGCGTGCCGGCGATTGTTTGGACCGGTCCCACGGGGGTGATGTCCTGAGCTTCGCCGAGCGTGCTGCCCGCATCGCCGTCCTCGATCCAGTCCGGACCGGCAACAGCGACAGATGCGATCGAACCGACCGCGAGGAGAACTCCGAGTGTTTTTGTATTGATACCCATCATGCGAGAATGCCTTTCAGGTCTACAGATTTACCTTCTGTAGAAATCTACCTCAGACATGGGGTATATGCCAAGCAATTTGAAATTCACTTTTTCCATCTCGACCACGCCTCCAAACTCATTGAACCCTTGACGGCTTCAGAACTGCATTCCCTCCTGTTATCGGACGCGAATGACCCAAGACAACCCACACAGTTGTCATAGAAGATTGGTACGAAAAACTGGCAACTTTCCTTGCCGGGAGGCGGTTTCCCGTGTCTGTTATGACTGCAAGCGTTCCTGCAGGTTCTCTGTAGGCGTGATTCGGGACAGCATTGTTGGAGATTGCAGGTATGAAGAATCAATGGTCAATCGGACTACTCACCGCCGCTGCATTGTCGTGTGGCGCATCAGCAAGCATCTCCACATACACGAGCGATATCTCTCAAATCGGCTCAGAGACAAACTACGCGGACTTCAACGAACTCGTCGTCGAGCAATCACTCCTGGGCTATCAGGAGGACGGGCTCCAGGTCAGCTCTCACCGTGACTACTTCAGTTGGGACGCTCCTGGACTCGATGGCTCTGAAATGTACTACGCCAATACCGGAGCACTCGAACTGATCGAAATCTCCAAGGTCGATGGCTCGGACTTCAATGATATGGATATGCAACTCTCCAGTGGGTGGTCACCCAACGGCCCCGGTACGATGTACCTCTGGATGCAGGTCTACAGCGATGGTGGGCTTGTTGCCGAGTTTAATCTTGATGTACTGACCGGCGACTATGTGGGTCTCACCGGTGGTGGGTATGACACCGTGATGATCGGGAGTTATGTCAACGCTGAAATCCGCGACCTCCATGATGCCGGCCAATGGAACGCAATCGCGATCGACAACCTTCGTGCGGGTACTGTCCCTGCACCTGGAACCCTGCTGATTCCGGCTCTTGCTGCTGCGGGTCTGCGTCGCCGCCGGGCATAATTCGAGTCCAGATTCCATATTTTCTCTCACTGAATCGTACATCTGAGACGATCTGATCGCTATCGTTGTGTCGCTCATGGGCATCTGATGCCTTGATCGCTGGTGCGATGGCTGAGCGGTTGAAGGCGCTCGACTTGAAATCGAGTGACCCTGAAAGGGGTCCGTGGGTTCGAATCCCTCTCGCACCGTTTTATTTGCTTTGAAGGCAACCCCCGAACAACCCTCCGTTGTTCAGCAGGTGGTGTGGCCGCAAGAGGCGTCGGGTATTCGTATGACGACCGAACCAATCGAAAGCCAAGAACTCCCTCTCACCGCGCCCCTGGACACCTTATCAAAGAGCGATATATCGATCGACAAGATCCGGGACTTGGTCGTTTTGTTCTATTCCAGAACGCAACAAGACCCTCTGCTGGGCCCGATCTTCGACGAGATCGTTCAAGACTGGGATGCGCACTACGAAAAAATGACTCGATTCTGGTCCTCCGCCGTTCTTCGAGCGGGGACCTATTCGGGGCGTCCAATCGAAGCCCATCGGTTTGGTGGATTGACCGAGGAGCATTTCGTTCGCTGGGTTGCTCTCTTCTCACAAACGAGTCTGGATGTGTTTGATGAGCCGGATGCCTTCGTATTTATCGATCTCGGAAAGCGGATGGCTTCGAGTATCGCGATGCGGATCGGGGTAGGTCATTTGACCTTTGACTGATCAATCAGGATTAATGCTTAATCCAGCGATAGAGCGGGTTTCTGCAAGGCGGATGCCGTTGATGATGTATGCGATATAGATCATCGCTGGCTCATCAAACCCATCTGCCGGCTCAAGGGTTGCAGGGTTCACACATTCGATCGCATCGATGATGAGCTCATGCTCGTGCGTCTCGATCGCGTTGATCACTCGTTCCAACTCCTCAATAAGCTGATGTGTACGCTGAGGCGGGTTCCTCGCTGACTCTGCCACCAATCGGGTAATACGCGCAGCGAGTTCGCGTTGCTCGTCGTTGAGCATCACCAGACGCGAACTCGACGCGAGCCCGTCGGGATCGCGGACTGCCGGGACACGGACGATCTCGATCCCGATGTTGAGCCAGTCGTTCATGGCTT
>Ga0316189_10007836_pt1 | contig 10073 bp, 10 predicted proteins | sample LowCovwburrow_MG_FD_204930 | JGI IMG/M metagenome (GOLD analysis project Ga0316189, IMG submission 204930) | Coastal sediment microbial communities from Maine, United States - Lowes Cove worm burrow | ecosystem: Environmental > Aquatic > Marine > Coastal > Sediment | place: USA: Maine... | reverse complement strand
GTTGACGTCATGACGGATGCCGGCAAAGGAATTGAGGCGGCCGCACGCACGGCACGCTATGACATGTTCCATTCATTGATCCGCGAAGGCGACTGGTTGTTGTCTGCTCACCACAAGGATGACCAGGCAGAGACCCTTTTGCTGAACCTGATGCGCGGCAGCGGACCGGCAGGACTGGCGGGTATCGGTGAGGTGCAGCCTTTCGGATTGGGTTGGTTGGTGCGTCCTTTGCTCGACGTATCGCGAACCGACCTGCGTAATTATGCTGACGTGCATGACCTCTCCTGGATCGATGACCCGTCAAATGAGGATCGGCAATTCGACCGTAATTTTCTGCGCCATGAAATCCTCCCCAAACTCGAGGAGCGTTGGCCGGGAGTATCGGGGCGCCTGCGGCAAAGTGCGGTACTGGCCAGTGAGGCAGCGACGATGCTCGATCAGCTTGCCAATGACGACCTTCAGGCGCTGGCCGATCGCCCGGATCGACTCTCACTTGACGCGCTAAGGGTCTTGCCACACGAGCGCCAACGCAATGTCATGCGCTATGTGGTCAGAGAGCTCGGGCTGCCGGCACCGCCCGCAAAGCAACTACGCAGTATTGTTGCCGACCTGTTGCCGGCACGTGAGGACGCCCAGCCGCTCGTACAATGGAAAGGTGCCGAGGTGCGACGCTACCGCGACCATGTTTACGTGTTGCCCGAGAGTAAATTTGGCTCGGAGGCGGGCGCTATGCCACTGACGGACAATGCCGTCGATCTTGGCGCCGGAATGGGTGAGTTGCGGCTTGATGCGGGTGCGGCCAAGGGGCTGGCGGCAGAGGTTATCGACGCCGGGCTGGAAGTCCGCTTTCGCTCCGGCGGTGAGGAAATTAAGCCCGCAGGTCAATCACATACGAGAAAACTCAAGAAATTACTTCAAGATGAGGGCGTCGTTCCCTGGATGCGTGATCGCCTGCCGTTGTTGTATTCAGGTGGCGAACTGGTAGCGGTGGCGGACCTCTGGATTGCGAGCGCCGCCGCCAGCGAGCCAGGTGTTGCAGTGTGCTGGAAGAACCGCCCGCCCATCCACTGAGATTTATTGGAATTAGCGCGACAATTAAGGTGACTGTCACCCTGTTTCCTTGTAACCTTTAAAACCGTCTTTATTCCAACGACGGCGCGTATTTCCAAGGGTTGGAGAAAAGCACTTAATCGGTAAACCGGTGCTTTTGATCCAGCCCTTTGTTGTTTCCGCCGGCCACAGGCCTGTCTATGACATCGTATGTTTTTATTACCGGCGGCGTAGTCTCTTCGCTTGGCAAGGGCATCACCTCTGCCTGCCTCGGCGCCATTCTCGAAGCTCGTGGTCTGACGATCAGCATGATCAAGCTGGACCCGTACATCAACGTCGATCCGGGTACGATGAGCCCGTTCCAGCACGGTGAGGTGTTCGTCACTCATGACGGCACCGAGACAGACCTCGATCTTGGCCACTACGAGCGCTTCGTGCGTACAGCGCACGGCGGTCGTCACAGCAACTACACGACAGGCCGGATTTACGAGAGCGTTATCGGCAAGGAACGACGCGGCGACTACCTCGGTGCCACGGTGCAGGTTATTCCGCACATTACCGACGAGATCAAGCAGGGTGTCAAAAAGGGCGCGGGCGACGCCGACATCTGCCTGGTCGAGATCGGCGGCACGGTAGGCGACATCGAGTCGTTGCCATTTCTGGAAGCCATCCGCCAGATGGGCATCGAACTCGGACATGATCGCGTCGTATACGTGCATCTGACGCTGGTGCCGTATATCCCGACGTCCTCAGAGATCAAAACCAAGCCAACGCAACACTCCGTCAAGGAGCTGCGCTCGATTGGTATCCAGCCGGACATCCTGGTTTGTCGCTCCGAACAGCCGCTACCGCAGGAGCAGCGCAAGAAAATCGCCTTGTTTACCAACGTGCAGGAGAAGGCGGTCATTTCGGCGTATGACGCCGACGATTTGTACAAGATCCCGCAGATGATGCACGAGCAGGGCCTCGACGAAATCGTCGCACGTCAATTGGGGCTCGATCTGCCACCGGCCGACCTCAGCGAATGGGATGCGATTGTCGAGGCGAAGCAGAATCCAAGTGCGGAAGTAAATGTCGCAATGGTCGGCAAGTACATGGATCTAAAGGATTCCTACATCTCGCTGGTGGAGGCACTGCAACACGGTGGTATTCACACCCGCACCAAGGTCAACATTCACTACATTGAGTCTCGTGATATCGAAGAAGACGGCATCGATTGCCTGCGCGACATGGATGGCATCGTCGTACCGGGCGGCTTTGGTGATCGCGGTATCGAGGGCAAGATCGAAACGGTTCGATTTGCACGGGAGAACAGCATCCCTTACCTCGGCATTTGTCTTGGTATGCAGGTTGCGGTCATTGAGGCTGCACGCAACCTGGCGGGGCTCGAGGGTGCGATGAGCACCGAGTTTGATAAAGAAACGCCGCACCCGGTCGTAGCGCTGATTACAGAATGGCGAACCGACGAGGGCGATATTGAGCAGCGCAACGAAGAATCGGAAATGGGTGGAACAATGCGCCTCGGCGCCCAGCCTGTATCACTGATGGACGGCTCTCTTGCAGCGACGAGTTACGGCAGCACGTCCATTGAGGAGCGGCACCGGCATCGCTACGAGGTCAACAACAACTACCGCGATCAGTTAGAGAAGGCCGGCCTGCGATTCTCAGGACTGTCGGTCGATGATCTTGTCGAGGTGGTCGAGATACCCGATCATCCGTGGTTCCTGGCAAGCCAGTTTCACCCTGAATTCACATCAAACCCGCGCGATGGCCATCCGCTGTTCACGGGTTTCATCTCCGCCGTGCGCAAGCACCGCGAGGGCGAATTACCCAAGGTTGCTGAAGCATGAAGTTATGTGGTTTCGAGGCTGGCAATGACCAGCCGTTCTTCCTGATTGCAGGTACCTGTGTCGTCGAGAGCGAGCAAATGGCGCTCGACACAGCAGGAACGCTGAAGGAAATTTGCGCCGAACTCGGCATATCGTTGATCTACAAGTCCTCGTTCGACAAGGCAAACCGCAGCTCGTCGGGCAGTTTCCGTGGCCCGGGCATGGAGGAGGGCCTGCGCATCCTCGGTGAGGTGAAAAGCCAGCTTGGCCTGCCGCTGCTGACCGATGTTCATGAAGACACACCGATGGATGAAGTCGCCGACGTCGTCGATGTGCTGCAAACTCCGGCATTCCTGTGCCGCCAGACCAACTTCATTTTACGCGCAGCCGGTGCCGGCAAACCCGTGAACATAAAGAAAGGCCAGTTCCTGTCTCCCTGGGAGATGCAGAACGTGGTCGACAAGGCCAAGTCGACCGGCAACGAAGACATCATGGTTTGCGAACGCGGTTTTTCGTTCGGCTACAACAACCTTGTGTCGGACATGCGCAGCCTTGCGGTCATGCGAGGTACAGGCTGCCCGGTCGTATTCGATGCGACGCACTCAGTGCAATTGCCGGGTGGTAAAGGGTCAGCGTCAGGAGGTCAACGCGAGTTCATCCCTGTACTGGCACGCGCCGCTACGGCTGTGGGCGTTGCCGGCCTGTTCATGGAAACACACCCGGACCCCGCTAAAGCACTCAGTGATGGTCCTAACGCCTGGCCGCTGGGCCAGATGAAAGCCCTCCTCGAAACACTCGTCGCAATCGACGACACCGTGAAAAAACACGACTACCTGGAAGACCAATGATCAAAATTACAGACATCAAGGGCCGCGAGATTCTGGATTCCCGCGGCAACCCCACCGTTGAGGCCGATATTACGCTCGACGACGGGACGACAGCACGCGCCGCAGTACCTTCTGGCGCATCGACGGGCACACGCGAGGCGGTTGAGCTCAGGGACGGCGACAAGGGACGGTATCTTGGCAAGGGCGTGCAAAAAGCCGTCGCCAACGTCAATGGCGCGTTGTCCGACGCGCTGCTCGGCACCGAGTTCGCCGACCAGCGGGCCCTCGATCAACGCATGATCGAGCTCGATGGCAGCGACAACAAGGGCAACCTGGGCGCCAATGCCTTGCTCGCAATTTCGTTGGCGGCCGCCAAGGCCGAGGCCGCATCAAAGGGACTGTCGTTATTCCGCCATCTCGGTCCGAGCACTGAAATGCCCGTGCCGATGATGAATATCATCAACGGTGGCGCGCATGCTGATAACAGTGTGGATATCCAGGAGTTCATGATCCTGCCTGTCGGCGCACCAAATTTCGCCGAGGCGCTGCGCTATGGTGCGGAGATTTTTCATGCACTCAAGAGTGTCCTGCATGCGCAGGGAATGAACACGGCGGTTGGCGATGAGGGTGGCTTCGCGCCGAACCTGCCATCGAATCGCGCTGCACTCGATACCATCATGACGGCAATCGAGAAGGCCGGATTTTCGGCGGGCCGCGATATTTTGCTGGGCCTCGATGTGGCGAGTTCCGAGTTCTATTCGGACGGCGTGTACAACCTCGAATCCGAAGGCAAGACCTACGATGCGGCGGGATTCAGCGCATTTCTGACCGAACTGGCGGACGCTTACCCGATCATTACGATTGAGGACGGCATGGACGAGAGCGACTGGGATGGCTGGAAGCTCCTGACTGAGGCTCTTGGCGACCGCATACAGCTTGTCGGCGACGATTTGTTCGTGACCAACACCTCGATTCTGCAGCGCGGCATCGACGAAAAGATTACGAATTCGATATTGATAAAACCCAACCAAATCGGTACCTTAAGCGAAACTCTTGATGCGATTACTATGGCGGTGGACGCGGGATACTCCGCAGTGATTTCGCACCGCTCGGGGGAGACCTCGGACAGCACGATAGCCGACATTGCTGTCGGTACGCGAGCCACTCAGATCAAGACGGGTTCTTTGTCTCGGTCTGATCGGATTGCGAAGTACAACCAGCTGTTACGCATCGAAGAGGAGCTGGGCGGTGACAGTACGTATGCCGCCAGGGAGGCGTTCTCAGTAAAGGCGCCGTAAAGCAGGGCTTGGGGAAGCTTGGTGAATTTACGCTGGATGCTCGTCATATTGGGTGTAATCGCGCTGACATTGCAGGGTCAGTTGTGGTTCACCACCGAAGGTTTCAGCAAAACGCGCAACCTCCGCGCTGCTGTCGCTGAACAACGCGGGCAAAATGCGCAACTTCGTGAGCGCAATCACGCCCTTGATGCGGAGGTCGTTAACCTCAAGCAGAGCTCCGAGGCGGCCGAAGAACGCGCCCGCACCGATCTGGGCATGATCGGGCCCAAGGAAACCTTCTACCAGGTTGTGCCCGTCGCCAACGCGACGCACTGATTATCCCCTTGTCGACTCTTCCCGATTGGGCTCACGCGCTCGGCGAGCCTCTGTGCAACTGCCGTATTCGTTCGACGCCGTCAGATTTCATCGTCACTGAATTGCTGAAGGTCGATTTCAGCGGCGATGGCGAGCATGACTGGTTGTGGATTGAGAAAATCGGCGCCAACACGAGCTGGGTCGCCGACCAGCTGGCAAAGCACGCGGACGTGCTCTCCCGAGATGTTGGTTACGCGGGCCTCAAGGATCGTCACGCAATAACCAAGCAGTGGTTCAGTGTTCGCAGGAAGACCGGCGAGGGCACCGACTGGGAGTCGCTGTCTGTAGAAGGCGTAGAACTGATTGAGTGCCATCGGCACCAGCGAAAACTAAAACGCGGAGCTCATCGCGGCAACGCTTTTCAAATCGCCTTGCGCGGTGATGACATTAACGGACTCGACGAGGAGCAATTGGTCGAGCGACTGCGGCGCATTGCAGAAGATGGAGTTCCTAACTACTTCGGCGAACAACGATTTGGGCGCGACGCCGGAAATATAGAGCTGGGACGAGCCGTTCTTGCGGGTAAAAGGTTCCCACGCAACAAACGCAGCATTGGCATCTCGGCGATTCGCTCACTGCAGTTCAATGATGAGCTCAGCGCGCGCGTCGAAGAGGGCACCTGGAACAGAATTTTGGCCACAGATACGGCCAATCTCGATGGCAGTGGCAGCATTTTTGCTGTGGACGAGCTAACAGAGGAACTCGAACAGCGCTGCAGCGAGATGGACATCCATCCCTGTGGCACATTACCGGCTCTCGATAAGATTGGGGTCAAAGCCGCATACCGCCCACTACGCATGCGCGTCGGCCAGATCAACTGGCAACGAAAAGACGACGCGGTATGGCTGGAATTTCAGCTCCCGAAGGGGGCTTTCGCGACGACGGTGCTGCGTGAGTTCGTTCGCTATTGATCCGTGCGCCGCGCAAATGGGCGAGGGCGAATCCAGAACCAGCTTGCGGCGACCGCAGCACCGAAAACCGTGTAACAAAGCGTGAATACCCAGGCGGGAGCTTGAAAATACAACAGTGACTCAAGCCAGTGTGACACGAATGTGCCCGAGTACACGACGTCGCCGGCGCGCTCTCGGAGTGCCATCTCCCAGGTAGTCAGCGGGCAAATATGTCCTATCCAGGACTGCAAAACGACAATACCGATTGCTGCCAGATGTGCGAACCGAAACCACGGATTGCGCACCCAGTCCCAACCAAGGGGATTCCCTATCAGCACAAGTGCCAGGCCCAGAACCACGAACCCGACGAACAACACGTGACCCAATAGAAGAACATCGGCTGCCAGCAGGTAAAGAAAGCCAGAGTCCATACGCAACACCTAAACAACTAAGGCGATTCTAACCCGCAATACCTTGCCAGGCAGACATTCAGCTAAACTCGTACTGAAAGCTTGGAGATAGTGAATGACTGATAAAGAATTCCTAAGCCGGCGCAGCGTTATCCATGCGCTGGGTGCTGGTGCCGTATTGGCGACTGTAGGTTGCACGCCCGCGACTCGTGTTCTGAAGCCCGGCTACGCACGTGCCTACTCGCGCAAGCCATGGGTTGCGCCACATATTTCGATGGATGCAGTCATCCGTGTCATCGTTGGCCATCGCCCCTACCGCCCAAACGGTTTTCGGGTGGAGCGCGAGCAGTTTGACGATAAGGTTGTCATCCACAATTACGGCCATGGCGGAGGAGGCCTGAGCCTTGGCTGGGGATCGTCGGCCCTTGCCGTGCGTGAGGCCGCCGATCTTGTCCCTGGCGAAGTGGCGGTCGTTGGCAGCGGCATCATGGGACTCTGCACCGCGCGGCTCTTACAGGACGCTGGCTGGTCCGTCACGATATACACGCGCGACGTCTACCGACACACAACGTCGAATGTCGCTGCGGGCGAGTGGGGGCCGTTCTCGACGCACGATGACCGCGAGGTGGATGCAGCGTTTCTGGCGCGGCTCGACTGGGCGGCCAGAGTATCGCATCACGCGTACACGAACCTCACCGGCACCAAGTATGGCATTCGCTGGATGGAAACCTACGACCTCTATGATGCGCCACCTGGCGAACCTGCCCACGGGTCGTTCGACGACCTGTTCACGTACAAGGGCGATCTCGTTCCCGGTGAGCACCCGTTCGGCAATCGCTATGCGAGGCGCATGGTAACGATGCAGATTGATCCGGGCACCCTGCTGCGCCAACTGACGGCTGACTTCCAACTCGCTGGCGGTAAATTCGTTATGCGCAACTTTACCGACAAGGCCGAAGTGTTGGCTTTGCGCGAGAACGTCGTTTTCAACTGCACCGGCCTTGGTGCTGCTGCATTGTTTGACGATCAGGATCTTGTGCCGGCCAAGGGTCAGCTGGTCTACCTGCCGCCAGATCCCGGTGTGGACTACATGACCTTCGGTGGTGGAGACAGTGGCGAAAACGGATTTCTACACATGTTCCCGCGCCGCGACGTGATTGTACTTGGTGGCATATTCAAACTCGGCGACAGCAGTCGCAACGTCGAGGCCCGTGAGACAGAGCGAATAGTGCAGGAGCACAGGGAGCTTTTTAATTCGTTTGGCTGACCATTTGGTCAGAGCAAAAAATGCATCCTGAATCTTTGAAAAACCAAACTACTGTTCATCTTCTTCAATCGTAACGGATTCGATCGCGTCGTAGAACGACGGGGTATGTTGATTCGTGACGGCAATCCAGTACCAGCGACCGTCACGTTTCTGCGCTGACAACGTCATGAGCCCGATTTCTCTGTTCACGATGTGCTGTGGTGTTCCTTTCTCGTGCCAAAACATTTTCCACGAGTAGTACGCTATCGCGTTCGATGAATCGAGAATTCGAATTCTGGGAACGCCGGCTTCGTAGATGTAATCCAGGGAGTCATTACCGGCAAGCATCTGGTGAAACTCAAGCACGTTCCTCTTGCCCTCAAAAAAGTAGCCTTGCGAATTGATCCAGGTTGCGTCTTCGTCGAATTGAGACATTGCGGTTTCAATGTCTTTCTCGATCATCGCCTTCTCTCGTACCGAGATCATGTCTGCCAGTTGCCTGGAAACAAGAATCTCCGTTTCCACATCAATTTGCGCACTATCTGAATCATTCTGTTGGCAGGACGCCAGAATCAGAAGGATAACGAACGCCAGGTACTTCTTCATCTGGTTCCCTTTCCAACAAGCCGCATAGAAGTCTTTCCAATGCCAGGTATTCTGCAGTTGTCATTAGATGCAGGAACTTCCGACTTGGTTAGGTTGGCCGCATTTCAGACCTGTTGCAGCAATACGTACACGGCACCGGTGCCCCCATCGACCTGGCGGGCAGAGACAAACGCCAGCACCGAACCCCACTTGCGCAGCCAACGATTGACGCTGTTCTTGAGCACGGGTCCTCGCTGTCCGGAACCAAGTCCTTTGCCATGGACGATCCGCACGCACAGCAAGTTCTGTTTCACGCTGTAGTCGATGAAATCTGCCAATCGCGGCCGGGCCTCGGCAACCGTCATTCCATGCAGGTCGATTTCCGCCTGGACGGCGTACTTTCCGCGCGCGAGTTTGCGCATTGTCCGGGCGCCGACATGCGAACGATGAAAGCGCATGTTCTCGGCATTGGCACTTTCAATCGTATCAATATCGTCCTCCAGGCTTTCCCGGAGCGCTTTTCGCTCGTCAGCCCTTGTAAAGCGTGCTTTCGGGGCCGGCTTCTTTTTTGGTTCCGGCACGCGGTCGCCCGATCGCAGCGGCTTGGCGCCGGAAATCGAGCGTCGGAACAGGTCGTTTTCGTCATCGCTCAAGGCGGTGTACTCAGGCTATGGTGCAACGATAGCTTCGAGTATAGTGAGCGCGTCTCAAGGCGCAAATCGCAGCGACTCCATCTATGAAAATCCTCGTGAGCAACGACGACGGTTACCTGGCAACCGGCATCAATGTCCTGACCAATGCATTGGCGGAGATTGCTGATGTCATTGTTGTCGCACCGGACCGTAATCGCTCGGCGGCCAGCAATTCGCTGACGCTCAACGATCCATTGCGGGTCTCAAAAGTGGCGAAAAACCGCTACAAGGTGAACGGTACGCCGTCTGATTGCGTGCATCTTGCTCTGACAGGGTTTCTCGAAGAAGAGCCTGACCTGGTGGTATCCGGCATCAATCACGGCGCCAACCTCGGTGATGACGTGATCTACTCCGGCACCGTCGCGGCCGCGATGGAAGGCCGTTTTCTCGGCCTGCCGACGATCGCGGTGTCACTGGTTGGGCATAAGCACTTCGACACTGCCGCGCGTGTGGCGACCGAGCTCGTGCAGAGGCTTGAAAAAGACCCGCTACCGAAAGAGTTCATTTTCAACGTAAATGTGCCTGACGTGCCGTACGAAGAGATGGCCGGAATTCGTGTCTGTCGGCTAGGGTTCCGCCATAAGTCCGAGCCTGTCATAAGGGACCAGGACCCGCATGGCAGGACGATCTTCTGGGTAGGCCCGGCCGGTGATAACCAGGAGGAGGGCGAGGGCACAGATTTCCATGCGCTGGAACAGGGCGCCGCGTCGATTACACCGCTGAAAATTGACCTGACGCGTCACGAAGCCCTGCCGCAAGTCGAGGACTGGCTGCGACGTGACTAAACCGCGCGGAAACATACAGGGTATCGGCATGACGTCGCGGCGAACGCGCGATCGTCTTGTGCAGCGCCTGATCGACAATGGTATTCGCAACGAAGACGTCCTGGACC
>Ga0316189_10007834_pt1 | contig 10076 bp, 4 predicted proteins | sample LowCovwburrow_MG_FD_204930 | JGI IMG/M metagenome (GOLD analysis project Ga0316189, IMG submission 204930) | Coastal sediment microbial communities from Maine, United States - Lowes Cove worm burrow | ecosystem: Environmental > Aquatic > Marine > Coastal > Sediment | place: USA: Maine... | reverse complement strand
AGAACAATGGGGTGAGTTTTCTTCCCCCAACAACAGGCGCAACCTCAAGACATTTGCGGGCCAGTTTTTGGGCTTCAACATTACGGCCCAGAGCCAGTTCAACCCCGGTCAAGGCCACAAGGAGACCTTCGTGGTTTGGCGCTTTTGCAAGGCCTTCCCTACAGACATGAGCCGCAGCTTCATATTTCTCCTGAAAATAAAGAGCCTGAGTGAGCATGGCCCGAATGCCAATCATGGATGGATGGGCCTGAAGCTTTGCCTGCAGCAGGGCTTCAGCCTGTTGGTACTGGCCCTTCTCAATAAGAGATCTCGCGGTCTTTACGCTGTTATAGGCGCTTAGAAAGGCTTCTACAGAAAGAGATCGGGCATCGTCTCCCATTTCAAAACCACCGGTATATCCCAAACTCTCCAAAAGCGCTTTATCTTCTTCGGAGACCTGCCCGGAAACCTGAGCGCCCCCGGTCATGGCGTCCATCAAGGCAGTGGCCGAAGATGGAATGGCTTCTGTTCCATAAAGGTTGTTTTTCTCCTGAAAATCTTTGTCTAAATCAAACAATCCGGGATCCCGGCCTTCCATATAATGGAGATTGTTGTGAACCACAGACCTTGAGGAATGCCAGCCATAAAACAGTTCGCCGGTCATGGCCTCACTGTAAATGCCGCGGCTTTTCAGGGTTTTCCCGGTAAGAAGCGCCTGCCCATCCGTCTTCCGTTCAGGCAATTGCAATAGCTGGTACAGAGTTGGGACCACATCGGTCAGGGATGCGGGTTCGACAATTTGCTCACCGGCAAGCACGCCGCCCGGTAATTTCATAATTAGTGGTACATGAATGGCTTCTCTCCACGTGAACAAGCCATGTTCCACCTCGCCATGATCGCCCAAACCTTCGCCATGATCTGAGAGTAGGACAATGATTGCATCCTGATACAATCCCTTTTCCTTTAGAAAAGTAAAAAACTGGCCCAGTAAATGATCGGTATAGGCAATCTCGCCATCATAGGGATGGACAGTACCGGAATTGAAAGGTGCGGGTGGGGCGTAGGGCGTATGGGGTTCATAGAGGTGAACCCAGAGAAAAAAAGGCTTTTCCCGATCTTGAGCCAGCCATGTTCTTGCCAGATTCAAACTCTCCATACCAGGTCGTTCCGGATAGGTTCTGGCTTGTGCTTCCAAACCCAGGCCAAAACTGTCGTCGTAAAGATCAAAACCCTGGCCAATGCCGGTTGCCTTTCGCAACACCATAGAGGAAATGAAGGCACCGGTTTCGTAACCGTTTTCTCGCAAAACCTCTGCAAGGGTGGTTTCTTCTTCCCCAAGACGGAATCCAACATTTTCACGAACCCCATGATGAGGCGGTAGCAGACCGGTCATGATGGAGGCATGGGAAGGAAGAGTTAAAGGCGCTTGAGCAAAAGCTCGTTGAAAAAGCACGCTGTCGCCAACCAGTCCATCTATGGCAGGAGTTTCAATGTGGGTATAACCATAAGCGGGAAGATGATCGGCTCTTAAGGTATCTACGGAAATCAGGATCACCGGAGCGCCGGGATGTACTCCGGGATGGGGCTTGCCGCATTGGACAAGCGCTCCTATAAGAACCATAACACCAACGAAAGAATAACCCTTGCCCCATGCCATGTCCTGCCCTCTCACGAGCGTCCGCTATTCTGCGGCATTCTGAGCCTGATTCTGATAAATGGCGGCCTGCTCAACATAACCCAGACTCTTCAGGGTCTGAGAGGCGATGCCAAAATTATTCTTACTGGGAAACTGTTTCAGCCACCGGTCCGCAATACCAAGAGCTCGATCCTTTTCCCCCAGACGACTGAAAAAGGTGACAAGGGTCATTTGGTAGCGTGGCGATCGCGGTTGCAATTCTACGGCCTTCTCAAAATAGGGAAGCGCCTTGTTGGGATCGCCCAAACTGGCTTCAGAGTCGCCCAGATAATAGAGAATTTCACCATAAAGATTGCGGTCAGGATAGGATTTTAATCTTTCAAGCGCCTTGTTCAGATGACCTTTGGCTTCATCATAAAGGCCACTTCCATGTGCCAGACGCCCTAAGACATAGTAGGAATAAGGTTGTTCGGGATCAAGTTTCTCGGCAATTTTTGCCACTTTCCTGGCATCTTCCGGGCGACTGCGCTGAAGATAGGCAAAACAAACCTGGCCCACGGTTATCTTGAGGTTGGCCTTTAAAGCCCGTTCCGCCATGGCGAGAGCGTCCTTGTGTTTGGAGAGCGCAAGTTTCACTCGGGTCTGGGCCATGAGAAGTTCCGCGTTGTCAGGATGCTCTTTCAAGCCTTCCGCCAAAATACGTTCAGCCAGGCCAACCTTATTGTTTCTCAGAAGCAGATCGGCTTTTATAGCAATGGTTTCGGCAATATTGGGATCAAGCGCCAATGCTCTGTCGAGGATACTCAGTCCCTCGTCGAACTTGCCCATGAGGGCCTTGCATTGGGCAAGAAAAACCAGAGTGGAGATGAGCACTTTAGATTCCTTCTCCTTTTCGGGAGAAAACTGATTGGAGGCCAGGGTAAGATGCTCAATTGCTTCGTTTATTTTACCCTTCATCATAGAGGTTCGGCCTATAACATAATGACCGTAGGTAAACTCATTTCCTTTGTTAAAAGCCTTGAGAGTCAGGGCTTCTGCGTCGGCAAAACGGCCCTTGTCGTAGAACTGGGGAACCAGGGTTGGTGCCGCATAAGAGGCTTCCAAGTCGATGGCTTTATGGGCTACGGTCAAGGCATCGTCAATCTTTCCGAGTTCAATTTTAACGCCGGCAAGGGAAGTGAGAAGGCTATAATCCTGAGGCACCGACACCAGCGCCTGCATAATCACATGTTCTGCCTGTTCGTATTTTTCCTGGGCGGTTAAGGCCATGGACAAAAGGGTTTTTGCTTCTTGAAGGGCAGGAAAAGATTTGGTGAGCGCCAACATGTCGGCCTCCACCTTTTCATATTCCTTAGCGTTGAGGGCCTTCTGAGCTTTGGACAATTCATCTTGAAGACTCATGAGTTCTTGGAAATCGAGATCCTTCACGCCTTCACCAAAATTAAATTGCCCCGTGTAGCCCAACGACTCCAGCATGGCCCGATCTTCCTCGGAAATCTCTTCCCTATTGGCAACCCCTTCTCCCACCTCTTCCAGAAGGTTGAACATGGGATTGGGAACCTTTACCTTTCCGAACAGGTTCGTTTTCTCCGCTGGATCTTCAATAACATCGTAGACCTCGGTGTCTTTACCTTCAATGAGATGTAATTGCTTGCGAATGACCGATTTCTGGGCATGCCAGCCATAGTGGATGCGGGGATACAAGGTCTCTGCAAAGAGGCTGCGATCCGCAGGAATGGCGGAAGAGTGGGTAATGGGAACGCCGTCCGTTTCTGAAACAGACATACCCAGAGCCGATTCAACCGTGGCAAAAAGGTCGATAAGGCCCACCGGCTTTTCAATGGTTTTCCCAGCCTGTTGGTTTTGGGGATACTTAATGAAAAGCGGAACCTGAATAGATTCACGATAAAGCAGCATGCCATGCTCTTCTTCACCATGATCGCCCAATCCCTCGCCGTGATCCGATGTGAGAATAATAAGGGCGTCGTCGTAAAGGCCTTTTTCTTTCAGATGCTTCAGAAAATCCCCAACCAGTTTGTCTGTGTAGGCAATTTCGCCTTCGTAGGTTGGTTCAAAGGGTTGGGGTGGCGTGTAGGGCGTATGGGGGTCGTAGAGGTGTAACCAGAAAAAGATCGGATCGCTGCCCATGCCGTTCAGCCACTGACGGGCCAGGTTCACACTGGCGTCTCCACGACGTTGAGCAAAGTTGCGGATCATACCCTCATTGCGTTTGAGATCGTCGTTATAAAAATCAAATCCTTGTGCAATGCCCGTTACCTGGCGCAAAACCATGGAGGATACCACTGCTCCGGTCTGATAACCTTCGCCTTTCATGCGCTCCGCAAGTGTTTTGTACGACTCGTCCAACACATAACCCGTATTATCCCGAATCCCGTGATTATGGGCCTGGAGACCGGTCATCATGGAAGCATGAGAACTCAAAGTGAGTGGGGTGTTGGAATACGCCCTCTGGAAAAGAACCGCGTCCTTGCGAAATTGGCTAATGGCTGGTGTAGAAACTTTGGTGTAGCCGTAATCCGGTAGGTGGTCGGACCTGAGTGTGTCCAAGGTAATGATGATGACAGGAACACCAACCTTACCCATGGGCTTACGCCCGCAGGAAAAAGGCAACACCGAAACAGCAAGAAGAACTAGACCAATACATATTAATTTTATGAAGCGATCAAAACGATGCAAAAACCACCCTCCCCATACACTCGTCGGCTCATTCTAGAAACGCTCGCGGCATTTGTCAAATACCGGATAAGGACCCGCTTATGCCATACGACATTAACCCATTTTAGATGCGGGACTTAGACCTTCATATTTCAATTTTCCTCTCGGGGCTCAAAATGAAGCATTTTACTGCCATTCTTCCTTTCCCAGGTTACATCCAGAACATAATTCTTGCCGGCTTCTACAAAGAAGTAGAAGGTTTTGTCCGAGCGCAGTTTATTATAGCCCGTTGTGTGTTTTACCCGAATAGCCCATTGCCCGGGGTACAGGGTCAGGGGCTCCATATCTTTAAAAATATTCTTAAAACTAACAACCGAACTGTAGTGTTTACCAAAAGGGGCCAGTTGAAAGTCGTCCTCGTCAGCGTTATAGGTTAAGGGATGGGCTTCCACTGAAGAAAGCAGTTCGTTGGATAACTGGTAGACTTCCTTGTCATCGGGCAATTTTCTGACCATGAAAATGCTCATGTAGGCCTTCACGCCCTTTTCCTGATCAGAAGCAGTAAAAGTCACTTTGCGGTCAGCGTTAAAGGAAATCTTTGGATATCCCAGCTTGCGTCCCTGCTCCGCCCGCCCGATCATTTCCGAAACCCAAGGGGGCAGGCCAGAAACCTTTTGACTGAAACGACTGCTAGGATCCATCACAAATCCCGTGAGAATGTTTTGGGCCTCAATGCGGCGCTTCCGAATGAGGGGATCATCTCCACTATTTTCTAAATCTGCCAATTTCTTGTAGAGTCTTTGAACGGCGTTATCGTCGTTATTGCCCGCCATTTGACCCACGGTCAGGTTGGCAGGCGTCGCCTGATCTCCAGATGGCGGCCTTTCTGCCACCGATGCAACCGCGTCCGCTTCACCGTAAACAAAGTCCAAGAGGGCCTGTACCATTTCCGGCTTATCGCAGAACTTACCAATGAGGGCCGCATCTACCTTAATTCCTGGCCCCCGTTCCTTCAATGCCGCTTTGAGCGCCTTTACGTCACCTTTCCGCGCCAACAGGTCCCATTCATCGGGAAATGCATGGAGAGAAAAGAAAAAAAGGACCGTCCATGCAGCGTAGCGAATAATCTGGTTCATGATGCTCATCCCCATCCCACAAAATTGTCGTAGAAACCCATATGCCCAAGACATAAGGCGCAGCGTTCTCATTCATTAAACGATTTAAAACCCGGATAGTCTCACAAAAAAACAGCCATCCAACCTCAAACGCCTCACTATTCTAGCAGATTGCCTGCCATCCGGCTATGCGCACCAACCTGAAGCCCGGAGATTCTACGGCTAAGCTATTTTAAACCAAAGAATAGGCCATGGAAGGAAAACCATTTTACCTTTTATGCCCAGGCTCCGCTTCGCTCTAAAACTGCGGGGATGGGAAACTTTCAGGGTCAACGTCTCAATGTGGGGAATGCTTTGTGCAGTTTTGTGGACACTTTTGATGAAAAGGATCGAGAAGAACCGTATAAGTATTATGGGATGGCATTATTTATACCCCTCTAGACCGGCCCTAGACCCAAGAACAGTGGCAAGTTTGGAGAAAATGTTAAAAAAATTCATCTAAGGGGAAGTCTTTTTTGCGATTTTGGCATAGAATTTCCTAGTAGTCAGTTGGTGAAGCGTTAAGGAGTGTGAGAATGTCGCCGAAATGGAGCATCGTTATTGGATTGACCCTATCACTGTTTCTGGCCGGATGTGGTCCCGAGAAAAAAAGCACCGGCGGCCAGACAAAACTGGACCGTGAAATATTGGGTGATGAGCTGGAGTTCGGTAGAGCGGCGGCAAAAGCTGAGCTCTGGAATGAGGCTATTTTTCGTTGGGAGAAGGTTCTGGAAGAAGATCCCAAGAACTCCAAGGCTATCAATAACCTGGCGGTTGCCTACGAAACCGTGGGTAATCTGGACAAAGCCCATGACCTTTATAAATCCGCAGTAGAACTGAACGAGGATTCGCCAGAGATCCGCAGAAACTACAAAAGATTCTTGAGTTTCTACAAGAAACACCAGCGCCAACTGGCCCGGGAGAAACGAGCCAGAGAGGCGCGAAAGGCCCGAGAAGCCGAGGCTAAGAATAATAACGAGGAGGGTGGTCTTTGATAAAACAATGCTCCCTGTTCCTTCCACTGACACTGTTGTTCCTAATCTCCTCATGCACAGGCAACAAAGATGTGCGAATAGCCGTTTCGTTGCCGCCCAAATTAGATCTTACCCAATATGATTACGTCTATTTCCCTGGCTTTATAACCGAGGCTCAGGTGGAATCAATCGACACAGAACGGGAAACACTGAACTTCCTAAAACGGGAGTTTTTGCGCCATAGCCCGGTTGGAGTGGTCCCCCAAGGCTCCGTAGATCTCAGTGATAAGGATCCCCGCTCTTTTTTTATAAGGGATCAACCCTTCTTTAAATCGTTTAACTTTAAGAACGCGGATACAACCCTGGCCTTAACCGGCGTTGTATCCTTCGAATCGGTAGACCGAAGTGGCTTCCATGAAGTGGAGCAAACGGACTATACTGGCCGCCGGGTAACGCGGAGCCAGTATGTGGAAGTGACCGGATTTACTCTGAACATGAAGGTGTATGTGTACGAACTGAACAACGGGAAATTACTGTACACTGACACTCTCATGGACACGGCCGATGTGATGGGTTCCAATGCGGATGAACGAATGGTGCTTTATGACCTCATGGAACGTATGTCCGTTCGGGTACTGGGCCTGTTCTCCAACACGCTTGTGAAAGCAGAGCGTTCTCTTCTTTGATCGTTAGATGTCAATCTTGTTTTTTCAGCTGAATCATCATCCGTATTCATGGGATGGTTCTACAAATCACAGACCCGAAAAGGTGGATGCAATGGAGCAATATTTTGGAGCGGAACAGGTGAAAAAAAGCGTCAGGTCTCTTGACGTTGCATCAGACCGGTTACAGCCCCAAAAATTGGAACAACGCATGGCCAGCAGTGGCACTGCCAGGGTTTTCACGCGAGTTACCAGAGAAATTCATGGAAGGAGGCGCACCTTGAGACTGCGATGGCCCTGGATGTTTGCTTTTGTTGTATGGGTTGCCGCACCCCTGTTAATGGCGGGCGGCAAGAATAAAGTCAATTACGAGTCCTTTGACTGGAAAATCTATCAATCACAACATTTCAAGTTCTATTTCTACTCAGCCGAAGAACACCTGTTGGAGAATATGGTGGATCTTTCGGAAGCCGCCTACAAAGTGGTGTCCGAAAAGCTTCAGCACCAGATTGATTTCCCAATCCCCATGGTACTGTTCAAGACCCATGAGGAGTTCATGCAGAACAACGTGAATCCGGGATTCCTTCCGCAGGGAGTGCAGGCCTTTGCCGATCCCTACCAGAGCCGCATGGTGCTCCCCATCGACGGCACGCCGGAATTCCTCTTTGCCCTCACCACTCACGAACTGACTCATATCTTCCAATACGATATGCTCTACAACAACAAGATCAGCACCATTATTCGGGCCAACTCGCCCATCTGGTTCCGGGAAGGCATGGCCTCCTGGGTGGCTGATGACGAAGATAACCTGGACCGCATGGTTCTTCGCGATGTTGCAGTCAACGGCGGCTTTCTTTCTCTCGCCAATTTTGAAGGGTTCTCCTTCATATCCTATCGCGTAGGCCACGCAGCCTTTGAGTTTATGGAAGAACGTTACGGTATTGAAGGGGTTCGCAACTTCCTGTGGCAGTACCGAAAGAACATTACTGGAAACGTGGGCGCAGCCATTGAACGGGCCTTTGAAACAGACATCGCCGAGTTTGACCGGGACTTCCGAAAGTACCTGCGCAAACGATATGTAGCGCTCATGCCCGTGAAAGAGGAGCCCGACGACTTTTCTCGCGAGATTCGAACGCGAAAATCTATTACCACCCTGTCCCCGGAACTCTCCCCCAGCGGCGACCTTTTTGCCGCAATTATTCCCCACAAGAATGAAATGGACCTGGTCTTGATTTCCACCAAAGACGGTCGTATCTTCCGCAATCTGACTCGTGGCAGAACTCATAGGTATCAGGAATTGAGCATTAACTCATTCCGCGGGGTGAACGATCTGAGCTGGAGTGCGGACGGCAATAAAATAGCCTTTTCGGCTCGTGAAGAAGGCACCCATCATATCATGGTGACCAATGTCTTGAACGGGAAGATTATCTATGACCTGGTGTTCAATAACATCCGAGACGCCCAGTCTCCCATTTTTTCCAAAGACGGTTCTCATCTCTACTTTGCAGGAAACCGCAACGGTTTCTACGACATCTTCAAATACAATTTGGAAACCAAAATCCTGGAAAATGTGACCAACGACGAATACCAGAATCGCAATCCCAGATTGTCACCAGACGGCAAAAACATGCTGTACTCATCCATGCGCAACGGCTTCTTTAAAATCTACGATTTGGAGCTGGCTAGCGGCGAAAAAACTCAGCTGACCTCCGGCCTTGGCAACGACATTCAGGCCAGTTACAGCCAGGATATGTCAAGCATCTATTTCAGTTCAGACAGATTTGACGATATCTACAACATCTACGAACTGGAGTTGGAAACAGGCGAAAAAAAGCAGTACACCAATATTCTGACTGGTGCCTTTTCTCCTCAAGAACGGGTAACCTTCAACCACAAGGAAGGTGTTGAAACCAAACAACTGGTGTTTACCTCCTATTACCAGGGTCGTTATCGGGTATACCGAATGGACAAACCGGAAGACCGGGCAGCCATTTACGAGGACAATCAGGATAACTACACCAACGTAAAGAACTACGATATGACGGCAAATGTTAAGTTGGACCCACGCCGTTTCCGCAAGTACAAATTAACCAAGAACTTCTCCATCCACGGTGCCCAGGTGAACGTTGGTGCCACCAGTGATGGTCGCTTTATTTCCAACAGTTCCGTAGCCTTTAGCGACACGGTGGGCAACAGGCAATTAACCTTTAACGGGTTCTCCGTCTCAAATTACGAAACCTACAATATTGGTTACCAGGATCGTTCACGCCGATGGGTATGGGGCGGATACGTTAAATTGGAACAATCCTTCTACATTGATCCGATCCAAAGACAAATCAGCGGGCCCAATGCACCACGTGATGAACGGACCTACAAGGTGAATGAAGGCGGGTTGATGTACGAGTACCCCTTCAACTTCAATTCCCGTGTCAGCCTCACCGCCGGTATTACAGATCAGGATCGGTGGAACTATAAATTTGACGAGGAAACAGACTCCCTAAGCATTGCGTCTGTAGACTACACAGAGCCTTTTGCAACACTGAGTTTTTCTTGGGACAGTGTGGCTTACGCCGCTTACGGCCCTCAACACGGCACGGTTTTCGACATGTACGTTCGTGAAGAATTCAACCAGAACACCTCCTATAGTATGGATATGAGAACCTACCGCGAAATTACCCGTCGCTCGCTTCTGGCCTTTCGGGTTATTGGCAACTACTCAGATGGCGACACTCCATCGGTCTATGCCCTGGGCGGAAACGACGCTCTTCGCGGCGATTACGATTATCAGGAGTTCCTGGGGTCCCGAAGAGTGTTGACTCAGATGGAATGGCGTTTCCCCCTGGTAGACGTTCTACGACTTCCTGGCGGCGTGGGCTTTGGCAACATTCGCGGTTCACTTTTCGTTGATGTTGGCGGCTCATGGTTTAACGACGACAAATTTGAATGGGACTTCCAACCCGCACTTCCCAACGACTTACAAACCGCTGTTGACAAC
>Ga0316189_10007832_pt1 | contig 10076 bp, 14 predicted proteins | sample LowCovwburrow_MG_FD_204930 | JGI IMG/M metagenome (GOLD analysis project Ga0316189, IMG submission 204930) | Coastal sediment microbial communities from Maine, United States - Lowes Cove worm burrow | ecosystem: Environmental > Aquatic > Marine > Coastal > Sediment | place: USA: Maine... | reverse complement strand
CTCTTTTCTGGGTTTGATAATATAATTATATACCCAAAAGATTATTTTTCTCAAGTTACCAAGCGGCAACATAAAGGAGAAACGAATCCCCGTTATAGAACCATTGTATTTTCATGGAATGATTTTATGAAAGGTATTAATGTTGAAAATGATAACTTAAACCTTGGTTTACATGAGCTAACTCATGCCCTGCACTTTACTTTTAAAGAACGAAAAAGTGTTACTGCGATCAATTTCATGAAAAAGTATAAAAGCTTACTTGAGATATTGAAAAATAGAAAGTTACAGCGTAAAATAGTTGCTTCTGGTTATTTAAGACAATATGGATTTAAAAATGAGTATGAATTTTTAGCTGTTTTAGTAGAGCATTTTTTTTCAACACCAAAGGAGTTCAATGAACGATTGCCTGAAATATATAAAATGGTAAAACTAATGCTCAATTTAGATACATTAAAGATGGCTTCTTAATTTTTTATTTAAAAGATGCATCAATAGGTTCCCATAGTTCAATTTTATTTCCGTCAAGGTCTACGATCCAACCAAACTTTCCGTACTCATATTCTTCTACTTTATCAATAACTGTAACACCTTCTTTTTTTAAAGCTGATAAAAGTTCGACTAAATTTTCAACACGATAATTGAACATAAAGTCTTTTTTTGAAGGTTTGAAATAGTCAGTGTTTTTTGCAAACGGACTCCATTGAGTGGAACAATCATTACCATCTTTATCTTTCCACCAAAAAGTACAACCCCAATCATCTGTATTAAAACCTAAATGTTTTTTATACCAATTTTTTGTCGTTTTTGGATCATCTGTTTTAAAAAATAATCCACCGATACCTGTAACTCTTTTTTTCATATTGCCTATTTTTTAATAGTGTCTTCGTAAATTTTAATCCATTCAACAACCGAGATTTTCGAAGCCAATTCTCCGATAAGATCATATGGAATTTCTTCTATTTTTTTGAATCTGATACAGCTTTTACCCATATCTAACTTCCGTTTTGAATAGTTAGGATACTCGTCTATAAACCAATCCATCAATTCTTTGTTTGCATAAATACCCATATGATACACTGCAACAAAATTCTTTTGAGAAGCTAAATTCATAAACGGTAAAGGCAGTTTAGTATCACAATGATAACCATCTGGATATATTGAGTGTGGAACTACATAACCTAACATACCGTAATTCATTTGTTCTTCATAGCCTTTAGGTAAATTGTCTAAAATTACTTTTCGGAGTTTTAAAATCACCTCTTGTCGCTCTTCAGGAAGCTGGCTAATATAATCCTTTGTAGTTTTTGCATCTAAAGACATACTATTGTTTTTTATTCTGTAAAATTAATGATGAAATTAATGAAATTATGAGCCCAATCATAAATACTGTTAAAAACATGAGGGAAAAATTCATAAATGGGTTTGAGAACATATCTTTTTCATCTTCCATTTGTTTTAATTTGGCTTGAAGTTCGGCTCCTGATAAAGTTTCACTAACTTGTTCAACAGCGTGATTATAATATTCTGTCGTGAAATTTGGATCTATGTATTCTACATATACTACATTATAAACACCAAAGGTTACAGATGCAAATAAGGTAATTAATAAGCCAATTAATAAGCCTTTTCCGAAAGAGAGTAAACCTTGGTTTTTGGTATCTCTAAAATGTTTAATACCAAAAAAAACAAATAATAGCGAAACTATAATACTGGCATAACCATATATTTCTTGTGTATTAAAATCTAAGTGTTTTAATAATAGGGCACTAATAAAAAATAAAATAAAAATGCTTAAAGCACTTCCTATACCATAACGTAAAACTGTATTTTTCATATTTGATAAATTTTGGTTGATACAAATCTACAGTTAGAAACTCAAATTTGATTCATACTAAAGTACCAAAATTCTACTACTTTAGTCTTAAAATAGTTAAAATGGGAGCAATTGAAGTTCTTTGCTTATTTGAATTGCCTGTGTTCTACGTTTGGCATTTAGCTTGACGAGAATATTAGACACATGAGTTTTTATAGTACTTTCAGACAAAAATAATTTATTGGCAATTTCCTGGTTCGAAAGTCCTTTAGCAATTTCGCATAATACTTCGTATTCGCGATTACTGATATTCAATTCTTTAATCTTTTTATAATCTACCTCTTTTGGTACAGGGATATTTTTCTTTAAACTTTTTTTATTGATATAAATACCAATAAGAAAAAATACTAATGCAATAGCAGCAATAATAATTTCAATTGAAGTGTCACCTGAAAGGTAGGTGAGTTTACTAATTTTGAAAAGTATTAATAAAGCTAAAATTAAAAGTCCAAAAACAAGAATTGTCCGTTTCATTATAGCAAGTTAGCAAAATTTTTCTTTGATTTTATTAACTATAGTTTGTGCTAATTTTTCTTTACTTTCAACTGTCCAGCCAGCTATATGCGGAGATAATAATACCTTATCAGATTTTATTAAATATTGAAAAGCTTCTGGCAGATTTCTATCTAAGAATAAATTTTCAAAGGATGATTTTTCATATTCTAGTACATCCAGGCCAGCACCTAAAATATTACCATTTTTTATGGCTTTGACTAAATCTTTTGTTACCACACTTTTTCCTCTTGCTGTATTTAATAACCAAAAAGGTTTGGAAAAAGTATCTATAAAACTAGTATTAACCATATTTGTAGTTAATGGTGTTTCGGGTGTGTGTAGACTCAAAACATCGATCTTCGTTTGTATTTCTGTTAAGGAAACTTGTTTACAATTTTCATCACCTACATTTGGTTTTATATCATAGCAAATTACTTCAATATTGAATCCACGAAGTTTTTTAGCAAATGCTTTCCCCATATTTCCATATCCAATAAGACCAACAGTTTTACCGTCTAACTCAATTCCACGATTCTCTTCTCGGAGCCATTTTCCTTGTCGTACTTCTCGATCTACTTTATTTAATTTATTGAACAAGGATAATAACATTCCTAAGGTATGTTCGCCAACGGCATTTCGATTTCCTTCGGGAGCTGCTATTAAGTGAATTCCTTTTTTTTCAGCGTAAGCTATATCTATATTTTCTAAGCCGGCTCCAACCCGACCTATAAATTTTAATTTTTTAGCTTTATCAAGAAAATTTTTATCGATAGAAAAGCGGCTTCTAATAATTAGACCATCATAAATTTGTATTTTCTCTTCTATATTTTCTTTATCTGAAGTATAATCTTCATCACATTGAAAACCTGAATTTTCTAATTCTTTTTGAAGGAGTGGATGATTGGTGTCGACTAATAGTATTTTCATGAGTATTATAAAAACAAAACACCCAAAGTTATTAAAACTTTAGGTGTTTAATTTATTAATAATTTTGTCTTAAGCATTCAACGCTTATATTGAATGAATATGACTTACTGGCGTTCGTCGAATTATGCATTCAATGCTTCAGCCCCACCCACAATTTCTAAGATTTCATTGGTAATGGCTGCTTGACGTGCTTTGTTATATTGTAATAATAATTCATCTCGTAATTCTGTTGCATTATCCGTTGCTTTATGCATGGCTGTCATTCGTGCACCGTGTTCTGAAGCAAAAGAATCTCTTACCGATTTGTACAATTGAGTTTTTAATGACTTTGGAATCAAACCCCGTACAATTTCTTCTTTTGATGGTTCGAAGATATAGTCTAGATTAGTATTTGATTCTTTTTCGGCAGGACTAATAGGTAAAAATTGCTCAACAGTTGTAATTTGTGTTGCAGCATTTTTAAACTTATTATAAATTAATACGATTTTATCATATTTATCATTTGCATAAAGATCCATTAACTCTTGGGCTATATCAGCGGCATTTGTAAATGTTAGATCGTCATATAAATTACTTTTATTCGCAACCACATTGTGCTCTTTTGAAAGCAAATCGTTTCCTTTTTTACCTATAGCAAGAACATCAACTTGTTTATCTTTATAAGTATTTTCTATAGTTTCAATCGCTTGTTTTGTAACTGATGAATTAAAGGCTCCACAAAGACCTCTATTTGAAGTAACAACAACTAATAAAACTTTATTAACCTCTTTTTCTGTTGCATAAACACCTCCAGATTCACTATCTAAAGTTGCACTAAGGTTTTGCAATAACTCTGTTAATTTATTTGAATATGGACGCATAGCAGTAATAGCATCTTGTGCCTTTTTCAATTTTGCAGCCGACACCATTTTCATAGCACTGGTAATCTGCATGGTTGAACCGATAGATGTTATTCTGTTACGTATTTCTTTTAAGTTTGCCATATAATTTAGTATCTAGTATTGAGTATCAAGTATTGAGATTTTATACCTCTCAATATTCAATTCTAAAATTGCTACTTAAGCGTATTTAGCCGATAATTCTTTTGCCGCATTTTCTACAACCGCAATAGCCTCATCAGTTAATTTACCAGCTTTTAAAGTATCTAAAGTATCTCTGTGCTTTGCATTTAAATAAGCTAAGAAATCTTTTTCGAATTCTCTAATTTTCACTACAGGTACATCTCTTAACAAGTTTTTAGAACCAGCATAGATAATTGCTACTTGATCTTCAACCGTATATGGATCATTTTGAGCTTGTTTTAAGATCTCAACATTTCGTTTACCTTTTTCAATTACATTCATTGTAGCTGCATCTAGATCAGAACCAAATTTTGCGAAAGCTTCTAATTCACGATATTGAGCTTGATCTAATTTTAAAGTACCCGCTACTTTTTTCATTGATTTGATCTGAGCATTACCACCAACACGAGATACTGAAATACCTACGTTAATTGCCGGACGAACACCAGAGTTAAATAAATCTCCATCTAAGAAAATCTGACCATCAGTAATAGAAATCACGTTTGTTGGGATATAGGCTGATACGTCACCCGCTTGAGTTTCAATAATTGGTAGAGCAGTTAATGAACCACCACCTTTTATTTTATCTTTTAACGAGTCAGGTACATCATTCATTTGTGATGCAATCTTGTCATTATTAATAATTTTAGCAGCACGTTCTAATAATCTTGAATGTAAATAAAATACATCACCAGGATATGCTTCACGCCCCGGAGGTCTTCTTAATAATAAAGATATTTCACGATATGCAACTGCTTGTTTTGATAAATCATCATAAATAATTAATGCCGGTCTACCAGTATCACGAAAATATTCACCAATTGCTGCTCCCGCAAATGGTGCATATACCTGCATTGCAGCAGCATCTGACGCGTTAGCGGCAACTATAGTTGTATAAGCTAATGCTCCTCTTTCTTCTAACATATTAGCAATACCTGCAACGGTAGATCCTTTTTGACCTATAGCAACATATATACAATATACAGGCTCACCTGCATCATAAAATTCTTTTTGATTTAAAATAGTATCAATGGCAACGGTGGATTTTCCCGTCTGACGGTCACCAATAATCAACTCACGTTGGCCTCTACCTACCGGGATCATTGCATCAATAGCTTTAATACCAGTTTGTAATGGTTCAGTCACTGGTTCACGATAAATAACACCAGGTGCCTTACGCTCTAATGGCATTTCAAAAGTTTCACCTTTGATTGGACCCTTACCGTCAATAGGATCACCTAAGGTATCAACAACACGACCTACAGTACCTTCACCAACTCTTAATGATGCAATACGTTCTGTACGCTTTACAGTAGAACCTTCTTTAATTACAGAAGAGTGACCTAATAATACAACACCTACATTATCTTCTTCAAGATTTAAAACAATACCTTCTAAGCCATCTTCAAATTGTACTAATTCTCCGTATCCTACATTTGCTAGTCCATATACACGAGCAATTCCGTCACCTACTTGTAATACTGTTCCAACTTCATTTAATGATGCTTTTCCATCAAAGCCTAAAAGTTGTTCTTTTAAAATCGCCGATACTTCAGCTGGTTTTATTGTTGCCATTTATTTGATTTTTAATTAAATATGCTGATTCATTCAACAGTTATTAATTAGTTTTTAATTATTCTTATAATTTAGGTACGTATAAATTGTCATCAAACTGTCTTCGTAAATCATTCATTTCTCCTGAAATACTAGCGTCAAACTGCTTGTCACCAACACGTAATATAAATCCACCAATTAAAGATGGATCTATGATATTTTCTATAGATACTTTTTTACCTATAATATTCTTAACTTTAATTAGAATTTTTTCTTTTAAATCATCGGTTAAAGGAATTGCAGAAGTAACAATTGCCGCTTGAGTTCCTTTGTGAAAATCATAAATAATAGTGTACTGCTTCGCAATATCAGCTAATATTGTTAATCTTTTATTTTCAATTAATAATTGAATTAAGCCTTTAGAAACATTATTGATTGATGAACCAAAAATTGAAAGCAAAGTTTTCTCTTTTATTTCAAATCTAATTACGGGGCTATTCAAAACAATCTGCAAATCTTTTGCGTCATGAATTGTATTAGCAATCAATTGCATATCCTCATTTACTTCAGCAGCATTTTTTTTATCTAGAGCTAGACTTAAAATGGCTTTTGCGTATCGTATGGCAGCTTTTGTATTTTGTTTCATTTCTTAATCAATAAATCTGATTAGTTCAATTCAATATCTCCTAACATTTTTTCAACAAGCTCTACTTGTTTGTCTTTATTTGACAATTCATTTTTCATCACTTTTTCAGCAATATCAATGGATAGATCAGCTACTTGATTTTTCAATTCAGTAATAGCAGCTAATTTTTCATTTTGAATTGTTGTTTTTGCTTGTTCAATTAATTTTGTAGCCTGTGTTTTAGCCTCTTCTTTAGCTTCAGAGATCATTGAATCTTTTATTTCGCGAGCATCTTTTATCATTGCATCTCTTTCAGCTCTTGCTTCTTTTAAGATCTTTTCATTATCTGATTTTAAATTTTGCATTTCTATACGAGCTTTTTCAGCTTCTTGCAATGCATCCTTAATAGAATCTTCACGATCATTAACAGCATTTAAAATAGGTTTCCATGCAAATTTTCCTAATATAAAAAGTAATATTAAAAACGAAAGTGATGTCCAAAATATAAGTCCTAATTCAGGAGTAACTAAATCCATATTCTTTATTATTTATCTAATTAATTTAAATTTTAAAATAAAGGTACAACCAACCGTTATACCTTTATTTTATTTTTAAGCAACAAGAAACGATACAACCACACCAAAAAGTGCTACTGCCTCAATAAAGGCAATAAGAACGATTGCAGATCCTTGAAGTTTACCTTGCATTTCTGGTTGACGTGCCATAGCTTCCATAGCTGCGCCACCAATTTTGCCTACACCAATACCACCACCAATTGCTGCTAAACCAGCTCCAATAGCTGCGATAGGTCCAAAATTAATTGCGGTCTCTTGTAATAATGCTAAACTCATAGTTTAAATATTTAAAATTAATTATTAATGTTCTTCTTCTAATGCTTGCCCAAAATACAATGCGGATAACATTGTAAATATATATGCTTGAATTGCTACTACCAATACCTCAATTACACTTATAAATACAACAAATACAACTGAGCCTGCGCCCACTATATAATTTTGAAAAATAAATGTTAACGATATTAAACTTAATACAATAATGTGACCCGCAGTAATATTTGCAAACAAACGTATTGTAAGAGCTATTGGTTTTACAAACATGCCAATAAATTCAATAGGTGCTAAAAATATTTTCATTGGTACCGGTAATCCTGGCATCCAAAGCATATGTTTCCAATAATATTTTTTACTACTAAATAGTGTAATGATAAATGTAATAGCGGCCAATGTTAGTGTAAATGCAATATTTCCACTTAAATTACTGCTGAATGGGAAAAATGGAATCAAACCAAAAATATTATTTAACCAAATAAAGAAAAATAAGGTCAATAAATAAGGCATGTATTTTTTGTATTTCTGTTCACCAATATTTGGGATAGCTACCTCGTCTCTAATAAATAGAATTATAGGTTCCATAAATTTGCCAATTCCGGTTGGTAAACCATTTGTTGATTTCTTATAAGATCGTGCAGCAGTTAGAAATATTAATAAAATTACGAACATTGATAAAAACATAGAGAACACGTTTTTCGTAATTGAAAAGTCCATTGTACGGACTGCATTAGTTGCATGATGTTCAGCATCAAACTCTATACTTTCGGCACCGCTGTTTAGTTGGTAAATTTTTTCGTGAAGATTCACAAATTTTAGACCCTTTTTGTCTACAATAATTTTTCCATCAACATCGTGATGAAATTCGCTGGAAATAAAAGTAACTAATCCCTTATCTGTCCATAAAATTACGGGAAGTGGGATAGATAAATCTCCAACAATATGAAAACCATGGCTATCTTTTATATGATGAAAAATAAGTTCTTTTGTATCAAAAGGTTTTTCTTCTTTTGTTTCTTTATCGGAAGCATAACCTAAAACGGATACACATAAAAAAAGGCTTAGTAAGAGTGTCTTAAAAGTATTGATTTGCATCAGTTTGTTTAATTAAAAATACCTTGTCTAAAATTCGGTGCAAATGTACATACATTATATTAATTAACAAACTAAAAATAGCAATGTTTAAATTTTTTGAAGAAATTTATTGAGACTGAAAATTTCAAAGGCTAAAAACAAGAAATATGGAATAAAAAAATTAAAAACTTCTAGTTGGGTATGTTCAGATTTCTTTAAGAATAATGGTAATAATAAGATGATTACCAAGATCATTTTAATCAAGCTTAAACCTAAAAAATATTTAAGTAAATCGTTGTCCTTATTTTTAGAATAAAATTTTATGACCGAAAAAATAATAAAAACCAAGATAGCGTTAAAGGCGTAAATAAGCCAGAGGGGTAATGACAAATCCACTTCAAAGAATTGAACCAGGATATAATAATGAACTGCAAATAATACGATACTTAAACCAAGAAGTTTTAGTAAAAAACTGAGTATACTTTTACTCATAAATTAAGGTTTGTTAGGTGTTTTTAGTACTTGTTTAATTACATAATACATAGAAATGGCAACGGCAAGCAATAAACATACAATGGTAAACAATTGATTTTCGTTGGGATAGGCTTCATCTAATTTACGTCCGGCATAAGCACCTAATACAATTATCACAATCATTTGAAAGGCTATTCCAGAAAAACGCGCGTATTTATGAAGCTGTTTTTTCGGTTGATTTTTCTGTGATTGACGTGGTTTGGTACTTTTCATTTTTAAGAGCTTTTACAGAACCTTTCATATTACACGAAGCGTTAAATGCAGCGCCAGGCTCTACAGAAAGCTTATCTAAAACAACTTCACCAGAAATAGTGGCTGTAGCCTTTAAGGATAATAATTGATCAACGTTTAGCTTGCCAGAAAATTTTCCTTCAATATCTGCATTGGTACATTCAATAGTGCCATCAACAGAACCTTCTCTCCCAATAACAACCCTACCAACAGTTATAATTGTGCCTTTTACATTACCATCTATCCTAAAATCTCCTTCAGATTTTATATCGCCTACAAAAGTAGTATTCTTTCCTATAATATTTCTTGCTAGTACTTGGTTTGGACCTAATTTTTTCTCAGAAAACATAATATTTAATTTTAAAGTTTGACTCCATTTCTCAATTCTTAATCTTTTCTTCCTGTAGGGGAGTTTTTATATTTTCTTTTTCTGTAGCATTATTATTTTTGTTCGCATCGGCTAAAATTTTAATAGCATGCTTTCCTTCCTCGGTATTAGGATAACTTAAAGCAACATAATTCAATGCACTTTTAAAAGCTTCTGGACCTCTTGTCTGTTTAAGGGCATATGCTTTTAAAAGCTCAAATTTAGGGATTATTGGAAGATCTTCAAATTGTTTTATGGCATTTTCAGATTTTTCCAAGACTTCTTCATAGTGTTGAAAGTCATATCTACAATAAATTTCATTATAAACATCTTCCGGCGTTTGTTTTGCATTATCAAAAGAAAGAACTTCTTGCGGATTCAAAATAATGGCTGCGTACCTTGAATCTGGATAATTACTAACGACCTCATCTTTGTATTTATTGCTTTTTTCAACATCAAAATTTTCGCAAATTTTATGTAAATGGTA
>Ga0316189_10007831_pt1 | contig 10077 bp, 6 predicted proteins | sample LowCovwburrow_MG_FD_204930 | JGI IMG/M metagenome (GOLD analysis project Ga0316189, IMG submission 204930) | Coastal sediment microbial communities from Maine, United States - Lowes Cove worm burrow | ecosystem: Environmental > Aquatic > Marine > Coastal > Sediment | place: USA: Maine... | reverse complement strand
CCGCGTCGGCCATTTTGGTGGGGGGGGACCCTGGCATCGGGAAATCAACGCTATTGCTGCAAGCTGCCGCCAGTTTTGCCCGCGTTGGCCTGAAATCCGTTTACATCTCGGGCGAGGAAGCCGCGGCGCAGGTGCGGATGCGCGCCCAAAGGCTGGGTCTGACGGATGCGCCAGTCAAACTTGGCACCGAAACCAACCTGCGCGATATTCTGACGACGCTGGAAAACGAAAAGCCCGATATCGCGATCATCGACTCGATCCAGACCATGTGGGCTGACAATGTGGGCTCTTCCCCGGGGTCCGTCAGTCAGGTGCGGGCTGCGGCGCATGAGCTCACAAGTTTTGCAAAGCGCAAGGGGCTTGCGGTGGTTCTTGTCGGTCATGTCACCAAAGACGGCCAGATCGCGGGGCCGCGTGTGATCGAACATATGGTCGACACGGTTCTTTATTTTGAAGGCGAACGCGGCCATCAGTTCCGCATTTTGCGGGCGGTGAAAAACCGTTTTGGCCCGGCGGATGAGATTGGCGTGTTCGAGATGACGGGCGCAGGCCTGCGCGAAGTCACCAACCCCTCTGCCCTGTTTCTGAGTGAACGAGACAAACCAGCGCCGGGGTCCGTCGTGTTCGCCGGAATCGAGGGCACCCGCCCCGTTCTGTGCGAGTTGCAGGCGCTTGTCGCCCCCTCGCCCCATTCACAGCCAAGACGCACCGTTGTGGGCTGGGACAGTGGGCGTCTGGCCATGATTCTCGCGGTGCTAGAGGCGCGCTGTGGCATCCCTTTTGCGGGGCTTGATGTCTACCTGAATGTGGCTGGTGGCATGAAAATCACCGAACCGGCCGCAGATCTAGCTGTGGCAGCCGCGCTACTTTCTGCACGCGAAGACGCTGCTTTGCCTTCTGACACTGTGGTTTTTGGCGAGATTAGCTTATCAGGGGCTTTAAGGCCGGTCGGACAGACCGAAAACAGGCTAAAGGAAGCAAAGAAGCTTGGGTTTACAGGGGCAATCGCCCCTGCACGCAGCAAGACTGGAACGCAGTCAGGGTTTAAGGTACAGAAAATGTCCGACCTGACCGCGTTTGTTGGGGATATATTCGGGGCTGGTTAGCCCCGCGAAGGAGCGAGAGCATGGAAGGCTTTACAATAATCGACGGCGTTGTCGCCATCGTCATCATCATATCGGCTCTTCTGGCCTATTCGCGCGGGTTCGTGCGCGAGGCACTGTCGATCGGTGGCTGGATAGCGGCTGCGGTGCTGGCTTATCTTTTTGCCGACCAGATTCGCCCGCTTGTGAACCAAATTCCAGTCTTGGGCGAATTCGTTGCAGATCAATGCGAACTATCACTGCTTGCGTCTTTTGCTGTTGTTATGGTGATCGGGCTGATCATCATGTCGATCTTCACACCCTTGTTTTCCGGCATTGTACAAAGGTCATTTCTGGGCGGGTTTGATCAGGGTATAGGATTCTTGTTTGGGGTCGCGCGCGGTGTTTTACTGGTGGTTGTCGGGCTTGTTGCTTATGATTTTGCCGTTACGGACCAATCCTTTCCCATGGTCGATGAAAGCCGCACCGCAAAGGTTTTTGCTCAGTTGCAAACGCAGGTTGGGGATCAGGTTCCCGAAGACGTACCCGGTTGGCTGAAATCGCGTTTTGAAGACTTTGTTGGCGATTGCGGTCTGGAATAGAAACGCAGCCGGCAACAACTTTACCGTTCGCTTAGTACAATATTGCGCGCTTATGCGCTTGCCGTGCTCTTTTGACGGTTTGGCTTGGCATAAATATTGATCAGCAAGCAGGCAATGACGCCAGCCGCACCAGCCATGTTCAGCATTATTGAGCCAGGCCAGAGGCTCGCCGCCCCGGCAACTGCGACAGCCAAGCGCAGGACGATGCCAATTTTATTCTCCAAACATCCCTGCAAAGCACCGGCCAGCCCGTAAATCCCCACAACCGAGAAACCAAAAACCGTAACCATCGCCACCCAATCACCCGACAACAATGGCGTATAGGCAAAGAGCAGTGGTACGATGTAAAGCCCCTTTGCAAGCTTCCAGCTTGTCACTGCTGTTCCCATTGCAGGGGCCTTGGCTATGGCCGAAGCTGTGATGGCCGCAAGAGCGACAGGTGGCGTTACATTGCTATCCTGGCTCAGCCAGAAAATGATCATGTGGGCTGACAACACAGCGGCAACTGCCAGTTCAGGCGCAACCACCATGTCCCGAAGCGGGCCGGCTATCTCAAGCGGCAAACTGCGGATCAGCTCTGACGCATCCGCCCTGCTGATGACATCCTGCACGAGCAGTTCAATCGATTCAGGCGCACCCAGCATCAAAACGGCCTTGGCACTATCAGACAAGGCCCCAGCGACGACCGCATCAATCACGACCCGATCTGCAATCATACCGGCCAGCGCCGGGGCAGACAGTGTTGCAAGCACGATGTAAGCCGCCGTTACTGGCAACCCCATACCCAAAACGAGGCTCGCCAGCGCAATCAGTACAATCGCAATCAGAATGTTGCCCCCTGCCCAGCCAGATATCATCAGGCTGAAGGTGTTCCCAACCCCTGCCGTCGCGATAACATTGACCACCAAGCCAACTGAACACAGCAGAACCGCCGTCATGATCATGCCTTTTGAACCGGCGATCAAAGCTGCAATTACAGCGCGCGGCCCCATTGGATTTTGCGTGAGCCAGCTTGAGGCGATGACCGCAACTATCCCGACAACCGCCGCGTAAGATGGTGTGAACCCCGAAACCAGCATACTGATCAAAATTGCGATTGGGATCACAAAACTCGCGCCGGATTTGCGAAATGCAGACCCCAGCGTCACGCCGTCAGAAGGCATGGGTTTAAGATTCTTGCGCCGCGCCTCGATCCGGACAAAGAAGGCGACACTCAGGAAATAAAGCAAGGCAGGCAAGGCGGCGACCGCGACGATCCGCTCGTAAGGGATCTGCGTAAAGCTTGCCATCACAAAGGCCCCTGCCCCCATGATTGGCGGCATCAGCTGCCCCCCGGTCGAACTTGCGGCCTCAACTCCACCCGCGAATTTTGGTTCAAACCCGGCCTTTTTCATCAGCGGAATGGTGATCACCCCAGTCGACGCCGTGTTCGCAACGGCGGACCCACTGATTGTTCCGGTCAAACCCGAGGCAATAACGGCAACAATACCCGGCCCGCCAACCATACGACCCGCGACTGCACGCGCCAGATCAATCACAAAGCCCCCCGCACCGGATTGCAGCAGGAACGCCCCGAAGATGATAAACAGAAAAACGTAGGTCGAAGAAATGCGGGCAATTGTGCCAAACATCGCATCATCGCCATAGATCGACCGGAAAACAACGGTTTCCCAGCTAAGGCCAGCAAAAGAGAAGACGCCGCCAACATACTGCCCCCAAAAGCCGACATAGGTGATTGCAAGGACAATAAGTGTCGGAATAATCAACCCCGTGACGCGGCGTGTAAGCTCAATTGCGCCAGCAATACAAAGGCCAGCTGCAATCCAGTCAAGCGGTGCAAGCGTTACCCCGCGCGCGTAAATCGCGTCTTCGGCTTGGGTCAGATAGATAGCGGAAACCGCAATTGCGATTCCGAAGAGAACATCAAAAATATAAACAATTCGGTTAAGCTTCACCCCGCCGCGCATCATTGGGTAGGACACGGCAGCAAGAAAGGCAAAGCCTGCGAAATGAAAGGCATTTCGTTCAAATTCAGAAATCTTGGGAAAGATCGCAACATAAAGATGAACAATTGCGATGATCAGCGAAACAGCGGCAATGATTCCAACCATCGGGCCGGTAAGATGCCGCAGTTTTGAGCCGGTATCTTCATCCTCACTCTCGTGATTTGGTGCTGCATGTGTATCTGACATGTCTTTCCCCATTCATTGGCAAGGATGCTTTTATCTTTGGGTATACGTGTTCAGCACGCCGAAATATCCGGCGCGCTGTGTTTTTGTCAGAGTCTGATTAGTTGGCGATCAGACGTTCAGGAACATCGACGCCGACTTCCTGATAATAACGCAATGCGCCAGGGTGCAGCGGCAGTGGCAGGCCGGCAATTGCGGCTTCGATTGCCATGGCTTTGGTTGCCGGGTGAATAGCCTGCAGGAAGGGCAGGTTTTCATAGATCGCCTTGGTAATCATGTAGACATTTTCTTCCGAAATATTTGCATGAGTCGCCAAAAAGTTTGGTTGCGCGATCGTGTTGATGTCTTCTTCCTGACCAGGATAGGTACCTGCCGGAATTGTGAAAGGTGTCCAGAGCTCACGGCCACCATCAGCCATTGCGATTTGCTCTGGTGTGAAATTCAGCATTTTCACGCCGTCACCCGCAGCAGCAAACAACTGACTTATCGCGCCTGTCGGCACACCTGCAGGTGTACCGATACCCTTGACCTGACCGTTTTGCAGCGCCTCAGCTGACGGGCCGTAGCCCCCTTCGACCAGTTCAAAATCGTTTTCGACGTCAAGGCCAATACCGGCAAGCAACGCGGTGTTTGACCCGATTGTGCCGGAGTTTCGCTTGCCCAGCGCCATTGCTTCGCCCTTAAGCGCCAGCAAATCCTCAAAGGTTCCGGTTGTTGCGACATCTGCAGACACAACAAACTGTTCGACGTTCTGCCAAAGCATTGTCACAGAACGCAAATCTGTTTGTGGGCCAACCTCGGCCAGCGGCCCTGTTCCGGTCGCGGCAAAGTGGCCGTAAAGCCCTTGCATAATTCCGAACTGCGCCTCGCCCGTGCCAAGCAGACGCACGTTTTCACCGGAACCGGCAGAGCTGATTGCGGACATGCCAATTTTGGAACCCGGCTGAAGCTTGACTTTCACCAAGGTCGCGAGCGCAACACCCACCGGGTAGTAGGTACCCCCGGTCGACGCCGTTGCCAGCACGTAGTTCGCTTCTTCGGCTTGTGCGGCTGTACCGCCAAACCCTGAGCTGATTGCAATTGCGGCAGCGGCACAGACAGTTGTTGCCTTAGCTGCCAGAGCAGAGAATGTGTTCATGGTTTCCTCCCGTTACACATATATGGCGCGACACCTCTGGGTGCTCTTGTGAAGGAAGACCCACGGGCAAACGCGCAATACTATACCTTTTCGTACCGCTAAAACCTAAAATTTCCTATGAAGATATCCGCGCGGCACCAGATAAAGGGCTGCGGATTCACGCAGACCTACAGATAGTCAGATTTGTTGAGGCCCAGCTTTGCGATCTTTTCATTTAGGGTGCGCCGACCAATTCCCAAAGCCTCGGCAACAGACTCCATCCGGCCCTGATGCGTCTGGATCGCTTTTCCGATCAACATTCTTTCAAAAGCGGCGACAGCTTCACGCAATGTGTCGGGAACATCGCCGTAGTCCTCATCAGTGCTGATCGCCTCAGCGACTGAACCACGCCCCCGGCGCGCTGCAAGAATGCGGCGTTCTGCAACATGGCGCAGTTCACGCACATTCCCCGGCCAGTCATGAGACAACAGCGCTGTTAAATCCTCAGCCGTTGTTGCCGGCGCGATAACTTCGTACAGCGCAGCATAATCTTGCAGAAAATGCGTATAGAGAAGAGAGATATCATTTCGCCTGTCCCGCAAAGCCGGCAAATTCAACACCACATTGTTGAGCCGAAAAAACAGATCTTCGCGAAACTCTTTTTCTTTCACCGCTGCATCAAGCCGTACGTTTGAGGCAGAAATCAATCTGACATCGACCTGAACAGGTTGCTCGGCCCCACGCGGTACAAACTCCCGCGTTTCAATTGCGCGAAGAAGAGCCGCCTGAACATCAAGTGGGCTGGCCCCGATTTCATCAAGAAACAGCGTTCCCCCATCGGCGCGCAAAAAAGCACCCTTTGCCCCATCAGCAGTGCCAAACAGAATTTCCTCAAACGTGTTGGGGCCAATAGCCGCGCAATTCAGCGCAAAGAATGGCCCGGCGGACCTGTCGCTGAGGTCATGCAGCGCCCGCGCGACCAGCTCTTTTCCTGTGCCGGTTTCACCCAGTATTAGAACCGTCGCGTCCGTCTGGCTAAGATCAAGCACATCTTCGCGCAGGTCTCGCAGCATCTGCGTTTCCCCCAGCAAGACCCGGTCCAGCCCGGAAAGCCGGGACAGGCGCGCCTTAAGCCGGTCCGCGTCCTGACTAAGCGCGTATTTATCTGCTGCGTTCTTGAGCGCGATCAGCAGCCTGCGCGGATCAAACGGTTTTTCGATGAAACTATATGCGCCAGTCTGCATCGCCTCGACCGCCATCGCGATATCACCATGTGCCGAGATCAGGATGACAGGCGGCCCAACCTGCGCCGTCAGTTGAGACAAAAGCTTCAGCCCGTCCACATTTGGCATTCTGACATCGGACAAAACAACATGCGGCTCGAACGTATTGACCTTGCGCAAAACTCCTGTGCCATCTGAAAGCGTTTCCACCTTGAAACCCGCGCTGCTTAGCAAGTGAGATAGCGATTCACGCATCTCTTTGTCGTCATCAACGACCAGAACACGGTATTTTACGTTGGCCGGTTTCATGAATCTTCCCCCTCATGCGCAAGGGGAAGCTCGACAATGAACTCCACTCCAACTCTGGTGCCGCTCTGGACACCGGAAAAATCCACAACGCTAAGTGTGCCTTTATGTTCGTTCACGATCGCCGTCGAAATCGCTAGGCCAAGCCCCATCCCCTCGCCCGAAGGTTTGGTTGTGTGAAACGGTTCCTGCAGTGTTTCGATGGACCGCCCACCAAGGCCAATGCCTGTATCAAGCACTTTCAGTGTCGCTGTCGTTTCGCTTTTGCTGACTTCAACGACAAGTTTGCGCACATCGCTTGTTTCCATCGCAGAGACGGCATTCCGGATAAGGTTGACCAAAACCTGTTCAAGCCGTTGCCGGTTGCCCGTGATTACGACGGGCTTTTGTGGTTTTGAGAATTCAAACTCAATTCCCTGATGTTTAAGATCATGGCGCACCAGTTCGAGTGCGCCATCAAGCACGCGGCGCAGATCGAAATCTTCTACGTTTTCTTCGCCCGGACCAGCAAAAAACCGCAGTTGCTTTGTAATGTTCTCCATCCGCGAAACGATGCCGGTCAGACGCTTTGCAAGCCGCGCTGCTCCCGCGTCCGACTCAAACTCTGACGCTGTCAGATAATTCCGCATGGCGGATATGGGCTGGCCCAACTCATGTGTTACCGACGCCGCAAGCTGACCAAGCGCAGCCAGTTTACCAGCCCGGGCAAGTTCGGAACGCGCGCGTTCAAGCCGTGCTTCGGTTGCCCGGCGCTCAGAGATTTCCTCTTCCAGCTTGGTATTGACGGTCACGAGATTTCGACGGGCAAGCTGGGACGCCAGCAAAGCAACCTTCAGCCGACGAGACCTGAGATACCCGACGAGCGCCAGAAGCACGAAAGCAACGATGGTTACAAACACCACAACGAGTAAGGCGCGTTCACGCACCCGGCTTTCATCTGCCAGAAAATGCAACGTCCATCCCAACCGCGGAATTGCCGTAACAACATGCAAAAAGCCAGTGCCATCAATATCGACAATCCCGTTGTCGCGATTTACCCAGTCAAGTGGTGCCAGAGGCTCTGAACCGAACTGGCGCTCGGCGGCAATGGCGTCGCGGCGCACGTCTGTAAGAGCCCCCAGTGTTTGGTAGCGCCAGCTATTGTCGGACGATAAAACAATCACGCCGTCGCTGTTCGCCACAAAGACCGCCTCGCCACCCGCGCGCCACGCTTCGGTCAGGGGTGTGAGGTCCAGTTTGAGCGCAAGAACACCCACCGGATTTCCGTTTTCGTCACGAACCGCTTCGGCTATAAAATACCCGGGCTGTGATGTTGTTGCGCCGATTGCAAAGAATTCGCCACGCCTTTCGTCCATCGCATCCTGAAAATAGGGGCGAAAGTTATAGTTTTGACCCAGAAAGGTTTGTTCGGAGGCGTAATTAGACGCCGCGATTGTTAACCCTTCTGTATTCATCAGGTAAATTGCATCAAGACGCGAGCGAAAGGCAAAATCTTCAAGCCGTGAATTAACGACATCAATTTCAAAGCCATTCAGGCCGCGTCGTAAAAGCGGGTCCTGCGCAAGAATAAAGGGAAGATGCTGGTACCGCTCCAACGCCTCAACAAGCGTACTTTGGTAAAGAACAATGCGGTTTTCGGCGCGCTGCACTTCCACATCTTTAAAATAGACGTAACAAACGTAAAACAGCCCGATTACGAAGCCGAGCATCAGCGCCATAGCCCCGACCACCTTTTTCAAGGTAAACCCCTGCTTAGATTGGCGCGCCTGAGGCCGCTTCGTATTCATTGCCGTTTTGTCCGTCATTAAGGTGTTGTTGGTCGGTTTGAGGGGCATGTCAACCGAAGTGAACAGTGCTTTTATCGCAGCAACGTCAGAGATTCTGCAAAAGCGGCGGATTCCTTACGTCTTATTTGTGATCCTTTGATGACAGCGTTGACTTAAGCCACTAAGACAGGGGCAACTCACTGCAATGGGATTCGGAGCCGCTGCCACAATGCGTGAATTGCCCCCCAGCCACCCTTTCGATGACGACAAGCTAAAAGAAGAATGCGGAATATTTGGTGTGATCGGTGTTGCCGACGCTGCCAATTTTGTTGCGCTTGGCCTGCATGCCCTTCAACACCGAGGTCAGGAAGCGGGTGGGATCGTCTCGCACGACGCTGAACAAGGGTTCAATTCTGCCCGACGGTTTGGCTATGTCCGCGACAATTTCACCAAAGCCAGCCTGATGGAAACGCTGCCCGGCCCGCTTGCGATCGGACATGTGCGCTATTCAACTGCCGGCTCAAAGGGCGCTGTCATACGTGACGTACAGCCCTTCTTCGGTGAATTTGCCATGGGCGGCGCTGCAATTGCGCACAATGGTAACATAACGAATGCCAATGCGCTGCGTCGTGAATTGATTGAACGCGGATCAATTTTCCAGAGCTCGTCTGACAGCGAATGCATTATTCACCTGATGGCCCGGTCTTTTCAGAGCAACATTCCGGAACGTATGAAAGATGCGCTTCGGCGTGTTGAAGGCGCGTTTTCAGTTGTTGCCATGACACGTACGAAACTTATCGGTGTCCGCGACCCGCTTGGCGTGCGGCCGTTGGTTCTTGGAAAAATTGGCGATGGTTGGGCGCTTAGCTCTGAAACCTGCGCTTTAGATATCATCGGCGCGGAATACGTGCGTGAAATCAAACCCGGTGAAATGGTGGTGATCAACGCCTCAGGAATCGAAAGCTACAGGCCGTTTGAGCCAGTGGAGCCTAGGTTTTGTATCTTCGAGCATGTCTATTTCTCACGCCCTGACAGTATTATCGGTGATCGTTCGGTCTATGAAACGCGCCGCCAGATTGGTGTGGAGCTCGCGCGTGAAGCCCCGGTTGATGCTGATCTGGTTTGCCCGGTACCGGATAGCGGAACACCCGCAGCCATCGGCTTCAGCCAGGAAAGCGGCATCCCGTACGCGATGGGCATCATCCGCAACCAGTACATGGGCCGGACCTTCATTGAACCGACAGAGCAGATCCGGAACATGGGTGTGCGATTGAAACTGAACGTGAACCGTGCGCTGATCAAAGGCAAACGCGTGATCCTTGTTGACGATTCCGTCGTCCGCGGCACGACCAGTATCAAGATCAAACAGATGATTCTGGATGCCGGTGCTGCAGAAGTGCATTTTCGCATTGCCTCCCCCCCAACTGCATGGCCATGCTTTTATGGTGTCGATACACCAGAACGTGGCAAGCTGCTTGCTGCCAATATGTCTGAGGAAGAGATGCGTGAATTTATCGGTGTTGACAGCATCAAATTCATCTCGCTCGACGGGCTATACCGCGCAGTAGGTGAAGCAACAGGCCGCAACGCCAAATGCCCGCAGTATTGCGATGCCTGTTTCTCTGGCGAGTATCCGGTTCGCCCCGCAGATATGATCGCCAAAGGGTTCGAACTGAAAGCCGCTGAGTAGCTCTGTCTGGCTCCTTTCAACATCACTCTGCAGAGTGAAATGGAATTCGCATGAACAATCCAGAAAACAAAAAAGTTGCTCTTGTCACTGGTGCATCACGCG